>Ga0307373_10000195_pt1 | contig 109397 bp, 93 predicted proteins | sample OX2MG_FD_202534 | JGI IMG/M metagenome (GOLD analysis project Ga0307373, IMG submission 202534) | Soil microbial communities from Risofladan, Vaasa, Finland - OX-2 | ecosystem: Environmental > Terrestrial > Soil > Coastal area > Acid sulfate soil | place: Finland: Risofladan, Vaasa | collected... | reverse complement strand
CGCGGGCTGACCAAGCCGACGCGAGCTCTGTCTCGCGAATTACGGCTCAACGACTGCTGTTTTGCCGCCGCACCCAACGCGACGGCCGGCTCGAACTATGTCCGGAAACCGCGAAACTTGAACTAAGTGGTACATCAGGCTCTGTAGCCTGAAAAAACCGGCCGAAAACTCGGGCCACCTTGGTGACGCCAGTCAGGCTCGAAAGCCTGACCTACGCGAGTGCGAGTTTACCAAAGAGAATGTCGTCCTCTTCGCGTATGGCGAGTTGGAGCGTCGCCTCCAGTTCCCAAAGCCCGCCCACCAACTTGCGATACGCGACGGAGGCATCGGGTGGCGGCGTGTAGCCGTTCGTCAGCCGCCGGATTCGCACGAGTGTCGTACTGATTCGATCGTGGTCGTCTGTCATTTGGCGTGCCACACCAGGCGGGTCAACCACCTTGTTTCCCGCGGACAGTTCGCCGGCCTCAACCATGCGCATCGTCTGGAAGAGCACCGTCTCTTCCACTTCGATATGATCCGACAATTGCCGACGAAAACCATCGAAAACGTCCGCCAGCTCTTCCAGCTCGGGATGCCGGCTCCGGCTCTCCGCATCAATTTCAGCCATGACCGCGCTGAGCCGCGGCAGTTCGCGCCGCAGGTAATCATGGTGCGTTGATTGAATATGGTCGCACAACTCGGTGATCGACGCCTGATGCCAACTGGTGCCCGCTTCGCGGTACGCGGGCTCGGAAGCCGCGGCGAGATCGTCGGCGATATGCCGTGGATTGAGCCCCTTCTCTCGGCACACGTCGGCCAGCCGTCTGTGGCCGTCCCATAAAACGTCGATGCCGTGCTTGTTGAAGACATGGTAAAGCTGAGATCGCGTCGCCCATTCTTTCACCGTCCTTTGCAGATCGACGTCCGTCACCGCCTGGGCCCCCTGTCCGCCATCGGGGGGAACTGGCCGGCCGCCATTGCTCGCCGTCGCATCGCCGACTGCATCGCGGTTGTCGATCGCTGGTGAAAGTCGAGGCGGGCGGTAGGCAATGACCGGGCAGTGAGCCGTACGAAGCAGCGTTTCCGCGACGCTTCCGCCCAGCAAGCTGGCAAGGCGCGAGCGGTAATGCGTGCCGACGATGATGGCATCGACGCGCTCTTGATCTGCCAATTTGACGATCTCTTCAGCCGGCTCACCGTGGAGCAAACGGTGCTCGCATGCAATGCGAGGATCGGGCGGTACAACGGCCCGCAACTTTGCCAATTCCTCGTCGGAAGTTTGCGGTTCTTCATCGAATAGCTCTCCAACGGGGTATTGCTCGAGCTGGGAGACATGAGCTACCACGAGCTTGGCGCCCATGTCGCGCGCCAGCGACGCCGCATAGGTCAAGACGTGACCGGTCGATTCCGAATAATCCGTCGCGAACAAAATCTTCTTTTGAGTCGGCATGGCAATCCTTCGGCGTGGATGTCAGGTAATGGTGCAACACGTCGAGGCTGGTGGATCGCTCGCCGGAAACGATTCTTCTGACGCCTCGTCGATCATCGCATCCCACAGCGCTGGCCGCGGACGGTGGGGCTGGTCACGCCTGCCGCTGCAGGACGAAGCGGCCCGCCATATCTCGGCCTCGGCCTGCCGCCAATCGTCAGTGGCTGTCCCTTCGGGACAATCATGACTTTGCCAGATTTGGTAGGCCCGGCGGGCAATGATCTCGAGATCTGGCTGTGCTGATAAGCCTTCCCGTCGTTCGAGATCTTCCGGATTACCGTTGTTCCACGAGTTCATGATTGCCTGTCTTTTTCTGCCGCTCGCATACGCCGTCTTGCAAAATATAGACCCACCGGCCATCTAATTTGCTTTTCGGCCCGATTTTCATCTTTTCGAGCGTGGAAAAGCCGGGTCCGAAGCGTAAAGAGGCGTGGCCAAGATGCGCGGTGCGCTCGGTTGTGCGGCGCGACAAATGCGCGCTGGGCGGATCTGACACACCCCCCCTCGCCGTTAGGAGCACGAGATTGCCGCCGATCATCGCCGTGACTTCTGGGTGCTTGCGGTGGCCCGGTCTGGATTTCGGTGCCGCACGACGCGCGGGCTGAACCTGGTCAGCCGCTGGCTCGCCGAATCCGCGAGACGAACTAGCGCACGGCATCGCAGTTGCAACGAGGGACGTTCGCACCAGCCATCCTTTTGAAAACGCTGACATGCCAAGAGGAGATCTCATGAAGCGCTTTGCAACGGCCTGCATCGTTATTGCTCTCTGCGGAAGCGGTTGTTCCGATTCGCCCCGTAACGGTGGATATATTGAAGAGCAGCCACACACGAATACCGCAACAGGCGGCATTGGCAGCGGAGCCACCGGAACCGGCGGCAGTGAGCCGGCCGATGTCCCGCCCACGGCGCCTTGATTTCAGGTGCGCCCAGCATGTTGTAAGGCGGCATTGTAAGTGAAATCGTACCGCTTCGACCTCACGCCCGTGCCGCCGTTTCGGCTCGATTTCACCGTCTGGGCGTTGCGGCGGAGAAAAGAAAACGCCGTCGACCGGTGGGACGGCGAAACGTATCGGCGGGTGTTGACGCTGGCGGATAAAGCGGTGGTTGTGGCGGTGCGGCAGGTTCGGCCTCCGCAACGGCCCAGGATCGAGGTGCAGGTGAGCGGCGCCGCTGCAAACGACTCGACGAAATCCGCCGTGACCGCCGCGCTCGAACGATTGCTCGGCCTGCGGACCGACCTGTCCGAGTTTTACCGTTTTGCCAAATCCGACCCCCGGCTCGATCGATTGGCGACAAGGTTTCGCGGCATGAAGCCGCCGCGGTTTCTCACGTTGTTCGAGGCGCTGGTGAACGCCATCGCCTGTCAACAGGTAACGCTGAGCTTGGGCATCCAACTTCTCAACAAGGTCGCCGCCCATTACGCGCTTTCGATCGACGGTGGTTCGACTTTTGCCTTCCCGCGTCCGGAGGATCTCGTTGACCGGCGCCCGGACGACTTCCGCCGGCTCGGTTTCAGCCGCCAGAAAGGCCGGGCGATGATTGAATTGGCGCGATCGATCGCATCGGGCGAATCCGACTTGGAAGCATTGGCTGACGAAGAGGACGATGCGGCGATCGAGCGACTGCAAGCGCATCGTGGCATCGGCCGCTGGAGCGCTGAATACGCGCTGCTGCGGGGCCTCGGACGAACGCATGTTTTTCCAGGCGACGACGTCGGTGCCCGCAACCGACTCCAGCGCATGCTCAGGCTACGACAGAAACTCGATTACCCCGCCGTGGCGCGCCGATTGCGACGCTGGCGGCCCTACGCGGGATTAGCTTATTTCCACATGCTGCTGGAGGGGCTGGACGAAGCCGGGCACCTGTCGGAGCCGTCCGACGTTGCGGCGTCAGCGAGCACGTGAGTGCGTAGGGTGGGACAAGCGAGCTTGCGAGCGCCGGCCCACCCTACAGCCCGCGACAAGAAGGAGACGGATACCAATGGCACACAACTTCAAAGTCGGCGACCACGTCGCGTGGAATTCGGAAGCAGGCCGCGTGCGAGGGACGATCCTCAAGAAGATTACTTCCGAGACCGAGTTCAAGGGCTATATCAGGCATGCGTCGAAAGACGAGCCGCAGTACCTGATCAAGAGCGACAAGACCGATCACGTCGCCATGCATAAAGGCTCGGCACTGAAGAAACTTCGCTCTCCGGCCAAGCGGTCTCCGCCGCGCAAAAAAGGCCGGTCAAGGTAGACAGGTGGCAGTCACCATGGCTCAGCTCGAACAAACCGCGATACTTCCGGATAGCGGCGATGCCGACCCGGCTGAAACGGCCGAATGGTTGGCATCGTTGCGATATATTCTCGACGCGGAAGGTCCCGAGCGCGCGCGTTGGCTCGTTTCCATGCTCAACCAGGTGCTCGCCCGCAAGGGGCTGGCGACGCACGGCCCCCTCAACACGCCTTACATCAACACGATTCCGCCTGACCGGCAGCCGCCCTATCCGGGCAACCGCTGGATCGAACACCGCATCGAGAGCATCCTCCGCTGGAATGCGATGGCCATGGTCTCGCGGGCCAATCACGAACATCACGGCATCGGCGGACACATCTCGACCTACGCCTCGACCGCCACGTTGTTCGAGGTCGGGTTGAACCACTTCTTCCGCGGAAAGGGCGACGGTTACTCCGGCGATCTCGTTTATTTCCAGGGCCATGCCTCGCCCGGCGTCTATGCCAGAGCGTTCCTCGAGGGGCGGCTGACGGAGCGGCAGATGACGAACTTTCGTCAAGAGCTCGCGCCGGAGGGCGGCCTGTCGAGTTATCCGCATCCCTGGCTGATGCCCGACTTTTGGGAGTTTTCGACCGTTTCAATGGGTTTGGGGCCGATCATGGCCATCTATCAGGCCCGCTTTAACCGATACCTGACGGACCGCGGCATTCTCGACACGAGCGGCCGTAAAGTGTGGGCCTTCGTGGGCGACGGCGAGTGCGACGAACCCGAAACGCTCGGTGAAATCACACTGGCGGCCCGCGAGCAGCTCGACGATTTGATCTTTGTCGTGAATTGCAACTTGCAGCGGCTCGACGGCCCGGTGCGCGGCAACGGGAAGATCATTCAAGAATTGGAAGGCATTTTCCGCGGAGCGGGCTGGAACGTCATCAAAGTGATCTGGGGCGGCGACTGGGACGCCTTGCTGGCCCGCGACCAATCGGGCCTGCTCATGCGCCGCATGGGCGAAGTCGTCGACGGCGAATTCCAGAAGTACAGCGTGGCGCCGGGCAGCTACATGCGAGAGCACTTTTTCGGCAGGCACCCCGAACTGCTCGAGCTGGCCGCTCACCTGTCTGACGACGAGCTTCACGGCCTGCTGCGCGGCGGGCACGACCCGGCCAAAGTCTACGCAGCTTACAAGGCAGCCGTCGAGACCATCGGCCAGCCCACGGTGATTCTGGCCCACACGATCAAGGGATATGGGTTGGGCGAAGCGGGCGAAGGCCGCAACGTCACCCACCAGCAGAAGCAGCTCAACGAGCAGGAGTATCGCGAGTTCCGTAGCCGGTTCGGCATCCCCATCTCCGACGAAGCGGTCTCGAAGGCGCCCTTCTACCGGCCGCCGGATGACAGCCCCGAAATGCAGTACCTCCGCCAGCGACGACAAGAACTGGGCGGATATGTGCCGACGCGGAGCACCAGGCCGGTGTCAACCAAGACGCCGCGGATCGAAGAATTCCCCGACTCGCTCGCCAGCAGCGGCGACCGCGAAGTCTCGACGACCATGGCTTTCACGCGGCATTTAGGGCATCTCTTGAAGCACAAGGAAGTCGGCCGCTATATCGTGCCGATCATCCCCGACGAATCTCGCACGTTTGGAATGGACGGCCTCTTCCGCCAGTTCGGCATTTACTCGCACGTCGGGCAGTTGTACGAGCCGGTCGATTCCGAGCAGTTCCTCTACTACCGCGAAGCCATCGACGGTCAGATCCTTGAAGAGGGACTGACCGAGGCCGGGGCGATGAGCAGTTTCATCGCCGCGGGCACCGCTTACGCGACGCACGGCGTCAACATGATGCCTTTCTTCATCTTCTACTCGATGTTTGGCTTCCAGCGGGTCGGCGACTTGATTTGGGCGGCGGCCGATATGCGGGCCAAAGGGTTTCTCGTCGGCGCCACTGCGGGCCGCACCACGCTGATGGGAGAAGGCCTGCAGCACGAAGACGGGCACAGCCACCTGCTGGCCATGGCCTACCCGACCATCCGTCCGTACGATCCGGCCTATGCCTACGAGACTTCGGTGATCGTGATGGACGGCATGCGTCGGATGTTCGAGGAAAACGAAACGGCGATCTACTACATCACATTGCACAACGAGAACTATCAAATGCCGGCCATGCCCGACGGCGCGCAGGAAGGCATCGTGCGGGGCATCTACCCGCTGACCTTGCTCGAGGCCGGACACGATCGCCCCAAGGTCCAATTGTTCGGATCGGGGGCGATTCTCCGCGAGGTGCTGCGCGCGCAACAGCTTCTGGCCGATCGCTATCAGGTGTCGAGCCACGTGTGGAGCGTCACCAGTTACACCCAACTGCGGCGCGAAGCGCAAGCAGCGGCGCATTGGAACCTGTTCCATCCCGACGAACCGCCGCGCACTTCCTACCTCGAGCAAACCTTGGCCGGCCACGAAGGACCGTACCTCGCCGCCACCGATTTTGTCCGCGCGGTGGCCGAGCAGATTGGGCCCTGGGTGCCGCGCGGCCTTTTCGCGTTGGGCACCGACGGCCTCGGCCGTAGCGACACACGCGAGCGGCTCCGCCGGCATTTCGAGGTCGATGCCGAGTGCGTTACACTGGCCGCATTGACGCAGCTTGCCGCGCGCGGGCAGTTCGAGAAACAACGGTTGCCTTCAGTGATCAGAGAGCTTGACATCGACCCCGACAAGATCGACCCGCTGCTGGCCTGATTGTCGATCGTCGAAAGAGGTTGAACGCCAACGTCTCGAAAGGTAGACTTGTTTGCACCGCGTCTTTCGCGGGTTTTGCGGGAACGGCAGTGGCTTGGTGCGCGAGCGCGCTGGCCGTGCTCAGATCCCGGCCGCGGAGCGGCCACGGAGTTTAGCCGTGGGTGCCAACCCACGGGAAGATGTCGCAGTGTGAGCGAAAGCCGCGTAGCGGCGGCGGAGTAGTCGGCCCTATTCTCCGCCGCCGCTACGCGGCTTACGACCATTGAGCGACCCGTGAACCGTGGGTTGGCACCCGCGGCTAAACTCCGTCGTCCGGGACGGAGAGCCACGGTCCGCGGAACAAAACTCCGGGGCGGGACTGTGCAAGCTTGTTCGGCGGCCAGGGCTTGTGCATTTTACCAGAAAGCAGCACGATCTCTAAAGCTGGTGACAAAGGATGCAAACGTTCACTCCTCGATGACGGGCATGCTGATGATCAGGCCGGCGAAACGCGGCGACTTCGGTGGCGCTTTGAAAAAGCCGGCATGGCAATTCACACATCCCGAGGTCAGCGGAATAGCGCCGGCGCGGCGGTAATAGCCGTCTTCAACAAGCTCATATTCTTCGTTGCCGTCGGCGGTTTCTTTGGCAGCGGCCTTCTCGAAATCGCTTTTCGGCTTGTGGCTTAAGCTCATAGCCCGAGTGTTCACAGAGATCCAATTGGCCTCGATCTCAGCAGATCATTCTATCGGCGAGCTCTCGACACCGCGCGAACCAATGGCATCGTCGGTGCAGGCCCAGGCCGTGCGCAGATCGCTCGCCACCGAGGCCAAGCTGAGCGTCAGTGCGGCCAACAGCAGGCCGGTACCTGGCTGCCCGAGCCATCGCGCCAACGCAAACAGGGAGAACATGACTGCCACGCCGATCATCAGCATGGATACTCGCCGGTGGAAGCGGCCGACGTCGGTCTCCGCCCAGGCTGCAAGCGGACGATAGAGATGCCGCCCCTCGTCGTGCGGCGTGCAGGATGCTTTCAAAAGGCAGCCGTTGCAACGCGACGCCGGAGCGCGGTACAGGGCCTGGCGGCTCTCGCGCTCGACCAAGTGCAACGTGAGACGCTCTCCCTGCGGACAGCGATAATGATCGGCGCCGGCGTCATATTCAAAGCCAGCCTCGGCATGCCGCCGGGCACGCTCGAAGTGCATCCGCGCCAGGGCCTCAGACAGCCGCGCGCCGGCGAGCACCACCGCCACGTAACCGAGCACCAGCCAAACTTCCAATTCAACCGGCAGACTCAGAAGCATGGGAATCGCGTTCACGCCACACCTCTCTTGCGAATCGGCCGTCACGAAACGGCCGGGCCAGGCGAAACCTCTGTGAATAGCGGGCTAACGACCGCCGTGTGCGAAATCGCCGACGGACCGCTCGGCCGCGAGCAGGAGTGCAGCGCGGCGCGACCCGTCAGACACACCAGCGGAACGACCCCAGCGATGAAAAGCACGTCGCCGGGCAGCCGCAACCACTCAATCATCGCATGATCGTTAAAGAACTCGATGGAACGCGCATGCCAGTAACCGTTCGCCACCGCGTCGCCAAGCTGCAGCACGCCAATGGGGAAGAGGTTGGCGAACACCATCCAGGCCAGGCCCAGATTGAGCGCCCAGAATGAGAAGCCGATCCACCGGTCGCTCCACTCGTCCGGTCGCAGTAGGTAGCGAAGGCAAAAGACGAGCAGCGCAATCGCTAACATGCCGTAGACCCCCATCATGGAGGCATGACCGTGATTGGCCGTCAACTGCGTGCCGATCTCGTAATAGCTGACGATGGGAAGATTAATGAGGAAGCCGAATACGCCCGCTCCCAGAAAGTTCCAGAAGCCAACCGCCGCCAGATATAGCACGGCCCAGCGGTGTGGAAACTCGGCCTCGCCTCCGAGGATCTCTTGCCGCGCTCCCATTTGCAGAAAGGTCCAGGCTTCGACGGTCAGGAAGGTCAGCGGAATCACCTCCGCCGCGGAGAAGAAGGCCCCCAGCGCCATATGTGCGGCGGGCGTGCCGCTGAAGTAAAGGTGGTGCATGGTGCCGACGACGCCGCCCACGGAGTACAGCAAGGCGTCGAAGTAAATGACCCGTGTGGCTGTTCGCTCCGAGACCACGCCCAGCAGGACGAAGACATAGGCGACCATGATGGTGGTAAACAGTTCCAGAAAATCTTCCACCCAGAGGTGAACCACCCAGAACCGCCAGAAATCGGCGATGGCAAAGTTGGTGTGCGGCCGATTGACAAGCCCAACGGCATAAAACAACGGAATGGTCAACGCGCTGTAGAAGAACAGATAGGGCAAGTTGCCGCGACTCTCGCCGACTAACTTGCCGCGCAGGCCGCGATAGAGAATGACGCACCAGAGAACCAAGCCGGCCACCAACATGACTTGCCACAACCTGCCGAGGTCGAGATATTCCCAGCCTTGCGCGCCGACGAGCGGCTTGATGTCATGCGGCAGCCAACCCTTGTAGCTGGCCGCTTCGCCGACCATGCTTCCGACCACCACGACAACCAGTGCCGCCAACAGCAGGAAGGACAAGAACCGCTGTCCGCGCGGCTCGCGGCCGGCAATCAGCGGTGCCAGAAAAATACCCGCTGCAAGATAGGCGGTTGACACGAAAAAAATGGCCAGTTGCAAATGCCAGGTCCGCGTCAGGTTATAGGGCAGCCAACGCGGCAGGTCCACACCGAAGAAGCTGCCCGTCTCCGCGTGGTAATGGGCAGTCGCACCGCCGAGAAGGGTCTGCACGAAGAAGAGGGCGGCGACCGTCAGCAAATACCAAGCGGTAGACCGTTGCGCTGGCGTCAGCGACACTTGTCCGGGCGGCAAAAAACGCAAGCGCTGCGCCTCCTGCGCGTGCCAACCCAACAAGTGCGAGTTGCGTCCGAAGATCGTCAGCATCAGGCCGATTCCGCCCAACAAAGCGATGATCGACAGCGTACTCCAAACCACCGCTTCTTGTGTCAACTGATTGCCGACCAGCGGTTCGGGCGGCCAGTTGTTGGTGTAGGAATAGGGTTGGTCGGGCCGCCGGGCGGACGCGGTCCAGGCGGTCCAGGCGATAAAGGCGACGATGCGGCGTATCTCGTCAGGGTGCGGGATGGCGCCCGGCCCCATGCCCGCCCCGCTACGGCGGCGGTTCAGTATTTCTTCCGTGTAATGTTCGAGGAGGAAGTCGAAAGCATGCGCTTGGCCTTCGGTCCAGGCGAGCGTTTCGGTTTTGGGATCGTAACGGTTTTCCTGGAGTTCTCGTTGCACCCTTTGCTGCGATTCGGCCCCGCCGCCGTAAAAGCTTTGCATTTCGAGGGCCTGACGATGCAAATAGTCGGCGGTGAAGTCAGGTCCAAGATAGGCGCCGTGGCCGTAAATCGAGCCGTACTCCATCAGCCCGTAGGTCAGGAAAGCCTGCTGGCCCTGAAGAATATCTTCGCCGGTGATGATGATTTGCCCTGTTGGCGAAGTCACCCGCTCTGGAACCGGGGCGTGATCCTGATAGACGCGCAAGGCCAGATAGCCCAGCACGGCGAAACCGGCCACGAAAGTGAGAATGACCCCCTGCAGCCACAGCGGCGAGATCACCATTGGCCGACGGGAACCATTTGTCATTGCACTACATCTCACGCACGTTGATTTCACGGTGCTCTGGCAATCAGCCGAACAAATCACGTCGCCAGCCAGTGAACCTGACACGAAGATGGCAGATGAAACGCGATCGGTCAAGCTGGCACACGTGCTGACCGGTCAATACACTTTTACTACCACGCTGCTCGATGGCGGCGACCAACTTTTCGGTGATGCTTCTCACTTCGTTGACGCGGTGCGTCAAAGCGGGCGATTGAATGCCAAGACGCACTGCGGACGCACCTGGCCTCCGGTTCCAGGGCATACGGAGTGTCAATTCGCGTTTGAGCCGACACGCCGCTCGAGCTCGATCGCTCTGGGGAACAGAATGCTATTCTCCTTGTGGACGTGTCGGTGAGTCTCGGCTTCGAGTGCTCGCAGGCCGTCGAGCATGGCCCGAAATGTGTTGCAGGCATCGGAGGGCGGAGTGCTGATGATCAGGCCGGCGAAGCGCGGGCTCTTGGGGGGCGTCTTGAAAAAGCCGGCGTGGCAACTGATGCAGCCGCCGCCGAGCGGGATGGCCCCGGCGCGGCGATAATAGCCGTTCTCGACGATCTCATACTCGTCTTGGCCCGACCCAAGTTTCTCGGCGGCGGCCTTCTCGAATTCCGTGCGCGGCTCGTGGTCGAGACTCATCGCACGCGTGTTCACCGAAATCCACCTCGCTTCCACCCTCGATTGTCGTTCCATCTCGGCGAACACGTCTTCCATTGCCCGCGCCGGCACCACGGCACGATTATTGTGGAAATAGAGCGATCGTGCATGACGTCCAAGGTCGCCGCGTAAATGCGGTGCATCAATTCCGCACGCTCCCGCGCCACGGCGACGGACACGCGATGATCGTCCGCGGCCGGCGCGGGCGTTGGGTCGCCGCTGGGCGTGCCACTGGCATCGCCCGTCGCGTCCTCACACAGGGCCAAAGCGACGCAGAACACGCCGCTAAGAATTCCCCCAACGCAAACGACGGTCAGCAATCTCACCAGCATGACGCCACCACCTTCGATCGGATTGCTTGTCGGTTTCTCGGCCGTTCGCCGCCAAAAGTGGATATGTATATCGACAATGTCATTCAGGGTAGCAAAGGATAACTGGATGTCAATATCCTTTTATTGCGACATCGCCTTCGGAAAGAAGATCTCGTCCTTTTCGTGGACGTTGAGGTGCAGATTGGCCTCGCATGGCGGACCGCTCTCATCCGCCCGGCGTTTTCGCATGTTCGGCCGTTCGCAGGGCCGCCTCATGCCGCAGGGCGCGCGGGAACAGAAAGCGGTTCTCCTCATAGACGTTCTGGTGCAGGTTCATTTCCAGGTCCCAGAGGCCGTCGAGCAGCGATTGAAACGTCTGACAGACGCCGGGTGGGGCCACGAAGCCGTGCGTCAACTCGCGAATCCGCAAGAACTCGGCGTCGAGAGCGTCGTGATCTTGCTCAAGCGAGTTTATCAGGCCGGCCAGACCGTGCGGCCCGGCGGGCGGCCTCGATTCCATCAATTCGCGAATCGCCGGAAACAACTCGCGCTCCTCGCGTTCGACGTGCGATTCGAGAAGCTTCCGGAACGTTCGGAACGCCGACGCGAGGTCTTGCGTATGGGGATGGCTCGCGGCGTAGGCCGTCGCGACTTTTTCCAGCAATGCGGCCAGACGCGGTAGCTCGCGCCGGTAGAAGGCGTGATGGACCTCCTCCAGGTGCTGGCATAATTCCGCCAGCGGCGCGGTGGCCCAGTCGGCGCCCAGCTCGTGGTGCGCCGCGCTGGTCGAGCGATCGAGTTGGGCCTTGACGATCAGCGGATCGAGATTTCTTTCACGGCACAGCGCAGTCACCGACGTTTCGGCGTCGCGGCAAAGATCGACTCCGTATTTCGTGAAAACTCGGGCCAGGCCCGGCCGAAAGGCGAGCCATTCCCGTAACGTGCTATGAACATCAGGGGGTGCCATCTGGTTTATACTCCTGCCAAGGGTCTTTCGTTCAGGCAATTCAATCTTGCAAACGGCAGGCCCTTCGGCTCCGTAGCCGCTTCGCGCCTCCGATTTCATTCTTTCCACTGTGGACATCGCCTCTTCGTGTGCTCAACTGCTGGTCTTAACACCGAATCGATGTGCGAATGTGTCACGACTCTGGTGCGCCGAAACGCGCGCGTGGGCGAATTTGACACGCCCGGCCGGCTGCGGCGCCGTACCGCCAAGGCCTCATTCTCGGCCACGTAAAGTATAACCGCTTGGCTGTCCTGGCCTCCGGCGATTGGCACGCGAGGTGCGGTTGCATCGCCTACGCGATGACTGACTCGTCGCCTGTCAGGGAATTGGTCGCATAGCTTTGGAGGTTCGTTGTGAAACACCGCTGTACACGCCTGCGCGAACGCATGGATTGTCTTATGCACGGGCACCGCGATTTGTCTCGTGCTCCCGCCTACGCCGAAGTTCTGGCCGGTCCGAGCGACAAGGAATTGCATTATTGTGGGGCTTGTGGTGGCGCCGTGTGGGTATCGGTGCCGCACGATACGCGAGGGCCGCGAACATGGGCCGGCATCGGCTTGCCGAATCCGTGATACGTTTCAGCAAAGCGGGCATTCCGCGGCACCGTTCTTGCTCCGCAAGGCATTCGCACCACGACTTGCTCGTGGATACTGGAAAAGTCAGCTTGAAAGGAATTTTGCATCATGGCCATCCATCACGCCGCTGCCGCGGAAGTTATCGACGTGCGACCGTTGGGCGCCGCCTTGAAAGATACCCTTACCAAGACGTTGGTGAAAACCGACACGCTGGAGGTGATCCGCATCGTCCTTCCCGCCGGCAAACAATTGCCGCCGCACCGGGTTGAGGGAGAAATCACGGTCCAATGTCTGGAAGGCCGTCTGGCTTTCGACGTCGAAGGCACCGAACACGAACTGGCGCAAGGCCAGATGCTTTATCTCGCCGGCGGCGCCACGCACGCGCTGCGGGGCATCGAGGATGCGTCGGTGTTGGTCGCGATCCTGTTGAGGTGACATCATGTTCCAGCTCAAACGAGCTTATGATCCGGCCTCGCCCGATGACGGCTGCCGCGTGCTGGTCGAGCGGCTTTGGCCGCGCGGTGTGAGCAAATCGCGGGCAGCAATCGACTTGTGGCTCAAAGACGTGGCGCCCAGCACCGAGTTGCGGAAGTGGTATGGACACGATCCCGACCGCTGGGAGGAGTTCCGCCGCCGCTATTGGGATGAATTGCGCTCCCATCGCGACGCCGTACACGAGTTGCGAGGGAAGGACCGCGAGGGGAAGGTCACGCTGGTCTACGCCGCCCACGACGAGGAGCATAGTGGCGCGCTGGCCCTCAAGCAGTTCCTGGCCGGGCACAAACCACGCGCCCGCCGTTGACGGCTTTCACAACTGCTTCCTTTCGCAGTTTCCCGTTTAATCGATTGCCATCCACCGCGGGCTTATTACGTCCTGATACAATGCGCAATGTGTCGGGAAGACACCCGCGGTCGAGGAGGACGAGACATGCACTATCTTTACGGATCGAAACGCGACGTGCCGCGTAAGCTCGTGGCGACGTTTGACGGCGAACAGCAATTGCTGGCTTACGTGCGCTGGGCTACGTTGTCCGAGCAGGGCGGCGTTTGCAAATTCGAACAGGGCAGTTCGCTGGCGGGCTACCAGGGATGGAGCCACTCGCCGCAACCGCTCAACGACGACGACCCCACCGCGGTCGACCACAATCCCACGCCCAGCATGCTGTAAATGAGCCCGGCGACTGAAGTGAAAAAGCGGCCATTGCGCCGCCACGCCCCGAATCGGCTGGCCGCTTTCTATCGCACCACGGTGGGCAAGAAGCTGGTGATGGCGGTCTCGGGCATGGTGCTGTTCATCTTCGTCATCACGCATCTCGCCGGTAACCTGCAAATCTTTCTCGGCGCGGAGAAGCTCAACGACTACGCCGCGTTGCTGCGGCGCATGCCCGAAGTGCTTTGGCCGGCCAGAATCGGTTTGCTCGCGGCGCTGGTGGTTCACGTGATCGCCTCGGTGCAGATCGTGGTCACCAATCGCCGGGCAAGGCCCGTCCGCTATGCGGTGAAACGCGACGTCGAAACGAACTATGCGGCTCGAACGATGGTCATCAGCGGGCCGCTCGTTTTGCTCTACGTGATTTACCATTTGGCAATGTTCACGTTCCTCGCCACGGGGCCGGGCTACAGCCCTACCGACGTCTACCGCAACGTCGTGCTGGCCTTTCAAGTGCCGGCGATTTCGGGCGTCTACCTGGCCGCCATGGTCTTGCTGGGCTTGCACCTCTATCACGGCACGTGGAGCATGCTCCATTCGCTGGGACTCAGCAGTCCGCATTATCGCTGGCTGCGGCGAGGGTTGGCGCCGGCCGTCGCGGTGGCGATCGCGGCCGGGTACATTTCGATTCCGCTGGCCGTGCTGGCCGGCGTCGTGCAGTGAGGAGTTCCGCCAGTGCAGCTTGATCCCAAAATCCCTTCCGGCCCGATCGAGCAAAAGTGGCAGAAGCACTGCTTCGAAATGAAGCTGATCAATCCGGCGAACAAGCGCAAATACAAAGTGATCGTGGTCGGCACGGGCCTGGCTGGTGGATCGGCCGCTGCGACGTTGGCCCAGCTCGGCTATGAAGTGAGTTGTTTCTGCTTCCACGACAGCCCGCGGCGAGCGCATTCCATCGCCGCCCAGGGCGGCATCAACGCCGCCAAAAACTACCAGGGCGACGGCGACAGCGTCTACCGGCTGTTCTACGACACGGTCAAAGGCGGCGATTTCCGCAGTCGCGAGGCCAACGTCTATCGCCTGGCCGAGTTGAGCATGGCGATCATCGATCAGTGCGTCGCGTTGGGCGTGCCGTTCGCCCGCGAGTATAGCGGCTACCTGGCGAACCGTTCGTTCGGCGGCGCGCAGGTGTCGCGCACCTTTTACGCCCGTGGGCAGACCGGGCAGCAGCTTTTGCTCGGCTGCTATGCCGCGCTGGCCCGGCAGATCGCCTTGCGGCAGGTGACGATGCACCCGCGACACGAAATGCTCGACCTGGTGGTCGTCGATGGCCGTGCCCGCGGCATCGTGACGCGCAACCTGCTTACCGGCGTCATCGCATCGCACGCGGCCGACGCGGTGGTGCTCGGCACAGGCGGTTACGGCAACGTTTACTATCTCTCGACCAACGCCAAGGCGAGCAACGTCACCGCGGTCTGGCGGGCCTATCGCCGCGGCGCACTGCTGGCGAACCCTTGTTTCACGCAGATCCATCCCACCTGCATTCCCGCCTCAGGCGAGCATCAGAGCAAGCTCACGTTGATGAGCGAGTCGCTGCGCAACGACGGCCGCATCTGGGTTCCCCAGCAAGCCGGCGATGCTCGCCCACCGAGCGAGATAGCCGAGGGCGAGCGCGATTATTTTCTCGAGCGCAAATACCCGAGCTTCGGCAATCTCGTGCCGCGCGACGTTGCCTCGCGCAACGCCAAGGAAGTTTGCGACGAGGGACGCGGCGTGGGGCCGGGCGGGCGCGGCGTCTATCTCGACTTCGCGGCCGCCACGGCGCGGCTCGGTGAGGACGTCGTCCGCCAGCGATACGGGAACCTGTTCGAGATGTACGAGCGTATCACCGGCGAAAACCCCTATCGGCAACCGATGCGGGTTTACCCGGCCATTCATTACGCCATGGGCGGGCTGTGGGTCGATTACAACCTGATGAGCAATCTGGAGGGCCTGTTTGTGATCGGTGAGGCCAACTTTGCCGACCAGGGGGCGAACCGGCTTGGCGCCAGCGCCCTGATGCAGGGGCTGGCCGACGGCTATTTTATTCTGCCTTATACGATCGGCGATTACCTGGCCCGCGTTTCGCCCGCCGATCGCCTTTCGCCCGACCATCGTGCTTTTCGCCAGACGGAGCAGGAAGCGGTCGAGCGAATTGCCCGACTTTTGTCGGCCTCCGGCCGGCGCTCGGCCGATTCGTTCCATCGCGAGCTGGGCGAGTTGCTGTGGAACCAGTGCGGCATGTCGCGGAATTCGGCTGGGCTGCAAACAGCACTGGCCCGCATCCCGGAACTGCGGGAGGAATTCTGGAACAACGTCAACGTGCCGGCTGCCGGCGCGGACTTCAACCAGGCGCTGGAACACGCCGGACGAGTCGCCGATTTTCTGGAGTTCGCCGAATTGATGTGCCACGACGCGTTGGACCGCGACGAATCGTGCGGCGCGCATTTTCGCCAGGAGCACCAGACGCCTGAAGGCGAGGCCCTGCGTGACGACGAGCGCTACCGCCATGTGTCGGCGTGGGAGTTTACCGAAATCGGCCGGCCGCCGCTTTTGCACAAAGAACCGCTGGCCTTTGAGTACGTCAAGCCAACGCAGCGGAGCTACAAGTAATGAAGCTGACTCTGAAAATCTGGCGACAAGCCTCGGCAAGTGAAGCCGGCTCGCTGGTGGGCTACTCGGTCGACGACGTCAGCCCCGACATGTCTTTTCTGGAAGTGCTCGACGTGCTCAACGAACGGTTGATCGCGCGGGGCGAGCGGCCGATCGCCTTCGATCACGATTGCCGCGAGGGCATCTGCGGCAGTTGCGGCTTTATGATCGATGGCGTGGCTCAGGGCCCCCAGCGTCTGACCACCGTCTGCCAGCTTTTCCTGCGGCATTTTTCCGACGGCGCAACATTGGTCGTGGAGCCGTTCCGCGCGCGGGCCTTGCCGATCGTGCAAGACCTGGTCGTCGATCGCGGCGCGCTCGATCGGATCATCGAGTCGGGCGGGTTCATTTCCGCCCGCACGGGCAGCGCGCCGGAGGCGAATTCGATCTTGGTTTCGAAGGCAGCCGCCGACCGGGCGATGGACGCGGCGGCCTGCATCGGTTGCGGGGCCTGCGTGGCGGCCTGCCCCAACGCCTCGGCCATGCTCTTTACGGCGGCCAAAATCTCGCATTTCGGGCTGTTGCCGCAGGGGCAGCCCGAACGGCGCCAGCGGGCGCTGCGGATGGTCGACGCCATGTATGATCTCGACTTAGGAAGCTGCACCAACCATGGCGAGTGCGAGGCCGTTTGTCCGAAGGGGATCGGCATCGACTTCATCGCTCGGCTGAACCGCGACTACATGAACGCCAGCCTGATGGCAACAAGAGAGCCGATCAAAAACGTTTGAACGTTCCTCCTGAGACGGCTCCGTTTCGACACGCGCCTCGCAAGCGGACAAAACTCCGCTGCTTCGGAATGTCGCTTTGACAACTCCAGTAGATCGCGGGATTAGTTTTCGTCGTTACCGACACTGGCAACCGCCGTGCGTGGTCGACGCGGGCGCAAACTCGGCACGCGCAAGCGGATGGTCGGTGCTTCCGCCCGAGCTTCTTCAACGCGGCGTCGGTAAACCGAAAGCACATCGCTGCGCGTGATCATTCCCAATACCTTATGCGGCGCCGCCCGCGATACGACGGGCAAGCGCCCGATACCGTGATTGACCATGTGATCGGCGGCCTGTCGCACCGTGCAATCGTCGTAGACGTATTTCGGCGTGCGGGCAATGATCTCGCGAATCCGCTTTCCGTCCGGATCGGTCAGCTTGACCAAGTCGCGGCGCGTCACCACCCCCACCAGCACGCCTAGCTCGTCGATCACCGGGAACCCTTGGTGCGTCGCCCCTTCGCCGCCCGATGCCAGCCACAGGCGAATGGCGGAAAGCGTGTCGTCGGCGTTAAGTGATACAACGTTCGCCGAACAAACCTGTTGCACCATCACCTGTTCGAGCGGATCGGCCACATATTCAGTGGGCGAAGAAATGCCGCGGCGGGCAATCTTCTCGGTCATGATCGAATTCCGCATCAGCAGGCAGGAAACGAGGTACGATGCCGCGCATCCTGCCAGCAATGGCAGCAGACCCAGCGGTTGTAGGGTTGTTTCAAACGCAAACACGGCGGAGGCCAGCAGCGCCCGCGATGCCCCGGCGAACAAGGCCGCCATGCCGACCAACGCCGCGATGCGCACGTCGACACCCGCTTCGGGCACAATCCACACGGCGGCCGCGCCGAGCGCAGTCCCAAGCCCGCCGCCGATCGTGAAAATCGGCGCCAACGTCCCGCCCGACGTCCCGCTTCCCAAGGAGATGGCCCAGGAGACGAACTTCATCCCGCAGAGAAATAGGACAGCCTTGAGCGGCAATCGATCGGAAATAATGTCGCTGATATTCTCGTAACCAACGCCCAAAGTTCGCGGCGCGAAATAACCAATGACGCCCACGGCAACCGCTCCGAAGGCCGGCCACCACATCCAGTGGACCGGCAGACGCTCGAAGGCGTCTTCCACGCCATACACTGCCCGTGTCACGAGAACCGCCGCCAAGCCCATCACGGCTCCGAGCAGGATGTAAACTGCCAACGCCGCCGGACTGGGATGTTCGAGATTGGCCAGGGCAAAGACCGGCCGCACCCCTTCGAAAAGCATGCGAATGCCCGCCGCCGCCGAACTGGCCAACGCGACGGGTATGATCGAACGCGGACGGAATTCGAACAACAAAAGCTCGATGGCCAACAAGACCGCCGACACGGGGCTTCCGAACGTGGCCGCCATGCCGGCCGCGGCGCCGGCCGACAAGAGTGTTTTCCGCTCGCCGGGCGTGGTTTGCACTAACTGGCCAAGCAGCGAGCCGAGCGCGCCCCCCGTGGCGATAATCGGTCCCTCGGCCCCGAAGGGTCCGCCGGTGCCAATTGAGATCGCGGCCGAGACTGGTTTAAGAAACGTCAGCCGCGCCGGAATGCGGCTTTGATTGACCAGCACCTGCTCCATCGCTTCCGGAATGCCGTGGCCCCGAATGGCCTTGGAACCATAGCGTGCCATGAAACCGACGAACAGCGCTCCGATGACGGGCACCGGAATGACCCACAGCCCGAGCGTGTTCGCCGCCGGGGACGCGGTCTCGATACTGAAGCGGCCAAAGAAAGCGAAGTTGGTGATGAAGTTGATGAGACCGATCAAAAGTTGGGAAATGAACCCGGCCGCCACCCCCAGCCCCAGGGCAATCGTGCAGATTGCGATCACCCGGTGATCGACTATAGCGTATTGCGCCGGTACTTGGGCCGCCTCGAGAACCATGTCGAGGGCAGGCGAGACGGTCAGCCCGTCGGTGGTCGCCGATCGCGCCGTTTCGACATTACTCATGCATAACAACCGTTTTGAGGAAGCAGGGGATACTTATCCCTTGTAGAGTGGCAATCAGGAAGCTGTCAATGAGGAAAACGCGGCCAGCCAGGCGCATAAAAAAACCCGCAACCTGGCGAGATTGCGGGCGGAGTATCGTAGACACCGCTGGCAGCAGCGAAGGCGCGCCAACGGCGCTGCAATAGGTATGATCGGCTGCCAAGCGGCCGTTGCTTGAATCTCGACATCAGATCAAGTCACCGAGTCGTACGCGGAATGCGTTTTGCCAACTTGCCGAACACTTTGCGATGCAAGGCGAGGGCTGGTATCATCATGAAATGGCGTCGCGCGTTCCGCGTGGCCGACGAGTAGGACCGATCCGAATGGTGCAGCCAACCGTGCCGGCGACCGCCGGCTTATACGAATTGGACGAGACATCCTGGCTGGAGACAACCGCCGATCTGATCCGGCAAGGGCAGCTCGACTCGGTGGACCTGCCAACCTTGGCGGAGTACCTGACAGACATGGCCCAGCGGGACCGCCGTGAGGTGTTCAGTCGGTTGGTGGGGAGCAAACGGTCGAGCAGATGGACCGCACGGTTGACGGTTTTCCGGAGTCGCGCATGCTGTCATCAATCGGCCTCTTGCAGCCCGAGCAGATTCGCGCCGGCCGAATCCAGCTTGGCCTCGACGAGAAGGCATTTGCAGCGCAACTCGGTGTGTCGGAAGAATCGGTTCTACGATGGGAGACTGGGGCTGTGGCTCAAGCCCGCGCCGCCGACCGCGAGATTCGCCTCTTTTTTGAGTTCCCGTCGGTCCGCAGTGCCTTGTGCCGACTTGAACGGGGCGATCCGATCGGCGAAACCGTCCGTGTCGCGGAGAGAACTTAAAAGCACGGACCACCGATTATTTTTCCGCACGACATTCGATGGTTCGCGTGGACATGTGCCAAATCGCACGATGCAATGGTCGTGACCGCACACCCGCAGAGCGTTTCGTTCAGTGAACCGTGCGAGCCGGCTGCACGGCGCTAAGACGCACCGGCGTTTTTGTTCGCGGCACGCGGGTTGCTTATTGCCTTTTCCACTACCTGCATAGCAGGGAAGTTTCGGCGAAGACAAATCCGCTTTACACGAAGGGATATAAAGGATATACATATCCATATATCTTCAACTAATGCCCGCCATGACCACAGCTTCCTGGCCAGACAGTTCCACACTGATCCCCGAGTTGCTCACCCGGCTTCCGCAAGCACGGAGCGTGCTCGACCGGTACGGGCTGCGCGGTTGCGGCGGCAACGAGGGACCGGTGGAGACGCTCGGTTTCTTTGCCCGTGCCCACGAGGTGCCCATCGCCCGACTGCTCGATGAAATTCGCCATGAACCACGGCGGTCGATCGAGCTGCCCGTCGTGCAACGATCGCAGCCGGGCGACGACATCTATCGCCCGTTCTTCAAGGCCGGCATCGCGGTGGTGCTGTCGCTGGGAGCGGCCTGGGGCGCGTACCTGCTGGCGCGGATCGCGATCGGCGGTTCTTTCACCGCGGCCGGCGTGCAAGAGGTCAATGCCCACGGGCACGCGCAGATTTTCGGCTGGGTCGGGCTGTTCGTCATGGGATTCGCCTACCAGGCTTTCCCGCGATTCAAGCATGCCTCGCTGGCGCATCCGCGGCTGGCGCTGGCAACCTTGTGGATGATGCTGTTGGGACTGGTCGGCCGCTCGCTTGGTCAGGTATTGGCCGCGGATCATCCGCTGGCCTGGTATAGCGCCGTCGGCGCTTCGTGTCTCGAAGTCACGGCGATCGTAGCGTTCGTCGGCATCATCCTGGCCACCTGGCGGCGCAGCGGCAAGCCGCTTGTGTTTTACGATTACTACATTGTCTCGGCGCTCGTTTGGTTTGTCGTTCAGGCGCCCTATGAGAGCGTTTATCTCAGCGTCACGGCCGCGGCCCGCGGAGAACGACTGGTCTCGCTCGTCTCGACGTGGCAAGCGCCGCTGCGCGACGTGCAGATTCACGGCTTCGCCATGTTGATGATCTTTGGCGTCAGCCAGCGGATCTTTCACCACTTTTACGGACTGCCGAAGGCCAACGAGCGGCTGAGCTTGATTGGCCTGGCGCTGATCAACGCCGCCATTGCCGGCGAAATCGCCGGCTTGCTCTTGATGAAGACCGCCGGCCATGCCTGGGCAGCCCTCTGGTATGGCTCGGTGCTGCTGCTGTTGGGCACCTCGGCCTTGCTGGTGAAAAGCTGGCATGTTTTTTCGCACTCCGACGAGGCCGACCGCAGCTTGAAGTTCCTGCGTGCGGCTTACGTCTGGCTCTTCGTGTCGTTGACGATGCTGGCGCTGTTGCCCGCCTATCAGCACGGTCTGCTGGCCACCTTCGCCGCCGACAGCGCCGCCGCGCGGCTGGGTTTCTCGCACGCTTACTACGGGGCCACGCGCCACGCCATCACGGTCGGCTTTATCAGCCTGATGATCGTCGGCGTGGCCGCCAAGGTCGTGCCGACGCTCAACGGCATCGCATCATCGGGCCTTTCGCGCTTGTGGCTGCCGTTCGTGCTCATCAACACGGGCTGCGCGTTGCGAGTGGTCGGGCAAACGCTCACCGACTTTTCACCGCGGGCCTTTGCCTTTGCCGGCGTCAGCGGATTGTTGGAAGTGAGCGGGCTGGCCATCTGGGGCATCCATTTGTGGCGGGTCATGTCGGGACGCACAAAAAACAAATTCAATGAACATGAGAGCGCCAGCCCCGCCGTCGCGGACGGTGCGATCGGGCCAGGAGCCACGGTGGCGGCGGTGCTCGATCGCCATCCGGGTTTGATCGACACGTTCGTGGCGCAGGGCTTCAAGATGCTTTCCAATCCGCGCCTCCGCCACTCGATCGCACGGGTCGTGACCATCGAGCAGGCGTGCCGGCGGATGGACGTCGATTGTCGGCAATTCGTCGAGGCGTTGAACCGCCAACTTGGCGGGCTCTCGCGGCAGGGCGCAGACCAAACCGGCCACCCGACACACGATTCTTGCTGCCACGAATGCGCGGATGGCGCGGCCAAGGCAGAGTAAGACCGATTCCTTTATTTCCATTGCCGGAGCAAACCATGCACTATCGCAAACTGTGGCTGGGCCTCGGCCTGGTTATGGCCGGCTCGTTCGCTGTGTTGGGCTATTTCGGGGGCGAAATCTACCGTCAGGCCCCGCCCGTGCCAGCACGCGTTGTGACGACGGAGGGCAACGTGCTCTTCACCGGCCAAGAAATCAAAGACGGCCAAAATGTCTGGCAGTCGCTGGGCGGGCAACAAGTCGGCTCCATCTGGGGACATGGCGCCTACGTCGCCCCCGACTGGTCGGCCGACTTTCTGCACCGCGAGGCGACCTGGATTCTCGACCGCTGGGCCCAAGACGAACATCAAACCAGCTACGAGCTCCTCGACGCCGAAACTCAAGCGGCGCTGCGGGCGCGTCTGCAGAAAGAGCTGCGCACCAACCGCTACGACGCCCAGTCGGGCGACCTCGTGGTGTCCCCGTTGCGAGCAGAAGCGATCGAGGCCGTCGGCAGGCATTACACCGGACTGTTTGGCGACGCCCCGGAACAGGCAGCGTTACGCGACGCCTACGCGATTCCCGCCAACGCGATCAAGACGCCCGAGCGACAGAAGCTGCTCAATGCCTTCTTTTTCTGGGCGTCGTGGGCCTGCGTGACCGACCGCCCCGGCAGCGACGTCACTTATACGCAAAACTGGCCGGCGGAGCCGCTGGTCGGCAACGCACCGACCGCCGCGATCGTCGTCTGGTCGGTGCTGAGCTTCGTGTTTTTGCTGGCCGGCATCGGCGCATTGGCCTGGTATTTCGCGGTGCAGAATCGCCGGCACACCGACGACTCGAACGGGCTCCCCGAGACCGACCCCTTGCTGGCTCTTTCGCCGACGCCCTCGATGCGGGCCACGCTCAAATACTTTTGGGTCTGCGCCGCCTTGATGGTGCTGCAAGTCGGGCTGGGGGCGGTGACGGCCCACTACGGCGTCGAAGGGTCGGGCTTCTACGGCATCCCCTTGGCCAAGTACTTGCCTTACGCCGTGACGCGCACTTGGCACACGCAGCTCGGCATCTTCTGGATCGCCACGGCCTGGCTCGCCACGGGACTGTTCATGGCCCCGGCCGTTTCGGGCTATGAGCCAAAGTTCCAGCGGCTGGGCGTCAACGTGCTCTTCGCCTGCCTGCTGGTGATCGTGCTTGGCTCGATGGCCGGGCAATGGATGGCGGTGCAACAGCGGCTGGGCCTGGAGATGAACTTCTGGTTCGGGCACCAAGGTTATGAATACGTCGATCTGGGTCGCTTCTGGCAGCTTTTCTTGTTTGCGGGCTTGTTCATCTGGCTGGGGCTGATGGCCCGCGCCATGTGGCCGGCCTTCAAACAACCGGGCGAAGGCCGGCACCTGCTGGGACTGTTTCTGATCTCTTCGCTGGCCATCGCCGGCTTTTATGGCGCGGGCCTGATGTGGGGACGCCAAACGAACCTGGCCATCGCCGAGTATTGGCGTTGGTGGGTCGTGCATCTCTGGGTGGAAGGCTTTTTCGAAGTCTTCGCGACGGTGGTGATCGCCTTTCTCTTCACGCGCATGGGACTGCTGCGAGCGGCGACCGCCACCGCGGCGGTGCTCTTCTCGACGACGATCTTTTTGTCCGGAGGCATCATCGGCACGTTCCATCACCTCTATTTCACCGGCACGCCGACGGCCATTCTCGCCTTGGGCGCGACGTTCAGCGCCATGGAAGTCGTGCCGCTGGTGTTGATCGGCTTCGAGGGCTATGAGAACCTGACGCTCACTCGTGCCCGCCCCTGGGTGGCCGGCTACAAATGGCCGATCTACTTCTTCGTCGCGGTGGCTTTCTGGAACCTGGTTGGCGCGGGCCTGTTCGGCTTTCTCATCAACCCACCGATCGCCCTCTATTACATGCAAGGGCTGAACACCACGCCGGTCCACGGCCATACGGCCTTGTTTGGCGTGTACGGCATGCTCGGCATCGGCTTGATGCTCTTCTGTCTGAAAGGGCTGGCGACGCAGAACGTCTGGAAGACGCGGCTGTTGGGCTTTTGCTTTTGGTCGATCAACGTCGGGCTGGCGTTGATGGTGCTCATCAGTCTGCTGCCAGTGGGCATGATGCAGGCCTGGGCCAGCGTGACACACGGCATGTGGTACGCCCGCAGCGCTGAGTTTTTGCAGACCGACCTGATGGACCGCCTGCGCTGGCTGCGCGTCATCGGCGATACGATTTTCGCCGTCGGCATCGTGGGGCTTGGATGGTTCGTGTTGGGGCTGAAGACGGGCTGGTCGGTGGTGGGCGGGACCGCCGGTGAGCGTGTCTCGCCGTCCTCTGCCGCCGGCCATGTGCCCGCGCAGCCTCGGCCCACGATGTAAGATGCCGTCTTGGAGAAACAGAATGAATCGCAATCGCCGCAGCTCCGATGAATTTCGCCAAACGACCGGCGTAGGGTGGGACCAGCGAGCTTGCGAGCGCCGGCCCACCGATTGCGACGTCGATTACGGTGGGCCGGCGCTCGCAAGCTCGCTTTTTCCACCCTACATCCTGTTAGCGATTTGTCTGGCATTGCACGGCGACCCTGCCCGCGCCGAGCTGCCTTTCGAGTCGGAGCCGATCCATTACCTCACGGCGCCCGTCGACGATCCGGTCTCGCGCTTGCAGGCAAAGCTCGATCGGGGTGAGGCGACCTTGAAGTACGACGATGAGCACGGCTATCTGGCCGACGTATTGCGCGAGTTGGGTATTTCGCAGTCGTCGCAGGTGTTGGTCTTTTCCAAAACGAGCTTCCAGCGGAGCAAGATTTCGCGGCGCACGCCGCGGGCGGTCTATTTCAACGACGACACCTACGTCGGCTTTTGCCAGCAGGGTGAAGTGGTCGAAGTCTCGACGACCGATCCGCGGCAGGGCGCGGTGTTTTACACGCTCCGTCAGCAAGCGGTGGAAAAGCCGGCGTTCCAGCGACAGACGCACGACTGCCTGCAATGCCATGCTTCGTCGAAGACGCAGGACGTGCCGGGCCACCTCGTGCGGTCGGTTTTCCCCGATGCCATCGGCATGCCCGTCTTCAACGCCGGCACCTTCAGCACCAGCCATGAAAGCCCGCTCAAGGAGCGTTGGGGCGGCTGGTTCGTCACCGGCAGGCACGGCCAGCAAACGCACATGGGCAACGTCATCGTCACGAATCGGCAGCGGCCGGAGCTGCTTGAAACCGCGGCCGGAGCGAACATCACCGATCTGTCGGGGCTGGTCGACGCCTCGCCGTATCTGACGCCACACAGCGACATCGTGGCCCTGATGGTGCTGGAGCACCAGGTGAAGATGCACAATCTCATCACGGCCACCAACTATCATGCCCGCATGGCCCTGCACTACGAACAGGCCATCAACAAGGCGCTCGGCCGCCCCGCTGGTTCGCTTTCGGAAAGCACCCAAAGCCGCTACAAGAGCCCGGCCGACAAGCTGCTCCGATACCTGCTGTTTATCGACGAGGCCCCGTTGACGGGCGAGATCGAGGGGACCTCGCGGTTTGCTGAAGAGTTCGTCCAGCGTGGCCCGCGCGATCGGCACGGCCGGTCGCTGCGCGAGTTCGATCTCAGCCGGCGGCTGTTTCGCTACCCGTGCAGCTATGAAATCTACTCTGACGCCTTCGCCGCCTTGCCGGACGTGGCCCGAGAGTACCTTTTCGAGCGGTTAAGCGCGATTCTCTCAGGTCAAGACCACAATCCGGACTTCGAGCGTCTCACGCCCGCCGACCGCGAGGCGATCCAGCAAATCCTGACGGACACCTTGCCGGGGTTCGCCGATCGTAGGGTGGATTATTGAGCTTGCCCGGCGAACCGCTACAGCGGTAAAGTTCAGCATGCCTTTCTCGTGGTTGCTCCTTTCGCTTTTGGCCCCTGCGCAAGTCGACACGGTGGTGGTCTGTCCGCCCGTGCTGCGTGCGGCGATTCGGCCCTGGACCGACTACCGCAAAGCACAAGGGCATCGCATCGCCTTGGTCGATGGCGTCGCCAGCGCCGAGCAGATTCGACAAGAAATCCGCCAGGCCGCCAAAGACGGGCAATTGCGGTTCATCATGCTGGTGGGCGAGGCCGATCTGCCGACGAAGGCCCCGTCGAATGCGAGGTTTTTTTCCGTCCCGACGCATTACGTGCCCGCCAAAGTCAACGTGCATTGGGGATCGGAACCCGATATCGCGACCGACAATTGGTACGCCGATCTCGACGACGACGACGTTCCCGAGGTGGCCATCGGCCGGTTGAGCGCCCGTTCGCCGAGCCAGATCACGGCCATGGTGCGAAAGATTCTGTCTTACGAGGGCCAGATCGCGGCCGATGCCTCGCAGGCCGGCGACCAGTGGCGGCGGCAGATCAATCTGGTGGCCGGTCTGGGCGGCTTCGGAACTCTGCTCGATACGGCGATCGAGACCGCCGCCAAGTCGTTCATTACCGACGGCATTCCCGCCGCCTACCGCACCACGTTCACGCACGCAAGCTGGCGCAGTCCCTACTGTCCGCCGCCTTCCCTGTTCGGCGAAACGGCCCTTCGCCGGCTCGACGAAGGCTGCCTGTTTTGGGTCTACATGGGTCACGGCCAGCCCCGCGAGCTCGACCGCGTGCAGGTGCCCGGCGGCGAGCATCCGATCCTGGAATCCGATGACCTCGACCGTTTGCAGGCCGGCCGCGGCGCGGCGATCGCCTTGTTTTTGGCCTGCTACACGGCCGCTTACGACGCGCGTGGCGACTGCCTGGCCGAGGAGCTGCTCCGCCGAGAGCGCGGTCCCGTGGCGGTCATCGGCGGCTCGCGCGTCACCATGCCTTATGCCATGAGCGTGCTCGGCATCGAGCTGCTCAAGGAATGCTTCGTTTCCCGGCGGCCGACCCTGGGGGAGCTACTGCTGCACGCCAAGCGGAACATGGCGTTGGCGCCCCGCACCGACGAGCGCAGCAAGCGGCTCGATGCGCTGGCCTCGCTGCTCAGCCCGGCCGGCAGCGATCTGGCCGACGAACGGCTGGAACACATCCAGCTTTTCAATCTGCTGGGCGATCCGCTGCTGAAACTGACGCACCCCGGCGAGCTGCAGGTCGTCGCGCCGCGGTCGGCGCGGCCCGGCGAAGCGATTTCCATTTCGGGTACGTGCGCGATCGACGGCCCGGCGACGGTGGAGTTGACGGTCCGCCGCGACCGGCTGACCTTCCGGCCGTTGCTGCGAGAGAGTTACACGGCCTCGCCGCAATCGGACGACGAATATCGGCGGACCTACGCGGCGGCCAACGACAATCGTCTGGTGTCGGTGCGCACGACGGTGGCCAACGGCAAGTTCCGGGCCCGGCTCGACCTGCCCGAACAAGCCGGCGGCGATTGTCACGTGCGCGTCTTCGTGCAGGGCCGCGGCGGCTTTGCCGTGGGCGCCGCGGACATTCACATCGAGTAGCCGCTTTTATACTTCGCGCGGCCGGGAATGAGACGTTGGCGGTGGCTGGGGCAGAGCCTGGCCAAGTTGAGGCTGACACTTAGTTCATCTCGGCGGCCAGGCGGTGCCCCGGTTCGACGCACCGGGGCATCGCTTGGCCGCCACGCTCTTGAACGGCACCAGCCGCTATCTGGCCAAGCTCTGCCCCAGCCACCCTCTCCCTCGCGGCAAAAGGTCTCATTCTTGGCCGCGTGAAGTATAGCGAGCCCGCCCGGTGCATCGCGCCGATATCGCGGCAGAGCGATCAACCGCACCATTGCCGCCCGCGTTGCAATAAGCTCTCATGTGGAGTTGCGGGCGTTGTTTGAACGGTCCAGCCAGCGAAGCATCGAGAAACCATGACGAACACGATCTTAGCAAAGCGACTTGTGGCCGCGGCGTTGCTGACGCTCAGTGGCGTGGCGGTCCGTGCCGACGATTGGCCGCAGTGGCGAGGGCCAAATCGAGACGGCGTTTCGCAAGAGAGGGGTCTCGTCAAGGAGTGGCCCCAAGACGGCCCGAAGCTCCTCTGGCAAATCGACGACCTGGGCGACGGCTATTCGACGCCTTCCGTCAGCCACGGGCGAATCTATGTGATCGCCAACATGGGACTCGACGACGAGTCGGTCAAAGCGCTCGACGCCAACGACGGCAAAGTCGTCTGGGCGACCCGTCTGGGCAAAGTCGGCAAGCCGGACCAAAAACCAAGTTATCCCGCGGCGAGATCGACGCCGACCGTCGAGGGTGCGTGGCTCTTCGCACTTGGCTCCGACGGCGACCTGGCCTGCCTGGAAGCCGCGACGGGCAAGGTCCGCTGGCAGATGAACATCCGCGACGAGTTCTCCGGCAAGCCGGGCAACTGGGCCTACGCGGAGTCTCCCTTGATCGACGGCGAACGGCTGATCTGCACGCCGGGCGGAAGCGAGGCGACGATGGTGGCTCTCGACAAAACGACCGGCAAGGTGATCTGGAAGGCGGCGTTGTCAGAGGCCGACGAGGCAGCCTATTCATCGGCCGTCGTGCTCGAAGCCGGCGGAGTGAGGCAATACGTGCAACTCTTGCAAAAAGGCCTCGTCGGCGTCGACGCCCGGAATGGCAAGCTCCTTTGGCGATACGCCAAGCCGATCAGTCCCTTCAATGCCAACATTCCCACCCCGGTTGTGGCCGGCGGCGAGGTCTACGTCGCATCGGCGGGCACCGGCGGCGGGACCGTGAAACTGACGAAAACGAGCGACGACGCCTTCGAGCCCGAAGAGTTGTACTTTGCGCCGAAGCTGCCCACCGCCATCGGCGGCGTGGTCAAGCTTGGAGATTATCTGTACGGCACGACCGCTCAGGCGATGGTCTGCATCGAGTTCGCCACGGGCAAAATAAAGTGGCAAGAGCGCGCCCTGGGTGCGGCGTCGCTCTGTTATGCCGACGGCCGTCTCTATCTTCACGGCGAGAACGGTGAGGTCGCGTTGGTCGAAGCCTCTCCCGAATCGTATCGCGAGAAGGGGCGGTTCACGCCGCCCAACCAACCCCAGACTCCCAAGTCGATGGGCAAGGCCTGGGCATACCCCGTTGTCGCGAACGGCCGGCTTTACATTCGCGACCGAGACATGCTTTGGGCGTTCGACGTCAAAGATGCCGCGCCGGCGCGTGCCGATGCGGACCGCGTGCGGTTCACCACGGTCACTGCAGGCGCACGGATCAAACCATAAATGACTGGGCGCAACTCCCTGCGATCGTCGCCGAGGTCGGCTGGTGCGCGTCATGCCGTGAATTTGTCTTTTTCCGGGCGTGCCACGGCGGGCACCGCGATTGTACGCCGGCCGCCGCCGATGTCGAAGCTAGCAGAGCGACACGGAATGTCGTTGCTGCGCAGGGGCTTTTCACGGAGGCGAGATGCACGTTCTGATTGCGGATTTCGATCTTTTCCGCACCGTCGGCGGCGGGCAGACGTTCTATCGCGCCGTCATCGAAAAAAATCCCCAAATCGAATTCTCTTATCCGATCGTCAATGAGGCCGTCGATTCGCCACGCCCTGCGAATGCGCGGGCCATCCGCTGCGAGCCGCATTACGTCGAGCGGCAATGGACCGATTACTGCGACCTCGTGCCGCCTCGCTGGTGCCTGCCCGCCTTCCTGCTCGCGAGCAACATCGCCTATTCGGTGCGCGGCCGGTCGTTCGACGTCGTCGATTTGCCCGACTACAAGCAGCTTGGTTATTTCCTGCCCGCCGCCTTGGCACACCACGGCGCCGATGTGAAGCGCGTCGCGCTTTCGATGCACGGCGTGATTTCGACGACGATCAGCATGAACTGGGGCAGCGACGGCGCATTGCCGCAGGAAGCCGTCCGGCAAGAAGAGATGCAGTACCAGGCGGCCGACATCCGCTATGGCTTGAGTGCCGATTATCTCGACGAGTGGCGAGCACGATTCGCGCTCGCCTCGCACTATCTTTGCCCGTTGCGGTTTCTCGGTCCCTACCTGCCAGTACGTTCCGCCGAATCAGCCGACCCGCCCGATCTGAACTTCGTGGGCCGCACGGAAAAGCGCAAAGGGCCCGATGTGTTTGCGGAACTGTGCTGGTGGCTGCCGCCGGCGCTCTACGCCCGCGCGCGGATCATCGGGCCGCCGAGCAACGACCTTTTTGGCACCAGCTCCGAGCAGCATCTGAACGACTATTTGCGCCGTCGGCCGGGCGACAAGGCGATCGAGCTGTGTCCCGCGGCGACGCCCGACGAGTTGCGTCAGCGGTTTGCCGCCCGCAGCATCACGGTGCTCCCCTCGCGTTACGACACCTTCAACCTCGTGGCCGTCGAGTCGCTGTTCTCCGGCTGCCCCACGGCCATCGGCAACGGCGCAGGCGTGTGCCGCTTTCTCGACGAATACTTCCCCGGCGTCCCGTATATCAAGCTCGACATGGACCGGCCGCTGGCAAGCCTGCCGCAGCTGGAAAGCGTGTTGGCCGATTACGATCGTTACCGCGGGCGCCTCGTGGAGTCTCTGGCGGTTGCGTCGCCCTCGGCGCGCGGTCCGTCGCTGGCCGAGATTTACGGCAGCCCGCCGTCGTTTAGCCAAGACGTGCGGCGCGAGGCGTCCGGCTGGTATCAGCGGATGATCGAGCACGCCGGCCGCACGCCAACGGGCATAACCGGCCTGAAGGAATCGGTCCGCCGGCTGGTACGCAAGCACACCAGCCAGCAGTTCCGCGCGGGTGTTCGCAGCCTTCATCCCCGCCGTTTGGCCGCCGCTTGCAAGCCTGCCGTGGGCAAGCGACTGACGCAACGACGCGCGCCGCCCGCGCGCGAGCTGGAGATGCGGGGCAGGGCCGTCGCGGCCCGCTATCATGCCGTCGCTTGGATGCCGGAGCGCACGACTGCCGAGCTTTCAGAGAAGTGGCGGCAGTGCGGCCAGCTTGTCGTCGATTTGCGAATCGACCGGGCGCGGCTGTGGCGCGAGTTGGCGCGCATCGAGTCGCTGCGCGGCAACGGCCTGGTGGCCGCCACCTACCGCCTGCGCGCGATGCGGCTTACCGGCACAGACCAGCACGGCGATCTGCCCACGGTCATGCAAACGCTTGGCGAACACGGCTTTCACCGCGAAGCGGAAGTGGCCGCCGCCATGTACGACGGCCAGCCCGACGGCCAACACCGCTGCCGCGAACTGCTCGATCGCGCGGCCCGCGATCATCGTCGCCCGGCCGGCGCGGAATATGAATTGATCGACGACCGGCGCGGGCCGCGCACCTATCGGGCTACGGTCATCGTCTCGCTCTACAAAGCGGCCGCGAACTTGCCGCTGTTCCTTGACACGCTGTCGCTGCAAACGCTGCTGCGGACACGTCAGGCGGAAGTCGTGCTCATCGACAGTGGCTCGCCCGAAGACGAATATCGCGTCTTCCGCCAGTGGGCCGACCGCACGGGCACGCCGGCCGTTTACGCGCGGTCGAGACACCGCGAGACGATTCAAGCGGCCTGGAACCGCGGCATCGGCCTGTCGCACGGGCAGTATCTCAGCTTCTTGGGCGTCGACGAAGCGATGCTGCCCAACGCCCTGCAAGTGCTCGCCGACGAGCTCGACGCCAACCGCCAGGTCGATTGGGTGCAGTCCAACAGCCTGGTGATGCGCGTCAACGAGCGCGGCCACTGGGTGAGCGACCTCATGACCTACGATCGCAGCGGTTATGCACAGCGGCTGGTCTACCTGGAAACCTGTTACCTGTCGTATGTGGGCGCAATGTACCGCCGCACGATTCACGACCGGCTCGGTTACTACGATGCCAGCTTCGGCGCGGCCGGCGACACCGAGTTCAAGAATCGTGTGCTGCCGTTCATCAAATCGAAGGCCATCGGCCAGACGCTGGGTGTGTTTTGGAACTATCCGGCGGGCCAAACGACGTGCAGCCCTCAAGCAGAGATCGAAGACTTGCGGGCCTGGAACCTGCACCGAACCGCCGCGGGCGTTCGCTACGCGCTGGAGAACGCCGATTTCAGCGAGGCCGAGAATTTGCTGTTCGCGGCCCTGCAGCACCGCAAGTCGTATTGCCGGCACGTCAGCAGCGACATCGAATACGCCTGGCACGTGGCCCGGTATCTCGACGAAGCATATCCCGGCATGCCTAGCGGCCGCTTGTGCGAGAGCATCGGCATTCTGCTGGACGCCTATCGCGATCTCGATCGTTTGCCGCACATCGTGCCGCAAGCGGTGGCCGCCACGCTCGGCCGCGTGGCGCGGCTCGATGCGCAGGTCACCCGCGAGCACCGCCTTCTGACGGAAGGACGCATCGAGCCGGCCTACGATGTCTTTCGCGACAACCGGCACGAGCAGCACCAGAACATCTGGTCGACGGAGCCGGGCCAAACGCTGCCACGCGTCGCGCCCTCCGGCCGTCGGGCGGCGTGATTCACGGGCGAGGACTGAATAACTTCCAGCACGATGCCATAGGTCTTACTAACGCCCAAAGCCTAACGCCTTCTCGTCGCGGCGCAAAAAAAACCCCTCTCGCCGGGCTCGGCGGGGAGGAGTGTCCGGAATAGTGAAGATATCGCGTGAGGAAACCAGCGGGCTCGCCCGTTTCCTCATGCCAACAAACCAGGTGGATCTTGCATTTATGCCTCCCTGTTGTTGAAGGTCCGAAAGGAGTCGTCTCAAGACACTCGTCGTGACCGCGATGCAACTCGGTCGGCTAGTCCGTATTGGGCACACCGGAGCCCCGGTTACGCCATTTTCCCCGTGCTGTGAGGATCTGTCTAGCCGGGCAACCGCGCCGGAGAGTCCGGCGCGATCCGCCAATACAAATCACATCGCTACCGGAATCCTAGCAGATCGCTCGTTCGCCGCAATACTGAACAAAATTATCTGTCGCGGCACCGGCCGGAGCCCCCAGGGCGCTTGGATTTCAAGGCCCCCAAAGCACGAGGGGACGGCCTAATCGACCCATGACAGAGCACTAGGCGGCGGTTTTTTGCGGGCGGCCGAACCGCTCGGCCGTCGTTTTGGCCAGCGCGATAAACTCGCGCAGGGCCTGTTCTACGCGGCGATCAAGATCGTCAAGCTGCTGCAAGGCTTCATCTTGGCGACGTTCAAGCTCGGCGAGCGGGTCGGTCGAGTCGGCGGCAATCATGAGTGAGCGGTTCAGAAGAAGAGCGCGCCTCCTGGAACATGATCGGCAGGCATTGCGTCTGCCCATGAATCCGTCCGGCCCGCCTGGCGCGCCTGCATTTCTCTTTTGCCCGTGTGCCGTAGAATGCAGTGCTGCTTAGAGCGGACCGGATGGCCGCCGGCCGAGATTCTCGGCGGGAGGAAAGTCCGGGCTCCGCAGGACAGGGTGGTGGCTAACGCCCACCGGCCGCAAGGCCAGGGAAAGTGCAACAGAAAGCAAACCGCCTCGTGGAGATTTCCGCGCGGCAAGGGTGAAACGGCGAGGTAAGAGCTCACCAGCAGGCTGGGCGACCAGCCTGGCTAGGCAAACCCCACCCGGAGCAAGACCAAACAGGAAGCAACGCCGGCGGTGCAAGCCGCCGGCGTGCGGGCTGGTTCCGGCCCGCCATCGACTTCCGGGTAGGTTGCTGGAGGGGCCGAGCAATCGGCCTCCTAGAGAAATGGCCATCGCCCCGCGCGGTTCTTGCCGCACGGGGAGACAGAACCCGGCTTACAGGTCCGCTCTAAGCGTTTTTTTCGAGCACGTCGCGCCAGAATTGCGGCATGCCGGCGAACGCCGCGGCGTAGGTCATTTCCAACGGCGTGTCGACGTAATGGCCAGGATCGAGAAACAGCGGCATGTCGGGTAAAGGCGCCCGACGGAAAGGTGTTCGAAGAAGGCCTCCGGCACTTCTGCGGCACGGCAAAGGCGGCCAGTTGCCGCCGCCCCCGTTTACGTTGGTTCGGAAGATCGGTCATTTCAGAGAACAACTCCCCGGCACTCGATGGGCGACTAATTCCTCCACGCGTTCCGTCCCGCAATTCGGGCCAACCCTCATGGTAGCCTGAAACGCCGTGGAGAAAAGCACGTCGCTCTCGATACCCGGCTTAGTAAAGGATCCTTGACTAACACAACTCGCTAGTAAAGAATCCTTTACTAACGAACAACCTGGCAATCGCATTTCGATGACGCGGACCACCGGCAGCTTTCGGGTTTTGAACGTCGGGGGCGAAGAAGTGCGGTCGTTCCAGCCTCGACCCCTTCCGCCGGCCGAGCCTCCGCTCGTGCTCGATGAAAGGCTGCTCGCCCTGCACAACGCCGCACTGGCCGCCGTCGGCCGCCTGGCGGTGGCCGGCGTCATGGTTCCCAGCCCCAATTGGTTTCTGTACGGCTTCGTCCGCAAAGAGGCGGTGATTTCGTCGCAAATCGAAGGGACTCAGGCCACGCTGAAAGACGTGCTGACCTATGAGGCGACGCATGACGCGGATCGTTTGGACGATGTTCGCGAGGTTTGCAATTACGTGGATGCCTTGGCCTTCGCGCGCCGCGAAATCGCTCGGCCCAAAGGCCTGCCCTTGAGCGTTCGTTTGCTGTGCGCGGCGCACAACCGGCTGATGCGCGGGGCGCGAGGCGCCGAGAAACAGCCGGGAGCGATACGCACGTCGCAAAACTGGATCGGCGGAACGCGACCGGGCAACGCCTCGTTCGTGCCGCCGCCGCCCGACGCTTTGCCGCAGGAATTATCGGAGTTGGAGCGTTGGCTCTATGCCGACGATCCCTTGCCGCCGTTGGTGCGCGCCGGTCTGGCGCACGTCCAGTTCGAGACCATTCACCCATTTTTGGACGGCAACGGACGTATCGGCCGCCTGCTCATTGTTTTGCTGCTGGAGCATTGGGGGCTGTTGCAATCGCCGTTGCTCTATTTGAGCTTGGCCTTCAAACGGCATCGCGAGGAGTATTATCGTTGCCTTTCCGCCGTGCGTGCCGCTGGTGACTGGGAAGGCTGGACGGCCTATTTCCTGGAATGTGTGCGTGAAGCGGCCGACGACGGCATCGCCACGGCGACAAGCTTATTTGCGTTGTTGAACAAAGACCGCCAGCGTCTGCTCCGCATGCGCGATGCGACCATCCCAGCCGTCCGCCTGTGGGACGCGTTGCCCGGCCGACCGATCGTGACGCTGTCGGGAGCCATGTCTTTACTCAAAACGACAAAACCGACCGCCGCCAAAGCCGTCGCCACCTTGTGTAGAGCCAACATCTTGCGCGAGACCACGGGCCGCCGCCGGGACCGAGTGTATGCCTACCACGCCTACCTCGACGTTCTGACGAAAGATACCGATGCGTTGCCTTGACGCGGCATCGGTCTCGCCCGACACTCGTAAAGGACGAATCCCTGCTCAAGCGGATCGGAACGATGCCTCTGAAATACCCCACAGCCCGGCGAGGCGATCAGGTCGACGATTATCACGGCGCCAAGCTGCCCGACCCGTATCGCTGGCTGGAAGATCCCGACAGTCCCGAGACGCGGGCCTGGATCGAGGCCGAGAATAAGCTCACCTTCTCGGTGCTCGAAAAGATCCCCCAGCGCGACGCCATCCGCCGCCGGCTGACGGAGCTGTGGAACTACGAAAAGTACGGCGTGCCCGAAGCCCGTGGCGGACGCTACTTTTACACCCGAAACGACGGCCTGCAAAACCAGAGCGTGCTCTACTGGGCGCCGGCCCTCGATGCCGAGCCGCGCACGCTGCTCGACCCCAACGCGCTTTCGAAGGAAGGCACGATCGCGCTCTCCGGCACGGCCATCAGCGACGACGGCAAACTGCTGGCTTATGGCCTGGCCGCGGCCGGCTCCGACTGGCAAGAGTGGCGCGTGCGAAACGTCGAAACCGCCGACGATCTCGACGACCATCTCAAGTGGGTCAAGTTCTCCGGGGCAAGCTGGAGCAACGACGGCCAGGGCTTCTATTACAGCCGCTACGACGAGCCGAAGCCCGACGAGGAGCTGACCGGGCAAAACTATTTTCAAAAGCTTTACTATCACCGCGTCGGCACGCCGCAGTCGCAAGACAAGCTCGTCTATCAGCGGAAGGACCAAAAGGAGTGGGGCTTTCACGGCCAGGTAACCGACGACGGCCGCTGGCTGGTGATCGTGGTCACGCACGGAACCGAGCGGAAGAACAACCTGTTCTATCTCGATCTCAGCCACGCGAAGGCCGAAGTCGTGGAGCTGCTGACCGGCTTCGAGGCCCGCTTCGATGTTCTCGGCAACGATGGTTCGACGTTCTGGCTGCGGACCGATCTCGACGCGCCGCGCAACCGCGTGGTGGCCATCGACCTGGAACACCCGGCCCGCGATCGCTGGCGGGAGATCGTGCCCGAAGCGGAAGATACGCTGGAAGAAGTCCACGTCGTGGGCGACCGCTTTTTCGCCGCCTATTTGCAAGACGCGAAGAGCCAGGTCCGCATGTTCGATCTGTCGGGCAAATCGCTGGGCGGATTGGTTTTGCCCGGCATCGGCAGCGCGGGCGGCTTCACCGGCCGGCAAGCGGACCGCGAGACGTTTTATTCGTTCACCAGCTTCGTCTCGCCCCCGGCCATCTATCGCTACGAGATCGACGCGGGAAAGAGCGAGCTGTTCCGCGAGCCGGAGGTGCCTTTCCAGGCGTCCGACTACGAGACCCGGCAGGTGTTTTACAACAGCAAAGACGGCACGCGCGTGCCGATGTTTCTGGTGCATCGCAAGGGACTGAAGCCCGACCGGCCGCGGCCGACCTATCTCTATGGCTACGGCGGGTTCGACATTTCGCTGACGCCAGGTTTCTCGGTGGGGCGGATGGTGTGGCTGGAGTTGGGCGGCGTGTTCGCCATGCCCACCTTGCGGGGCGGCGGCGAATACGGCCGGGCGTGGCACGAAGCGGGCATGAAGTCGCAGAAGCAAAACGTGTTCGACGACTTTATCGCCGCGGCCGAGTGGCTGATTGACGAAGGCTACACCTCGCGCGACAAGCTGGCGATCGCCGGCCGCAGCAACGGCGGCTTGCTGGTGGGCGCCTGTCTCACGCAGCGGCCCGATCTGTACGGCGCCGCGATACCGGCGGTGGGCGTGTTGGACATGCTGCGGTTTCACAAGTTCACGATCGGTTGGGCCTGGGCCTCGGAATATGGTTCGGCCGACAACGCCGACGAGTTCCCCGCGCTACTGGCGTATTCGCCGCTGCACAACATCAAGCCGGGCACGGAGTATCCGCCGACCCTGATCACGACCGCCGACCACGACGACCGCGTGGTGCCGGCGCACAGCTTCAAGTTTGCCGCCGCTTTGCAGGCCGCGCAAGCCGGCGACGCCCCGATCTTGATCCGCATCGAGACCAGTGCCGGGCACGGCGCCGGCATTCCCACCTCGAAGGCCATCGAAGAGATGGCCGACGGCTACGCCTTTCTGGTGAAGATGCTCGACGTTGACGTGCCCGCGGCCCTCAGCCGCTGACGCTCAAATTCCCCGCGCAGCGCGCTGCGCGTGCCGGTTGATTCTGTTTGGGACGCGCCGCGCGCGGCGCCTGCCGGCAAACTCGGCGGGGACGCGCCGCGCGCGGCGGATAGCGGCAAAAACCGGGCGGGGACGCGAAGCGCGCGTCGCGGTGCCGACGAATTCGACATCACCGGGAGGGCGGTTCGGTAACCATGTTACGGTCGCTTGGCGTCAATGTGGGCTGACCGGTTTTGGCTGCCTCGCGCCGCGCGCGGCGCGGGGCGCACAGATTAGTAGCTTTGGATGGATCGCTGTCATTGCCTTAACCGATTGCCTCACAAAGAGTTAAGAAGGCGCATTGGTAAAGCTTCGCCCAACCCGTTCCCATTTCACACTAACCCGAAGCGCAAGCGAGGATTTCCCGGTTTTTCGTGCTCCTCGCTAGCGCTTCGGGTTGGTGTATACCGGAACCAAGCGATTGTTGACGGTTTTCGGCAGCCAAACCACTCTTCACGAATTACTCCGCGGTTCGCTTTGCAAACGTCCGTAGCGACGGAGCTGCGGCCAAACCGCGGCCACGAGAAGCACCACCACCAGCGTGCCGATGCCGCCGGACACCACGGAAATCGCCGGAGTGAAGAGTTGGGCCACCAGCCCCGATTCGAAGGCGCCCAGTTCGTTCGAGGCGCCGATGAATACGCTGTTGATGGCCGAAACGCGGCCCCGCATGTCGTCGGGCGTGAGAAGCTGCACCAGCGTGTGGCGAATGACGACGCTCACGATGTCGAAGGCCCCGGTCAGAAACAGCATCGCCAGCGAGAGCGGATACGACTGCGAGACCCCAAACACGACCGTCGCCGCGCCGAAGCCCGCCACCACCCACAGCAGCGTCCTGCCCGCGTGCTCGATCGGCGGGCGATGAGCCAACACAAAGGAGAACACCAGCGCTCCGACGGCCGGAGCGGTGCGCAGCCAGCCGAGCCCCTGCGCGCCGACCTGCAAGATGTCTTCGGCATAGATCGGCAACAAGGCCACCGCCCCGCCCAGCAACACGGCGAACATGTCGAGCGTAATCGCCGCCAGCACGATCTTGTTCCGCCACACGAAGCGAAAGCCGGCCAACAGCGCTTTGCTCGTGCTCGCCGACGCCGTGGCGGCATGCTTCGGCACGTGCATCGCCGCCAGCAGCGCGAAAAAGACCGCGGTCGATGCGGCGTCGATCAGATAGACGGGCCAGGCCCGGCCGGAATAGCCGATGAGCTGCCCGCCCGCGGCCGGTCCCAGGATGGCGGCAAGCTGGAAAGCGCTCATGTTCCAGGTCACCGCGTTGCTGAATGCGTCGCGCGGCACAATCTGCGGCAGCAGCGAGGCTTTGGCCGGCTGCAAGAACGCGCGGGCCACTCCGCTCAGCAGCAACAGCAGATACATCCAGCCGATGTCGCCCTGCGTCCGCGAGACCCACGCCAGGCCAAGCGAGCAGCTTGCGATCGACAGCATGGCGATCATGACGATGGCCTTGCGGTGCGAGCGGTCGGCTTCGTGTCCGGCGGGCAACGTCAGGCAGACCACCGGCAGGAACTGCACCAGCCCGACCAGGCCCAGGGCCAAGGGCCAGCGCGTGCGCTCGTAGATTTCCCACTGCACGGCCACCGTCTGCATCTGCATGCCGAAGATGGCCAGAGAGTTGCCCGCCAGGTAATACTGAAAGTTCCGCAGCCGCAGCGCGGTGTATGGGTCGTGCGGCACGGTCAGCAGCGCTTCCGGCTCAGGCTCGCTTTCGATGCTTTCGTCGAAACTCATCGGGCCATTCTAGCGTGCTGTTCGCGCCCGGCCAAAATTCCTATAATAGGGTGCTGCACGGATTGGTTCCGTGCCCGACTGCACCGAGGGAGCACCGACATCATGGCAACTTTGCGACGGCTGACCGTTCTTGTGCTGCTGGCGATCGCGTTCGATTGCGCGGAACCGCTGGGGCCGGCCGCGGCCCAGGTCCCGGCCGTCGTGCAGCTTCCGTCCATTTCGACGTTCGGCGTCAACACCTCCGTTTCGGCTCCCGACCGCGGTTCGGTTTCACTGGGAGGCGTCGGCCGGTCGAGCATGGGTTCCACGGCCTATGGCTCCGGACTGTTTCCGGGCAACCGGTCGTTTGGCCGGAACTTGAGCAGCAGCCGGACCTCGCTACGGGCGACCGTGCAAGACCTCGATGCTCTCGATCATGCGACCCTTGAGCGTGCATCGGCGGGGCGGGAGTCACAAAGGTCGGCCGCGGAAGCGTATCTCGCCAAGCGGCGGCTGGCGATCGCCCGGCAAAGTTCCGCCGGCCAGGTTCCGCCCTCCAGCGTCGCCGAGGCGCGACGGCAGCGAGCGGCCGAGCTTGCCAGCCAGCAGGCCGAAGCAGTGCAAAACGTCAAGCGGGCGCGTGATGCCGCCCAGGCCGGCAAGCCACGCGTGGCCGCGATGTTCTACCAGCTTGCCGCCAAACAGGCCACGGGCGAACTGAAGTTGCAAATCGACAAAGAAGCCGCGGCCTCGGCCAGAGAATCGGCGGCGTCCCGCCTGGCGCAGACCGGCCGCACGTCCGCGAGGCAAAGGCGACCGCTACCCCATTGAGAATCCTGTTGTCTGAAGAGCAGATTCGCGCCGGCGTCGAGCGGCTGGCAGGCGAAATCACCGCGCACTACGGCGACGGGCCGCTGACCATCATCGGCGTGCTCACCGGCAGCGTCGTTCTGCTGGCCGATCTCATTCGCCATCTCCGCATGCCGCTGCGCGTGGGAGTGGTGCAGTGCCGCAGCTATCGCGGCAAGACCACCAGCCCCGGCGCGCTGGCCGTGAACGCCGACCTGCTGCCGGAAATCCGCGGCCATCGCGTCCTGCTCGTCGACGACATCTTCGACACGGGCCAGACGCTGGAGCAGCTCTTGATCGACTTCGACGAGCTCTCGCCGCGGTCGTTGGAAAGCGCCGTGCTGTTGCGCAAGCAGGGACGGCAGAGTGTGGCCGTGCGGCCCGACTACGTCGGTTTCGAGATTCCCAACGAGTTCGTCGTCGGTTACGGCCTCGATTATCACGATGCGTTCCGCAACCTGCCCTACGTGGCGGCCCTGGAAGCCCACGAGCTCGGTCCAGGACCGGCCCAGCACGGACCGGGCCAGCAAGGACCGGCACAGTGACGCCGCCGCGCGTGGTGCTCGTAACACGGCGTTTCTGGCCACTGGTGGGCGGGGCCGAAATCATGGCCGCGCGGCTGGCCGGCGGCCTGCACGCCAAGGGAGCCGCCACCACCATTCTCACCGCGCGCTGGCAGCCGGATTGGCCCGCCGAGATCGAGCACCACGGGGTCCGTGTCATCCGCCTCGCCAATCCGCAAACGCGCGTCTGGGGCACGTGGTGCTACATGCGGGCCGTCGGCCGCTGGCTGCGCAGCCACCGCTCGTCGTTCGACCTGGTGTATGTCTCGATGCTCAAGCACGACGCTTACGCCGCCGTGGCCGCCGCCCAGCGTGGCGGCTTCCCCATCGTGCTGCGCGCCGAAGGGGCCGGCTTGACGGGCGATTGTCATTGGCAGCTTGAGGCGAACTTCGGGCTGAGCATCAAGCGGCGCTGCCAAAAAGCCCAGGCCTTCGTGGCCCCCAGCCCGGCGATCGAGCACGAGTTGATCGTGGCCGGCTACGCGCGGAGCCGCATCCATTACATTCCCAACGGCGTGGCCATACCCGAACCGCGCGACGAGGCGGACCGCGCCGCGGCCCGTGCCGACCTGGCCGAGGCCGACGCCTCGCTGGCCATCGGCAATCAGGCGCCGCTGGTCGTTTATACCGGCCGACTGCACGCCATGAAGGGGCTCGAATACGTGGTGCGGGCCTGGCCCAGCGTGCTCAAGCGGTTGCCCGAAGCCCGGCTGTGGCTGGTGGGCGACGGTCCCTATCGCACCCAGCTCAACGAGCTGATCGGCAATCTTGGCCTGTGGGGATTCGTCTATCTGGCCGGACCGTTCGACGACGTCGAAGAATTCTTGCGGGCAGCCGACGTGTTTGTTTTGCCCTCGCTGGAAGAAGGGATGTCGCTGGCGGTGCTGGAAGCGATGGCCATCGGCCTGCCGGTGGTGGCCAGCGACATCCCGGCGAACCAGGCGATCGTCGAAGATCACGTGAGCGGGCGTCTGGTGCCGCCGCGCGACAGCGATCGGTTGGCCGCGACGATCGTCGAGCTGATCGAGAACCGCGAGTTGGCCGACGCGTTGGCCCAGGAAGCCCGACGACAGGCGAGCCAGCGGTTTTCGCTCGATAAGCTGGTAGACCGGCATCTGGAGTTGTTCCAAAGATTGCTCGATCATTAACGTTATGCCACGGATTCTGCACATTATACCCACGCTCGACCGATCGGGCGCCGAGAAGCAGCTCATGCTGCTCGCCACGCGGCTGCCGCGCGGCGAGTTCGATCCGCACGTCTGCGCGCTCACGCGCAGCGGGCCTTACGAGCACGATTTGCAAGCGGCCGGTGTGCCGCTGACGATCATCGGCAAATCGTCGAAGGTCGATCCCGCGGCGTTCTGGCGGCTTAAGCGGCAGGTGGCCTCCCTGCGGCCCGACCTGGTGCATACCTGGCTGTTCGCCGCCAACAGCTATGGACGCGCCGCCGCGCTGGCCACCGGCGTTCGACGCATTGTCGCTTCCGAGCGGTGCGTCGATCCGTGGAAAGTATGGCACGAGCTGGCCATCGATCGCTGGCTGGCACGGCGGACCGATCGCATCGTCGTCAACAGCAGCGGCATTCGCGAGTTTTATCAGCGGCACGGGATCGCGGGCGAGAAGTTTGTGGTCATCCCCAACGGCATCGAGGCTCCGCCGCCCAGCGAGGTGACGCGGTGCGAGTTGCTGGCCGAGCTTGGCTTGCCGGCCCATGCCCGGCTGGTGGGCGCCGTGGGCCGGCTCTGGCCGCAGAAGCGGATCAAAGACCTGATTTGGGCCGCCGACTTGCTGAAGGTGATTCGCGACGACGTGTATTTGCTGATCGTCGGCGACGGACCGCACCGTCCGCGGTTGGAGCAGTATCAGCGGCAGGTGAGGATCGAAGACAAGGTCCGTTTTCTCGGCCACCGCTCCGACGTGCCGCGGCTCATGCCGCACTTCGACGTGCTGTGGCTCGGCAGCGAATACGAGGGGCTGCCCAACGCGATTATGGAGGCCATGATCGCCGGCGTGCCGGTGGTGGCGACGGACATAACGGGCAATCGCGACCTGGTCGTGGCCGGCGAAACGGGCTATCTCGTCCCGATCGGCGACCGGGCCGCCTTCGCTCGCCACACTCAGCGAGTGCTCGAAGACGCGGAGCTGGCCGCTCGTTTGGGAGCGGCGGGCCGCCAACGCATGCTGAACGAGTTCAGCGTCGAGAAGATGGTGGAGCGACATGGGGCGTTGTATCGCGAACTTCTCGGCTAGCGGCGGCAACGTGGAACCAGCGAGCTTGCTACTGCCCTTGCCGGTCGTGCGCCGATGCCATAAGCTTTTGCGCAAACGTGGCGGTCGCGAGTCAGGGAAGACCGCCGGCAAATACCCGTTGAGGTCGGCATGGAACCGGGCCACACTCTTGCTGCGTTCGCATTCGACAGGACCGCGTCGACAGCGAAATCGGCTGCGCGGGTGCCCGGCGCGGAGGATTTGTTTGGCGAAATCCGCCGGTCAACCGAGCGGGCCGCCGATTGGCTGCGTTCGGCACAGCACGCCGAAGGCTACTGGTGCGGGGAGCTGGAAGGCGACACCATCCTGGAAAGCGAATACATTCTGTTGTTGGCCTGGCTGGGCCGGAATGACACGCTCGAAGCCCACAAGGCCGCCCGATACATCCTGTCGAAACAGCGGCCCGAAGGCGGCTGGACGCTCTACCCCGGCGGCAAGCTCGACGTCAGCTCCAGCGTCAAGGCCTACTTCGCCTTGAAGCTCACCGGGCACCCGGCCAGCGCCGAGCACATGCAGCGCGCCCGGCAGGCGATCCTGGCACACGGCGGGGCCGACGCGGTCAATAGCTTCACTCGCTACTATCTGGCATTGCTGGGCCAGATTTCCTACGAAGAATGCCCGGCCGTGCCGCCGGAGTTCTTGCTGTTGCCGACGTGGTTTCCGGTGAATCTTTATTCGATCAGCTCCTGGAGCCGCACGATCCTGGTGCCGCTCTCGATCATGTCGGCTTTCCGGCCCGTGCGGTCGCTCGCTCCGCGGCTGGGCATCCGCGAGCTGTTTTTGCAGCCGCCCCACCGCTGGCCGCCGCTGCGCTGCCCCGGTCTGAAAGGCGGCACGGGGCCTCTGAGCTGGGACCGTTTTTTTCGCGTCGCCGACGGCCTCTGGAAATGGTGCCAGCGCCATCGCCTGCTGCCTTTGCGGCGACGGGCGATCGACGCGGCGGCGCGATGGATGACCGAACGCTTTGCCGGCAGCGACGGACTGGGAGCGATCTTTCCGCCCATCATCTGGAGCATCGTGGCCCTGAAATGCCTGGGCCACGACGACGATTCGCCCCAGGTGCGTTATTGCCACGAGCAGTTGCGGGGCCTGATGATCGAAGAAGACGACACCTTGCGGCTGCAACCTTGCAAGTCACCCGTCTGGGACACGGCCTTGGCCCTTCGGGCGCTTGCCGGCGCGCGGCAGGCCCAAGACGGTTCCGATCGGGCGGTCGCCTGGCTGCTCGACAAGCAGATACTGCGGTCGGGCGACTGGTCGAAAAAAGTGCGGGCCGAGCCGGGCGGCTGGTGCTTCGAGCACGCCAACGACTTTTATCCCGATCTCGACGACACGGCCATGGTGGCGATGGCGCTGGCCGAACAGTTCGTGGCCTCGGTCGACGACGACCGGCCGGCCGGCGGCGATGGCCCGACGGGCGATCTGCTTCAACGGACGACGAAGGCGATCGCTCTGGCCGAGCGCTGGATGCTGGCCTTTCAGAACCGCGACGGTGGCTGGGGGGCGTTCGACCGCGACAACGACGCCGAGTTTCTTTGCCATGTGCCCTTCGCCGACCACAATGCCATGATCGACCCCAGCACTCCCGATTTGACGGCACGGGTGCTGGAGTCGCTCGGCACGCTGGGGCGTCGCGTGGGCGACCCGGCCATCGACCGCGCAGTGGCCTACCTCCGCTCCTCGCAAGAGGCGGATGGAAGCTGGTTCGGCCGCTGGGGCGTCAACTATATCTATGGCACTTGGCAGGTGCTCACCGGGCTGGCGGCCATCGGCGTGCCCAGCGACGATCCGCTGATGACCGCCGGGGCCGAATGGCTGCGGGCCCATCAACAGCCCTCTGGCGGCTGGGGCGAATCGTGCGACACCTACGCCGATCCCGCGCTGCGCGGCCAGGGGCCGGCGACGGCGTCGCAAACGGCCTGGGCCGTGTTGGGCCTGTTGGCCGCCGGCCGCCGCGACGACCCAGCCACGCTCCGCGGCCTGCGGTATCTCGTTTCGCAGCAGCGCGACGACGGCTCATGGGACGAAACCGCCTTCACCGGCACCGGATTTCCCTTGGTGTTCTATTTGCGTTATCACTTGTATCGGGTTTACTTTCCGTTGTTGGCGTTGGCACGATGGCAGAGGTGATTCTGGATTTTCGATTTTGGATTTTCGATTGAATCCAAAATCCAAAATCCAAAATCGGAGAATTGGCATGTCCGTTCCCCTTTCCCAAATGTGGACCGTCGCGACCTACGTGCTCGGCAAGCGGCTGCGCGGCGTGAAGCGCTATCCGCTGGTGCTGATGCTCGAGCCGCTCTTTCGCTGCAACCTGGCATGCGCCGGCTGCGGCAAGATCCAATATCCCGCCGAAATCCTCCGCCGGAATCTAACGCCGGAGCAGTGCTTTCGGGCGGTGGACGAGTGCGGGGCGCCGATGGTCTCGGTGCCCGGCGGCGAGCCGCTGTTGCACCCGCAGATCGCCGAGATCGTCGAAGGGCTCGTCGCCCGCAAAAAATACGTCTATCTTTGCACCAACGCCTTGAAGCTCCAGGAGTGCCTGCCGCGCTTCAAGCCGTCGAAATACCTTTCCTTTTCCGTACACATGGACGGCCCGCGCGACGAGCACGACCGGGCGGTCTGCCGCGACGGCGTGTATGAGGTCGCCGTGCGGGCCATCCAGGCGGCCATTGCCGCCGGCTTTCGCGTGACGACGAACACCACGCTGTTCAACGACGCCGACCCCCAGCGGTTCCGCGAGTTCTTCGACACGGCGATGGAACTGGGCGTGGAAGCGATGATGCTCTCGCCCGGCTACAGTTACGAGCGGGCGCCCGACCAAGAGCACTTTTTGCGGCGCGAGCAGACGCGGGGACTCTTTTTACGGCTGCTCGCAAACCCCAAGCGGCATTGGCGATTCAACCAGTCGCCGCTTTTTCTGGAGTTCCTCAAGGGCACGATGGAGCTGGAGTGTACGCCCTGGGGTACGCCCACCTACAATCTGTTCGGCTGGCAGAAGCCGTGTTATCTGCTGGGCGACGGCTATGCCGAGACCTTCGACGAGCTGATGCGCACGACCGACTGGCCCGCCTATGGCCGCGCCAGCGGCAACCCGAAGTGTCGTGACTGCATGGTCCATTGCGGCCACGAGCCGACGGCCGTGCGCGAGACGTTCCACTCCTGGCGGGGTTTTTTCAAGACCGCTTGGCTGACCGTGATCGGCCCGCGCCGCGTAAGCGAACTGGAGTTGGCCGCCGCCGCCGAACGCGGTCGGCCGGAAAGGCCGACCTCCCACCCGGAGGCCGGCGGCAAGAAGCCTGCATCGGTTTATGAATTGCCGGTCCTGGCGAGGTGAAGCGCCCGCGCAGTCGAACCATGAAGCTCAACTGCGCAGGGCGTACTCATCAATACGCGCGGTCGAGATTCGGATCGATCGCCGCGTTGCCGGGGCGGCGAGCTTGCATGGGCGGTATTCGACCGGGCTGATCGAACGTCGGCTCGACGTAATCGGGCACAAAGCCGCCACCGACCGGCGCCCCGGCCACAAACTGACCGGTCTGGCCCGTCAGCAGCGCCTCGACGCGATCGTTCCGCCCATTGCGATCGATGTCCAGCGCGACCGCGTCGCCCGGAACATGTCGGGCCACCATCCGCGAAACGTCCTGAGCCGAGTAAATTTCGCGGCCGTTGAGCGCCAGGATCACGTCGCCCACGCGCAGGCCGGCTTCGGCGGCCGGGCTGTTGCTGCGCACGCCCGAAATCCGCACCACGCCGTCGGGCGTCTCACTCATGGTAATGCCCAGGTACGCCCGCTGCCGCGGATAGGGCGGCCTGGCGTAGCCGTCGGCGGCGTAACCGGGGCCGTAGTAACCTGGTCCGCCGTAGACGGGGCCGTAAGCGTAGTAGCCGCCGGGCACGTAATACGAAGAGTATCCAGGATACGCGTAATATCCTGGGTCGAAGTTGCCGAAGGTCCGGGCTTCGGCTCGTCCGATTTGCCGATCGGCACGCGCTCGCATGCGTGCTTCTTGTCGAAACGTCTGTGCTTGGACCACGCGTTTCCCCATCGGCAGCATGCCCGCCACGATGGCCAATGCGAAACCGGTTTGCGAAAGTTTGCTGAACATGGTTCGTCTCCCGTTGTCTAAGGCGCAATGCCCCGCTGACTGGGAATGCAGAAACCGTGCCCATCGGGAGCGACGTGGCCGCTCTACGCGCGGGCCTCGGCCTGCGCGGCAGGCGACACGTTTGTCACGTCCAATGTTCTGGAGTTGGTGCGACTTCGGTTGAATGTCCGTCAGCAGCACGTTGAGGGCGTCGAGTACCTCCAGCAACCTCGTCGAGGGGCGCTTCGTCGATCTCTCGAAGGTCGCCTGCCCCTACCGTTTGCCCGACTACCGCCATCATGCTTTGATCGTTTTGGCTGGTGTTAGCTGCGTCTTTGCCCCCCTCGCTGCTGATTGGCTCGCGAACTGGTCGAAGGCCAAGCAAGTCGAGAGGCAGGCGCAACGATTGGCCGGACAGCAGCGGCGGCGACAGGCGGCAACTGACGCATTTCTGAAGCACAAATACCGCCTGGAAAAAGACATGGCACAGCTCTTCAACGAGATGCAGGAAGAGGGCGCCACGCTTGATGAGATAACGAAGCGGACCAAACAGTTAAAGCAGGCCAACAACAAATCGCTGACGGCCGAGTTGAAACTGCTGGCAGATGAGGAGGCCAGATCGCAGTCACCGTGAGACACCCGCTCGGTGCCGAGACGAGGAAGTCCGCGTGCGTTCCTCTGTAAGCCTTTACGGTTTAACATCTTATGGCGATACTCGCAGGCGGGCGCCCTGTCACGCGGACACGGTGCGCAAAACAAAAGCGACACGCGCGTGTCGCTTTTGTTTTGCGCGAGGGACTCATTTGGTCCCGGCCTTCGACACGGCGCAGAACAAACGCGCCGCGCGCGGCGCTTTTCTCATGGTACGAGGGACTCGTTTTGATTCCGGCGTTCGAGACGGCGCGCCCTGCGAAGGCGCCGCGCGAGGCGCTTTTGTCGCGCACCCGGCGGCCGGTCGTGCGCGAGCGTTTCGACGCTCAATCCGCGCGGCCCGTTGCTTGTCGGCGCCGCGCGGACGCGACACGCGTGTCGCTTCGCGCGCGCAGCCCAAGCCCGGATGTGGCGAGTGCGACAGTTTCCTCGCCAATTCCCGCTGCTTTTTCACAGCCGAAATCGACGGTTTTGCACATGCCTCTCCCACGCTAGGTTGCCTTGGCGGACAGATTCTCACCGACCGCCCGCACGGCGGCCACCAGATCGAGATCCTGCCGCGGGAAAACGGTTCGTAGATCAAGGTAGAGCCGCTCGTCACGAACGCGGCCGACCACGGAGGGCTGCCCGGTGCGCAGACGGGCAGCGAGCCGATCGACGCTGATCTCGGCCGGCGTCAGCGCGACGCACCAGGTGTCGAGCTGCTGCGTCGGCACCGCGCCGCCACCCAGGTAAGTGACGTCGGCAATCGCATCGGCGGCGGCAATCGCGTGACTCGTCGCCATCTGCGGCGCGAGTCGCTCGGCCCGCGTCCGCAGGTTGTCCAGCGACGTGCTCAAGAGCTGCAACAAGGGAAGCCGCCGCTTCGCTTTCTCCAGATCGCGGTACAGCCGCAAGGTGCCCGCCAGGGCCGCCAAGGTCAGCTTGTCGACGCGCAGCGCGCGCGTGAGCGGGTGTCGGGAAATCTTGTCGATCAACTCGCGCCGACCGACGATTACGCCGCATTGCGGCCCGCCCAGCAGTTTGTCGCCGCTGAACAGCACCACGTCGGCCCCCTGCTTGATGCTTGTCGCGGCCACCGGCTCGTCGGCGAAGCCGAACTCGGCGAAGTCGATCATGGCCCCGGAGCCGATGTCGTGAATCACCGGCAAGCTCTTCGATCGGCCGAGCTTCGCCAACTCGGCCAGCGACACGCTCTCGCTGAAGCCGGCGACCACAAAGTTGCTGGGATGGACGAGCATCAGGGCCGCCGTCGCCTCGCCGATCGCCCGATCGTAGTCGTCGAGCCGCGTCTTGTTGGTGGTGCCTACTTCGCGCAGCACGGCGCCGCTGGTGGCCATCACTTCGGGCAAGCGATAGCTGCCGCCGATCTCGATCAATTGCCCCCGCGAGACGATCACCTCTCGGCCCGCCGCCAGGGCCGCCAATGCGAGCATCGTGGCGCCCGCGTTGTTGTTGACGACCAGCGCGGCCTCGGCGCCGGTGAGTTCCGTGAGCAATCCCTCGACGGCCAACACGCGTTGCGATCGCTGCCCGGTGGCCAAGTCGAGTTCCACGCTGGCGTAATCGCGTGCCACGGCGACCATCTCGGCAATCGCCTCCTCGGCCAGCGGCGCGCGGCCCAGGCCCGTGTGCAGCAGCACGCCCGTGGCGTTGATCGCGGGCCGAAGCTGCGGCTTGTCGGACTCCAGGATTCGTTCGGCGATCCGCTGGGCCAGCTCCTTCACGTCGGGAAACTTGACCTCCGCGGCCGTGGCCTGAATCTCCGTCCGCAAATCATCGAGGAACGACCTCACGCGGCCGACGACCACGTTGTGGCTGACGCGCGAGACGAGCCCCTTCAACGGAGGGCTTTCCAGCAGTTCGTTGACGGATGGAAGATTGCGCAGCAAGTTGCTCGGCATGAGTGCGGCTTTCGATGGGTGGTGGTGAACCGACGCGCAATATGACAGCCTTGCCCGATGCGATCAAGATGCGGCGGACTGAAGGTGCATTGCGCTTCGGTTCAGTCAGATGGCACGGGCCAACAGGCTCTCCAGGCGGTGTACGACCATGCCCGTCGTCACCTCCTCCATGCAGATGTGATGATGGTGGCAGTGAGCCAGTTTGCGCAACAGGCAGGGCGAGCACGGCACGTGGGCCTGCACGACGGCGTCGGTGCGGCCGTAGGGGCCGGTCAGCGCGGCGCTCGTGGGGCCGAACACGCTCACCACCGGCCGGCCCAGCGCCACGGCCAGGTGCATCGAGCCGGAATCGTTGGTGACGCACAACTCCGAGCGGCGTACGAGCGAGATCATTTCGGCCAAGGTCGTTTGGCCCGACAAGTCGCACACCGCCGGCGCGAGCGCGGCCACCTGCCGGCAGCGAGCGCGGTCTTTCGGCGCGCCGGCCAGAATCACTCTGAAATCGCGCTGGATCAAATGCCTCGCGACGCCGGCAAAGCCTTCCACGCGCCAATGCTTGGTTTGCCACACCGTGCCCGGCACCAGCAGGGCCAACGGGTGCGAGGCGAGGCCGTGTCGCGACAAAAGATCGTCGACGCGCTCTTCGACCGCCTCCGGCAGATAAATGCGGAAGTCGGGCACGCCCGGCTCGAACCCCAACACTTCGCCCAGCCACAAATATCGATCGACCGCGTGCGCCTGGCGATCGAGCAGCGGAATGTGGTGCGAGTAGACCAGCCAGGCCCCTTCGCGCGCCCGCTCGAAACCGACGCGAAACGGCGCCCCGCTGGCCACCGTGAACAATGCCGACCGGAGTTGACCGTGCAGGTCGACCACCAACTCATATTGCGAACGACGCAGGGTGCGGAGCAAGCCCAGCATTCCCTTGGTGGCAAACCATTCGCGTCCGAACCGCGCATAGCGCCGCCGGTCGAACAGCACCACGTTCGACAGGTCGGGATGGTGCCGCACCAGATCGGCGTTTTCGGGCGTCACCAGCCAATCGATCTGCGCATCGGGATAACGCTCGCGCAGCCGCACCAGCACCGGCAACGTGTGGACGATGTCGCCCACCGCGGACGGCTTGATGAGCAGAATGCGATCGAACGAGCGGGTGAGAAGGGGTTCGCTGCTCATGGCGTTCCAGGCTACGAGGCGGTCCGATACTCCGCCGCCTCCGCCGAGCGGCCGCCGAGCGACAGGATGCGCTTGGTCCAGGCCGAAAAACGGTGCCGCTTGAGCTCGCGGTCGACAATCCGCTGCTCCGTCACCCAATTGAATTGCAAAACGCGACGCTGGCCGACGAACGGCTTGTGCCCGTGGAACGAATTGTTCGACCGGCGGAAACAGAGCAACGTGCCTTCGTCGGGCGGAACTTCGACAAGCACGTCGTCGAGATCGTCGGCCGACCGCAGCAACCGCAGCCGGCCGCCCGGCGCTTCCCAGTTCGAGTTCATGTAGACCAACACGGTGATGATCTTCGAGGGCGTGTCGGTGTGGATGCGGCCGTCTTTGGCGCTGGCACAGCCGCGCACGGTGACCATCGTCGGGCGGCCCGAAAGGTCGATGCCGAACTTCTCTTCGAAGGCCGCGCGCATCTCGTCGCCGTTGAGCTCGGCGACCAGGTTGCCGAACGCCGGGCCGTAGGTCACCTCGCTCAGCGGAAAGCTGCCCGGACGCTCGATCTTGGGGTAGCTGGCGTTGATCGCCGCGCGCGCTTCGGGCCGGACGAAGCCGGGCAGCACCAGGTAGTCGAACGGTTTTCGGACCAACTCAGCGGCGCGGAAGGCCGCGAAATCGAGTGCGCCCATGATTTCAGCTCCTTGTCAGTTCTCGCCAGGCCTGGCCCGCGGCCAAACAACGTCTGTTCGGCCATTGGGGCGGGTGAACTTGAACAAAACGCCGGCTTCTTGGCAAGACGAGTTGGAGTAGGGTTCGGGGTTCAGGGTTCGGGGTTCGGGGTTCAGGGTTCAGGGTTCAGGGTTCAGGGTTCAGGGTTCAGGGTTCAGGGTTCAGGGTTCAGGGTTCAGGGTTCAGGGTTCAGGGTTCAGGGTTCAGGGTTCAGGGCCGGCGCGGCGCCTGACGCCTGGCGCCTGACGCCTATCGCCCCTCTTTTTCCGCCAACCAACGTGCCCGGAGCAGATTCCCGTGCCGCTGGGGCGACTCGATCTGGCGATAGACTTCGCGAGCATCCTCGGTCAGACCGAGCGCTTCCTCGGCCCGGGCCAGATTGTAGAGCGCTCCGGCACGCCAGGGGCTTTGCGCGTCGACGTCGAGCGTGCGCTTGGCAAGGTGGTCGGCCGCCGTCTTGTAGTTCTCTCGTTCGTAGGCGATCAAGCCCAGCCAGTAGCTGGCATCGTGCTTCGCCACGTGGGCCAACTGGATATAGCGGTTCGCCGTCTGTTGCCATTCTTCCGGCGCAACCTTGCCGCGCAAGCGTTCGCCCTCTTGCTGCGGAATCGCCGGCCCGTTGGCAATCTCGGACTCCGACGGGCGAGCGATCTGGTAATAATGCATCGCGCCCTCGTCGCCCGAAAAATGGCCCATCAAGTGGAGCACGCGCCCCTTCCATAAAGCCGGCACGATCTCGGCCTTCTTTTTGAGCGTTCGCGGGAATGGCACAACGAACGGCTCGAAATCAGCAGCCAAACGCTGAAGCCCTGTTTTGCCCAGCTTGGCCTGGCCGGCCAGCCGCTCGTAGGGCAAACTCCAAAGCTCCACGTCCTTCACGTGCTTGCACTTTTTCACACGTTCGGCGACTGCACTGGCGTCGACCGAAAGCACCATCTTTTGGTCGCCGGTCAACTCCGATTCCAACAGGGCCGCCCGCTGCGTCAGATAAATCGGCGAAGCCTCGATGAGGGCCAGCATGTTTTGCACGCCCGCCGCGTCCATCTCGTAGCGGTGGTCGTCGTCGAGATCGAGATGCCGCAGCAGCGCCTCGTCGGCCGCGACCTGGGCCAGCGTGGCGATGCCTTCGCCGTTCGGTCCCGGCACCGGCAGCCCCAAGCTTGGCTCAAACAGATACAGCTCGCCCTTGTCGAGCAGGGCGGGCACCCAGGGGCGAGGCGAGGCCTCTTCGGCGTCTGCCGCCGCGGGGCGCGACAACATCACCACGTCGAGCCCTTGCTGCCGGGCCATCAAGATGAACACCCACGCGCGGTCGATCGCCGGGCCGCGCCCTAATAGCAGCGTTTGCCAGGCCAGCCGGGTCGGCGTGGCCGACTGGCCTTCGTCGGACGATTCGAGTTGGATGTTGCGGACGATCCAATCGAACAGCCGCCGGGCACGTTCCAGGTCGTTCTGCGTCGTGCCGGCTGCCCAGTTGGAGGCGTCCCGCATCCACACCGCCTCGCGCAGATCGATGCCGTCAGCGCGTGCGAAGCCCATCGCGTCCAACTCTTGCAACTGCGGCAATTTCTTGAGCCGTTCAGGAAGACGCTCCAGCAGCGGCCCGCGGCGCCAATCGGCGAGCGGCGTTTGCAACGTCATCCACTGGTTCAACTGGCTCACCAAGGCCGGCGGCACGCCCGACTCCAACGCATGCCGCGCTGTTTCGTTCAGGTCGAAAAAGTCTTGAACGTCCGAATTGACGGCGTCGTATTGAGCGAGGCCGTTCAAGAGTCCGGAGATATAGGCCAGAATGTCGTTGGCCTGCTCGATCTTGGCTGTTTCTTCGCTGCCCGACGTCGGTGTGGGCAAGGGAGCTGCCGAATCGCAGCCCACAAAAACGGCCCAGGGTGCAAACCACAAGAGAAGTCTACGCACGCAAGTTCTCCACCGTCTCGCGCAATCGCACCAGACGGGCTAAAAGGTTTCCGAATTCATCCAAGGGAACCATGTTGGGGCCGTCGCTGGGCGACTTGTCGGGATCGGGGTGCGTCTCGAAAAACAGGCCGTCGACGCCGATCGCCGTGGCTGCCCGTGCCAGAGGCTCGACCATGGCGCGGTTCCCGCCCGTCGAGCTGCCCAGTCCGCCTGGCTCCTGTACGCTGTGAGTGGCGTCAAAGATCACCGGCACACCTAAACTTTGCATTTGGGGTATGGCCCGCATGTCGTTCACCAGCCGGCCGTAGCCGAAAAATGTCCCCCGTTCGCAGAGCAGAATATCGCGACAGCCGGCCGACTCCAGCTTGCTGACGACGTGCCGCATGTTCCAAGGGGCCATAAACTGGCCTTTTTTTACGTGTACCGGCTTGCCGGTGGCGGCTGCCGCCGCAAGCAAGTCGGTCTGCCTGGCGAGAAAGGCGGGAATTTGAAGCAGGTCGCAGACGTCGGCCACCGCGGCGGCCTGGTGCGATTCATGCACGTCGCTGGTCACCGGCAGGCCCGTGCGCTCTTTGGCGCGGGCGAGCACGGCCAGCCCGGCATCGAGGCCGAGGCCGCGAAAGGCCTCGCCGCTGGTCCGGTTGGCCTTGTCGAACGACGCCTTAAACACAAGCTGGATAGGCAGTTCCGACGCGATGGCCGCCAGTCGCTGGGCGATGGAACAGGTCAGTTCTTCCGTCTCGATGACGCACGGGCCGGCGATCACCAGCAGTCTCTGGCCGCGGCCGCAACGGTAGTCCCCGATTCGGGCAGGATTGTTTGGCACGGTTCGTTGTTCTCCTTGGGTCTGCCTTCCGTCATCGTATCCTCCGCGAGCATCTTGTTGGAGGATGGCCTTCCCAGGCCGTCCCGAAAAAACGTGGGCGCACCGCGAGGACGTCCCAAAGCGAGACAATCTCGCTTTGGGACGCCGATTGCCGTCATGGTCGATTGAAGCGAAACGCCACACCAGCTTGCGGCGGAATGGCACCAAAAAAATGCGCGAATCTCGGCCTCCTTTGAATCGTCTCTAAATGAAACATCGCTACTTAAAGCTTATCGCAGCAACCGGTTGCGAATTGAGATCATCAGCGAAACGCCAGCGATGCCCGCAGTGGCACAGGGCGTGCTAATTAGGAATCGTGCTTGCTGAGGCAAGCACTTAAATTCTGACTGGCCCGCGGGGCCTCTGACGACTACCGGCTGGACGGTTGACTTGCCCCTGACCGTCCCGCACAAGCCAATGCGTATGTGGCGCGTCAGAGGCCCCCGTTTTTTTGCGGACCTGTGTGCGCGGCGAGGTGTTTTTCCTCGGCTCGCCGCTTCTTATCACCGCTTACTCTAATGCGGCTCTACAATCGCGGCAAGTTTTTTGCGCGTCGTTTTCGCCCGACCCGCCATTTTCGGTGGCTGGGGCAGAAGCTGGCCGAGCGCGGTGCGGCAATCACCAAAACGCATTGTCGGCCAGCGATGCCTCGGTGGTGGCACCGCCGGGGCATCGCCGCGACCAGGTGTTACGGTCAAAAATGGCTCCTGCGGCGCGGCTCTGCCCCAGCCATCGCTTTGGGTCTCAACGGCCGGCGCGTGCAGTATAATCTCGTCAAATCGCGACAACTGTCACATACCCATAAGAGCCTGACATCGATGCCGACAACAAGCCGACGATCCATCGCCTTCTTCTCTGCCGCATTCACCTTACTGGCCCCTGCGCTCTCTGGGGCCGCCGACGACCGAGCGCCGCAAATCTTTCGGGCCGGCTTTGCCGAGCGCGACATCACGCCCGACATCGGCATGGAGCAGCCGGGCGGTTACGGCAAAGCGTTCCATCGCACGCTTCACGACCCGTGCAAGGCCCGCGCGGCCGTGTTTGACGACGGGCGGAAGCGGGTCGCCCTCGTCGGCATCGACGCCCTGCTCATCCGCCGTCCCTCCGTCGAGCGCTGCCGCCGGGCCATCCAGGAGCAATGCGGCATCGCGCGCCAGGCGGTGCTGATCAGTGCCTCGCATTCACCGACGTGACGCAGGTCGACAACCGCAGCCCGTACGCTCATCCGGCGGCGGAAGCCTGGGCGCAGCGCGTGGGCGGACGTGTGGGCGCCGAGGCGGCCAAGGTGCTGTTCTCGATGCCGCGCGGCAACCTGGTTCCGCTCGACTATCGCACCCGTACGTTGCACATCAAGCGGCGCCTGCCGGGTGCCGCCCGTGTGGCCCGCTCGCTGGAAACCGCCCAAAAGGATCGCAAGAGCGTCGATGCCACCGAGTGGACCTTCGCCAAGGAGATCGTGTTGCTCGACGCGCGGCTTAAGAAGGAGCCGGCGGCTGACGTCGAGGTGCAGGCGATTCAGGTCGGCCCGGCGGTGTTTGTCGCCAACCCGGCGGAGTACTTCTGCCAATACGGCCTCGACATCAAGTCGGGCAGTCCCTTCCCGTTCACCTTTCCCGTGGAGTTGGCCAACGATTGCGTGGGCTACGTGCCGACCGAAGAAGCGTTGGGGCCGCGCGGCGGCGGCTACGAGACGCGGCTCACCTACTACAGCAACCTCGAACTGACGGCCGGCCGCCAGATCGCCGACGCCGGCATCGCCCTGGCCCGCGAGCTGACTCCCGGTCCCGTGCCCGAACCGCCTCCCGCGCCGCCCTTCAAAGCTGGTCCGTGGAGCTATGGCAACGTCCCGCCGGAGCTGGAATGATAATCTGGCTCAGCAATCGGGCGGCTCCAGGGCGACGTCAAAGAACCAGTCGCCGACGCTGGCCGGCGGGATGCCCGTCATCGGGGCGCCACCGTTGTCTTTTCCGTCAGGGCCGACGCTGTAGAGCCGATAGCCTTCGTCATGCCGACGATAGATCAGCTCTTGACCGTTGAAGGGGTCGACCGGCGCCGCATCGAGATATTGCGGAGCCAACTCGTGCAGGGTCGCCGGATACCTGCCGTTGTGCAAACGATAGCGGCGCAGTGCCACGTGCGCCAGCAGCAGACGGGCGCTGCAAATTGTGCGGTTGCTTTGCCACTCGAATTTTTTTCGCTCCGCCGCCCAAGTATAGCCGAGCTGCGACAGCGCAAGGCGTTCGTTCCAGGAACGCGTCATCGCGTTGTAGCGTTCATGCCGCTGGACGACGTCATCGAAGGGCTCTCGCTTCGTGGGATGCACTGCCGCTAAGCCAACGGAAAGCTGCTGACAACCGCGTTCATCAAGCCGGCCCACGAGCAAGCGCAACCCCTCGAGCCCCGTCCCCTCGCAGGCGCGTCCGACCTCGTGATCGAGGTAGAATCCGTCGACCGCCATCGCTTGGCCCAGCCGGACCGCGTCGAGATCGCTCTCGATGGCTTGACCGAGCTGACCATCGGCGGCACACAACCGCCCTTGGGCGACAAACAGCCTCGTCAATTGCCGCAGAGTGCCGACCCGCTCGATTTGCTCGTCGGCATTGGGCCAGGGCGCGCTGCACGGGCGGCAAAGGCCAGTAAGGGCGAGTTCCAGCGCTGCCTTGTTGCTCGTCACGTAGTCGCGGAGCGGCTCACCCGCGAGCGTGTGGATATTCGATGGCTCGCGACCAAGAAGCGCCGCCGCGCGCATCAGATCGTCGTAGCCGTTGTCGGCCGGCGATTCCGGGCGCGAGAGGAACCGCGGCCAGAGGATCCAGGCATAAAGCACCGCGGTCGGCAGCATCATTGCCACAAGACTGATCGCGACGATTGCCCGAGGCCAGCGCGTTGTCGCCCTGCGCGCCAGCCAAAGCCAACCGGCCATCATCCAGGTGGGAGGCATTACAGCAACCGCCAACATCCGGACCCAGGGCCGCGCGCGTCCGGAGACCGCCCAATCGGCTAAAACCGTTAAGAATGCCAGTAGCAAGCCCGGCAGAGGGATCAGGTACCAGTCTGGGCGCACGTCGGCGGGCATCCGTATCGCAAGAGCAAAAACGACGCCGAGCATCAGTACCACGAGAAACAAATCGCCTAATGAAAAACGCGCGCGTCCGCGCGGAGAGCTCGCGCCGGCCGACGTCGGCGAGTCTGTGGACCTGAGCGCCGTCGGCCCCAGGCACCACAGCACGAAAAGCACCGCGAAGGTCTGCGTTAGGAACAGGAGCCAGAGCTGGTAATCGGGCACGAGCAACCAGACGCCGCACAGCAAGAACACGGCCACGGCCCGCGGGAACCAGTGTCCCGTCGTCGCGCGGCCGGCCCACACCGCGGCCAGGCCATACGCGCTGTAGGTGGATACAACGACGAGCCAGAAAATCAGCCCGAAACAATCACGGAACCAAGTCATGATGCGGTGCTCGACGAAACTGCTGAACCGGAAACGGCACTAAAAGTCGCCCTTGATCGCTTCGCCGCCCTGGCGCGTGTTCAGGCTGGCCCATACGGAGAAGGCGATGCCGTGGTAAATCTGGCTGGTATGTCCGTCGCCGAAAACGGCCATCACGACGCCCGGATGAAAGCTGTCGGGGCCGGGCCAGTTCGAGTTCGGGCTGTAGAGTGCGTTGTAGAGCGGTGCGATTCCGGCAATCGGCGAGGGACCGATCACTCCGCCGAATTCGAAGCCGGCGGGACCTTTGCCCGTCGCAACGCCGCACGGGCCGCCCTGCGCCGCCGTGTACATGCCGGCCGAGCAAGCCCCCGTACCTGTGACCGTTTCGGTAAATGCAATCATCGATGCCCTGAACACCATCGGCACAGGGGTGGTGCTGCCCGGCGCGGAGAGCAGGTTCGAGCGGTGCTTGCCGGTGCCGCCGACCGCCAATGCGGGCGGCGACCAGGCGGTTGTGCCCGGCCCCGGCAGCTTCCAGTCGGGCGGAAGCGGTTGGGGCGCATCGGCCTCAAACACCAGGTCCGCATTCAAGCTGGTGTTGTAGATGTTGCCGCCCGAAGCGGTCGGCGCCGCGACGCTGCAAGCGGTCACTTCCGCCACGCAAATCGTGTTCGACGTGCCGTCTTTGATCATCGCAAAGCTGGCCGGCTCGTTGAAGGTGAAGAACCCCTTCGTGCCACGCGGGGCCGTTGTTTCACCTTCGCAGGGTTTGTCGGCCTTCGGCACGGCGCTGTAAAAACCGATGCCGGTGCTGCCGGCGTAATTCGTCCACATGCACGAGCCCGGCAATTCGCTTGGCCCGGTGAACGCGCTGTCCGACGGGCAGCGGTAGGGCGGAGCCTGATGGGATTGGGTATAGCCGAAATACGACGGTGGATTCATTGGCGGGACCCCGCCGGTGCCATACTGCTGGCTCTGGTTCCAGATCGGCAGCCGCTTGTTGATGGCATTGTAAAACGGCGCTCACATGAACTGAGGCAAGATGGCCACCGTCCAGGGGTAGTGATAGGTAAGCTGCTCCGTATTGCCCGCAACGCCAAACGTCGGCTTGTCAGGGTGCTGCCCCCACAATGCGTCGTAAGGAAAGCTCTTGTGGATGTCGGCGTAGGTCTGCAGGCCGAGCCCGATTTGCTTGAGGTTGTTGTTGCACTGACTGCGCCGAGCTTCCTCGCGGGCGGCCTGAACCGCTGGGATCAGCAGCGCGATCAAGAACCCGATGATGCCGATCACGACCAGCAACTCGATGAGAGTGACGCCGCGGCACCGACCGTGCGGCGACAGCCGCCGGCCACAAACCGATTGTCTCGACAACCACCACATATCACAGTCTCCCGCGATCGGCCGCCAGTCTCAATCAGAGGGTGCTCCGATCTTGGCAGCAGTCGGTCGTTTTGCCGTTGTCGGCGTCGGCCTGGTCGGCGAAGGCCTCGCCCGATTTGTCTACCGCAACGCCAACCTTAAGCCTAAAACACTGGCCGCGATTCCGTCAAGCCGCGAACAGAACCTGCTGTGTCTTAAAGTGGTGTTGCTGCGGTGCGACGAGACGGAAACCCGAAGCGCCAGCCATACCGGCTACAACGTGTCGAAGGAGTTTGAGATTCTAGATGTTTTGCCAGGCGAGTGACCGCCAAAGAAGTCGAGACGAACGATGACTTTCGTAAGCGGTTCTGTTACTCTAGGATATCCGCCCAGGCAACCATCGCAGGCGGTTTCTCAGGAGAGCAGGAATGCCCGAACTCTTATGCCAGCGATCGCTGCATCAGCGACACGCCTTTTGCAATTATTTCGGCGCCGAGCGCGAAGGGCTGGTGGTCGCCAGCCGCCGCAACATGCTCAAGGCCGGCCTGGCCGGTGTGGCGGGCATGAGTCTCGGCGAAGTGCTGCGGACCGAGGCCGCCGCCGTGCAGGCCGGGCAAACCAGTCCGCGGGCCAAAAGCGTCATCCTGTTGTGGATGGCGGGCGGACCCAGCCACATCGACACCTGGGATCCCAAGCCGGACCGCCCCTATCAAAATCGCGGCCCGTTCTCGACCATTCAAACCAGGCTGCCCGGCGTGGCCATCTGCGAGCATCTGCCCAAGCAGGCCTCGATGCTCGACCAATTCACGGTCATCCGCTCGGTCGATGCCCGGCACAGCAATCACGAGCCGAATGCCGTGTTTCAGACCGGCAACAGCGCGGCCGCGCCGCGGATCAATCCCGAGGGAAAAGATTACCCGGCCATCGGCTCGATCGTCTCCAAGTTTTGCGGGGGGCCGGATCCGGTCGTGCCGCCCTACGTCGTGTTCATGAAGTCGAGGACGCACATTCCGTTCGCCGGATACTTGGGCAAGCGCTACGATCCCTTCGTGGCCGAGCAGGCGGCGCGGCTGCCGGTTTACGACAACGTCGGCGGCGACACCGGGCAGCAAACGGGCGCCGACCTGTTCGCGCTGCCCAGCGGTCTCAGCCAGGAGCGGCTGCACGACCGCCGGGCATTGCTGGCCGATTTCGATCGCCTGCGCCGCGATCTCGACTGCGACGGCTCGATGGAAGCGCTCGAAAGCTACCGCCGGCAGGCGCTGGAAATGGTCATCGGCCGCCGCGCACAGCAGGCGTTCGATATTTCGCAAGAGCCCGCCGCATTCCGCGACCGCTATGGCAAGCACCTCTGGTGCCAGCAGGCCTTGTTGGCCCGGCGGTTGGTCGAGGCGGGCGTGCGGTTCGTGACGATCGACCTGAGCTATCATCCCGCGTCGGGCACCTGGGACACGCACGGCGACAACATTCCTCCCTACGGCGGCATCAAGAAAGGGCTGGGGCCGCTGTTGCCCCTGTTCGACCACCTGCTGACGACGCTGGTGGGCGATCTCGGCGCGCGCGGCCTGCTCGACGACGTGCTGGTGATCGCCATGGGAGAGTTCGGCCGCACGCCGCAGATGGGCACGCAAGGCAGCACCGACGGCCGCAACCACTGGCCGGCCGTGATGTCGATGTGTCTGGCCGGCGGCGGCCTGCGGCACGGCCAGGTGATCGGCGGCACCGAGAGCGACGGCGGTTACATCCGCGAGCGGCCCGTGACGCCCGCCGACCTGGCCGCCACGATTTATCGCTATCTCGGTGTGTCGCTGGATGCCACCTATCTCGACAACCGCGGCCGGCCGCGCTACATCGTCGAGAACGACGGCCAGCCGATCGGTGAGCTGTTTTAGCCATGAAGAATCAACTCGCAAATTCGGAACTGGGAAAGGTATTACGTGCCGAGCCTGATTTTTCAGCAGCGTTCACCCGAAAGATCGAGGCGCTGAAAGGCAAGTTGTCGATCGACCTGCGGATGCCCGTTCAGCATGACGCGGACATGAATTACAGTTCTTCGCAGAAGCTCATCGTGAACTTCGATGCGAATGGGGAGGCGGTCCCGCCATCTTCGCCGGAATCGAAGTTTCGACTGTTTGTCTACGTGAGCTCGAAGGGCCCTTATTTCGGGACAAAGCTTTTCGCGCTTCGCGCGATTGGCGGCGACCATTTGGAATATGGCCTGCCGAGCCCAGGCGATTACTTGATTGAAGCAAAAGGCCAGGAGGGGCTTCCCGCAAAAATGTTGGACTCAATCTCGCAGATTAATCGTTGGATGCAGTTGCAGTCCTATCAGTTGATTGACGGCGAGGCAGCTTATGAACTCGCCGATGGGCATGACACTGAGCTGGACGGCCGTCCGGCGACGGTTTTCGATGTGCTGTTCAGTGAAATCGACTGAATCATCGTCGAGAAGCAGCTTCAGCCCATCGCAAGGTGTTTTTAGCGGTCGTCCATCTTGGACGTGACGAACCCGGTTGAGCGCGTATACCACGATCGCCCCTCGCGGACCCAGCGTTCCGAGAAGACCCGTCGCTGCCCGCGAGCGTCATCAAACACTGACTTGCCCAGAGCGAAATCACGATTCTCGTAAAGTATGTTCCGCTCGTGCAGATGAACGTCTAGGTCCAGATCAACCAGTGACAAGGAACCAACACGGTCGAGAAACTCAGCGACGGAGTTGGAGTACTGCAAAAGTGTCACTGACTCCGGCTTATGACGAACGCGCGGGTCAATCATTTCGTGACAGCGCGCGAATTGTCGTTCGTTCAGCAGCTTATAGAATTGCCGAATCCTTCGACGGAGCGAAGATTGCGTAGTTTGCTGTTTCGTTTTCATGGCCAAACTTGCGAAGACGATACGTGCGGATTGAACCACTCGCCGGTTTGCGGGTCGCGATCGGCGCTTACTTTGACTTTCGCGCCGTCCGGTGCTTCATACAAAAAATACCATCGTCCCCAGCCTGGGCGATTATTGGGTGGCGCCTTCGTCGGTCCATCGTAGTACGAATCTAATTCCGACCAGTTCCACGGCGCGTCGTCGAGTTCAAGGCCCGACGCGGGATCCGCGGGGTCGAGTCCGTCACGTGGATCGGGCCAAAGCTGCATGCGCGTGGATCAATGCCTCCCAATCCTCCCTAAACATTTTAACGTCCAACGTTATTGCCAGCGAGGTTGAAACGCGATGCTCATTTTCCTCGAACTTTGAGCACGGGGTCCGCTTTCAGCGGCAGCTTCACCGGTTTGCCGCTCTCGGCCGATTTGTAGATGCCCAGAATGATCTCCACGGCCCGGCGGCCTTCGCGGCCATCGATCGAGGGCGGGCGGTCCTTCTGCATCGCCTCGACGAAGTCGCGGAACTGCTTGGCGTGCGCCTGGTGCCCGATGGCGGCCGGATCGGCGGCGCCGCCGCCCGTGCTCTTGCGCTCGCTCATCGCGCGCAGGATGGCCGCGTCGCGGCGGTCGCCCTTGGCGAAGTCCCATTTTACGATGTCTTCTTCTTCGATCATGGCCGAGCCTTGCGAGCCGTGCAGCTCGGTCCGCTTGAGATAACCGGGCCAGGCGGCGGTGGTGGCCTCGATCGATCCCAAGGCGCCGTTTTCGAACCGCAAGCTGGCCACCGCCGTGTCTTCCACGGCGATCCGCTCGTGGGCCAAGGTCGCGGTGTGGGCGCAGATTTCGGCCACCGGACCCATCAGCCATTGCAGCAGGTCGACGCTATGGATGGCCTGATTCATCAAGGCGCCGCCGCCGTCGAGCTGCCAGGTGCCGCGCCAGGCGCCGCTGTCGTAGTAGGCCTGGCTGCGGAACCACTTCACATAGGCGTCGCCCAACGTCAAGCGTCCGAAACGCCCGGCCTCGACGGCCCGCTTCAGCTCCCGGCTGGAGTCGTGAAACCGCGAGGGAAAAATCGTGGCCAGCCGCACGCCGGCCTTGTCGCAGGCGGCGATAATCTGGTCGCAGCGTTTGAGCGTGATCTCCAGCGGCTTTTCGACGATCACGTGCTTGCCCGATCGGGCGGCGGCCACGGCCGGTTCCAAATGGGCCCCGCTGGCGGTAGCGATCGTTACGACATCGACCGCCGGATCCCGCAGCAGATCGCCAAGATCGTGATACGCACGGCAGCCTTGTTCGGCGGCGAACTTCACGGCTTTTTCCGGGGTGCGATTGTAGCAGGCGACGAGTTTGGCGCCGCGTACCTCGCCGATGGCCCTCGCGTGAAACCGGGCGATCATGCCACAACCGACCATGCCAAAACCGACTGCCATCTCGTACTCCGCGGGTTAATAAGGAACCGCGGATTATATCGCCACCGATGGCGGCCATACAGAGACGCGGCTGAGCCGACCCCCGCGCCCTCGGTTCTCACGGGCACTGTCAAAATGGCAGCGTGAGCGGGGCGATTGATCGTAGCCTGGCGTCGGCCGAATCAGACTGCGATTATCCTAAACCGTTACTCGATAGCGACTTGCGTATTAAATGCCATTCGTGGCGCGCCGCTTGCTTATCCACTCGCCACGAGCGCCTCGAATGCGCATAATTGGCAGCCAGGCCCGTCAACGTCGGTTGGGCCGAACGCCAGCCACAAAACCGTCCACTATTGAAAGATCTGGAGGCATCTTAGGCCATGGCAGTCGCGATGAAAGAAAAGAAGAGGGTCACGAGCAGCAAGGAATTCAAGCTTCAGCCGCTGGGCGATCGCGTGGTGCTGGAGCGCGAGGAATCGGAAACAACCACGGCGGGCGGCATTGTGTTGCCCGACACCGCCAAGAACAAGCCGGCCCGCGGTACTGTCGTTTCGGTGGGCGACGGCAAGCTTCGCGACGACGGCAAGCGCACGCCCCTGCAAGTGAAAGTGGGCGACCGCGTGCTGTTCAGCTCCTACGCCGGCGACGAGTTCAAGGTCGGCGATCGCGAGCTGCTGCTGATGCGCGAGGACGACATTCTGGCCGTGATCGAGTAAACGTCTGTAGGGAACGGACTCCGTGCCGTTCCGCGAATCGCAATCGGGGCGTCAAGCGGCAGGTCACGGAACGGCACGGAGTCCGTTCCCTACAGAAGCCGAAAACAACATTCAACCTTTTTGGAGAACCATCCCCCATGGCAAAGACCATTGCTTTTGACCAGGAAGCGCGCGAGGCGATTCGCCGCGGCGTTTCCAAGCTGGCCCGCGCGGTCAAGGTGACCCTCGGTCCCAAGGGCCGCAACGTCATCTTGCAGAAGAGCTTCGGCTCGCCCACCGTCACCAAGGACGGCGTCACCGTCGCCAAGGAAATCGACCTGGAAGACGTCTACGAGAACATGGGTGCCCGCATGGTCCGCGAGGTCGCCTCGAAGACCAGCGACGTGGCCGGCGACGGCACCACCACCGCCACCGTCTTGGCCGAAGCCATCTTCAACGAGGGCCTCAAGGCCGTCGTGGCCGGCGTCAATCCCTTGCAGATGAAGCAGGGCATCGAGAAAGCCGTCGAAGACATGACCGACAAGCTCAAGAAGACGTCGATCCAAATCAAGAGCAAGAAGGAGATGGCTCAGGTCGGCGCGGTGGCCAGCAACAACGACACCGAGATCGGCGACTTGTTGGCCGAGGCGATGGAAAAGGTCGGCAAAGACGGCGTGATCACGGTCGACGAAGGCAAGAGCCTCAAGACCGAGGTCGAGTGGGTCGAGGGCATGCAGTTCGACCGCGGCTACCTCTCGCCCTACTTCGTCACCGATCCGCAGAAGATGGAGTGCGTGCTCGAAGACGCCTACATCCTGGTGATGGAGAAGAAGATCGCCAACGTCAAAGAGATGTTGCCGGTGCTCGAAGCCGTGGTCAACGCGGGCAAGCCGCTGTTGATCGTGGCCGAAGACGTGGAGGGCGAGGCCCTGGCCACGCTCGTCATCAACAAGCTGCGCGGCACGTTCAAGTGCTGTGCGGTGAAGGCCCCCGGCTATGGCGACCGCCGCAAGGCGATGCTGGAAGACATCGCCATTCTCACCGGCGGCCAGGCGATCTTCGAGAGCCTGGGCCTCAAGCTCGAAAACCTGCCGATCACCGATCTGGGCCGCGCCAAGAAGGTGATGGTCGACAAGGACAACACGACGATCATCGAAGGCGCCGGCCGCTCCAGCGACATCAAGGCCCGTATCGACCAGATTCGCCGCGAGATTGAGACCTCGACCAGCGACTACGACAAGGAGAAGCTGAACGAGCGGTTGGCGAAGCTGGCGGGCGGCGTGGCCAAGGTGAACGTGGGCGCGGCCACCGAGAGCGAAATGAAGGAAAAGAAGGCCCGCGTCGAAGACGCCCTGCACGCCACGCGTGCGGCGGTGGAAGAGGGCATTTTGCCCGGCGGCGGCGTGGCCTTGCTGCGTGCGTCGGCCCAGTGCAAGCCCGAGGGTCTGAGCCACGATCAGGAAGTGGGCTACAACATCGTGAAGCGTGCCTGCCGGTCGCCGCTCACCTGGATCGCCAGCAATGCCGGGCAAGACGGCGGCATCGTGTGCGAAAAGGTGCTCGAAGGCAAAGGCAACTTCGGCTACAACGCGGCCAGCGATGTCTATGAAGACATGGTGAAGGCGGGCATCATCGACCCGACGAAGGTCACTCGGACGGCGCTGCAAAACGCGTCGAGCGTGGCGATCTTGCTGTTGACGAGCGATGCCTTGATCGCCGAGAAGCCGAAGGAAGGCAAGAAGGCCGGTCACGGCGGAGCGGAAGACATGTACTAAGCGGCGCTCATGTGTAGGGTGGGGCAAGCGAGCTTGCGAGCGCGGGCCCACCGTATTGGGCGTCGCATCAGTCAGATTACTATATTCGGCCCGCCGGTCTCCCGCTGAGACCGGCGGGTTTGTTTTTGCGCCTTGGCGAGCTCTTCTCACGGATCTGCGATTGCAAGTCCGCGACAGATCTTGCGAGCCAAGACGTTCGGAATTTCGATATGAAGAGGCACAGCTTCTTGATCGCTCGTGCAGTCTGGCCGTAAGCTTTTCGACGGCTCAATAAAGTGCGCATATCTTCTCCATTACATTGGAGAAGCAAAACGCGTTTTGCTTCCCAAAAGCCAACTTCCCGCGTACGTGTTTGAAACTCGATGAACTCGCCAGATTTGGAAAAACTGAGAGAGTTTTACGGCCGGTTCCTGGCGGCGGGACTTGTCGTGTTGCGGCAGGCGGTGGACGCGAACGACCTTGAGTGGGCGGCGAGGTGCCGTGCGCTTCATGCGAGTAGCAGCGTCTCGCGAATCGCCTCCGTGGGCACCCCGCGCAGGCCGTTCTCGCGGCGATCTTCTAAAATCAAGGCGCTCGCATCTCGCAGGCTTTCACGGCACTCTTCAAGTGTGCGACCTTGGCCATTGGCGCCGGGAACCTCCGGACAATAGCCAATATACCAGTCGTCGGTATACCAGTCGTCGGTTTGTTCGTAGACGGCGGTAAACTCGTTGCACATGGAAAAAAGCGTCTCGCGACGGGTGAAGGTCAGAGCGCCGCTCGCGTATCGGATGGGCAAAGATAAAAAGACGATGCGACCTCTCGCCCACGTTATTGTAGCAAGAACACGAACCATCGTGGCCATCTGCCATTCTGCTCTTGTGTGTCGCGGTCGAACCGCCTATTTTGCCGCGCCGTTCGTGCGCGGAAGCCCGCGCATCTTCACCGGTCGTTTGCCCTTGGCAGGATTTGGCCATGTACCGACTCGTGCGTCCATGCGTTTTCTTGCTGTTCATGTTTGCTCCCCAAGCCGCGGGCGATGCCGCCGAGCGGCCCGCGAAGTTGCCCGTTGGCAGCCAGGTGTTGGCGAAGCATCCCGGCGTGAAGTTCCGCATCAAGAACAACGATCAGGGCGAGATGCACGCCGGAGTGATCGAACGCGTGCAGAAAGTGCAGGGCGAATGGCTGTGGCTCGGGCGAGGCTGGGTTCCACGGCGCGACGTTGTCTCCCTCTGGGACGCCGTCGAGTACTTCACGGCGGAAATCGCGCGAAAACCGACGGCGTTCGCCTGCGTCGCCAGGGCCGCCGCAAAGGGCCGCGAAGGCGGTTTTGCATCGGAAATCGACAACGATATCGATCAGGCGCTCAAGTTCGATCCGGATTTTGCCGCGGCACATTACCTCCGCGGAGTGACGTTTCGCGAGCGGCAAGAATACGACTCTGCGATTGACGCCTTCGACGATGCCATCAGCTTTAATCCAACTCTAGCGGATGCGTACAACGACCGCGGTCGCGCCCGATACGACAAGGCGGCCGCATACAAAATACCTGGCCGCGCCTGGGATGACAGAAAGGATCTGGAGAAGGCGCTGTGGGACCTCAATCGAGCGATCCAACTCTGCCCGAGATTGGCGAAGGCGTACGCAAACCGCGCCACCATTTTCCTTGCCAAAGGCGAGAATGAACGCGCGCTCGCGGAAGCCCAGGAATCGCTCAAGCACGGTCCGGCCGCGTCGGCGGCGTACAGGCATATTGGCGCCTATTGGGTAGCCAAGGGCGATGACGAGCGCGCGATGGCGGCCTACAGCGAGGCCGTCCGCCTCAATCCCAAATGTGGGAAGGCGCGGTTCGAGCGTGGCAAGATCCATTCGCGACAGGGCGACCACGAAAAAGCCATTGCCGACCTGAGCCAAGCCGTCGAACTCCTGCCAAAAAATGCCGAGGCACTCGAAGCGCGTGGCTTTGCCTATTACCGCCTTGGCGCGACGGAAAAGTCGAACGCCGACCGCATCGCCGCGGCCCGTTTGCAGCGGGCCGCATCCGCGGCAACGCTTCCAAGCACCAACTGCGAGAAGAACAAGAAACCCGCGGAGAACGAGGCCGACGTCGATCCCTGGCGGCTCTACAACGCCCTACATCAGACGGCGCCAGGTGCAAACGACGCGACAACCGCCAAATCGAACCCCGCACAGGCCGAGGCTCCTCGAAGCCGCGCCAGCACGCTCGACGCTTCCGCTCGGCGTTGCGCCACATCGACCGATGAGCGATATTTGAACGGTGAGCGGGCTGTCGAGGCAGCCACCGAGGCCTGCGAGCTATCGAAATGGAAGCGTGCCGATTACATCGACACGCTGGCCGCGGCCTACGCCGAAACGGGCGACTTCGACGCGGCCGTCAAGTGGCAGACCAAGGCCATCGAACTGGCCATCGGCGCCGCGTTCAAGGCCGAAGCCGAACAACGGTTGCAATTGTATCGCGACCACCAGCCGTGCCGTGAGGATTCACAGGGCCGAGTGGCCCGCGGCAAGTCGGACGACGGCGAGCAACGTTAGCAGCTCCTTTTCGCGTTTTGAGCTTTGCGCCGCCTACCCCAAACCACTAAGATGGTTTGGTTATGCCCGACTTGCGCAAAGACCCGATTGTCGGCCGCTGGGTGATCGTGGCCAAAAGCCGCGCCAAGCGCCCGCACGATTTTGTGAGCACGCCGCAACTCGTACCGGGGTCGTTTTGCCCATTTTGCGCAGGCCACGAAGCTTATACGCCCAGAGAAATCCTGGCCTATCGCCCGGCCGGTTCGCAGGCCAATGGCGAAGGCTGGCGGGTGCGCGTGGTGCCCAACAAGTTCCCGGCCCTGGAGATCGAAGGCGATCTCAACAAACGGGGAGATGGAATCTACGACATGATGCGCGGCGTCGGCGCGCATGAGGTGATTATCGAATCGCCGCGGCACCTGCTGAGCAGCTCGGACCTGACCGAAGAGGAACTGCGTGAAGTCTTGTGGGTCTATCGCGACCGGCTGGTCGACCTGAAGAAAGATCCGCGGCTCGTCTACGGCATGATCTTCAAGAACGTGGGGGCCGCGGCCGGCGCCTCGCTGGAACACACGCACAGCCAGTTGATCGTGACGCCCATCGTGCCGATCGTCGTCATGGAAGAGATGAAGGGGTCGCAGGAGTTTTATCGCTACCGCGGCCGCTGCGTGTTTTGCGACATGGTGCAGCAAGAGCTGGCCGGCGAAAAGCGGACCGTGCTCGACACGCCCGGCTTTGTGGCCTTTTGCCCGTTCGCCAGCCGGTTTCCCTTCGAGACCTGGATTCTGCCCAAGGGCCACGCCAGCCACTACGAGAACATCCAAAAGCACGGCGTCGAAGAACTGGCCCGCGTGTTACGGCAGGTGATCGGCAACATCGAGCTGGCGTTGGACCGGCCGAGCTACAACTATATCTTGCACACCGCGCCGTTCGACAGCCCGGAACTAGGCCATTACCACTGGCACATCGAGATCATTCCACGGCTGACGAGGACGGCGGGCTTCGAATGGGGCAGCGGCTTTTACATCAACTCCGTGCCGCCCGAAGAGGCCGCGGCGTTTTTGCGCGACGTGGAAGTCGAGTCGCACGAGTTACGGAGCTTGCCGGTCAAGTAGACTGGCCGATTAAGTAAAGCAGTCAAGTTTTTGCGGACGATGATGAACTGACCACGGACCACTGACCACGAACAATTCCACATGTCGAACACGATCCGCTTTGTCCTGGCCCTGCACAATCACCAGCCGATCGGCAATTTTTCCGGCGTGATGGAGCAAGCCTATCAGGAGGCCTACTCGCCCTTCCTGGATGTCTTCGAGCGCTATCCCACGCTCAAGATCGGCCTGCATACCAGCGGCTCGTTGATGGAATGGATCGCCGCGAATCATCCCGAGTATCTGGAAAGGCTGGGCGAACTGGTGGCCTCGGGACGAGTGGAGATCATCGGCGGGGCGTTTTACGAGCCGATCCTGGCGATGATCCCCAGCCGCGACCGCATCGGGCAAATCCGCAGCTACACGCAGTGGCTCGAGCAGCGGCTGGAGACCAAGATCCGCGGAATATGGATTCCCGAACGGGTCTGGGAGCAGTCGTTTACCAGCGATCTGGCCGCCGCCGGCATTCAATATACGGTGCTCGACGACTTCCACTTCAAGAACGCCGGCCTCACGCAGGGCCACCTCGACGGCTACTACGTGACCGAGGACGACGGGCAGCTCATCGCCGTCTTTCCCGGCAGCGAGCGGCTGCGGTATCTGATTCCCTTCGCCTCGCCGCAAGAGACGATCGACCATCTGCAATGGATCGCCTCGCAGCGGCCCGGCGCCGTGGCCGTGTTTGGCGACGACGGCGAGAAGTTCGGCACCTGGCCCGAAACGCACACGCACGTCTACACCAACGGCTGGCTGACGCGGTTCTTCGACCTGCTGGTGGCCAACGAAAGCTGGATCAAGATCACGACGCTGGGCGAGGCCGTCGACAACGTGCCGCCCTTGGGCAAGATTTACCTGCCCGACAGCAGCTACCGCGAGATGACCGAGTGGGCGCTGCCCACGGAGCAGCTCGTCGAATACGAGCGGCTGAAGCACGAGATGGAGCACGACGCGCGCTGGCCGGCACTGACCCAGTTCGTCAAAGGCGGCTTCTGGCGGAACTTCAAGGTGAAGTATCCCGAAAGCGACGAGATGTATACCCGCATGCTGATGGTCAGCCGCAAGCTGGAGCAGGCCGTCGAGGCGGAGCACGATCCGGAGCTGGTCGGCTACGCTCGCACCGAGCTGTATCGCGGACAGTGCAACTGCAGCTACTGGCACGGGGCCTTCGGCGGCATCTATCTGCCGCACCTCCGCAACGCGGTCTATAATCATCTGATCGCGGCCGACAACCTGCTCGACCGGGCGGCCGACCGCGGCGAGAATTGGGTCGAGGCCACGGCCAGCGACTTCAATCTCGACGCCCGGCAAGAGGCGTTTCTGGCCAACGACAAGCTGGCCGCGCTGTTGTCGCCTTATCGCGGCGGCATGATGTACGAGCTCGACGTGCGGTCGATCTGCTTGAACCTGCTGGCGACGCTGGCCCGCAGGCCGGAAGCCTATCATCGCAAAGTGTTGGCCGGGGCTGCCGGCACGAACGGGCACGTGGCCAGCATTCACGACCGCGTGGTGTTCAAGCAGCCGGGCCTCGATCAGAGGCTGCAATACGACACTTTGCCGCGCAAAAGCCTGCTCGACCATTTTTTCGACAACGAGACATCGATCAACGCGCTGGTATCCGGGCACTCGGCCGAGCGCGGCGACTTTGTGCAAGGCACGTACGAGGCCCGCGTGCGTCGCAGTCCGCACCGCATCCAGGTGCAGATGTCGCGTCAGGGCATCGCCTGTGGGCGTGCGGTGAAAGTGACCAAGGGCGTCACGCTCTCGTCGGGTAGCTCGACCTTGGAAATCGCCTATTTGCTCGAAGGGTTGCCGCCGGGCCAGGCGATGCACTTCGGCATCGAGTTCAACTTCGCGGCCATGCCGTCCAATTGCGACGACCGCTATTTTCACGACGGCGAAGGCCGCCGGCTCGGTCATCTTGGCCGCCAGCTCGACTTGACCGGCGCGGGCGCGCTAGGGCTGGTAGACGAATGGCTGGGCATCGAGCTGGTGTGGCGTGCGAGCTGTCCGGCGTCGATCTGGACGTTCCCGATCGAGACGGTGAGCCAGTCGGAGGGCGGCTTCGAGTTGGTGCATCAATCGGTGGTCGTGCTGCCTCGCTGGTACATTCAGGCCGACGCCGACGGCCGCTGGAGCGTGACCATGAGCCTCTCGGTCGACACCTCGCGCGCCGAGAGCCGCATGGAAAAGCCGGCCGTGGCCGTGGCGCATTAGCCTTGAATTGCCCTGATTCGTTCCGCTGCCCAGGCTGCGGCGGCTGTGGACAGAGGCACGTCTGGCGGCTTCGAATAGTCGATGGCCACGGCGTAGGGCGACAGCTCGTAGATCGTGGAGAATGCTTGTTGCAGATCCAACGGAACGTCGGGGTCCGGCTCTCGCAGAGGTACGCGCACCGTCGGCAGACGATCGAACAGGGGAACCGGCCAAACTTCCGTTTCCGGCCGCCTGTTGGCGCGTGTCAAGAACACAAAATAGTCGGCAGCCGGCAACGGCTTCGTCATGGGAACTCGCTTCCCCTTGCGAAGCAAGTCGATCTCCAGCAGATGGGCCGTGCTCAGAAGAATTTTCTTGCGCTTCTCCAGGTATTCCTTGCGGCCGTCGCTGCGTTGATTCGTGGGCGAGAGGATCTCGATCAGCGTCACGAGCTCACGTCCGGATCGATCTCGTATCTCGACCCACGAATGCGGAACCCGCGAAGGCACCACGGTCGTCAGTTTGATCGGAGCCTCGGCCAGCGCGGCGCCGCCAATGGGCAATGGCGCCTGCCTCGCCTCAACCACGCCCACATCAGGGTAGACATCCGTTGCCTCGATCGAAACCTCCTCAGGAGTATCCGTTACCTGACGCTGGTTGGCAAAGGCGAGATAGCGCGGCAAGAGCCTGGGGGTCAACTGACGCGCAATTTCCACCGCCAACTGAATGTGGAACGTGGTCCACAATTCGCCTTCAAGATAGGGGTCCATGCCGGGAAATGGGCACGACATGTAATCCTCCGAGTGACCTAAGCCCGACCTTTTCAAAGCACGCCTCTTCTTATCATCCGCAAACATCGCGCAATACTCAAGTGCGACGCCCTTACGCCAGCGGCCGCTGGAACGGCGGCGATGAGCCTGTCGGTCGACACCTCTCGCGCCGAGAGCCGCATGGAGAAGCCCGCCATAGCCGTGGCACAGTCAGCTCATAGGGTGGGACCAGTGAGCTTTCGAGCGCCGGCCCACCACCTTTAAGGCATTGGGCGTTAGGTGTTAGGCACGCGTAGAACGTCGCGCCTAAAGCCTGACGCCTCTTCTCGGTGGGCCGGCGCTCGCAAGCTCGCTGGTCCCACCCTACGGATTCCTCTTCTGCGCCACGACGATGATCTGCCGGGCGAAGTCGATGCCGATCAGGCGGAACAGCCAGCCGAAAACGTAGCGCCGCAAGATCACCTGGTGCGGCGGATGATTGTAGATGCGGGCGATCCGGGTCACTTCCAGTCCCGCGGCTTCGAGCAGGCCGCCCAACTCGTCGTAGCACAGCGGCGTGCGGTGCGAGGCGTCGCGCAGATAGGCGGGCGGATAATAGGTGTTGGGCGTGCTCAGCACCAGGTGTCCAGCCGGCTTGAGCAGTTTCGCCAGTTGCCCGAGCCACTCGGGCAGCTCGTCGAAGGAAAGGTGCTCGGCGGTTTCCAGGGCGAAGATCAAATCGAACGAGCGATCGACGGCGTCGAGCGCGTGATAGTCGTGCCCGCCGCGCGGGTCGATGTCGAGCGAGCGATAGCGCACGCCGCGTCGTTTTTCGGCGAACATCTCGCCCATGCGGCGGTCGCCGGCGCCGACGTCGAGCACGTCGTTTTCATCGCGCACCACGTCGAGCAGCACGTCGCGCGCGCGGCGCACGAGCGGCAAATCGAACACGCGGCCGAAGCGCGCGGCGACGGCGCAACGAAATTTGTATTGCTCCGACCAAGAATTCTGCTTGCACATTGGCGCGAAATGCGTACTATATCTCAGTTATCGAGCATTGCTTCGACGTCGTTGGCGAAGTTGCTCGTCGATCCAACGATCGCGAGCCATTCTCTCCGCACGACGGCGAGGCAATCAAGATGAACGCGACCGATCATCCGATCGACCGAGGCACCGCGGGCCGGTTCGTTCGGCCCGCAAGTGAAGAAGCGACGGATGGTTGGGAGCAAACGTTTCCGTGGCGACGAACCTGTCGAGCTTCCGCCCCCAGCCCGGCAAGCGGCAAGGAAGTCGCCGTCACTCTCATTTGGAGGACGTACGGTGGCCAAGAAGAAAGCAGCCAAAAAGGCAGCTCCCAAGAAGAAGGCAGCTAAGAAGAAGACCGCGAAGAAGAAGTAGCGCGCCTTTTGAGGCTAGCCACGTCGCCAGGACGTCTGCCGCCGGCCGCATTCGCGCGTCCGAGAGCAGAAGGCCCCGGAACTCGCTCACGCGAGTTCTGCCCTCGTCCACGGCGTCACAGAAACGACGAGAGAGAAGCGCCCGGTCGGATTGGCCGGGCGTTTCTGTTTTCAAAGGGCATTCAAGTCGTACATGCGGTACTTCTTGTAGACCTTGGCCCCGCCCTTTTCCAGGCCCAGGCGGGCCAGGTCGTTGTCTTCCGAAATCCAGGAGAACTCGGCTTCGTCGAAGCCCAGCTCGATCCCCTTCGGCGAGAGCGCCTTCATCAGCACCAGGCCCAGGCCCCAACGCTGATATTCGGGCACGACGTTGATGCTCAGAATCCGCACGCGCGAAATGTCCTTCTTCTTGCTGAGCAGCCGGAACACGCCGAACGGAAACAGCCGCCCGCCGATCTCTTTGATGCGGGGGTTGTAGTCGGGCAGGCCGATGATCGCCCCCACCGGCACGCCCTCGACCTCGGCGATAACCGCCAGCTCGGGCACGATCAGGTGCTCCAGCGACGCCGCCAGCTTTCGCATTTCGCCCGGCGGCAAGGGCACAAAGCCCCAATTCACCGTCAGCGTGCGATTGTAAAGATCGACGAACGCCTCGACGTCGGCCTTGAACGTGCGGCGGGTCGTGTGGCGGATGACGGCGTTGCAACGGGCCTGGGCCTGGTCGGCCAGCGGGTTCAGCCGGGCGGCCACCGACGGCAGGTCGCCGCGCTCACCGAGATAGGCCAGCAGGTCGTGGCCCTTGGTGAAGCCATAGCTCTCGACAAGCTGCGGATAATAGGGCGGATTGTAGGTCATCATGAACGTCGGCGGACTGTCGAACCCTTCGATCAACAGCCCGCATTCGTAGTTCATCGAGGGGTTGGCCGGCCCGCGCAGCGACTCCATCCCGTGCTGCTTGAGCCAGCCGGCGGCGGCGGCGAACAGCGAGCGGGCCACGGCCGGGTCGTCCGTCGACTCGAAGAAACCGAAAAACCCGCGCCGCTCCTTATTGAAGTCGTTGTGTGCTCGGTTGATGATGGCGGCAATCCGGCCGCACACCCGGCCGTTGCGCCGCGCCAGGAACGTCTGGCAATCGGCGTGGTCATAGAAGGGATGCCGCTTGTATCCGAGCAGCTCCTTCTGGTTGCCCAACAGCGGCGGCATCCAGTTCGGGTCGTCGCGATACAGGTCGAAGGGAAACTGCACGAACTGGCGGCGCTCGCGCCAGCTCGTCACGGGAGTCACGGCCACGTCGGCCATCGTTCGTGCCGCACGAACGCTCTTGCTCAATCCAGTCGTCATGGGAACTCAATCCTCGTCAGGGGAAAGGCGGACTTTCAGTGTACGACCACCATCTTGGTTTCGGTCATTTCTTCGACGGCATACCTCGGCCCTTCTTTGCCGAAGCCGCTCTCTTTCAGCCCGCCGTAAGGCATCAGGTCGGCCCGCCATGCCGGACCCCAGTTAATATGGATATTGCCGGAATCGACCTCGCGTGCGAACCGCAGTGCCCAGTCGATGTTCTGCGTGAAAATGCCGGCGCTAAGACCGTAGCGAGAGTCGTTCGCCAAGGCAATGGCTTCCTCCAGCGAAGCGGTGCGGGTGACGGCCACGGCCGGGCCGAACAACTCGTCGCAGCTTATCCGCATTTCGGGCTTGACGTCCGCGACCAACGTCGGCTCGAACAGCGATCCGTGCCGCCGGCCGCCGGCCAGCAGCCTGGCGCCGCCGGCCACCGCCTCATCGACCCACTGGCCCACGCGCTCGGCGTCTTTTTCGCGAATCATCGGACCCATTTTCACCTCGGCGTCGAACGGATCGCCGGCCTTCAATGCGGCCACTTTGGGCCGTAGCGCGTCCAGCAGGTCACCGTAAACCTCGCCCATCGCGATCACGCGCTGCGTGCTGATGCAGGTTTGCCCAGCGTTGGCATAACCCGTCAACACCGCCAATTCAGCCACTTTCTCCAAGTCGGCGTCGGGCATGACGATGAGCGGGCTGTTCGAGCCAAGTTCCAGGGTCACTTTTTTCAGCCCCGCCGCCTGACATAGTTTTTCGCCCACCTCGCGGCTGCCGGTAAAGCTTACCTTACGCACACGGGGGTCGCGGACCAGGGCATCGCCCAACGTGCCGCCTGGACCGGTGACGCAGGCGATGGCCGCCGGCGGCAAGCCGGCTTCGAGCAAGATTTCGACCAGTTTCAAGGCCGAGAGCGGCGTATCGCTGGCCGGTTTGACCACCACGGCGTTTCCCGCCGCCAGGGCCGGGCCGACCTTGTGGCAGACCAAATTGAGAGGGAAGTTGAAGGGCGTGATGGCGGCCACCACGCCGCACGGCACGCGCAGCGTAAAGCCGAGCTTGCCCGCCCCGCCGGGGGCGCCGTCGAGCGGCACCATCTCGCCGCAGATCCGCTTCGCCTCTTCGGCCGAAAGCTGAATCGTTTCGGTCGCGCGCTGGACCTCGGTCTTTCCTTCGGCAAACGTCTTGCCGACTTCCAGACTAATGGTCCGGCCCAATTCGTCGGTGCGTTGGCGCATCAGCTCGGCGGCCCGACTGAGAATTTGAGAACGGTCGTAGCCGGCGGTCCGCCGCATCAGCGCCGCCCCCTCGACGGCGCCTTCGACGGCGCTGGCAATATCGCCCGCGTCGCCCTCGGGCACCGTATCGACCACGGAGCCATCGAACGGATTGCGGACCTCGATCTTTTCGGATTTATCGGCCCATTGGCCGCGGAGGAACATTTTCATGGCATACTTCAGCGATTTGAGAAGGCGTTAAGTTAAGCAGGCGTCAGGCGTCAGGCGTCAGGCAATTGCAAATTCGCAATTCGCAATTGCCTGAATCCTGGACCCCAAACCCTAATCCCCAAACCCTAATCCCCAAACCCTAATCCCCAAACCCTAATCCCCAAACCCTAATCCCCAAACCCTAATTGACCAAACCCCTTTGCCCAGCTATCGTTATAAAAAAGATACCAAGGATGAGCCTAGTTTAGTGTCAGGAAAGAACTTTTCGCAATCGCCCGTCGAGTCCCCAGCGGGGTTCCGGGCACTCGAATTATCACCCACCATGCTCGCTGCGCTCGATCGGGCGGGCTATCTCGAGCCGACGCCGATTCAGGCGGGCCTCATTCCGCGTGCGCTGGCCGGCGTCGATTTGCTTGGCCAGGCCCGTACGGGAACCGGAAAGACGGCCGCGTTCGCGATTCCGATTCTCGAAAAAGCCGAGCGACGCGGGCACAATCCGCAAGCCCTGGTGCTGGTGCCGACGCGAGAACTGGCGGTGCAAGTGCGAGACGAGTTCGTCAAGCTCGCCCACGGCCGCAAGACGCACGCCGTGGCCCTCTACGGCGGCACCCCCATCCGCGCACAGATCGAGAAGCTGCATCGCGGCGTCGACTGCATCATCGGCACGCCGGGCCGGGTGCTCGACCACATCGGGCGCGGCACGCTCACGCTCAGCGACCTGCAATTTGTCGTGCTCGACGAGGCCGACCGCATGCTCGACATCGGCTTTCGCCCCGACATCGAAAAAATCCTTCGCCGCTGTCCCAGCTCGCGGCAGACCATGTTGCTCAGCGCCACGGTGCCGCCGCCGGTGGCCCGCTTGGCGACGCGCTACATGCGCGACCCCGAGACGCTCAATTTCTCACCCACCGACGTGTCGGTCGAGACGATCGAGCAATTCTACTTCACGGTCATTCCGGAGAAGAAATTCGAACTGCTGGTCAAGCTGCTCAAGCGCGACAAGCCGCGGCAGACGATCGTTTTCTGCCGCACGAAGCGGGGCACCGAGAAGGTCTATCGCCATTTGCAAAAGAAGATTGACGGCGTCGACTGCATCCACGGCGATCTACAGCAAAGCGCGCGCGACCGGGCAATGGCCCGCTTCCGAGAGGGCCAAATCCGCTGCCTGGTGGCCACCGACGTGGTCGGCCGCGGCATCGACGTGACTGGCATCTCGCACATCATCAACTACGACATTCCCAGCTTCTGCGACGACTACGTCCACCGCGTGGGCCGCACCGGGCGAATGGGACGCGAGGGGATCGCCTATACCTTCGTGACGCCGGAAGAAGGCCCCGAATTGACGCGGATTGAAATGCGCATCGAAAAGCTGTTGACGCGGGGCGAGGTGGAAGGATTCGAGGCCGTGCCGCCGCGCACGGTGGCCGTGCCGGCCGTGGCGGTCGAGGCCGAGGACGGCACTGCCGCTCCGGCCGAAGCGAAACGGCCCGCGATGGCCGGCCGCGGCGGGCGTCCCCCGCGCCGCATCCGTCGGGCACTGTAAATTGGCACGTAGGGTGGGACCAGCGAGCTTGCGAGCGCCGGCCCGCCGTAAGCGATGTCGCTTACCTGGAGAGAGACCTCCAGCGCGCTGGAGGTCTCTCCCAGCGAAACCATGTGGGGGGTGATCACCAGCGCGCTGGTGATCCATTCCGGAGAACCATGTGGGGGGTGATCTCCAGCGCGCTGGAGATGAAAAGCGCCGTCGCCAATGGTGGGCCGGCGCTCGCAAGCTCGCTGGCCCCACCCTACAGCCTCAATATGAATCTCTGCCTAATTATTGGCACGGCGAACCGCAAGAAAGGCCAGGAACTGGCGGAACTTGTCGCGCCGCTCGGTGTGCGGGTGCGGACCTTGGCCGATTTTCCGCCGGCGGAAGTAGCGGAGACGGGCGATACCTTTGCCGCCAATGCGGCCATCAAGGCCACCGAGCATGCGAAGCGACTGGGCCAGTGGGTGTTGGCTGACGACAGCGGCTTGTGCGTCGACGCGCTTGGCGGCCGGCCGGGCGTGCATTCCGCGCGTTATGCCGGCCCTTCAGCGAGCGACGGCGACAACAACCGCCGCTTGCTCGAAGAACTGGCCGATGTGCCACTTGAGCGCCGCACGGCGCGTTACGTTTGCCATGCCACGCTGGCCGGTCCCGACGGCCAGGTCGGGGCCGAGGCCGAAGACGATTGTCATGGCCGCATTCTCTTGGCCCCCAGCGGAAGCGGTGGTTTCGGCTACGACCCGCTGTTTGAGATCGTCGAATATCATCGCACGTTCGGCGATCTCGGCCCGGAAGTGAAAGCGTGCCTCAGTCATCGTGCGCGTGCCATGCGCAAGCTGCTGCCGGCCATCCAGCGCCTGATCGTGTAGGGTGGGACCAGCGAGCAACTTCACGCGGCGCTAGTATCCATAGGGCGAGCGAAGCGCGCCGCCCATGTAGCCGCCGCCGCTGGTGGCGTAGTTGAAGCGGCCCGTGTTGGCGATCACGCGATCGGGGTCGCAATCAAACAACCCGTGCCCCGCCGTGCCGATTCGATAGTCGTAGGGAGTGATCATCAGCTTGTCGTGGAAGCGGTCGATCTGGCGCTGATAATCGCCGTCGTTCTTGGTCAGCGCTCCCTGAGAAGCGGAGCTGTTTCGCCAGCGCTCGACCGCGCGGCGACGCATGGCGTCGTCCTGAGACCCCGAATCGCTGTAACGGCCCGCGAATTGCTGCTGGCGCCATTCCTGATATTCATGGGCCTTCGGGCTGGGAATCGTCCATTGCTTGCCGTCCCAGAGCGCCCATTGGTTGTTCGGCAACCAGTACCACCACTTGTTGTTGAACTTCCGATAACGCGCGTTGTCGCGGGAGCCAGCCTGGCTGGACGCTCGGTTCGCCGCGGACTGAGCGGCCGCATTTGGCACGCTTTCGAGCGGCCCTGGCGATGCTTGGATCGGCGGAAGCAATTCGATGTGTTCCTGTGCTGTAGCCGCCCCCGAAAGACAAGCCGCCACCAGGGCCGAAATGCCGAATAAGCCCGGAACCCCCATGCGGAATTGGTGAATTCTCACGCTTACGCCCTCGGATCAAGTTTGGCCAACACGTGCGGGCTCGTTTGCGAACGGCGCGCCACGGCTGAACGACGCCGTTCGCGCCGTCATCTTCGATAATACCATTGCCATCGGTTTCTTCGCTACTCTCGCTTGAACCTTCCTACTTTCCTTAAGGAGAATCCCGCTTTGTTGACCGTGCTGATCGTTGACGACGACCGTAGCGTGCCGCACCTCTTCGAGCGCATCTTTGCCGGCACCCAAACGCGGGTCTGCACGGCACGCACGGCGGCCGAAGGCGTGCAGTTGTTGGCCGAGTGCCGTCCCGACGTGGTGGTTCTCGACATCATGCTCCCCGACCAATCGGGTCTCGACACCTATCAACAAATTCACCGGCACGATCCCAAGTTGCCCGTCATCTTCATCACGGCCGGAGGCAGCAGCGAAACGGCGATCGAGGCCATGAAGCTGGGCGCCTACGACTATCTGGTGAAGCCGCTCAACGTCATTGAGGTGCGCGATCTGGTGAACCGGGCACTCGACAACCGCCGGGCCATGCACGTGCCGGTGCAGTTGCCCGAAGGGCCGACCGCCGATGGTTCGGACGTGTTCATTGGCCGCTGCCCGGCGATGAACGACGTGTTCAAGCGGATCGGCCGCGTTGCCCCCCACAACGTGACGGTCTTGATCCGCGGCGAGACGGGCACGGGCAAAGAACTTGTGGCGAGGGCCATTTACCAGCACAGTCCGCGCGCACACGCGCGGTTTCTGGCCGTCAACATGTCGGCCATCCCAGACACCTTGCTGGAAAGCGAGTTGTTTGGCCACGAAAAAGGCTCGTTCACGGGCGCCGAAAACAGGCGGATCGGGCGCTTTGAGCAATCTTCCGGAGGCACGCTCTTTCTGGACGAAATCGGCGATCTTTCGCCGATGGTACAAAGCAAGCTCTTGCGATTGCTGCAGGAGCAGCGCTTCGAACGCCTTGGCGGCAGCGAAACGATCAAGACCGACGTCCGGGTGATCGCCGCCACGAACCGCGATTTGGAGAAGATGGTCGAGGAGGGCGATTTCAGGGCGGACCTCTATTATCGGCTGAACGGCTTCACCATTCAGCTTCCGCCGCTGCGCGAGAGGGGCGACGATTTGATTCTGCTCATTGGCCAGTTCTTCTCCCGCTTCGCTGCCGAGTTGGGCAAAGACGTGGCGGGCATCTCGCCCGAAGCGATGCAGATGCTGATGCGGTATCACTGGCCCGGCAACATTCGCGAGCTGCAAAGCGCCCTTCGCCAGGCGCTGTTGCACGCCAGCGGCCAGGTTTTGCTGCCGGAGTTCCTGCCCGAAGAGATCCGCACCGGCCGCAAAACACCGGCGTCGGCTCAGGCAGACGAAGGGCCCGGGTTCCGGCTGGAAGCGTTTATCGACGACGCCTTGGCCAACGGCGGCGAAGGCTTGCACGCGGCGTCGATCGCCGTCATGGAGCGTTACTTATTGGCGCGGGTGCTGGAAAAGACGGCCGGCAATCAATCGCAGGCGGCCAAAATACTCGGCATCACGCGGGGCAGCCTGCGCAACAAGATCCGCCAATATCGGATCGCGGTCGGCGCCGTCGTCAGTTCGGCCAACGGTGACAGCGACGATGAGGACGAAGGCGAATGAGCCGGCTTGCGGCCAGAGCGTGTGGGTTAAGCAAAACGTTGTAAGGTGGGGCAAGCGAGCTAGGTCTATCTGTTGACCGACGCAACCGCACGGCGAGGGGCGCCGGGCGAACGCCGCTTCGACCAGTTGATAACCCCGCCGGCAATCAGAATCTCGATCTGCCGGTCCGACAACTGGTGGCGCGCCTCGAAGCGGTCGTGCCTGGCCGCGTTCTCCACGGTCACGGTTTTGCCGGCCCGCAATTGCTCGGCGGGTTCGTCGATCGTGAGCACCGCCGCGTTGTTCAGCTCGTCGAACTGCGACTCGTCGCTGACGACCAGCGGTACAATGCCGAAATTGACGAGGTTCTGCCAGTGGATGCGAGCAAAACTCTTGGCCAGCACCAGCCGCAGTCCCAAGTAGCGAGGCGCCAGCGCCGCATGCTCGCGGCTTGAGCCTTGGCCATAGTTGTGCCCGCCGACAATCGCGTGATCGCCCCGCCGGCGAGCGCGCGAAACATACTCGCCGTCCACGGCGTAATAGACGAACTCGCTCAATTTCGGCACATTGCTGCGATAGGGCAACACCTTGCTGCCCGCCGGCAGGATGTCGTCGGTCGAAATGTTATCGCCGACCCGCAGCAGCACGGGCAGCTCCAGCAGCTCGGGCAGCCCGTCGAACTCCGGCAGCGGGGCGATGTTCTCGCCTTGGATCAACTCCACCCGGCGGGCTTCGTCCGGCTTCAGTGGCGGCAAGAACAATTCGCGATTGAGCGAAGGCTGTTCGGGTTCTACGATGCGCGGATACGGCATATCGAGCGTGCGCGGGTCGGTGATTTCGCCCGCCAGGGCCGAAGCCGCGGCGGTCTCGGGGCTGACCAGGCAGACCTGGTCGTCGCCCGTGCCCGACCGGCCGCGAAAGTTGCGGGGCACGGTGCGCAGGCTCAGCTTGCCGGTGGCCGGCGCTTGTCCCATGCCGATGCAGCCGTTGCAGCCCGCTTGGTGCAAGCGGGCGCCGGCGTGAATCAACGACAGCAGATGCCCGTCGCGCACGAGATTTTCCAGAATCTGCCGCGACGTGGGGTTGACGTCGAACGAGACGCGTTCATGCACTCGACGTCCTCGGACCATCTCGGCCGGCACGGCAAAATCGCGATAACCGGGATTCGCCGACGAGCCGAGGTACGCCTGATAGATCGGCCGCCCTGCGACCTCGCGGACGGGCACCACGTTGTCGGGGCTGGAAGGCAGGGCGATCAACGGTTCCAGCTTCGCCAGATCCATTTCTTCCTCCAGGTCGTAGCTCGCGCCGTCGTCGGCCGCCAGTTCGGTCCAATCGCTCTCGCGTCCCTGCGACCGCAAGAACCGCCTGATTTCGCCATCGGAGGGAAAGACGGTCGTCGTGGCGCCCAGCTCGGTGCCCATATTGGCGATCACGTGCCGGTCCATGGCCGACAGCGACGCCAGGCCGGGGCCGTGGTACTCGAGGATGCGGCCCACCGCGCCCTTGACCGTGTGGCGACGCAGCATCTCCAACACGACATCCTTGGCGCTCACCCAATCGGGCAGCTTGCCGGTCAGTCGCACGCCCCAAATTTCGGGCATCCGCACATAGAACGGCCGCCCGGCCATGGCCAGGGCCACCTCGACGCCGCCGGCGCCGATGGCCAGCATGCCGATCGAGCCGGCGGCCGGCGTATGGCTGTCGGAGCCGAGCAGGGTTTTGCCGGGCTTGCCGAACCGTTCTTGGTGCAGCGGGTGGCTCACTCCGTTGCCGGGCCGGCTGAACCAGAGGCCATGACGCCGAGCGGCGCTGTACAGAAACAGGTGGTCTTCGGGATTCTTGTGGTCCTCTTGCAGCAGGTTGTGGTCGACATACTGCACTGAAACCTCCGTCTGCACGCGATCGACATCGAGCGCCTCAAGCTCCAGCATGACTGTCGTGCCGGTAGCGTCTTGCGTGAGGGTTTGATCGATTCGCAAGGCGATTTCTTCGCCCGGCGACATTTCGCCTTCGAGCAAATGCGACGCGATCAGTTTCTGAGCGACGTTCGAACGCATGCCTTTCACCTCCCGGCTCTTTGTTCGCATTTTTCGTGCCCAGGTGGCGGATATCCATTCATGGTCGTAGCGCTGTAGCGCTGAAGGAAATCCGTGCAAATCGGTGCGAGCCGCGGTAAACTAACAAGGGCCAACCGACGCCTTTCGGCGATCGACATCAAGAGAACCTGACTCTGAGGCGGGTGATCGAGGACGACCGCGCCGTACACGAAGCCCCGGAGCTGTTTTGCTTTGGTTTGCTGGAAGAGTTCGATACCGCGACGGTTCTTTGGCTCACGAACGCTCGCCAAGTGACGCTCCGCGGCGGCGGTCCGCCAGCGCGCGCCGCGTTCGCTGATTTAGGCGAGCGGTTTCGCGCCGCGGGCAAATCGCTCTCGATGGAGGACTAAGCGCCGCGTCGGACACAGATCTCAACGATTTGCGCCGGCGGGCGCCGCGGGCCGCGGGTTCAACGAAATGCACCGCGGTGATGTAAGGAACGTTTCCGGCTTCGTGGCGAGATTCCGGTAGATTCGCAAATAGGCGCGGGCCATGCGCGCGGCGGTGAACCGCTTTTCGAAGACGGCCCGGCAACGCTCGCGCGACAACTCTCCCAAATGCTCGACGGCCCGTACCGCACCCTCCACATCCTCGACGATCAAGCCGCTGACTCCGTCGTCGATGATTTCGGGCACCGAACCTCGGCGCCAGGCAATCACCGGCAGGCCGCACGACATGGCTTCGATCATTACCAGCCCGAACGGCTCGGGCCAATCGACCGGAAAAAGCAGCGACTTGGCGTCTCCCAAGAAGCGCCCTTTGTCGCCTTCGCCGATCTCGCCGATGAACTCGATCAGCGGGTGGTCGAGCAGCGGGGCCACGCGGACTTGATAGTAGTCGCGATCGGCGCGGTCGACCTTGGCCGCGATTTTCAACGGCATTCCGGTCCGTTTGGCAACCTCGATGGCGCGCTCGACGCCCTTCTCCGGTGAAATGCGTCCCAGAAAGGCCAGGTAACCGCCCGCCCCGTTGCCCGGCGAGTGCAGTTCGGGAGGCAACCCGTGATACACCGTCCCCTGCCAATTGATCCAGCTCAACGGTTTGCGCTGGTGGTTTGAGATCGAGGTCACAGGCGTCCCGCGGAATTTGCGATAGAGCGGCGCCAACTCTGCCAGGTCGAGCCGGCCGTGCAGCGTGGTCACATGGCGGCACGACTGCCGTTGCGACACGGGAAAGTGCAGGTAATCGATGTGGAAGTGGATGACGTCGAACGAGTCGGCCCGTTCAAACACCTCTTCGATCATGGTGATATGGCGGGCCAGTGGGTCGGTGCATCGCGGATCGAGCCGCAGTGCCTGCTCGCAGCAAGGCACGAGTTCTGCCCGTGTCACCGAATCGCCGCTGGCAAAGAGCGTCACCCTATGCCCTTGGCGAACAAGCTCCTCCGTCAAATAAGAGACAACCCGCTCGGTGCCACCATACAAACGCGGCGGCACGCTTTCGTAAAGCGGGGCAACTTGCGCAATCCTCATCAGAGCGTCCTCCTAAGATCCGTTCCCGCGCGTCCATTTTTTGTGGACGATGGCACTTGACGTGCAACAGCAAGCCGTGCTTTTTTGCGTGAAGCGGTAGCAAACCGCGCTCCAAAATTGGTGCAACATTAGCAAGCCGCGATCCTAGAACTGACCAGAGCACTTTAGGGACGACCATGACGACCGGCGAATCGGTGCGTGAGGTTAACCATCAGGCCAGCGACGGCGAGGAAGGCCCTTTTTATATCGTGGCTCCATCGCCTGGGGCCGACGAACGGCGCCGCGTGCTGAAGCAGGGCGACACCTTTGCGGTGTTCGACCGGTTCGGCGATATCAAGCCCGGCGGGCACGGCGAAGAAGGACTGTACCATGAAGGTACGCGCCACCTCTCGGGCTTGGTGCTGGAATTGAACGGCGAACGCCCGCTCTTTTTGAGCTCGAACATCAAGGAAGACAACGCGCTGTTGGCCATCGACCTGACCAATCGCGACCTGCACGACGGTCATCATGTCGCGCTGCAGCGCGGCAGCGTCCACTTGTTGCGCATCAAGTTTCTCTGGCAAGGACGGGCCTACGAACGGCTTCGCCTCCGGAACTTTGGCCGCCAGCCGGCGAAGCTGTCGTTCGCCTGGCGATTTGCCGCCGATTATGCCGACATTTTCGAGGTCCGCGGCACGACGCGCCACCGACGGGGCGAAAGCGAACGAGCGCGCGTTGCCGACGACCACGTCGTGCTTGCCTATCGCGGGCTCGACGGCGTCGTGCGGCGCACATGTTTGCAATTCTCCCCCGCCCCCCATCGGCTGACTCGTGCCCAGGCGGTGTTCGAGGCCGATCTCGCTCCCGGCGCCGATCTGACCTATTATCTTACCGTTTCCTGCGAGCACGACCGCCAGGCCCGTAGTGTAGGCGTCCCCGCTTGCACAGCGGCAGGCGAGACGCCTGCACCACAAAGCGCGGCTGGCGAGGCGCGTGCGCCACAAGCACTGTCGTATGACGCCGCCATGCAACGCGCCGTCGGGACGTTGAAAGCGGCCCGGCAGCAAGCCTGTGAAGTGACCACGTCGAACGAGCGGTTCAACGATTGGCTCAACCGCAGCATCGCCGATCTGGACATGATGATTACCGAGACGCCGTGGGGCGAGTATCCCTACGCCGGCGTGCCCTGGTTCAGCACGCCTTTCGGCCGCGACGGAATCATCACGGCGCTGGAATACCTCTGGCTGGCCCCCAGCGTGGCCCGCGGGGTGCTCACCTACCTCGCCCAGACGCAGGCCAGCGAGGTCCACGATGAGCGCGATGCGGAACCGGGCAAGATCCTGCACGAAACCCGCGGCGGCGAAATGGCGGCGCTCGGCGAGGTGCCGTTCGCCCGGTACTACGGCAGCGTCGACTCCACGCCGCTGTTTGTGCTGCTGGCGGCGGCCTATTACCAGCGCACCGCCGACCGCGAGCTGATCGAGTCGCTCTGGCCGCACATCGAGCGGGCACTTGCCTGGATGCGTTTTTTCGGTGACGCCGACGGCGACGGCTTTATCGAGTATGCACGGCACTCGTCGCAAGGACTCGTGCAGCAGGGCTGGAAGGACTCGCACGATTCGGTGTTTCACGCCGATGGCTCGTTGGCCAAGGCGCCGATCGCGCTCTGCGAAGTTCAGGGCTACGCCTATGCCGCCCAGCGCGGCGCCGCCCGGCTGGCCGCCGCCTTGGGAAAAGAAACCGAGGCCGCCGAACTGGCCCGCCACACGGAGCAACTGCGGGAAAAGTTCGAGCAGGCCTTCTGGTGCGACGAGCTGGGCACGTACGCCATGGCGCTCGACGGCGACAAACAGCCCTGCCGCGTGCGCAGCTCGAACGCGGGGCATTGCCTCTACACGGGCATCGCCCACGCCGAACGCGCCCGACGCGTCGCCGCCGGCTTGTTGAGCGACGCGTCGTTTTCGGGCTGGGGCATCCGCACGATCGCAGCCGGCCAGCCGCGCTACAATCCGATGTCCTACCACAACGGCTCGGTGTGGCCCCACGACAACGCCTTGATCGCCAAGGGCCTGGCCCGTTTTGGACTGAAGCAGGACGCGTCGAGAATCCTGACCGGCCTGTTCGACGCCAGCTTGTTTGTCGATCTTTCTCGGTTGCCGGAGCTGTTTTGCGGCTTCCCACGGCGCCCGGACGAAGGACCGACGCTTTATCCGGTGGCCTGTTTGCCGCAATCGTGGGCGGCCGCCGCCGTGTTTTTGCTGTTGCAGGCATGCATGGGTCTGCGCATCTCGGCCCCCACGGCGCAAATCCAGTTTTTGGACCCGATGCTGCCGCGCTGGCTGGACGAGGTGCGGATCCGCAATTTGCAAGTCGGGCCCGCCACGGTCGACTTGCTGTTGCGACGCCACGCCGAAGACGTGGCCGTCAACGTGCTCTCGCGAAAGGGCGGCGCGGTGAGAGTGATGGTGGAAAAATAAAAGCCCGTGGGCCGGACGTGGCACACGGGCTTTGCGGATGGGTGCCCCAAGCGCGATTCGAATCAGCCGGTTTGCACGGCGATCCGAACAACGCCGCGGGCCCGGCGAGCTCGTGGAGTTCTCTGGATCCGATTGGCGCTCAAGTCTTTATGTTCAGGAAGCCTCGATCCAGGCCGCAAGACGCCGTTTCGATCGACTGCCGAATTGGCAGCCGCCTCAGCGGAACCCATGTGATTCGAACCTTAACGGCGGCGGTCTTCCGGTTGTTCTTAAATCCTTGCAGGATTTCCAGATTCGGACGACCGCCGCGGCGGAAGCGCGCATCGCGCTGCGGTGGCGCGCCAGTTGCAACGCGGCTCGCGCAGAAGCACCGAGATTGCACACGGCAACGCGGTCGGCGAACGCACAAGGCCGCGACCTCATTTCCCCCGCCGGTCCTTGGCCGCGTTAAACTTACGCCCGCGGGCGGACGACCCGACTGGCGTTGCCGTGGCCTCAAGAGGAGGACGAACCATGACGCCTATCCGCTGGACATTTCATGACTGCGACGAGTTGATCAAGGCCGAGGTCGAGGCCTATTGGAACAAGAAGGCCCCGCGCCTGGAACGTCTGCTGAAAACTTTTCCCGAAGGCCTGCGCGACTTGAGCGTTTCGGTTTATCACAACCGGCCGCGTGCCGTATTCGACGGCCGAGCGGTGCTCGAATTGCCCTCGCGCACGCTGGCGGCTGGCGCTAGCGAGAAAGACCTTCGCGCCCTGGTCGACCGACTGGCCGACGTGTTGGCGACGGAGATCAAGCGCCATCGCTCGCGCTTGCGGCACGACTGGGTCTATCGGCGAAAGAGCCGCCGCCGCGACGAGCTGACCGCCGCGGGCCCGATGCTGGAACAAGACCGTCGCGAACGCCGCCGCGAAGCGTTCTTCGAGTTGCTGATGCCCATCCTGCGGCCGCTCAAAGAGCACGCGCGGCGAGAAGTGCGGTTGTTGGAAAAACAAGGAACGATCGGGCGCGGCGAAGTCACGGCGGCCGACATCCTGAGCGAAGCCGTGCTGCGCGCCTGGGAAGAGTTCGATCAGCGTCCGTCCGGATGGCATCTCGATGTGTGGCTGATGGATGTCATGGACGATTGTCTCGACAAACTGCGCAGCGAACCGAAGAGGGTGCCGCTGAGCAACCGGTTACTGGCCGAGATGGCCGAGGAGCGCGACGGCGGCCGCTGGTCGGCATCGGCCGTGACGATGGAAGACTTGATGCCCGGCGAGGAGAGCAGCCTGGCTTGGGACGATCTTGGGCGGGCCGAGCAACAGGACCGCGTCGATCGGCTGCTGGGGACCATGCCGGGGCGCCGGCGCGACGCCTTCACGCAGTTCATTCTGGAGGGCTTCGACGCGGCGGAGATCGCCATGATTCAAGACCGGACCGAAGCGGAAGTGAAGGCCGACATCGAGGCGGCGCGCCAGGCGCTCAAAGAGCTGTTGCTGGGGCACGCCCCGAGCCAAGCTGACGGCCATGAGGCAGCGGCGGCGCGTGACGGGGCCGACGAGCCAAGCGGCAGGCCGGTTGAGGCTGCGGCAAATGGATAAGGAATAAAGGAGGGTGCCATGACGTGGCCGGATACACTTCGGCAATCGGGCGCAACCGCCGATGGGTCAAGGGCGGGGCAACGGGGCGAAGTGTCGAGGCGGACGCGCGGCGAACATGACGACCTGCTGGCGGCGATGCACCAACTCGAGGCGGCGCTGGCGTCGCCCGCTCCCGGACGAGCAGAGGCCTGGGCGAAGCGCGTCGGCCGCGACCTCCGGCTCATGCGCGAGCACTTGCGCTCACACGTCGCGTCGGCCGAAACCGCCGACGGGCTGTGCAGCGAGTTAAAGGCGGCGCGCCCGGAGATGACCCACCGAATCGAGCAGTTGCAAACGGAGCACGGGCATTTGCTCGACTCCGCCGCGGCGCTAGCGGATTCGCTTCACCCGACTGAGACGGCCGCGGCTTTTGCCGCCGTGCGCCAGCAAGCCGCGGAACTGTTGGAGCTGATCCGCGCGCACCACGCGAAGGAAGTCGACCTGATCTACGAGTGTTTCTGCACCGATATCGGGGTCGGCGATTAACGCCAACAGCAACAAGAAGAGGGAACGTACAAAACGAAAATATAACAATAACATTATGATGTTTGAAATATGGACAAGCTATCGCTCATCTTATCTTTGCTGGCCGTAATCCTTGGTTCCGTGGCCTACTGGCGAGCGGGCGGCGAGCAGGACGTAACGACGGCCGGCAAAGCCCTGCGGGACGAGTTGACCGCGCTCAAGGCCAAACAGGATGAGTTGCTCGATGATCTGGCGAGCGAGGTGCAAGCCACCTACGAGCGCGCACAAGAAGGAATGACCCATGCACGCCAGCGGCTGTCGTCGCTGCTCTTTCGGCCGTAGCGCCATTCGCTGGCCCGGGCCCCACGAAAGTGAGAACCACGCCACCAAGGCAGCAGGACCAGTTCTGTTCTTTTCATCCCCCTTGCAATTCTTCCCACGGGGCTAAAATAAGAGAGGGCATCCATCCCGCATCATCATTTCAGCGATGTCAACGTGGTAAGCAGCTACGGATATGAAGAAGGGCATTCCGGTATCGCCGGGAGTCGCCGTTGCTCCCGCCTACTGCATCGAGCCGGTGCTGGCCCGGTACACCCCGCCAACTGGATGAAACCGCCTCCGCGAGCGGATGACGGACGTCCGCGATGTCGTGGGCCGTATTCAGGCCCACTTGGAACCTTCCTGCGGCTCGAAGGGCCTCGACGTTGAGGAACCTGTCATTGTGGTGGCAGCGGAAATCCTTCCCTCTCAAGCGGCCCTTTTTGACCGGCTAATCGTGATGGGCATCCTCACAGAAACCGGCGGAGCCACCGGGCATGCGGGTATTCTCGCGCGGGCACGAGGGCGTTTTTACTGGCGGCATCCTCGCGTTCAGACCACCGCTGCACGATTATCGACGTCTGCCGTCTTGCGGCAACTCTCGGTGGAAGACGGTGGGATCAACGCAAAAGTAATTCGCCAGCTTGGCGATCTGTGGGCGGGTGAGTTGACGCTTGTCGCTCAAGACATCCGATATCGTGGCAGCCGCGATCTTGGTCGCCCGCGAGACCGCTATTTCCGTAACGCCTTTTGCCTCGATCAGGTGCCGCAGCATTTCGCCGTCCGACACGGGCTGCATCGGGTGTGCGGTCGATTCGTACTTCTCTACGAGATCGCTCAGCACGTCTAAGTACCCTTGCTCGCCGGGCGACAGGACCGGCTTGTCCAACAGCGAGTTGATCACGGCAATGGCCCGGTCCAACTCCTCGTCCGACTCAATCGGGAGCAGAGGAAACGCCTTGATAAGCCGGAAATAAACGTCCGGTTCCGAGCCGATGATGCTCATGCGCAGCCGCACCCTTCCTTCCAGTTTCCCTCGTCGTATTCGCGATGGGTCAAGATATGCCGAACATACACCTTTTGCCGGCTGGCCTCAAAATGGATGACTGTGATGAGGCGATACTTATTGCCGCCGATATTGAAAACCACGCACTTGCCAACCAGATCCGCATGGGGGAACGATTTGCGCACATCGGCGAAATTGAGCCATTGCGACTTCCTGGTGCGACGCACCCACGCGCGTAGAGGCGATTCCGCCTCGGTGTGGCGCCGCCAAAAGTCACGCAGCATTTTTTCGGAGATGATATGCATCCCAGCAAGATTATACCCCGCCGAAAGCGTTCATCGAAGGGCGATTGAGCTAGCCAGCTAACCATGCTATCGACTGCCGAATTGACAGCCGCCGCCACGAGACTGGAGCCCCAGCGAGCCGGGACTCTTTCGACGCGGGCATCGGCGCGCTGTTTGCAAAGGTGTCTTGCAGAAACCTTGGAGCGGACCTGTTTGGAGATGTGTTTCGTGGCCAAAAAGTCAAAGTCAAGGAATCGTGGCAAAGCGGCATCCGCCTGTTGAAAGGTTGCGAGGTCGACATCCTGGAGGACGGTTCGCTCGATCTGGACGACTCGATCCTCAAAGAACTCGACATCGTCATCTGTTCCGTCCACTCAAAATTCAACCTCTCGCGCGAGAAGCAGACGGAACGCATCATCCGGGCGATGGACGATCCGTATACGAACATCATCGGGCATGCCACGGGACGGCTGATCGGCCGCCGCGAGCCGTATCAGGTCGACGTCGAGCGGCTGATCGAGGCGGCCCGCGAGCGCGGCTGTTTTCTGGAGCTCAACGCCCAGCCAGACCGGCTCGACCTGGCCGACAACTATTGCAAGCTGGCCAAGGAGCGGGGCGTGAAGCTGGCGATCTCGACGGACGCTCACAGCCGCAACGACTTGATGTTCATGCGGTTCGGCGTGGCGCAGGCCCCGCCGCGGCTGGCTGGAGGCCGACGACGTGATCAACACCCGCGGCTGGCGCGGCCTGAAGAAGCTGCTCGAGCGGTAGGCCAGTGGTTAGTGGCGGAGCCGGTTACCGGCAAGAACATCGCTACGGCTTTCGGCTTCGACGCAGCGCCCGTTCTTACGGATTCGGGCTTTCCGAAATCTTTTTATGCGCCGGTGCCTTTTTTGCACGGCCCTTGAAACCGGTTTGTTCTTGGCGGGTCACCGAATCGACGAAAGGACAGATAGTGCGATGGCCAAAACGACTGCGGATATCTTGATCGAGCGGCTCATGGACTGGGGAGTCGATACCATCTTCGGAATCCCCGGCGACGGCATCAACGGCCTCATGGAAGCCTTGCGCAAAGTCAAAGACAAGGTCCGCTTCGTGCAAGTGCGCCACGAGGAAGCGGCCGCTTTCATGGCCTGCGCCTATGCGAAGTTCACCGGCCGACTGGGTGTTTGTTTGGCCACGTCCGGCCCCGGCGCCATCCACTTGCTCAACGGCCTTTACGATGCCAAGCTCGACAGCACGCCGGTGCTCGCGCTCACCGGCCAAACCTATCACGACCTTCTGGGCACTCGCTTCCAGCAAGAAGTCGACCTCTTGCAACTTTACAGCGGGGTGGCCTGCTTCAATCAACAAGTCATGGGGCCGGACCATGCGGAGTCGCTGATTGATGTGGCCTGCCGCAATGCCCTGTCGATGCGCGGCGTGGCGCATATCACGTGTTGCAACGACTACCAGGAGATGCCGCTCTCCAAGGGCCAGCAGTCCATGATGAAGGTCAAAGGCCACACTTCGGCCGCCTGGCATCCGCCCATCAGCGTTCCCCAGCACGACACGCTCGCGGCCGCCGCCGAAATCATCAACAGCGGCCAGAAGGTGGTGATCATGGTGGGACAAGGGGCGCTGGGCGCCGGCGATGAGGTGGAACAACTCGCGGAATCGTTGGCCGCGCCGGTGGTGAAAGCCTTGCTCGGCAAAGCGGTCGTCCCCGATGATTCTCCCTACACCACCGGCTATCTCGGGCTGATCGGCACGACGCCTTCCAACCAGGCGATGGAGAGTTGCGATACGCTGCTCTTGATCGGCACGAGTTTTCCCTACATGCAATTCTTGCCCAAGCCCGGACAGGCCAAGGCCGTGCAAATCGACCGCGACCCGACGCGGATCGGGCTGCGCTATCCGGTCAATGTCGGTCTGGTGGGCGACGCGCGCGCCACCTTGAGCGCGTTGATGCCCATGCTCAAGCCCAAGAACGACCGCTCGATGCTCGAACAGGCCCAAGCGGGAATGAAGGAGTGGCGAGAGTTGATGCTGAAGCGCTCCAGCCGCGACGACACTCCGCTCAAGCCCCAGGTCGTCGCCCGGCACGTGAGCGAGATGTTGGCCGACAACGCCATTGTGACCTGCGATTCGGGCACCGTCACCACTTGGGCCGCGCGCCACATAAACATGCGGCGGGGCATGAAGTTCTCGCTCTCGGGCACATTGGCCACCATGGCGCCGGGCCTGCCCTACGCCAACGCCGCCCAGATCGCCTTTCCCGATCGGCAGGTGGTGGCCTTCGTGGGCGACGGCGGCTTCACCATGCTCGGTTGCGAGTTCATCACCGCCGTCAAATACAAGTTGCCGATCAAGGTGGTCATCATCAAGAACAACGTACTAGGACAGATCAAATGGGAGCAGATGGTGTTCCTGGGCAACCCGGAATATGGCGTCGAGTTGGAGCCGATCGATTTCGTGAAATTCGCCGAGGCGTGCGGCGGCGTGGGCTACCGTTGCGAGCAGCCCGATGAAGTGCGGCCGGCCTTGGAAGCCGCTTTCGCCTCGAGAAGGCCGGCGCTGGTGGAAGCCACGGTCGATCCCTTCGAGCCTCCCATGCCGGCGGGCGCGACCGTCAAGCAGGCGGTGCATCTGGCCGAATCGTTGGCCCGCGGTGAACCGCACCGCGGCAAGATCGCCACCACGATCTTCCGCGACAAAGTGAGCGATTTGACCTAGTACGGAGAACGTTCATGCCTGAAACCAAAGCGGAACCGGCGGCCGTGCAAGATGTGATCGTCGATGTGATCGACGGCGTGCGACTCTATGGACGCCGCACGGCAAAAAGCACTTTGACACTCAACGCTTCGGACCGCGAGCGGGATGCCATCGAGCGGATCGCCGCCATGTTGCACCGCAAAGGCTATGCGGTGAAGCGTTCTACCTTCGTGCTCGATGCCAAGACGCATTACGACCTGCAAGCCACCTGGGTTGGCCAGGGGGACTGCCCGTATCACGTATCGGACTAGACTTGTCGAAACAGGCATAGGGTGAGATCGGCGAGCTTGCGAGCGCCGGCCCAGCGACCGTTGCGATTTGCAAGACTGGAATCCAGAATCACCGCGACGGCGGGCCGGCGCTCGCAAGCTCGCCGGCCCCACCCCACCACCGAATGAGGCATTCATGAGTGTTCAAACCGCCACCCCGCCCGAAGCGAAAGAAATTCAACGTCACGACTTCGACTCGCAGGTCGATGCCAGGTCGTTGGAGGCGCGGCTCAGGACGGCGGTGCGCGGCGAAGTGCGCTTCGACGACGGTTCGCGGGCACTCTACGCCACCGACGGCTCCAATTATCGGCAAGTGCCGATCGGCGTGGTCATTCCCCGCAGCGCGGACGACGTTGTGGCCACGGTGGCGCTGTGCCGCGAATACGGCGCGCCGATCCTCGGCCGCGGCGGCGGCACCAGCCTCACGGGCGGATGCTGCAACGTGGCCGTCGTACTCGACTTCTCCAAGTACATGAACCGCCTGATCGAGCTCAACCCCGCGGGCAAGTTCGCCCGCGTACAGCCGGGCATCGTGCTCGACAGCTTGCGAATGGCCGCCGAAAAGCACGAATTGACGTTCGCGCCCGATCCGTCGACGCACAATCACTGCTGCCTGGGCGGCATGATGGGCAACAACTCCTGCGGCATCCATTCGATTATGGGCGGCCGCACCGTCGACAACATCCAAGAGCTGGACATTCTAACCTACGACGGCCTGCGGATGCGCGTCGGCCCGACCAGCGACGAAGAATACGAGCGGATTGTCGCGGCGGGAGGACGAAAAGCCGACATCTATCGCCGGCTGCGCGATTTACGCGACCGTTACGGCGATCTGATTCGCCAGCGCTATCCAAACATTCCGCGGCGCGTGTCGGGCTACAGCCTTGATGAGTTGCTGCCGGAAAGCGGCTTTAACGTGGCCCGTTCGCTGATCGGCTCGGAGAGCACCTGCGTGCTATTCCTGGAAGCGACCTGCCGGTTGATCCACAGCCCGCCCAAACGCACGCTGGTGGTGGTCGGCTTTCCGGACGTCGCCACGGCCGGCGATCACGTGCCCGAGGTGCTGAAGCATGGCCCGTTGGGCTTGGAAGGGCTCGACGATCATCTGATCAACGACTTGCGGGCGAAATCGCTGGAGATGGATTTGCTGCCGTTGCTGCCCAAAGGCGACGGCTGGCTGCTGGTCGAGTTCGGCGGCGAGACGCAGGAAGAGTCCGACGCCAAAGCGGACGCGCTGGTGCGGCAACTCAGTGGCCGGCCGCACGTCAAAGATTGGAAGATTTACACGGACAAGAAAGAAGAGCGGCTGGTCTGGGAGATCCGCGAGTCGGGGCTGGGGGCCACGGCCCGCATTCCCAACAGGCCCGATAACTGGGAGGGTTGGGAAGATTCCGCCGTACCGCCTGAAAAAGTCGGCGACTATCTGCGCGATCTGAGGAAGCTGCTCGACAAGTATAATTATCAATGCGCCCTCTACGGGCATTTTGGCCAGGGCTGCGTTCACACGCGGATCAATTTCCAGTTCAAGACGGCCGAAGGCGTGGCCATCTACCGGCGCTTCATGTATGAAGCCGCCGACCTGGTGTTGAGTTATGGCGGTTCGCTTTCCGGCGAGCATGGCGACGGTCAGTCGCGAGCCGAGCTGTTGCCCAAGATGTACGGCACCGAACTGATCGAGGCCTTCCGCGAGTTCAAGTCGATCTGGGATCCTGATTGGAAGATGAATCCGGGCAAGAAGGTCGACGCCTACAAGATTAGCGAGAACTTGCGGCTCGGCCCGAACTATCATCCGCTGCAAGTTGAAACCCACTTTACGTTTCCCGACGATCACGGCAGTTTTGCCTATGCCACAGAGCGGTGCGTGAGCGTGGGCACGTGCCGGCGCGAGAAGGGCGGCACCATGTGCCCCAGCTATATGGTGACCAAGGAGGAAAAAGACTCCACGCGCGGCCGGGCGCACCTGCTGTTTGAAATGCTGCAAGGTGAGCCGCTCAAGAAGGTATGGAAAAACGAGGCCGTGCGAGACGCACTCGATCTCTGCCTGGCGTGCAAAGGGTGCAAAGGCGATTGCCCGATGCAGGTCGACATGGCCACCTACAAGGCCGAGTATTTGTCGCACTATTATGAGGGCCGCTTGCGTCCGCGGCACGCCTACGCGATGGGTTGGATTTATTGGTGGAGTCGGCTGGCGTCGCTGGCGCCGCCTTTGGTCAATTTTTTCAGCCAGACGCCCGGACTCAGCACGCTAACCAAGTGGCTCGGCGGTGTGTCGCCCCATCGGCAGATGCCGCCCTTTGCCAATCAGCCGTTCAAGCAATGGTTTTTCCAGCGGCCGCCGCGCAACGTCGGCGCGGAACGGGTCATTCTCTGGCCCGACACATTCAACAACTATTTCCACCCCGAGGTGGCCAAGGCGGCGGTGGAAGTGCTTGAAGACGTGGGCTGGCAGGTGGTCGTGCCCCGCGCGTCGCTCTGTTGCGGCCGCCCCTTGTATGACTATGGGATGCTCGACACCGCCAAACGGATGCTGCGGCAGATCCTCTTGACTTTGCAGGGCGAGATCCAGGCGGGTACGCCGCTCGTCGGCCTCGAACCAAGCTGCGTGGCCGTGTTTCGCGATGAACTGCGCAGCCTGTTCCCTATGGACGAAGACGCCAAGCGCTTGCAGCAGCAAACGTTCACGCTCGCCGAGTTCATCGAAAAATACGCGCCCGATCATCGCTTTCCGCTGTTGCGGCGCAAGGCGATCGTTCACGGCCACTGCCATCATAAGGCCGTGATGAAGTTGAAGGCGGAAGACCACGTGCTCACCAAACTGGGCTTGAACTACGAAGTCCCGCAGACGGGTTGCTGTGGCATGGCGGGGTCGTTCGGCTTTGAGAAGGAACACTACGACATTTCCATGCAAGTCGGCGAGCACGCGCTGTTGCCGGCGGTGCGGGGCGTCGAGAAAGACACGTTGGTCGTGGCCGATGGTTTTAGCTGCAAGCACCAGATCAGCGAAGGCACGGACCGGCGCGCATTGCACCTGGCGCAAGTATTGCAGATGGCGTTGCACGAGTCGCCCGCCGGTCCGCCCGCCGGTTATCCCGAGGCGCGGTATCCCGATGTGCGGCTCGACGGCCCCGAAAAGCGGCAAGCCGTCATCCGTTCGGCCATCGTCGCCGGCGTGGGCGTGTTGGCGGCGGCCGGCGCGCTATACGTAGTCAAAAAGGCGATCGAACGAAGAACTTAGGGTGAAAGGACAATGTTGAGGTCATCCAAACCAGAAGTCGTCGTCATCACCGGGGCTTCGGCCGGTGTGGGTCGGGCAACCGCGCGCGAGTTCGGCCGCCGCGGAGCGCACGTGGGGCTACTGGCCCGCGGACCCGACGCTTTGGAGGCCACGTGCCGCGAGATCGAGCAACTTGGCGGCAAAGCGCTGGGGGCGCCCACCGATGTGGCCTTCGACGACCAGGTGGAAGCCGCCGCCGAACAGGTGGAGCAGTGCTTCGGTCCGATCGACATCTGGATCAATTGCGCGATGACGTCGGTCTTTTCGCCCTTCGAGCAGATGACGCCCGACGAATTCAAACGGGTGATCGATGTCACCTTCATGGGCCAGGTCTACGGAACGATGGCGGCGCTGAAGCGGATGTCGCCGCGCAATCGCGGCACGATCGTGCAAGTCGGTTCGGCCCTGGTGTACCGCAGCATTCCGCTGCAATCGGCTTATTGCGCGGCGAAGGCGGCGGTGCGCGGTTTCACCGATTCACTGCGCACCGAATTGCTGCACCAGAAGAGCCGGGTACACCTGACGATGGTCCAATTGCCGGGCCTCAACACGCCGCAATTCGACTGGTCGAAAAGCCGCATGCCGCACCGTGCGCAACCGGTGCCGCCGATCTATCAACCGGAAGTCGCGGCCGACGCGATTGTATGGGCGGCGCATCACCGGCGGCGTGAAGTATGGGTCGGACGGCCGTCGCTCAAAGCGATCGTCGGGGCCAAAGTTGCGCCTGCCATCGGCGACTGGGTGCTAAGTCGCGAAGGTTATTCCGCCCAGCAGACCCCGGAGCCGGAAGACCCCGATCGGGAATATAACCTCTGGGAGCCGCTTCCTGGAGACCACGGCGCTCACGGCCGCTTCGACCGGCGCGCCACGAGCTTCAGCCCGCAGTGGTGGCTCGACAAGCACCGTGGACTGATCGCGTTGGCCGCCGGTACTGCGGGCGTCACCTGGGCGGTATTCTGCGCGGCGAAGGAACGCCGGCATTTGCCCCCAACAGCGGCGAAGCCGCGGGTTCCCTCTCCCGTCCGGAGAGGGCGAGGGTGAGGGCGCGTGGGACGTCTTGGGAGAACGGAACGTGTCAGGTCAACTCGCGCGAGTTCGTTGTGAGGCGCCGATTACGAGCGTCGAAGCCACCGCCTACGCAATTCCCACCGATCGTCCGGAGTCCGACGGCACGTATCAATGGGACAAAACGGTTCTCGTGCTTGTTGAAGCCCAGGCCGGCGGCGAACGGGGGCTGGGTTACACCTATGCCGATGCCTCGACGGCGACACTGATTCGCGACAAGCTGAACGGTATTGTCGCAGGCATCGACGCCTTTCGCGTGCCCGAAGCGTGGCACGCCATGGTTCACGCGATTCGCAACCTGGGCCGGCCGGGAATCGCAGCGATGGCCATTTCGGCCGTGGACAATGCCCTCTGGGACCTGAAAGCGCGGCTGCTCGGTCTTCCCTTGGTCTTGTTGCTGGGCGCGGCGCGCGACGCCGTTCCGGTTTATGGCAGCGGTGGGTTCACGTCGTACTCCGACGACGAGCTTCGCCGGCAGCTTGCCGGCTGGGTCGAGCTGGGCGTCCGGCAAGTAAAAATGAAGATCGGCCGCGACGCCGCCGCCGACCGCCGCCGCGTCACCGCTGCGCGGCAGGCAATCGGCGACGCGCCGGAACTGTATGTCGACGCCAACGGCGCCTACTCGCGCAAGCAGGCCCTTGCCCAGGCCGAAGCGTTCGTCGACGAGGGCGTGAGCTGGTTCGAAGAGCCGGTCTCGTCCGACGACCTCGAGGGACTGCGCCTCCTGCGCGGCCGTGCGCCGGCCGGTATGGACATTGCCGCAGGCGAATATGGTTACGACCTCGTCTATTTCCAGCGCATGCTTTCGGCGGGCGCCGTCGACGTGCTGCAGATCGACGCCACTCGGGCAGGCGGTATCACGGGCTTCCTCCAAGCCGCCGCGCTGGCGGCGGCGTTCCAGCTCGACGTTTCGGCCCATTGTGCGCCTTTGCTGCACGCCCATCCCTGTTGCGCCCTGTCCAATATTCGGCCCTTGGAGTACTTCCACGACCATGTCCGCATCGAACACTTGCTGTTTGACGGCGCGCTTTCACCGGCCGCCGGGCAGCTTTGTCCCGACCTGACGCGACCGGGAACGGGCGTGGAATTCAAGCATGCCGACGCCAAGAAGTTTGCGATCGGTGGTGTCCGGTAACGAACTAATGGCTCGACGTTTGCTACCGTTCCGAAAAGGAAAAAAACTGGATCACCCCCATGATAGGAGGCAAGATCGGATCTCTGAACCCTCCCGGCATGCTGCTTGCACTATGCAGATTTGCGAACTTGTGTGGAGCCGTTGCCGATTCAGCAAGCAGGAGATGTTTTCATGGCGAAGTACGGTGCCAAAGCGAAGAGCGAAGTGAAAAAGGCGGTCAGCAAGACGAAGAAGGGAACGCAACGCAGCGGCAAAAAAAGCAAGGCCAAAAGCCGCAAACAGGCGATCGCCATCGGCCTCTCGAAAGCCCGGAAAAAAGGCGGCAAAGTCGCGTCCAAGAAGTAGCCGGCGGAAGGAAACAACCGTGAAATCGAAACTGCTTCACCAGGAAGCGAATGAAAAGACATACGTGATTGTTTTCGACACGGGCGAAGAAGTGGCGAGTGGATTGCTCGATTTCGCCAAGCGGCAGCAAATCCACGCCGCCCGATTCACGGCCATCGGCGCGTTGCGCGAGCTGACGCTGGGTTACTTCGATTGGGAAAAAAAGGAATACGAGAAAATCCCGGTGCGAGAGCAGGTGGAAGTGTTGTCGCTGGCGGGTAACATCGTGTCGTCGCAAGACGGCCCCAAGCTGCACGCCCACATTGTCGTCGGCAAGCGCGACGGCACGGCCCACGGCGGACACTTGATCGAAGCCATCGTACGGCCGACGATGGAGGTCATGCTTGTGGAATCGACGCCCACCGTGGTCGAACGGCGGCACGACGAAACCACCGGACTGGCGCTCATCAAGCTCTAGGCATGCCACGGCCCGCTTTCAAACACCATCCGCCGAAGGCCACACGATCATCCTGGTCGACGACGGCTTGGCGACCGGTTCGACCATGCGGGCAGCGGCGGCGGCCGTGCGGCAACAGTCGCCGGCCCGCGTGGTGGTGGCGGCGCCCGTCGCCGCCGCTGAGACGTGCGAAGATCTCAATGGCAACATCGACGAATTCGTGTGTCTCTTGACGCGCATTTATGGCCGTTGGTATGTGGTGCGAAGACTTTTCGCAAACGTCCGACGACGAAGAACGGACCCTATTGGAGGCGTCGGAGCGGCTGCACTCGGTTTCTTCGAGTGGTCAAAAGAAGAGCCGGCCACGGCCGGTCTGCCGCTGGGATGCTTCGGCGCCAGCACGGGCGCCGCCGCCGCGCTGACTGCCGCGGCCCAGCGTCCCGATCGCGTCACCACCGTCGTTTCGCGAGGCGGACGGCCCGACCTGGCGGGCGAGGCGTTGGACCGGGTCCGCGCGGCCGTATTGCTGATCGTGGGAGGAAACGATTTTGGCGTGATCGAATTGAACGAAGCCGCCCAGCGGCGCTTACGTCAAGCCGCCGAAGCCCGGCTGGAAATCGTAGCATCTCTTCGAAGAGCCCGGCGCGCTGGAAGAAGTGGCCCGGCTGGCGGCCGACTGGTTTCAGCGGCACCTGAGACCCATTCTTGTTTGACACGCTTGCCCGCAGGCGGGAAAATGCGGGTGCCGGGCTCTCTTTCCACTTTGGTCGCTCATGACACTCCCTGCTTTTCTCGCGCCGCTGGCGGTTGTGGCCATCATGGCGCCGTCGTTGTTCGCTGTAGACAAAGAACAAGACAAGGCCTTCCGCGCCGTGCAGCGAAGCGCGCTGGCCCAGATGAAAAGCAAGAAAGAGGACGTTCGCTCCGCCGTTTTCGAAAAGCTGAAAGCGTTTCCCACCACCGAATGCGCCAAGCTGCTGGTGCAACAAGGGCTGATCAGTAAATTTGCCGACGTTCGCAAAGAAGCGTACTCCACGCTGGCTTCGTTTCACGACAGCGACGAGGTCTGCGGCTACCTGCTTTCCAGCGTCGAGAAAGAGATGACGCGCGGCACCGCGGGCGAGACGGCGTTCGCCCTGTTTGCGGTGCCCCTGAGCTCCGACGTGGCCGAGATCGAAAAGAAAGCCTTCGACCTGTTCGACAAGACGGCGGGCCAGCGCAAAGGCGGAATGTTGTTCGTGGTTGCGCTGATCGACCAACTCGGCGAGCTGGCTGGCGAGACCGGCGTCGCCGTGCTGGCCAAGATTTCCGAGCGGCCGCTGTTCGAAAAGCAGTTCGGCGTGCGGCGAGCGGTGGTGCAGGCGCTGGCCAAGATCGAAGAGAAGTCGGCCGTCGAAGCTCTGGTGGCGATTCTCGGCAAGGTACCGGGAGAAGTCCGCGGAGACATCGTTCAGCACCTGACGGCCATCAGCGGCGAGCAGTTCGGACTCGATCCGCCGGCCTGGAAAAAATGGTGGAAGGCGAACAAGGACAATTTCGAGTTTCCCGCCGGTGCGGCGCGCGTCGTCAATCGTGCCGAAGCCGTTCAGTCGAGGTCGATGTATTACGGCCTGCCGATCTATGCCGCCCGGCTGGTGTTTGTGATCGACACGTCCAAGAGCATGCGCGGCCTGCGGATTCAGGCCGCCAAACGCGAGCTGGCCAGCGCCATCAACACCTTGCCCGAAGGCGTCTACTTCGACGTGTTGGCCTTCGACCGCACCGTAAAACCTTGGCAGCCCGAGCTGGCCATCGCCTCGGCCGAAAACAAGAAAAAAGCGACGTATTGGGTGGGCGCCATCGCAGATACTCACCTGGGCGGGGGCACGGCTTCCTACGACGCTTTGGAGGCGGCTCTCGATTGCGACACCGAGTCGATCTATTTTCTTACCGACGGGGCGCCGGTGGGCGGCAAGGTGGTCGTTCCGGCCGAAATCGTGGAGGTCGTTTCGCGTTTGAATTTTACCCGCCGCATCACCATCAACGCGCTGGGCATCGGCGTGGGTCCGCAGTTCGTGACCAACCCCTTCTATGTGTTTCTTTCGACCCTGGCCGAGCGGAATTACGGCGAGTACAAGAGCGTCGATCATTAGTGCCGCTGCCGCCGGATGGGAACGAGCCGCAGCGTGGCCAGCACGACGACGGCAAAGAGAAGGTAGACGGTCGTAAAAACCCAGGGCGGAAGTTCGAAAAACAACACCGCATGGACCGCGCGGCCGACGAACGTTCCCTCGGAAGGAGCCTCGCCGGCCAACCGCCGAAGCTCGTTCTCCCAGAGCGTGAGCGGGCAAACGATGCCCGCCGCGGCCTCGCAGGCCACGATCGTAATCGCTGCCAGGTGCGTCCAGCGAAACCAGCGGTTTCGCACCCACGACCATCGCCGCCAGGCGCCCACCAGGATGGCAAACTGGCCGAGCACGATGAAGCCCATATAGAGCAGGTGAATTACGACCACGGCGTCAGCCAAGAGCGAATACCACATCGTGTTGTCGGGAATGGTTTCGCTACTCCCGAGATCCTTCCAGCACCTCGCGCCAGTAAGCCGGCATGGTTTCCCACGCCGATTGATAGGTCGCTTCGAGCGGCACAGGCACATAAACGTCGGGTGACAGAAAGAGCGGCATGTCGGCCAACTTGCCGCCGACGGCGACCGGCTCGACGAACGACTCCGGATACGTGCCGGCTGCGTAAGCCGCTAAGGCGAGGCGTTTGTCTGGCGGCAGTACAAATTCGTTGTCCAGAAACTCGTCCCAGATCGCCTTGTGAATCCCTTCCGGATCGCCTGGGCTGGGCGGAAACAGGTCGACCACGAGCATGTGAACCCCCGCACGCAGTATTTCAACGGCTTTCTCGACGAACTGCTCCAATTCGCGGCGGCTGCCTTTGTTGCCGGGCGAGACGACCTCCAACACGGCCACCACCCGGTGTCCGCTCACGTGCCGGACAACGATCACACTGGCTTTGGCCGCGTACAAATCGACCTCGGCCTTTTGCCGGAACTGCACCTGATGAGGTGCCTCGGCCAGCATAACGCCGCCTGTCGGCTCGGGTTTGGACGGCTCCTCGCCGGCCGGTCCTTGCAGCGTAAGCACGTCGGGCCAACGACCCCCGGCGACTTGCTCGACCAATGCGTAATAGTCTGGGGGCAGCCGGCCGTGGTTCAACGCGCGTTTTATCTCGGGCATCCACGTCTGATGGAAATCGTGGAAAATGCCCGCGTCAACGCGGGTCCAGTCGTGAATCGGCATGGTTGGCCTCGGCCTATGATTTTATCATCCGTGTAAGAAACGGGCGCGGCGGTGGTAGTCCTTATTATAGCGAGCCAAAAACTCCACCATGAGGAGAGTGCCGCTCGCCAAGGCGAGTGGGAGGCGAAAGCCGCCCAGTAAGGCGTAGGGTGGGACCAGCGAGCTTGCGAGCGCCGGCCCACCGATAGCGGCGTCGTTTGCGGTGGGCCGGCGCTCGCAAGCTCGCTGGTCCCACCCTACTTTCAATTCCGAAGATCGCAGACACAACCCACCCAAAGCCCATGTCAACCCACCTTCGCGTCCCATCACCCGACAGTGCCCCTCGTCCAGAATGCCGCCAAGGCGTATTATGGGGACTGATTCGGTCGAGGCGGGCCGCGGTCAACCGACCGCCGGCAAATCACACGTTCAGGTGGAAGCATGTCCGTGGACAACTCCCCGCTAACCCGCGCCAGCTTGCTGGTGCAGCTTCGCGACGGCTCGAACCACCGCGCCTGGCAAGAGTTCCTCGATCTCTACGGGCCGATGATCTACAGCTTCGCGCGCAGCCGCGGCCTGCAAGACGCCGACGCCGCCGACCTGATGCAAGAGGTGATGCGGTCCGTGATGAACGCCATCGGCCGCTTCGACTACGACCGGCAGCAGGGAACGTTTCGCGGCTGGCTGTTCACGATCACCCGCAACAAGGTCTTCAATTTTCTCTCCGCCCGACGCATCCGGCCGCAAGCGTCGGGCGACACGGCCACCAAGCGCCTGCTCGACAACCAGGCCGACCCGAACGACGACACCGATCAGTGGGAGTTGGAATATCAGCGGCGGCTGGCGGCGAGGGCGATGGACCGCGTCAAAGGCGAGTTTCAGGAAAAAACCTGGCAGGCGTTCTGGCTGACGGCGGTCGATGGCGTGGCCGCGGGCGAGGCCGCGAAACAAGTGGGGATTTCGCCCGGGGCGGTCTACGTCGCCAAGAGCCGCGTGCTCGCCCGGCTGAAGGAAGAGGTTGAGGCGATCGAAAGGCAGGAAGAGGCTTGATATGAGTACCGCGACGACATGTCCTGAACCCGACGAGCTGCGGCAGCTTCTCGACGGCACACTGGCCGAGCAACGACTGCACGAATGCACCGAGCATCTCGGCGCGTGCGAATGCTGTCAGGCGAAACTGGAGGATCTGGCTACCGAAGGGACGCGGCTGTCGCAAATCTGCAAGCGGCTTCAGCAGGCCGAGCCGGAGGCGACCTCGGCTTACTGGCCGGCCCTGAAGGCGCTGGGCGCCGCGTCGCCGGCCGTGGCCACGCCGCGCCCAGCGGTCCGCAGTCGCGAGCTGTCGCTCGACTTTCTGGCTCCCGCCGGCGACGCCGTCTATCTCGGCCGGCTGGGGCAGTTCGACGTGATGCGCGTCGTCGGCCGCGGGGGCATGGGCGTGGTGCTCGAAGCCTTCGACTCGCGGCTGCACCGCAACGTGGCCGTCAAAGTGCTCGATCCGGAGTTGGCCGGCGACGACATTGCCCGGCAGCGGTTCTGCCGCGAGGCCCGCGCGGCCGCGTCGATCACGCACGAGAACGTGGTGGCGGTCCACCAGGTCGAAAAGTCGGGCGAGGGCGGCCTGCCCTACATGGTCATGCAGCTCGTCAGCGGCGAATCGCTGGAAGGCCGCCTGCAGCGACAGTCGCCGTTGCCGATCGGCGAGGTCGTGCGGATCGGCATGCAGGCCGCGCACGGCCTGGAGGCGGCCCATGCGCAGGGGCTGATTCATCGCGACATCAAGCCGGGCAACATCTTGTTGGAATCGCCGCACGACCGCGTGAAGCTCACCGACTTCGGCCTGGCGCGGGCCACGCACGACGTCAAGCTGACCCAGTCGGGGTTTGTTTCCGGCACGCCCCTGTACATGTCGCCCGAACAGGTGATGGGGCAGGAGGCCGATCCGCGCTCCGACCTGTTCAGCCTGGGTGCGGTGCTGTACGAAATGTGCGCGGGCCGGCCGCCCTTCGCGGGCGATTCGGCGCTGCTGGTGCTGCGGCAGGTGGTGGAAGAGAAGCACCGCCCCTTGCAAGAGCTGAACCCCGCCGTACCAGGCTGGCTTTCGCACACGATCGATCGTTTGCTGGCCAAGAAGCCGGCCGACCGCATTCAGACCGCCGCGCACCTGGCGGAGCTGTTCGACTACGAGTGGGCGCTGATGAAGACCTCGTCGGAAGACGTGCCGACGGTCTGCCGCGAGGCCGCCAAGAAGCGCGCGACGCGCACGCGCTGGCTGGCCGGCGGCGTCGGCGCGGCCTTTCTCGCACTGGGGCTGTTGGGCGGCAAGTTCCTGGCGAAGAATCCCTCGTTGCCCGCCGCGGCCGTCTCGTCGGCCGAGCCGGTCCACGTGCTCAGCGCCAATCGCGGCACGGTCTGGTCGGTGGCGTTCGATCCGGCAAGCTCGTCGGTGGCCATGGCCGTCGAAGACGGACGGGTGCGGCTTTGGGATTTGCAAAGCGAGAGCGTCAAGGCGACGTTCGACGCGCACCGCGACCTGGTGTGGGCGACGCAATTCTCGCGCGGCGGCGAATGGTTCGCCACCGCCGGCGATGACGGCCTGGTCAAGCTCTGGAATCCGTCGCAGACCAATCCGATCCAGACGTTCGAGCACGCCAACGCGGTCCGCGGGCTGGCACTGGCGCACGACGACGGCCGTTTGTTTTCCGGCGACCGTCAAGGCGGGCTGCGCGCCTGGGCGATCGAGATCGGTAGCCCTGGCCCTCTCTCGGAGCGAGAGGCGACGTCGCAGCCCGTGCTCGAAGCACAGCAGCCCGGTGGCATCTATGCGGTTGCCATTTCGCCCGACGACGAAACCTTGGCCACGGCCGGCAGCGACAAAGCCATACGGCTTTGGAACGCGAAAACGCTGACGCAGAAGCTGCCTCTGGAAGGGCACACCGGGCCGGTCAACGGACTGTCGTTCAACCCCGACGGGCGGCGTTTGGCGTCGGCCGGCTGGGACAAGACCGTGCGCATCTGGGAGACCGGCAGCGGACAGCTCGTCAAATCATGGTCGGGGCACGACGGCGACATCTGGGCGGTCGTCTACTCGCCCGACGGCTCGAAGCTGGCGACCGGCGGGCACGACGGCGCGGTGAAGTTGTGGAACGCCGAGAGCGGCGAGCTGCTGGCGACCTATCTCGGCCACAAGCTGGCCATTCACACGCTGGCCTTCAATCGCGACGGCACGCTGCTCGCCTCCGGCGGCCGCGACGGCGCGGTGAGGATCTGGAGAGTCAAGTAGGCCGCCTGCGCTCTGCCCCAGCCACCGGCAGCACTACTTGGCGTCGTCTGCGGATTGCTCGCTTTCCTTTGCCGGCACGGGCTCGCTCGGCGCCGCGTGCTCGGCGCTGCCGTGCGCGCCTTCATGATGGACCGCTTCCAGCGAGGCGCCTTTCATCAGCTTCACGTCGGATTCACGGCCGATGTGCTCCTTGCGCTCCTCCGAATAGCGGCCGTGATAGCCGAACAGGCCGTTCATGCGGGCCCCGATGTCGGGCACCAGCGCCAGGCAGAGAAACACCGACATGATCGACGCCGGGATCGTCAACACGTATTTCCAGTTGGCCTCGTACTTCACGTGCATGAAGAACAAGATCACCAGCATCGCCTTGGTGCAGGAGACGGCGGTCATGAACATCCTGCCGACCGCCGGGGTATCGTGCCAGGGCCAGTAGCGGGAGTACGTGAAGAACGACATCGTCGTCAGCACGCACAGCGCGAGAAAGACGTAGATGTATTTGGCGATCCCGCCGTGATCGTCGTGCCCGGCGTGGTCGTGGTGCGTGGCTGCGTGTGACATAAGTTCAAAACAGGTACAACAGGGGAAACAAGAAAATCCAGACGAGATCGACAAAGTGCCAATAGAGGCCGATGTTTTCGATCGCCCCGGCCCAGGCGGCGTCGAGCAGCTTCGTGGCCAGAATGCCGAACACGATCAGCCCGATCAGCACGTGCAGGGCGTGAAAGCCGGTGAGCAGAAAGTAGGTGCTGGCCCACATGTTGCCGCCGGGAATCACCACCGGCATCTTCAGCCAGGAATGCTCTTCGTTCATGCCGCCGGCGTGCGGCGCGCTTTCGTCGACCGGCATCGGCATGATTTCGGCCGCCACCAAGGCCAGCTTGTGCTCGTCGGCCGAAATGGTCTCGTTTTGCAATCGTTCCAGCAAGGCGATGTCTTCGCTGTGCTTGGCCGCCTCGTCCGGGTCGGCCTTGATCTCGGTCAAGAGCGCGGTGGCGCGTGCCCGTACCGCCGAGCCGAAATAAATATCGGGCTTCTCATAGACGCGGCTGCGGGGATACCACGGGTAGATGCCGTGGGCGAACTTGGCGTTGTATTCGTACATCTTCACGCCCAAAAAGACGCCGCCTAATGCCAGCGTGACGACGATCCAAAACTTGGCGTTGGCGGCGTTGTTCGTTTTGGCCGCTTCCAGGGCCAACACCACGCTGACGCTGGAGCAGATCAACACGAAGGTGTTGAACGCGCCGATCGGCTCGCTGAGGTGGACTTCGTGCGTGGCCGGCCACACCGGCGCCCCGAAGCGGATGACGATGTACACGCCGATCAAGGCGGCGAAAAACATGATCTCGGTCGAGAGAAACAGCCACATGAAGAGCTTGCCATTGGAGATCGGCAGGCCCGGATGGTATTCGAGCTTGGGCGGATGACCGTAATGTCCGCCGGCGTGGAGGTCGTGCGTGGGGGCCGCGATTGCCATTGAATTGTCAGTTGTCCGTGGTCAGTAGCGAAAAGGTCCGGCGGTCAGCCACAGGAGCAGCGCCGGCAGGTAAATCAACGATGCCCGCAATAAGGCCCGCGCCGTCTGCTCGTTCATCCACAGCAGAAACGCCGCGGCGCAAGCAAGCTGCCCTAGGCTGAGCAGCAAGGCCCACACAAAATACGTCGGACCGGCGAAGCTGATCAAGGCCGGCAGCAGGCTGACGGGCACCAGGGCCAGGGCCGCCAGCACGGCCTGGGCGCCTGCCCGCAGGCCGCTGGGATCGACGACCGTCAACATCTTCAGTCCGGCGGCCGAGTATTGCCGGCGGTAAAGCCAGGCGATGGCCATGAAGTGCGGGAACTGCCAGAGAAAGACGATCGCGAACAGTGTGGCCGCGGTCAGGTTCAGCCGACCGCCGACCGCGGTCCAACCCATCAACACCGGCATGGCCCCGGCGACCGCGCCCACGGCGGTGTTGCTCGGCGAGCGCGACTTGAGCGGCGTATAGACGCCGACATAAAGGAACCAAGTCAAGGCGCCCAGCGCCGCGGTGAGCACGTTGACCAGGAGTGCCAGATAGGCCGCCCCGGCCAGGCTGGCGAGGGTGCCCAGCAGCAACACCTCGCGGCCGCTCAACCGCGCGGCCGGCAAAGGCCGGTCGGCGGTGCGCTCCATCAAGGCGTCGCTATGCCGCTCCAGCCACTGGTTCCAAGCGCTGGCTCCCGCGGCCACCAGCACGGTGCCCATTACGGCGTGAGCGAGCAGCCACAGGTCGGGCACGCCGGCGCTGGCCACCACGGCGGCCACCGCCACCGTCACCAGTTCCATCAGCACGATCTTGGGCTTGGTCAACTCGATGTAGTCGGCCGCGCGCTGCCAGCCTACGGCACGTGCGGGAAGATACGAAGCAGTCGAAATGCTCATGCCATCGCCCCCGTTGGTGGCTGGGGCAGAGGCTGGCCACGTAGCGGTCGAGAATGCTCAAAAACGCCGCGGCCAGCCGATGCCCCAGTCGCGTCACCACCGGGGCATCG
>Ga0307373_10000191_pt1 | contig 110220 bp, 119 predicted proteins | sample OX2MG_FD_202534 | JGI IMG/M metagenome (GOLD analysis project Ga0307373, IMG submission 202534) | Soil microbial communities from Risofladan, Vaasa, Finland - OX-2 | ecosystem: Environmental > Terrestrial > Soil > Coastal area > Acid sulfate soil | place: Finland: Risofladan, Vaasa... | reverse complement strand
GCGCTCGAATCATGTTCCGAATGTTTCGCCTTTCAGATTGCCGGAGCACTCTCTCTTTCAGATCGGGCTCCCGTCCAAGAGAAATCGCCTACCGCCTCGATCCATCACAAATGCGATTCGTTTCCGCTCCAGGGCCGGCCGGCCCGGCCAGGCCAGGATAAACCGGATAGACACAACTACCCCTCTTCGCCCTTCTTTGACGCACCGCGCCGCTGCTCCGTTACGCCCAATGGTGTAATGATGTTAGGAAGACTGCCTGTGCGGCTCGTCACCGGGATCTACCGATATCCTGAAGCTTCCAGCGCCCTGGGGCCCGTTCTGACGAGGACCTCGATTGTCCGTGATTCGACCGGTTCGCCTTCCTTGGAAAACTATTCTAACCGGCAACGCCTCACCCCGGCTAGCAACGCCCAAGCCGGCTCAGGCGCTCGGCGGCGGCTTGAAGGGTCTGGTTGGTTTTGCAGAAGGCGAAGCGCAACTGGCTTCGGCCGTCGGCGGGGTCGCGGTAGAAGCTCGACCCCGGGACAGCGGCAACACCCACATTTTCAATAAGATGGCGGGAAAAGGAAACGTCGTCGGGGAAACCAAAGGCGGAGATGTCGGTCATGATGTAGTAGGTGCCGCGCGGCCGGAAACAATGGAAACCCGCGCCTTCGAGCATGCCCAGCGCCAGATCGCGTCGAACCGCGTAATCGGCGGCCAGCTTCTCGTAATAGCTCGCGGGCAAAGCCAGGGCGACGGCTCCGGCCTGCTGGAGCGGGGCTGCCGCTCCAACGGTCAGAAAATCGTGCACCTTGCGGATGGCCGCCGTCGTTTCCGGCGGGGCGATGCACCAACCAACTCGCCAGCCGGTGACGGCGTAGGTTTTCGAAAGGCCGTTGATCGTGATCGTCCTCTCGCGCATGCCGTCGATCGTGGCGGGCGAGATGTGGCGGGCGCCGTCGTAGAGAATGTGCTCGTAGATTTCGTCGGTAATGACGAAAGCATCGTAGCGGGCGGCGAGGTCGCGAATGATCTCGAGTTCTTCCCGGGTAAACACCTTGCCGGTGGGGTTGTTGGGCGTATTGACGATGATGGCTTTCGTGGCGGAGGTAAACGCGGCGGCCAGCTCGTCGGGATCGAAAGTCCAATCGGGCGGGCGCAGCTTGACGAAACGGGGCGCGGCGCCGGAGAGGACGGCGTCGGGGCCGTAGTTCTCGTAAAACGGCTCGAAGACGACCACCTCGTCGCCCGGATTGATCACCGCCATCATCGTGGCCATCATCGCCTCGGTAGCGCCGCAGCAAACCGTGATTTCGCGCTCGGGATCGATCGCCAGTCCCTGCGCCTCGGCGGCCCGGGCGGCAATCGCATCGCGAAGCGCCTTCGCGCCCCACGTGATGGCGTACTGATTGACGTCGGCCTCGATGGCCTGCACGGCGGCGCGCTTGATCTCGGCGGGGGCGGCGAAATCCGGGAAGCCCTGCGCGAGATTGATGGCGCCGTGAGCCTGCGCCAGACGGCTCATTTCACGGATCACCGATTCGGTGATCCGCTCGGTCTTGCGGGAATGGCGCGCGCGGCGTGGCGACGGGGAAGCGCTCATCGGGAATCCTGGTAAAGCCGGCGATAGATCGCCGCTCCATTCAGCACCACCTCCACGTAGTGGCGCGTTTGGCTGAATGGGATCGACTCGACAAACTCGGCGGGATCGTCGTAGTGATGCTCGGCCTGCCAGACCGCCACGCGGGACTCGCCGGCATTGTAGGCGGCGACGGCAGCCTGCACGCTGCCGAACATCAAAATCAGCGACTGAAAATAGGCGCTGCTGACGCGAAGATTGTACCGCGGATCGCGCAGCCGCCTATACGAATACCGGAGGTGAAGGATGCGGCTCCATTTGCGCGCGGTATAGGGCTCCAGTTGCGCGAGTCCGACGGCCCCGGCCGAGCTGAGGGCGTCGGGCTGGAAACCGGACTCCTGGCGGATCAACGATGCGTACAGCATGGGATCGAAATGGTGGTGGCCGGCGTAGAAATCGATGAGGGATTTGAGGGGCCAGGGATAGACGATTCGCCAAGTCTCAGCCGGAACCGAATCCATCGGGCGGGATTCGAGATCGGGCGCCAACCGGCGCACCAGCGCCGCGCCGGTCAGGTACAGTCTGGCAGCCTGGGCGGCTCGCGCGGCATCGATGAGCAGTTGCGGCGCCTGGGAGACCCGGTAGGCATCGCGAAATTCGAGCATCGCCGAGTCGTCGAATGCGATCGAACGCAGCGCCATCGCCCGCTCGTATTGCTCGCGCACATCGGCGGGAATATCGTCCTCGAGCGGCTCGACCGGCCCGAGGGGCGGAATTCTGGCGAGCAGCGGCAGCGCAACGGGCGGATCGGCCTGGGTGACGATTCGCGCGGCGCGCTCGCGCGCCAGCCGGCCAAAATATGTCTCCGCGAAGCGCGAAGAGTCCTTTTCGTAATACGTGTGGGCCAGGGAGGCATCGCCGCCACGCTCGGCCAGACGGCCGAGCCAATAGAGGGCGTCGGGAACGTAGGGGGAATCGGGAAATTTCTCGATGTGGCTCCGGAGCAGCAGAGCGGCATCGGCGCTCTTTTCGAGATAAGCGGTCCAGGCGATCCGCCAGTTCGCCGTCATGGCGTCCGGCCCGGCCGCTTCGCGCGCGATGAACCGGCGATAGTACGCGACGGCCTGATTGCGTTTCAGATTCGCCCAGTCATAATCTCCCATCAGGAATAGAACCCGATCGGCCATCTCGGCCGGCGCTCCCGCCGCGCTGAGCTGAATCACTTTGTCCACAGCGGCCTGCATCTGGTCTTCGTCGTTCCTGGCGCGATAGACCTTGAAGATGGCGATCCAGCGCTTGCCGTCGAGCGCGGGATCGGTGAGCGATAGCGTCTCGAGCGCGCCGGCGCTGCGGGTCAGGCGGCTATCGCATTCGGCCACGCGCAAAGCCGCTCTTTGTCCGCCCGTCCCGGTCAAGGAATCGAGCAGCGCCTCCCAGGCGTTTTTCGCATCCCGCCACTGGCCGTTCTGATAGAGCGTTTCCGCGCGGGCCATGCGATCGGCAATAGGCGCTTCGGGGAATTTGCCGCCGAGCGAAGCGCGAAGCCGCTCGATTCCCCTTCCGGCGATCCCGGCGGCGCTGCTCAGTGAAAACTGGTCGTACACGCGCTGAAAACCGAGAGCGGCGGCCGCCAAATCGCCCGCCCGTTCCTCCGCCAGAGCCACGCGCAGCAGCAAGTCCGAAGAATTTTCAAGGCCGGGATAGGCGCGAAGCGCGGCCAGGGCTTGAGCCGGCTGGTTACCGTCAATGGCGGCGTCGGCGTAGGCCTCGAGAGCCGCCTTGTCCATCACCGATCCGGGGAATTTTTGCTGGAATTCGCCGAGCAGCGCCATGGCGTCGCCGTCCTGGCCCGCGGCCGCGGCGGCCATACCCTCCCAATAGAGCGCGTAGCCCTGGAGCAGCCGGTCGCCGCGAGCCTCCTGGAACCACGCGCGCGCTTCGGCATATCGTTTACGTCGGTAATCGTAATAGCCCAGAGCCAGGGCCGCCCGGTCCCTTTGGGCGCGGGGCCAGCGGCGCGAAAGCGCCATCAGGCGAGTAAATGAGCGCGCCGCGACGACGCGGCTCGGATCGCGCAAACCGCGAGCGAGCGTTTCGAGTTCGCGTGTGCGCGCCGGGGCGAGGGAACTTTTCGGCTTCGCGTGTGCTCTGGCTCTGACGTGTTTGCGGGAATGTGCCGCGCGCGGGGCGTGGCGCGCGCCGGTTTGCCGTCGCGTGGCTCCGCCGAGCGGCGTGGCAGCCAAACATGCCGCCAGGACGCACAACCCCAGCAGCCGCGCCGTAATCGGAACACCTTGGAAAATATCGGAAATGCCGCAGGATCTTGCCTGAATCGCCGAACCCTCCCCGAGGGCCTGTTCTTTTCTTTTAGTGTTAGCCGTTGCCGGCCCAAGGGCAAGTGGTAATTCTAAGAATCAATAGGACTGTAGGCGTATGAATTGACCTGACTCCGCAGGGGGGGTAGCATTATCTAATCACGTATAAGGGGGCGAAACGGTTTCGACGGAAGCTGGAGCTTTCAGAAGGCATGCCGGCCTCCACTTGTCCGTTATCGAGTGGAAAACGAAAACTGCCAATCCACAGTTGGCTTTGGCTGCCTAATTAAAGGGTAGCCCGTCTCCCCAGGCTTCGCCCGTGGGCTTGGGATGAGGCGTCGCACAGCGGGCTGGTCGTTCGGTTTCGGCCCGTAATCGAACGACGAGACTAATCGGGCTAGTCGCCGACGTTTCTTGCCGGTTCTGAGCGACGGCGGCGAACCCAATGGAATCGGATACGCATGTAGTCTTCTGAGGGCAAGGTTTTTCGGACGGGGGTTCGACTCCCCCCGCCTCCAAAAAATATCCCTTGTAGTTTCAATGGTTTGAACGTACAATCCTCGTCGCGTACAAGGATTGTACAATGCTCACCGTTTACCGAAGGCATCGCGAGAGCTGCAAGCACCGCTCGATGGGCCAGCGGAAATGCAACTGTCCAATCTGGGTGCATGGGAAGTTGAATGGGAAGTTCATGCGCCAGTCATTGGGGACGCGGAACTTCGAGGCCGCTCACCGGATGGTGAGGGAGTGGGAGGAACAGGGAAAAGCGGTCGAGGGAATCACGGTCGCCGAGGCGTTCAAGCGTTTCATCGCGGACTGCAAGGCGCGAGGGCTGGGGTCCGCCCAGCTTGGAAAATACGAGCTGCTTGAAACCGAGCTGAAGGACGAGTTTGGGCAGAGGCCGGTCGTCATCATCACGGCCGACGATCTCCGAGCCTTCCGCGAGAAGTGGAGTGTCGCGTCGGTCACCGCCTACAAAAAGCTGGAGCGTCTGCGCACATTTTTCCGCTTCTGCCACGATTCGGGGTGGATTAGCAAGAACCCCGCGCGAGTGCTAAAGCCGCCGAAAGTGAAAATGAAGCCTACGCTTCCCCTGAGCAAAGAACAGTTGGAAAAAATCACTTGGGCGTTTGAGGTCTATCCGGATCGTCCGAAGGGAAGACGCGAGCAAGTCCGGGCCTTCATCCTGCTCCTTCGGTATTCCGGCCTCCGTATCGGCGACGCGGTGAGCTTGACCGCCGACAAAATCCATGACGGGAAATTGATGCTCTATACCGGCAAAACGGGGACGCCGGTTTATTTGCCGTTGCCGGAAGAAGTGGAAAGTTGTTTGAAACATGTTGCGGACATCGACGGCCGTTTTTTCTGGTCGGGGAATGGGATTTTGAAATCCGCGGTTGCGGATTGGCAGCGGTCGCTCTCAAAGCTCTTCAAGCTCGCCGGCGTGAAGGCCCATGCCCATCAATTCCGGCATACGTTCGCGGTGAACCTGTTGCAATCCGGCGTGTCGCTCGAAACGGTGTCCATCCTCCTCGGGCACTCCTCCCTCAAGATCACCGAGAAGCACTATGCCCCTTGGGTGAAGTCGCGGCAGATCGCGTTGGAAGCCGAGATCCAGAAGGCGTGGAATACCACTTGAATGTGGTGGTGTGGACGGGGAAAAAGATGTGTTCCCCATGCGCCCATCGTTTCGTGAGTTCAGCGCGGGCGGCGAGTTTTTCGTCCATATCAGTCGTTGCCCTCTTTCGCTTTAAAATGAAATGGCGCCAGCGCGTCATGCAAGTCCTCGGTGCCTTCGCCGCTGACCGCTTTTTCAGCGGCGGCGACGAGTTTTTCAATTTGCCTCTTGAGCGTGGGCCAGTACGCCTTGATGTCGGTGATCTCCTCGTCGAGAAGCGGGACGATGTTCTTTTCCCATAGCTTTCCGCCGTGCTCATCCTGGCCCTTCAGATATTTCGGCCGGATGTCCTTTTTTGCCTCTTCTTCGAGGAAAGCGATATGCGCGTCGATCTCTTCTTTGGTGGGTTCGGTCATTTCTTTCTCTTGCAATTAAGGCACACGGGCCGACGGATTTTTGATTGCCGCTCGACGGATACCCCGCAACGGACGCACTTCATGGAATAGTTATGGATGGTGGCGCGAGGTTTCATGCTAGGTTCACGAGAGCGGGTATGGGTAGGGTTAAGAGCCGTGTTGGGGGCTGTTTTTTAGCGGCTGCTTCCGTTTTTTCATTCGCGCTTTGAAAACTTGGGGTGGTTAATTTATTGCTGTTCTTTGACGAGTAAGAGCGACCAGAGTTGGGCTTCCTGAAGCTTGGTGAGGATGAGCACTTTGACGCGTGGGTCGCAGAACTCGGACTCCCATGCCGTTAGATTCGAGATCACTGAACCGATTGCACGATTGGTGTCGTTGATTGTGTATGTTTTTTCTTCTCCCATAGTGGTGTTGCCCCAAGTTTTCAAAGAACGAAATCGTCGGACCGCTTCACTTTCCGCTCTCCACCAAAGTTGCTTTCGCCAATGGGGGTTCGTCGTCCTCGCCGGAAAGGGACGGGGATCGCACGCTAGGTTCACGAGTTGCGGGTGAGCCGAATCCTGTCGGTCACATCTGGTTACCTAGTCCGAGCTTTTAAGTGGCAACCGCCGGGAGGCAGCTCGGTCCGCCCACCTTCCCCGACAGAAATGAAAAACTCTTTGGCGAGCGCGTGAGCTTTTTACAGCTCGCCACGCTTCCCAAAGAGTTCATCTTATGAAACGTGGGGCTCGCCATTCCGTTACGGAACATTTTCATGATAAATCCGTGAAAAACGGCGTCAAGCGGCCTTAATTGTGGATAACTTTTTCGATACGGGCACATGACCACAGGTCGGCATAGCCATGCTCAAACGCCCAGAGCGCCATCCGAACCGCGTCATTCTTCACCATCGGATCGCCGCCCAATCCTGAATCCTTCACGAAGCCGGCCCACGTGGAGCTTTGGATCTGCGCGATGCCGTAGCTGTAGTAGCCGTTGGAATCCACGATTTTGACGCTTTTATCCTCGCTCTCGCACGCGATGACGTAGGGCAGAGCGTAGATTGCCTGTTCCGGGGTCAAACGCTCGCCTGAAGCGAAAATTTGGCCGCTGTAAGGGGGTCTGGAGCCGTATTCGGCCACAAGCCGGTCGGTGGTCGTGAGGATGGACGCAAGGAGGCAGTGTCCTGCCAAAATTTCGCTATTACACGCGTCCCGGGATGGCCGGACGGCCTCTATGCGGCTAGAGGCGAGAATTGGGGCAAATATGAGCGGAAAAGAGAGAATTACGAACCATTGGGATTTACGCATTCAGCGGGAGTACGGACTTTGCAACCGTTTCGGACAACGCTTTCGGGACTCCCAGCTTTAAGGGTAGAAGGTCTGAGGGGGGTGTCAAACGGGGGATGGGGATAGCGGGAATGAACCAAAACGACCCCTGTCGGGGCCGTCTTGTCTGCACAGCGTCCATATGTCTTTTCGGTTTGTCTAGAAGGGAACCGTGTTCCCGAAAAGTGCACGACCCAAATTGTGGACTATGGGTTCAGGGTCTTGCTTGATCCATTGTTGGGGTACCCCGCACACGGGGACCAGACAGACACCTCACAAAAAGTAAAGCATACTGGCGGGATACTTCAAGCGAGGGGTGTGGATAGCAAGGAAAAGCGCTATTGGAAGAGCGAGCGGATAGGGGGGATTGCGTGGCCATTGCTAGGTGGCCCGAGCTCCGCGGGGCGTTTAGCGATCTTGTCATTTGGGCCGGGCACGTAAACCGGTTTGCCCAGTTCGCGCCTCGGCAGGGCGCCGTTGAGTGCGAGCTCGATTCGCTGACGAGCAATTTTCAGGTAGTCCCCCGAAAGATCGGAACCGGCAGCGCGGCGGTCATGGATAACGGCGGCGCATGCGGTGCTTCCAACTCCCATATATGGATCGATGACGAGGTCGTTCGGATTGGTGAGCGCCAGAACGAGCCTCTCCACGAGCTCGATCGGAAATTGGCAGGGATGGGCGGTCTTTTCGATGTGGTTGTGCTTCACGTTTGGGATGATCCAAACGTCTCCGGGGTTCTTGCCAAGCGGATTACAGGAATACTGTCCTGTTTTCGGGCCTTTGAAATACTTCTTGCCGGGATATTTCTGAGGCACTCGGATGGGGTCGAGATTGAAAACGTAGTGGTCGGATTTCGTGAACCACAAGATCGTCTCGTAACGGCCCGATAACCTTTTTTTTGAGTGAAGGCCGTGCTCGAATGCCCACACAATTCGATTGCGGAGCTTCAGTCCCAGCTTCTTGCAGATGCGGTAGATGTAGATGTCCAGAGGAAAAATTTCGCCGTCGCGCGCGATATGATTGCCGACCTGCCAGCAGAGGCTTCCGTTCTTGGCGAGGACACGATAGCACTCGGTAATCGTGGCTTCCTGCTGCTCAAGGTAGTGATCAAATTCGAGGCGTCTCTCGTATTTTTTCCCGATGTTGTATGGCGGTGATGTGACGATGAGGCGCGCTTCGCCCGCGACTATTGACCTCAGGAGATCCAAGCGATCGCCGAGAAAGAGAGAAGCCCGCGCTTTCTGGTTGTAGTGGTCGCAGATTCCCGACACGGTGCGGTTCACGATGCCTTGATTTTACTGGAAGGACGCCCGTGGTCAAGTCGGACTCTTTCGGCATTTCAGGGCTGGATTCCCAAAACCCAGATCGGGAGCGTAATGCTCATTTTGGCGTAGGGGAGTTCTCGGATGACGCGCTCGTAATAGGCGACGTTTTCGTCAATGGTAGCAGCAAAGGCCTGTATGGGGACGACGAGGACGCCTACGTCGATGAGGCCCAGGGAATAGGAGACCTGAAATTTGAAGACGTCCGTGTACCACCGGGCCATATTGCCGAACTGCACTTCGACCTGAACCTTGTCCTTCTTGTAATCGGCCTTGATTTTGGTCACTCCGTCATTGGTGACCAACGGCTGGCAATCCCACCCCCGCTGTCCAAATTCATGATCGAGAAGCTTGTTCAGGGCCAACTGATCCGTGGTGAAGGTCATCTTCTTGCCGTTACGCTCTCTGGTTTTCGGCTGATTGAGCTGAGGGATCGCGTCGATGCCTGCAAGAACCTCGATGATGTCGTGTTTCTTGTCACTAAACCCCTCGCTGTCAAGAACTTCCGAAGCGAAGCGGTAAGAATATGATGTGATTTGCATGACAGCCGCAATAATCTCTCCTGTGAGCGGTTCTGAGAAGGGCAATACGCGGTCTTGTTGTCGTTTTAATACCTCCAACAAAAAGCCCCCGTTTTTCGGCAGGGGGCGAGCCGGTTATCGTGGAGACCACCATTCGCGCCGGAGGATCTCGACGCATTCATCGAAAGAATGAGCATTCGAGAACAGGAGGTGATATGCCTCGTGTTGGTTCCTCGGCTTGACGAGGATGAATTGGGGCTTGGTTTTGCTTTTCGGCGGGACGTGATGGCGGGTCGGTTCGTGCTTGTGGTTGGGAGGGAGGTTGGATTTCACTGCGGCCCTCCCATCTGCTTCTCGAAGGGTTCCATGACGCCGCTGAAGAAATCGGCTGTGAGGCAGTCATGGATGATGCCCCAGAAATGCCGGTAGAGGGTGTAGTCCCGATAGCACTTGGGACACGCGCAATAGAGGGCGATATAGCCGCCGGAATTGGCATGGACTTCCATCACCATCAGCTTTGCGCCATCCTCCGTGCAGGTTGCGGTAACGGGATGGTAGGGTTTGTCTTTATGCAGTTCAGGTTGCATCGGGAACCTCTTGCTGTTTCCGGCGTTTGAGCCAGTTGAGCAAGAACTCGTAATAGCAGTTCTTGCCTTTCGGATCGCGGTGAAACCAGATGGGCTGGCCCGTATAGGGGTGTTTGAACCTCACCCACGGTGTTCCTTCAGCCATTGATTCACTGCACCAAAAACATTCGTGCATGGCTCCTCCTTACTTCGGCTCGACGTAGCCGATTCCCGCGATCAAGGCGTTGTTCACGAAGAGCACCGCTTTGTCGGTTGCGACGACGGTCATGCCGTCCCGTTGGGCGACGCATCCGAAGACGATCACGTAGCCAGGGAAGGTCTGCCAGTTGCGGTTGAGGTCGATGTCGGGATTCTCATAAAGGGATGGGGCGCGGTACACGAGAATCGCGTTGCGGCAGTGGGGCAAGCCCTTCAGCTTGGGATGGGGCCGAAGGATGAAGTAGAGGCACGGCGGCACGACGGTGAAAAACAGGATAAGGGTGATGTAGAAAGACACCTTGATCGCTCTATCCATAGCTCCTCCTTGAGATTGGTCCGGCGTTTTTCATGGGTCGGCGGAACGCCGGCAACCGTGAGGTCAGATAAGGCGGGAGGGACTGAAGCTCAGAAACGGGCAAAGAAATCGCCCAATTTTGCGGTGGCCTTGAACTGCGGGATTGGTTCGAGCTCCTTGAACGCCGAAGTGAAGGCGTTCTGCAAGCTCCAGACAGTCCGCGGGGCGAACTCCTGGTGTTGGGGTTCGAAATAGAGAGAGTGGACGGCTCGGGCCAAGTGTTTCGGAACGTCGAGATCCCCTTCGATGAACGCGCGGTAGATCGTGAGCTTCGCGTTCTCGTCGGTGAGCTGCGCTTCGCGCCATGCGAGCACTTGGGAACGCATCGGCTCGAAGTTCCGCTGCATCCGGTCGAGACCGACCGCGATGGCGTCCATGAGGTTGAAGTTCTTGGTGTGCTTGTGGAGGACGGGGGTGAAATCGCCCCAGAACGCCATGTTGTCGCACACGAAGACCCGAAACCCGACGGTCATCGCCAATCTCATTGATTTGTCGTTCGCGTTGCGGATGCCGAGGGAATACCTGGCTCCGTCAAAGCCCTGTTCGAGTTCGAGGATGCCGAAGAGCTTCATGCCGTCCTCGGAAACGGCGTACTCATCCTTCACGATGTTGATGTGCCGGTACGAAAGGCCGTCGAGGACGCTCTGCACGAGGTCGATGTGAGAAATGGGCTTGAAGGTGTCGGTCGCTTCGGGTGCCGGAATGGTCGCAAGCTGCGACCGTGAAAGCAGTTCGGTGTTGTGGTGGGACAGCAATCCTTCCATCGGTGGTCTCCTTTTCAGTTGGGAATGAACGGATGGGGTTTAGCGCCCCGATCTGTGCCGTAAAGGTCGAACAAAACGGCACAGATCAGGACGTTCAACGTGGGTCGGGGAGGATTGGCGCAACGATGGTCTTCGCGCGCTTCTTGTCAATGAGGAATGACGCTTGCTGCGGTCGCTCGTATTCGGCCTTTATCGTCAAAGCGTACGAGTTGTAGCCGATGAGCGAGCCGTTCGAGACGAAGTTGCCGCCGTCGCGGAACTGGTGGAAGTGGCCGAAGATGTCGAGGTCCGCTTTCCTCGCCTTGTTCCACTGCGCGAGGGCCTTGTTCACGGGGATGTAGATCCCGCCCACTCCGCCGCCGTAGTTCATGGCGTGGCCGTGGTGGATGCGGACCGTCTGGCCGTACACGTCGAGGTAAATGTGGTAGCCGTCAGAGAGGATGAAATTGGTCCTCGGCTCGCCCTCGTAATGCTGGGCCAGCGTGCGGTACATGAACGATTCGAGCGAGTTCCCTTCCTCGGTCGCATGGCGCTGGTCTTTGGTCATGCGGCCGTGGTTGCCGGATTTGCAGGGAAGGATGAGCTTCGCCTTCGTGTGGTTCAGGATGAAGTCGATGCCGGAGATGAGGATGTTCTGGGCTTTCCAGATGGCTTCGGCCGGCGCGAGTTGGGCCGTTTCCACCAATTCCTCGTGGATATTGCTCGTGATGAAGTCGCCGAGGAGCGGGAGAACCCAGTTCTCGATCTTCACGTCCTGCGCGAACATGCGGTAGAGGCGCAATGCTTTTTGAAAGAACTTTTCGGAACGCTTATAGGCGATTTCGAGGTTGTACTCGTTCAGGCCGTTCACTTCCTCCGCGCGGACGCGCTCCTCGATGTGCCAGTCGGAGGCGACGGAGAAATACGTGGCTTCCGACGTGCCGGAGCCGTGGTGGGGCTTGATCTCGCTCACTTCCGGCGCTTGCTTCAGCCGGAGGATGGCCTCGCGCTCGCGCCGCATCTTGTCGATCTCGCGGAGCGCGTAGTCGTATTGCTTTTTGATGGTACTTTCTGACGCGTCGCCCTTCTGTTCAAGGATGTCCGCTTCAAGCGCCTCCTTCAGCTTGCGTCTCGGAGGCTCTTCGACAACCCGCTTGATGCCGTAGCGCATACGGACATTCGTGATCTGGTAGGTTTTCATGCCGAACGCGCGGGCTGCCTGCGCGTCGGTGTGGTCGGGATGAAGCGTGAAGTATTTGACGACATCCTCATCCCACGAAGGGCGAGGTTTCATTGATCAGTGGTGGAGGTGAAAAGCGAACCACAAGATGACGCCGATAATCACAAAGCCGATAAGAACGGGATCGATCAGGAGGAGGACGATTCCGAGAATGACAATCGCGATATAGGGATTCGCCAATAGGAACGCGATGGCACTCCCGATAATTGCGTTGAGCTGGCTGATGTCCATGGTGGTGGTTACTGGTCGGCCTTTGGAGGAACGGAGAGCTGCCCCGTCTGGATGAGGTGGACCGCGTAGTTGGGATTCTTGTAGGCGTAGACCACCTGGGCCACGTTAAACGCCAAGAACACGATTGCCACGATGGAAGCCGGAAGGAGCTTCGGGAGCGCCGCGATGATGAGTGAGTTGCCGCCGAGGCTCACGATGGCCTGCAACACGAGTTCCGCCTTTGCGCTGATTTGTTTGAACATTTCGAACACGATGTATTTGCGACCTTTAAATCTCCTTCTTCATGTCTTGAAGGATTTCCGCAATATCAGTGAGGATCTGCTGTGTGATGCTGATTTTCTGCTGCGGTGTGAGCTGCGGATGTGAGAGAACCTGTTTGATGCTCGGCGGGATGTCAACCGTCGTGCCCGCTTCCAGGAAGAATTGCGGCTGGATGTACTGCTTCGCGATTCGTTTGAGCGCGAACTGCTCGTCCGGCTCCGCGCTGTCCACGATGAGAAGCTCGCCCGTGTTGTCGTCCCAATCGTAGGCGAGGATGAAATGTCCGTACTTTGGAGTGGTGAACGTCGGGGTCGAAGTCCCCCAAAATCCCTCGTCGCACTTGATGAGAAGGATGACCGCCTTCCACTGATTGACCGCATCGGCAATCGAGTCGTAGGTCGGGCCGCCAGGCGTCTCGTCGAAGGCGTACGATTTGATGAGATTGTTCTTTGACTCGGCAAGCATCGCCGGCGTGAGAACGGACGGGTCGAGGTACTGCGCGAGAGGCAAGAGGGTGTCGTTTTCGAGCGGCGCGAAAGTGTTCTGGCCCGCGACCGCCGCTTGGAAAAGATGCCGCATGTCCGTACCGGCATCCGGCGCGTAGCCGTCGTAGACGGGCGATCTCGGGTCTTTCATGCGGATGCCGGTGAAGCGCGGCGTGTAGCGCGGAGAGAGCGAAGGGACCGATGCGTGGTCCTGAACGGCCTTGTCGTGGCTCAGGGCGTGCGGTCCGCATGTGGGGATCTGCGCCTGCCAGTTCCGCTTGAACCAGCTCATGTCGGCCCCGAGGGTGGAGGGCCGCTTTACCGGAACGTAGGTCGCGCCAAGCGGAAAATCGCGCTCATCTTTCGGACGCTCCAGTCCCCCTAGTTTTTCGTACGGGATGTCTGGCATGCGGGGTTACTTTAATTGTGAAACATTTATGAAGTTTGTCGAGAGTGAGTTATGCACCTATCCCCTCCCCTACCGCTGATGTCCCGTATTTCCTCGTTTTTTGCGAAGAGGGGAGTGGTCCGAAAGGGGAGGGGACAGGGAACGATCAGTACCCCCTGAACTTGCTCCACGTCCAATTGATGATGAAAGACACTGCCGCGCCGATGACGGCTCCGATGATGCCGATTTTCACGCGGATGGTCGAGAGATCCTTTTCATTTTCGGTAATCCGATTTTCGAAGTCTTTGATGACGGGCGCGAGATTGTCGATGCTCTCCTTGACGCCGGACATCTGCCCTTCGAGCCTCCCCAGCGCAAGCATGATGTCGCCATTCATCTTGTCTTGCGCTATTTCACGTGCGGTGGTTCGGTCGTCGTTCATGGGATTAGTTAAGGGTAATCGTAAAGTTCGAGGTCGGGGGTGTTCCTAGATTAACGGCGCCGCTAGGCTGGAATCCAACCTGGTTTCCTCCGATGATGAGAATGAGGCCGTTTTGCGAGGTGACTTGGAAACTGTTGCACGACATCGCTGATGTGGCACCGCTTTGCACCCAGAGATACAGGTCGAAATAGTCGTTCACGTTCGCATAGAACGTGCCGAATGTGTTCCGGTGATAGCTGGTGTCGGCGCCGTAGCTATACGTCGCCACTTGCACTCCATTCTGATACAGTGCCGCGTACCCGGAGTAGGTAGCGGCGAGGTCCGCCAAATTCGCATTGAACGTATAGAACCCGGCGACGTTGCAGGAAAGTGTCTTGACCTTGGTCGGGGTCGTGGTGTTGTTGCTCCGCACGGTTGTCGCATCCTGTAGTACGGTCCCCGAGCCCCCGACGGGTTGAAAGGCGTTGGGCAATCCGGCGGCCCATAAGGGATTTGCTCCCGGACCTTGAGTCTGGAGCATGTAGCCGGACGTTCCGGCCGGCAGCCGCGCCCACGCCGACCCGTTGAAATAGATGATGTCGCCTTGAGCATCGCCGCCCGGATCGTGGATGAAACTGCTCACGAGGGCGGAATCGGGAACCACGGCACTCCCGAATTGCGACGTGCTTGAGATATAAGGCGGCGCGGCCAGTGGCCGCACGTCGTTCAGGATGTATCCCTGCCCGGCAATCTGGTTGTCGTTGTCGTAGAGCGCCGTTTCGCCGACGACGTTGTAGACCTCGCAGATGACCATCTTGTTCGTGGGATAAGAGGGCGCGACGGGCGAAGCGTTTTCCGTGCCTTGGACGATGGCGAGCGTGCCGCTTGAATCGGCCGTGAGAAGGTCGATGCGGGGGTTGGAGGTCGGCGCGGTGAAGCTCGGAGAATTCCCCCCAGTGAAAAGGACCCGAGTCGTGCCGATGTAATAGACCCCCGGTTCGACGTAGAGCGTCATTCCCGGCGTAGTCTGCTCGTGCGCCAAGAGCATAGAGCTGCCGTAGGCGTCGTCCCGAAGATTGTCAGCCCATAGCGCTGTTCCCGCGTCGCCGGGTGAAACTTTGGAGGATCTCATTGCGATAATGTGAAATCGACTTCGACCGTTATGTCCACGCCCGAAACCTTTGCGTAGGGCGTTGTGAAGAGCGCGTGGTTGAACATCTGGCCGGTTCCGAGAGAGGATTGCCCGTCCACAAAGGTGCCGAATTCGTAGTAGGTCTGGTTCGGAAGCGTGCTATCCGGGAAGAAGAACTGGAGCACGGCAATCTGGTTCGCGTTGTCGGCCGAGTACGTCGTGGAAACGCGGGCGACGTCGTTGCCGAGCTGTGTATCCGAGAGCGCGGGCGTCGCCTGGCCGATGCCGATCTCGCCGTGCGTAATGTTCAAGGAATATGTGTTCGTGCCGACGAGCCGCTGGATCACGAGGTCGAGCCCGTAGCTCGGCGAATCCACGACGAGGTTGGGGGTAACGATTTCCTCGAGGAGCTCCTCCGTGTCTGCCTTGTAGGCGCGGAGAATGACCGTGCCCTTGATTTTCAGGCCGCTCTCACTTATCCGTATTGTCTTGCCATTTTCTGAGGATGCCTCCATTGATTTAATCGTAGCATTCTGCTTTATGAAGGCCTGTGGATTGCGCTCAATCCCACGTAAAGAAGTTCCATCGGATCACGTTCGAAATCTTGATGATGAGGGTCTTCGTCGCCTTCGCGAATCTCGATGCAGAGTTCATCATGGAAACGGAAGCGGTCCTCGTCCAAACGATGACTTCGTGCCATGCGGCAGTGGCGTAGCGGGACGCGCTGTTCATCATGGAAACGGACGCGGAGCGGGACCAAGTAAGCGCGCGCTTGGCGGTAGCGAAGCGTGACGCCGCGTTCATCATGCTCACGGTGGCGCTTCTCGCGCGTCCCATGACGCGCTGAACGGTGGCATAGCGGGATGCCGCGTTCATCATCGTGACAGAGGCGTTGAGATTGAAGATGTATTTGAGCCACTTCGAGAAGCCGGTTGGCTTCTTCTTCGTCGCCCATGCGTAGTATTGGGCGATGAGGTCGTCGGGTATGTACTCCGAGAAGAACGCCATCTCGCCTGCATCGAATACCGCGCCATTCACAGTTCCGAAGTCCGATCCGACCCAGAAGTTGCCTCCGACATTCACAGTCGCTCCCGATCCGGAATTGAGGAACTTCCCATCGTAGTTCGCGTCGACAGTCCCACCATTCACCCGCATCACGAGGAGATGCCACTTTCCATCATTGAAGTTTGTGCCCGTGGAATAGAAATATGGACCGCCGCTTCCGTTATAGGTCTGCACATAAAGCTGCCCCGTCGTCCTCACTTGGAATCCGAGGTTCGTGTTGTTGTAGCTTGTCCAGTAGTATGCGCTAGGCGCGGATCGGGGGCGGTACCATATGAAGAGCGAGCAAGGATTATAGGTCGATGGAAGCGCTCCGCTCGTCTGGCTCGACGCACCGTCATAGCTCGCGAATCTCTCCGTCGCAGCGGTCGGCCGCGATCCGCTTCCCTTGTATATGACTGCCGTGTCCGACCCTCCAGCCGTTCCGCCAGTGTTGTCGCGCGAGCTGCCCTCCATCTGCCAGTACGCAACCATCGTCGGCCGGTTGCCGAAAAATGTGCCGATGCGTCCCCTGCCCGCTTTGCCGAACCAAGCCATTACGCCACCGTCAGATAGTCCGGAGCCACGATGAGCTTGAAGTTCGCCGCCGTACTATCGAAGGCCGCGCCCGTGTTGTTCACGACGCAGATGGAAAACTTTTTCGGGAGGCGGTCGAAGACCTTTGAGAGGCGTTCCGAGGCTAGAAAGCTTGAGGCGTTCACATATGCAGGGAAACTGAAAAGGAATGTAGAGCCAACAACGGGCGATAGTCCGCTGTCCGTTCCGCTGAAGCCATCGTCCCAGTTCGTGCCGTCGAGGGATTTCACGATATATACGTCCACGTGGCCCGTGGAAGAAACGCCCGTACCTCCTGTCTTGATTTGGAGAAAGACCACCGCATCAAGGTCGAGCGCCGATGAGTTGTCAATGGCGGTACACGCTCTTGTGGCTCCGTTCGCAAGGCTAGCTAGCGTTATCGTCGGGGTCTGCGTCGATTCGTATGCGAGCTTTACTGATGCCATGTCCTAAAAATTGACCGTCCACGTGACCTGAAGGATATCGTTCGTGCTCATCCCAGCCGACGTGGCAAAGTTCACTTCGGCAAACATATTTCCGCTCGAAGCAGCATCGAAGAGCGCCGTCGAAACCACCGTCGTTGCGGTGCCCGTGAGCGTGAAGGATTTGTAGATGTCGAACGAAGCGCCGCCGTCAAGCGAGCTTGGCGCGACGTAATTCTGCGCCGTGCCGAGCGCCCTACCGAGGCCGGCGACGGATGTTTCGCCGGAAAGGGTGGTGTCCGTCGCTGCCGGAGTGAGGGTAGAAGTCGAGAGCGCGATGTAGAGCGGAACGGCCGGGGAAGTCAAGCTGCCGAGATTCGAGCCGGAAAGCAAGTAAGCGGCGAGCTTCGCGCCGACGTTCACGCGGGAGTTGTAGTTGAAGCTGAGGCGGGGTTTGAGGTAGACGCGGGAAAGGCCGTCGTCGCTCTTGAGGACGATTTCCTTCCGGCGCAATTTCTCGCCGTGGTAATCGCGGAGATATTTGAAATGCGCGCTCTGGACGCGGTTGATGCCACGGAAGCCGAGCGTGAAGGCGAGGGCGAGGCCGATTTGCCTAAGGTGCGGATTGTGAAGCATCCGCTTGACGATGCCCCGGATCGTGCTGCCACCTTTGGTCTTTAGATTTGCGCGGGCGTCCTCCTGCATTGGTTTAAGTGTAACATATTGAATAACTTAGCCCCATGTGTACGGCCAGGATTCGTGAGCCAAAGCCACCGTATCGTCCACCTTGACCGTTTCCGCGAGGGAAAGCAGCACCTCGAGCACCGTGCTGTCATCCACCGTCGTGTTTGCGTTCTCTTGCTGCAATAGTGTGCTGATGATGTCCACGAAGGTCACGTTGTCGGAGCCCAAGGCTTCAATCTGGTATTCAAGCTGGCCCTGCGTGCCGGGAACGAAGACGCTCGCCTCGATGCGCTTGATGACGAGGTATTGGTTCGTGATGCCGAGCTTCGGCGAATTGAGGATGATGGTCTGGCCGATCTTGCATCCCGAAGTCAGCGTGTTGAATTTCACGTCGTAAACGGCGTGTCCGAACTGGAGGATCTCCGCCTGCGCGCGCTGCTGCGCTTCCTGCACGCTGTAAATCTGGCGGTCGATGATGGAGTCCTGAAATTCGCCGTAGGTCGCGATGCCGACGGAGTCGGAGGCGTGCGCGAGGATGGGGATGCGGGCTTTGCCGTAGACAAGGACGGTCTGGCCGCTTGAGGGTGCGCCCGCGGTGAAGCGGACGAAACGCTGGGCGTCGTTGTAAAGGACCTGGACCGTGCTCGGGTCGGTCTGCTGGTCCGTGCCTATCGATTGCGCGACACCATCTAATTCGACAACGAGCGTGCTTTTGTCATAGGCGTAGGCGAGCGAAAAGACCTGTTGCTGGCCGTTCGTGAGGTACACGTCCACCGCGTCCAAGGCGGTGAAGGTCTTGTCGTACAGCCCTCCGATGACGTAAACGCTGTTCTTCATGTTCTGAAGGTTCACGTCGATATCAAGCGAATTCCATTCGATGTCGCCGGAGGTTTCGTCAATCGTGATCGGCGCCGCGCCGCCTTCGCCTATGCCGTTATCAACCGCTCCCAGGAAGAAATGCACGTCCTTGTCCGCGTCGATATACCAGTCCCAGCCGATGAGCTTGGCGAGCGCCTCAAGCGCTTTCGTTGGCTGCTCGTAGTTGAATTTAATGGACGGGACGAGGAAATTGCCGACCTGCACGTGGTTCGTGGTGAAGCCCTTCGCCGTGCCTCCCACCGTGCTCACGATGTCGAGGACGATGTCATGCGGGTCCATGCTCGCGTAGTTCTTGGCGATGAGGGTGCCGTCGAGCGTGTAGCTCCAGTCGGTACATGAGATCTGGTAGGTGAAAAGAAGGCCCGCGACGGTGACTTCGGTTTCCGTCACCGTACCGCCGAAAATGACCCCGCTCGAATCATACATTTTGATCACATCGCCCACCTTCGGCACGGTCTTCGCGGGCGTCGTTTGGCCTGCGCCGAGCTTGACGTTGAATTTGAGCGTGCTGACTTCCTTCGTGAGGACGGAAACGAGGTCAACGGTGCTCCAGTCGATGGAATTCGAGATGTCGGTGCCGTTGTCGGTGATGTAAACGGGATTCGCCATTTTACGAGTAGTTCTTGAGCTTCAGTTGGCGACCGATAAGCTTGGCGATCTCGTTCCCGATGAGCGTGGCCGCCTGCCGGTCGAGATACATCCCGCCGTTCACGTTCACGACGATGTTGCCGCTGGCGCCGCCTCCGTAGCCGCGCGCGAGCGAACTGCCGCCGGAGAACGCGGAAAGAGGGATGACGGCTTCCGGTCCCGCTTCGCCGACGAGTGCAAGCGTGGGGCTTGACACGATGCCGCCGGAGGCGAGCTTGGGGATCACGGACGAGATTGCGCCTCCGACCGCTCCGCCGATCTTGCCGGCCGTTTGCGCGATGCCGGAGATGAAATTGCCTATGCCCTGGATGGGCGCCATGATCTTGTTGGCAATCCCTCCGACGAAGCCGAAAAGATTGTTGAGTTGGCCCATGACGAAGCTGATGGCGCTTTCGAGCGCGGATTTGATGCCGTCCCATACGCCGATGAAGAAACCGCTGATGCCGCCCCAGACGGCGTTCCATGTGGTTTGAATTGCCGTAAGGACGGCCGCAATCACGCCCTGCAAAATCTGCAAGGCCGCGTTGACGTTGTCCGTCACGTATTTCCACGCCTTCTCGGTTGCCTGCTGGATCTGCGTCCAGTGCGTGACGATGAGATAAACGACTGCTGCAACGATGACACCGATGAGGATGGGCCACACGCCCAAAGCCACGATGACCGCCCCAATGGCCGCGACAAGAGGCCCGATAACGGTGATGATGGTCCCGATGGCCGAGATGAGCGTTCCCACTACGACGAGAACCGGCCCAACGGCAGCTACGAAGACCCCGAAATAGATGATTGCCTTCTGCACGCCCGGTGAGAGGTTGTTCCACCAGTGAACGAGGTCTTGGAGCGCGTTGATGACGATGGGGAAAACCTGGTTCGCGATCTGAAGGAGGGACTTGCCTACCGTGTCGCGGAAGATCTGAAAATTCGAGTTGAGGAGCGCGAGCTGTCCGTTCCACGTTTCGTTCTGGGCCTGCACGTCGCTCCCGAAGCTGTTAACCCCTGTTGCCAAGTCCGCGTATTTGGACTTCAGGCGGTCGGTCTCTTCGAGGAGCGTGAGAATGGCGCTCGAAGTCCGGCCGCCACCGAACGCTTTTGCGATGATGGCGTTCTGCTCGACCGCGGTCTTGCCGGAATCCTCAAGGTGCGTCTTGAGATCCATGATTGCATTGAGGAGACCGTTCGGCTGCCGCATGTCGGTCGCGAGTTCCGTAGAAGAGATGCCGACACTTTTCAGAGCTTTCTCCGCCGCAGTGGTCGGCGCGGACATGAGCGAGAAGGTCATCCGGAGCCGCGTTGCCGCGTCTTCGGCCGGGATGCCGTTGTCGGTCATGGTGGCAAGGGCGGCTGATACGTCCTGTATGGAAAGGCCGGCGCTTTTCGCGGCCGGAAGGATGCCGGTGCCGAGCGCAGCGACGAGGTCGGTCATTTTCATGTTTCCGGCGCCGACCGTGGCGTTCAAAACGGCCATCGTGCCCTGGTAATCGCTCGTTCCCTTGATGCCCGACGAAATCGCGCCGCCCAAAGCGGTCGCCACGTCCTCCAAGTTTGCCTGCCCGACCGCCGCACCCTCGGAAGCGGCCTTCAAGGCATTCATCGCGTCCTGTCCCTTCAACCCCAGCGAAACGATGTGGAAAAGGCCTTTGGCGAGTTCCGTAGGTCCCTGCTGGCTCGATTGAGCGAGAGCCATGACCTGCTGCGAAAGATTCTGGACATCGGCCGCCGAGCCTCCGGCCTGCGTCTGGATCATTGTCATCGCCTGCTGGAAGTCCATCGCGCCCTTCACCGCATAAGTGGCGAAGGCGACGAGCGGGAGCGTGATGTCCGTCGTCATGGTCTTCCCCACCGAGCTCATGCTCTGGCCGATGCTCTGCAAATTCGAACCAAGCCCCTGCATCGCGGCAGTGGCTTCGTCTTTGAGCTTTACGAGTATTTCGAGCGTGGTGGAAGACGTGGGCATTAGGATTGCTTTTGCTGGCGTTTGTAGTGCTCGCCCTCGGCTTGCATGAGGAGGATGAGCATCCTAACGAACCACACCGGCTGAGACAGGTATTCTTCCCACGTCCACTTCATCTCGCGGCAGAGGAGAACGGCGATCTGTTCGGGATATTCGATGCTGCCGTCAAGGGCGAAATAGCGGCTCCACGCCAGTTCTATTTCGCCGTCTGAAAATTTGACTTCGTGACCTTGTTCACTTCGGCCACGACGGCGTCGTAATCTTCCGAACGGAGGTCAAGCAAGCGCTCGGCCACGTTCTCCTGATTCCCGTCGAGGCTGACGATGACGGTTTTGAGCGCTTCGCGCTCCTGTTCGAGGAGCGACGTGGCGGGGATGTCGTTGACCTCGGTCTTGCCGCTTGCGATGTCCGTCATGGACATTTTGATGCTCGCGTAGAGGACCTGCTTCAGGTGGTTCGCTTCCCGGGCGGTGAGGTAGGTCTTGAGGACCACTTCGTGTCCGCCCGGGGTTTTGAATGTCGTTGTTTCTCGTTCCATGGTGAGGTTATGGCGAGGACTAGTAGCTGGCGACTGTGTTCGTCACGACGATCTTGGCCATCTCGGAGTCCGTGACGGAATACGCCGCCACGAACTTGACCGTCTGGTAGACGAGGTCTTTGACCTTGATCGGCCGCGAGTACTCGGTGAAGTACACCTTGTCAAGCGTGATCGCCACTTCGGGATTCGCCGCGGTGCCGATGGTGACATCCGTGTTCTTGATGTCGATGGAGAGCGCCTGCGCGACGTTCGGGTCCGCGAGAGCGACCTGCTTGAAGTCGGTGTTGTTCTCGAAGATCGCTTCGAGCTGCCCCGTGATCTTGAATTCCTTGTTCAGGAAGTCAAGCGGCGAGTCCTGGCCGAGCACGTCGTCGTCTTCGATGCTCTCGTCGATGGAGAGCTTGATGGACTTCAACGCAATTGCGGTCGCGCTGGAAAGCCCGGACACCGTGGTCGCGTACTTGAACGTCAAGTGCTGCGGCAGGAAGCGGTTCTCTGCCACGATGGAAGGCGTGAACGAGGTTTGCGTCGCTCCTTTGAAGGCCTTGACGGAGAGCGAGAGGTCGATGAACTTCTTGAGTTCAGCCGTAAGCTCCAGCTTGTGGATCACGCCGTTCGCGTGCGAATAATCCTGCCCCGACAGCGGGTCGTGGATGAAAAGCGTGAGCGATTGGTGCTGGGCCGTTTCCCCCACGGTGAGCGTGTGGTCGTAGACCGTCGTTTCGCCTGAGTGCGTGGCGTCGGCGTTGTGGCCGAAGATGGAGTAAAGCAAGAGCGGCAAGCTCTGGTCGGTGAGAGGAACCTTGAGAGTTCCCTCCGCCCAGTTCTTTACCCTGAACTGCCCTACGGAATCCTCGATAATGCCATACGCCTCGTCCTGCGTGACGTTCTCGAACTTCTCGTCGATGCTGGCGTCGCTGAAGGGAATCCAGTACGTGGCCGACGTTTCCGCCGTGCCGCGCGCGGTCTCCTTCGCGATGCCGACGCTGAACAGTCGTCCTATTCCTTTTTGAGCCATAGCTATTCGTTATTGGTTTCTTTCGGTTCCTCGACCTTTTCCGGAATCACCGGCTTTCTCCGTTGCTTCCAAATGTGCGTCGCTTCCTCGATGGTCGTGGCAACGACGGCAAGGGGCTGCCAGATGCCGCTTCCGGGGAAGTGGTATTCGTTCTTGATCTGGCTCACTGCGCGGATCGTGACCTTCTGCGGAACCTCGTCTTTCTGTTCGGACGCGGGGATATCCATCTTGTTCTTGTACTCTTCCATCATGTGGGTGGGTTTTCTTCAGTATAACATTTTGATTATTGCGTCCCGGCCGTGACGAGGGTGCGGGCCTTGAGGGTGATGTAGAAAACCACATAGGTGACGCTACCGGAGCTTACCGGGCCGGGCGGCTCGATGACGGCAGGCAACACCCCGCCATCCGAAGCACCTTTGAGGGTTACGTCCTGGTCGAACACATTCAACACCGCGTCCATAACGCCTTCAAGGAAGGTGGAGCTTGTCAAGTCCTCGGGCCGCATGACGACCATGACGAACCATGTATATTCGCGGAGGTTCGTCGCCGTGTCCTCGTATTCCGAAGTGCTCACGGTCGGAGGAATGACCAACGCGGCCGGAAAGCCGGGGAAATTGCGGTCAAGCGGATTGAGCTTCGAGAAATCGTCCGAAATGACGCAGTTCAAGGTCGCCGGAACAAGGGTGTTCAGGTCGGCGATGATCTGGGCTTTCATGTTCTGCGCGTAGGTCATAGGCTTGCTTGGCTCGCGATTGCGGCGGTGATTTTCTCGAGCGCCTTGCCGAACAGCGCGGTGATCTCGGGTTGGGACGCCTCCACGATTCGTTCCATGAAAGGATTTGCTTTGGTGCCGGGGTGATGGACGAGCTTGCCGAAAATCGCATAGCCGCTCTTGCTCACCGGCCCGGACCAATTCGCGCCAGGCTTACCGGCAAGGACGCTGCGGTTCTTGACCGCGATGTCGTGCGGCTGGGTGCCGAATTCGACGTAAGGGGCATAGGTGGCTCTGGGAGAGTAAGCTGCTTGGAGTGTCCCGACCCTGAAATCCCAATATGTCAAGAGGTAGCCTTGTCTGAAAGGAACGATGGGCCGGACCTTGTGCTTCGCAAGAATCGCTTGGGAGCCCATGATGGCCTTTTGCAGGATGGGAAGCGCGATTGCCGGATAGGCCTTGAGCGCCGCTTGGAGCTTGTCAAGGTTGGGGATGCTGACTTCGAATTGTGAACTGGGATTCATGTTAAAAGACGTTTCCGAACCGTTTGTAATTCGCGATGACGTTGAGGTCGAGGGCGTCAAGCGCGTCGCGCCATGACACGGTCGCGCCCTGGATGTTCTCCGAGGCTTTGCCGTCAAGCTGGCGCCGCTTCCAGAGCCGCACGACGAGGTTTTCGCACGTGCCGGTGAGGTCGGCCGGAAGCTGGTGCGTGGAACCGTTGCCCGCATTTGCCCAATCCACCGGATACCCCGCCACGTAGGTCGCGCGGATCATGTTGTTGTAGAGGCCGGGAATTGAACCGTAGACGCGGATGATGCCCGAATGGCCCTGCTGGTCGAGCTCGAACTGGTCTTGGATGAATGAGGTCCAGTTCGGATTGCTCGGCGTTCCAGCGCGCCACTGGAAATTGATAAGGCCGCTGATTTCGAACGTGGCGCCCGTCTGGGTGGTGCTTGCGGGTTGGCTCATCGTAACGGTGCTTCCCGAAACCGACGAAACGACCGTGTTCTGCGGAAAGAGTCCCTGAATGGCGTACAGCGGCATCCCTGCGACGATTCCCGTCGAGGGCGTGACGTTATTGACGGTTGCGGAGCCCTGCGTCAAGTCGCCCGTGACAATGAGATAGGTAACGGGCGCGTTGCGGAGGACGAGGCGTTGCTGCTTCCTGCCTTGGGCGGTGTAAACCTCGTTCGTGTACGTCTTCTGCGTGAAATGCCCGTCGTTCGGGTACATCTCAAGGCCGCTCTTGCCGCACTCCCGCTCGATGAAGTCGGTGGCCCCGTTTATGAGGCGCGTCAAAACCGAGTCGTAGGAAGTGGTGGTCTCTTGGAGCCGGTCCTTGACCCTTGCGAGCGACGTAAGCGCGTATGAATAGACTTGTTCTCCTGCCATGTTGCCGAGGATTAGATCCTCGCTTCATGGCGTCTCACCTCACCGGAGACGCCATGTCAGCGAAGATTCGAACTAGGTGTTCGAAACCGCCGTATCCACCGGGAGCTGCGTGTTCGCGCCGAGAAGGATCTGGGCGTAGGCTTCGCTTGCCGGTGACGTGCCGCCCGTGAAAGCGGGCGTGATGACCGCCCGAAGGTACCGCTTCCGATTAAGGTTGAGGCCTTCGATGCGGGCGACGTTCTCGGCCGCAGCGGACGTAACGGTCAGCGTGAAGCCGATAACGGCTCCCGTGTTGTCCTTCGCATCGGTGTACGTGCCGCCGCTCGTGTCGCACTCTTGGAGTGTGACCGTGAGCGTCGCCGCACTCGGCGAACCCGAGGCCGCTGCGCCGTAGGCGTAGATAGCCGCGCTCGCTGCGCCCTGCGTGTCCACGTCAGAGCCATCGACAGCGGTTGAGCCGCTGATTGACTGCGGGGCGACCGATGTGCCCCCGACGACTTTCAGATTGTCATAGACAGTGTCCATGTAAGTGATGTGCTTGGCCCCTGCTTTCCTTCGACTTTATTCGGAAAGGACGAACATTGCTGTTCGACGGGCGGTTTATTTTGGATTCCTCGTCCGAGTCCGGCGCGAGCGAGGATCACTGAGCGCCGGAACCGGATCAATGGGCCTAAGCGTGCGTCTTGCAGACGACGAAGGCTTGAGGAAGAACGACTACGAACGCGTGGCGGTGCTTGTACACGATTCCGCGCTGGTCGGAGAGGGCGATCTCTTTTCCGCCGAAGCTGCCGGATTCGAACTGCGCAACCCGCATGTCGCCCTTGTCGCCGAAGGCGGCCGCTTTCATGTTCCCGAAGATCAGGAACGCGGTACCTGCCTGCGAAGAGGCGGTGTTGGTGGGAAGCCAGCGGTTCGTGTAGACCGGGAAGCCGAGGATCGAACCAGCCGGACGGATAGGACCGCCAGTCGGGTCGATGTCCAAGGTCGCCGGAGACGCGAGGCCGCCGAAGAGCAAGACGGGCAAGCCGTTCGAGCCTTCCTGCGTGCGGAGGGCAGCCCAGACGGTGCGGTGCATGTAGAATGCGGCACCTTCCAAGATGGATTCCTCCAGTAAGCCGATCATCGCGGACGAGTCCTTGATGACGTCAAAGCTGGCGTAGGTCGTGCCACTGGCGAGCGTATAGGTCTGCGTGTTCGCCGCGTTCAAGATGCCGACGAAGGGACCGGGGGCCGTGGTTGCGGTTCCGCCGATGAACCCTTGCTGGTCGATCATGTTCGCGAGCGCTTCGCCGGCCATTGCGAGGAGCCAGTCAGCGAGCTGCACGGAGGCGTCGGCCAAAAGGTCGTTGCCAACCGTGAATGCAAGCTGCCATTTCCGGGCAATGAGGACCGCTTGGCCGAAGGTCAAGCCGGTAACCGTTCCGGGAAGGTCAACGCCGACGTAGGAGCCGGTAAGGAACGAGCCGGTGTAGTTCGGGATGCCGAGCTCATCGGTTTTCATGGGCCATTTCTGGCACTGCTTCATGATCGTTCCAACGGATGCGGCGATACGGAGAATGGCGTCAGCCACTTCCGGCTCGACCAAGTATCCGCCGCGGTTGTCCTGTTCCTCGATGAGCGCTTCGTTGGCTTTCACCTTCAAAGCACCCTCGCGGAAGCCGCGATAGACCGCCTGCACCTGCTTGGCGAAGGCGATCTTCCGCTCGCTGTCCAAGGCGGACACGTCGCGTCCCTTGACGGAACGCTCGATGAGCATTTGCTCAACGACTTTGCGCGCGTTCTTTACGGAAACTTCCTCCATCGTGGGGATGAGGGACTTTTCCATAAAGTCGTTAAAGCCTTTCGAGACTGTTTCTTCAACAGCCTTAACAACTAATTCTTTGTCCATTTATTGAGTTATGGAGCGTGGTCTTATCGACGAGCGGGGAAGTGCTTCCGAAACTTTTGGTTGAGGTCTTCGAGAGCCTGCCCGACCGCCTTATCGACCGTCCGAAGCACCTGGCGATTCACCATGAACGCCTCAAACGTGTCGCTGGTGGGCCGGATGTCTCTGACCTCGACCTTGGGTTTCGGGGCAGCGCCGGATTTTTCCGGCTTCTGTTCCTCCTCCTCGCTACCCGCATCGGGACCGATGAGGTCCTTTAGGGCCGCGATTTGCTTCTCGTGATGGGCTACCGCCGCGTCAATGATGGACTTGATCTTCTCCTTGTTCTTGGCCGAGATTTCGCGTCCGCTCTTCCTGGCCAGTAATTCGAGGATCTTCTTGTCCTCATCATCGGCTTGGTCATTGTCGCCGTCGCCATCCGGGTCTTCGGGGCTCTCCGGCGCGGGCGTGTCAAGCGCCGCCTTCTTGTGCCGCGCAAGCTCCTTTTCCGCCTTCTCTTCGAACTCGTCGATGGCTTTCTTGCCTTCCTCGCGGGTTTCCGGCTCGCTCGGATCGCCGTCCGGCCAGTCCTTCTTGAACTCGTCAATCGCTTTTTCAAACGTCTTGACGTGCTTCTCGTGCTCGTCCTTCATCGCTTTGCGGTACTCGTCGATGGATTTCTTCGGCGCCTGGTCTTCAAGCTGGTAATTCTCGTCAATCGCTTTGAGCGTCTTTTCGAGGTGGTCAGCGTGCTCGCCCTCCATCTTTTCCGTGAATTCGTCGATGGCTTTTTCGTGATCCTCCTTGCGGGCCGCTTTCTTTTCGTCGCCCAGCGCTTTCTCACGGAACTCGTCGATGCTCTTTACGATGGCTTTCGCGTGCCGCTCATGCTCCGACGTGAGGGCCTTGTGAAGCTCTTCGTGCTCGTCCTTGGCGGCTTTGTTGCCTTTGCCGTCCTCCTTGGGAACGCACACGAGCTTGCCCGGATTGTCGGAATCTTCGGCAAGCACGCCCAGCGAGCCGTCCGGCATTTCGCACGAATCGCCTACCTCCTCGGCTTTCACGGCTTTCTCGAACTCCGGCGGTTCCTTGTCGAATTCCTTGTAGTGTTTGGCGAGATGTGAATAAACGGCGTGCTTGTCCTTTTCCGGGATATCTGCGCCGCCGCGCGCGCCCTTAAGCGCGCCCATCGCGGCCCGAACGCCGTTCCAGACGGCCTTCAGGTCGGAAGCGCGGTGGTGCGGGAGCTTGTAGGACGATTTAACGTCGGGGTTCTCGGCGTCGTACCACGCGCAGATGTCCTTCAACTTTTTGAAATCTTCGCCGCACTCCTTCACTTCCGCCGGGCCGTCCCAAGCGGTATCGGGATCAGCTTTGCCGTGGTCCTTGTACGGAACCGCGCCTTTGGTCGTGAAACTGAATCCCTTCATGACGAGCTGCGGAAGGTTCAAGCCCATCTTTTCCGCTTCGCGGACGGACAACGCCTGCGCGTTCGCGGGAACCGGAACAACGCTGATCTCCAAAAGCTCGTACGAACCGTCGTCGTGCTCGATGTAGCCGACGGAGGTGGCGTTCAGATAGCCCTCTTGGACGAGCGCGGCGATTTGGGCGGCGAACGGATTGGCATCCGCCGGCGCGAACTTGACCGTGGCGACGGTTTGCTCGCCTTCCGTCTTGATGTCCGTGCAGATGCCGATGGGCGGTTCGCCGTAGTTGTGCGCCCAGAGGATGACGGGGTTCTTCTTGAAGTTTGCGAAGTTCCACTTCGACTGGTCGAGCTCGTCGCCCTGCCGGTCTATCGCGGAGGTGGAAACGACGAACGTGAATTCCTGGCCTTCGGAATCAGCCTCGGTCTTGGCGATGACTTCATCGGTCTCCTGCTTTTCGAGAGCGGCTTTGAAGTCCTTGAGGAGCTCTGCTGAGAATTTCTTGAGTGTTTCGTTCATGATCCCGGGAGAGGTGGGAGATCCTAGTGGTGAGGTAGGAACTAGGGATCGGTGGGTTTTTGCTTACTTGCTTTCAGTGTAGCAAATCGGCTTTTTGATGCCCTGTGGATATCTCGGGAGGAGGTCGAGGCACGGCGAGAATTCCAGATCGCCGGGCGTGACGCGCGGGCACGGCACGAGCGGGTTCAGAAGCGGCAGGCGGCCGGCTTCGAAACCGGCCGCAATGAGGTCGGAGCAAAACCAGCTCTCATCCTGCCGCCAGTCGCCGATATCCAAGCCCCAATCGAACACGCCGCGCCACCAGTAAGGTTTTCCGAGTTGCCTGAGAAGAAACCCCTGCAAGAGCCGGACGCGCCGCGCAGTCAATCCCGTTGCTGAGTAGCGCCGGATTGCGCTGTATTTCCAGAAATCGTGAATCCGCACGCCCTCGCTGATCGCGCCGATGAGGACCGGCCCTTTCTCGATCCGTTCCATGCTCACGGGATACTTCCGGCTGATGGCCTTGTCCAAGAACTCCTTTTCGTTCTTGCCGGCGAAACGTCTCACGTCGGCCCGGAACGTCGGCCAACCGTTCGGGAAAAGGATGTCCACGTGGCTTGCCCACGAGCGGCTTTGCCAGCGGATGACGCGGGAGATGATGGAGTTGGTCGCGGAAAACTGGATGGTGACTTCAGACATGCCTTAATCGAGCGAAATATCCTCGGGCAAAACAGTGCATTGGCAGTTCGGATGAAGCGGAGGAGCGCCCACGCCGGAATAGTCGATGTTCATGGTCTGGTCGCCAACGGTGAGCGAATCGCCTTGGTCGAGGAAGTTCTTGTCGATGGACACCGTGGAGCCGTTCAGCGATTCGCAGAACTCGCACGGCTTATTTCCGGCGGTGTACCACGTAAGCGAATGGACGACGCCGCTCTGGCGCCATGCTTCCCTTTGCGCGTAGTTCGCGGCCCGGAATGATTCCGTCCGCGCAACCCGCTCCGCGCGCCAGGTGTCGCTCCACTCGTAAATCTGCTTCACGTTGTCGCGGATCTCCGAAAGCGGTGCGCCCGCCGAAAGCCCTTCGTTGATTTTGCTTTCAAGCGTCGCGAGCGTCGTTTCGTTGTAGCTCTTCGCCATTCTTTGCACCGATTCGTGCAACGCCTTCTGTGCGGCCGGTTCCGTGAGAGGATTGAGGTTCGGCTTGCCCACTTTCGAAGCCGCGATCAATCCTTCCGCCTCAAACAGCTTTTCGAGCGTGGGCGTCAAGGCGTCCACCGTGAGCGAGATCCATTTCTCGATGTCGAATAGCTTGGCGGGATTGACGGCTTTTTCGATGGCCTTGTCAAGGTTTGCCAGGACTTCCTTTTGCTGCTCCTCGTTCAGCTTGTGGACCGTTTCGACGATCTCTTTCTCCGCGTTCCGGGTGCGTTCGTCGAATTCCTTCCAGAGCGCAAGCTTCTTCTCGGGATCGGTTTCGAACTTCTTCGTTCCGAGCTTCTTCTTCAATTCCTCGGCAACCTTCTCGGCAAGGCTCTTTGCCATTTCGCTCCGCTGCTTCGCCCTGCTCTGCAATTTCGCGCGCGGAGGGCGGAACGCAACGCGCTCGCCGTTCGCTGCTTTCACGATCTTGGCCTTGACCGCCGTGTCATGGATGTCTTTCGCGCTTCCCTTGTCTGCTTCCGGCGTTACGTCACCTTCGCTGGTCGGTTCTCCGACCGGCCCCATCGTGGTCGGGGACATGAGCACGTCGCCGCCCTCCACAGGGCCGAGGCCCATGAATTCCTCGCGCGCTTCGTTCACGGTGAGCACGGGCTGGTTGTCCACTACCGCCTGCATTTCCTGCGTCCGGAACTGCCGGTCTTCGGGGACGGGGTCGATGAAGGTGATGTAGAGATTGTCGCCGTAGCGCGGGACGAGCTTCTCGTTGAGGAAGCTGCAAATGAGCTGCATGCGCGGCCGGATAACGCGCTTCGAGAAGACGTAGTCGGCCGTCTCCGCGGTGGCGCGGTTCGTGTCTGATTCGGCCGTGCCGAGGATCGTCTTTGAAACCCGGAATCCTGCGAGGATGCGGTCGCGCACGTCCTCCGAGAGGTTCTTGAAGTCCATGTCCTTCGGGCTGGAACCGGCCGTTTTCCACGTGACGCCCTTGGGCAGCACGGCGATGCGGTTCATGTTGTCGATGCCGCCATGCACGTCCATAAAGCCGATTTTCAAGGACTCGATCTGCGTTTCTGCGACGGCTCCGCTTTCCAAGAATCCGGCCGGCCGCGCGCCGTTCACGAAGAACTTGCGGTTGAATTCCATCGCGTAGTTGTCGAGGTCGATCCATGAGGCGATGCTCTGGACCGTCCCGACGCCCAAAAACGCGTTGCTCGGGTCGGGGTCGCGCAAATGGAGGATCTCGTAAGGCTTGAATGTGCGGTGCGAATTGCCGATCTTGATCTTGTAGCCGAGGAGCTGGTACGGGAACGTCGTGCGGTCGATGAGAACGCTCACGTCGCTCGGGTTCAGCGGATAGATGCCTTTGGGCTTGTCAAGGTCGTTCTTCACGCCTTCGAGATACCAGTAAGCGTTGCCGGCAAGGTCGAGATGGGCCGAGGTGAGGAATTTCAATTCCGGCCCGGTCATGAACTCGTTCACGCCGTCGAGCAAGTCCAAAAGGTCGTGGTCTTCCTGCTCCTTGTGGTTCTTGCCGTTCACCTGGAACAGCCGGAACTCGATGTTCATGACTTCGTGGCCGATGGCTTTCACGGCCGCGTAAACGTAGCCGGTGTTATTCGCGAGCGCCTTCCCCGCGTCGATCTGCTGTCCGGCCGAAGGACGGTAGATCGCCATTGAATCGTCGGTATCGATCTCGGCGAATTTCCCTCCGGCTGATTTGCTCATGCCGTAGCGGTTGAATGTGAAGTTGCGCTCCTGCTCGTAGATCTCGGGTTCGATGCGGAAGACCTTGCGAAGCGTGCGGATCGGCCAGGACGGGCGGTTCTTTGCGGTGAGGGTGGTGGGTTGTTTCTCGGACTGCGCCATGCGTTATACGGCGATGATTTTCCCCTCCTTGACCTGGAAGGCGATGGATTTGCCGTCCGGCTTGGCGGCGATGCCCTGTGAGCGTTCGTAGCTGCACGCGATGGGCGTCTCGATGGTGAGCGGGTCGAGCGAGACGATCTTGTGCTGCGGCGTCGTCGCGAGCGGCATGTTGCAGTTCGGGCAGTTCAGGATCACCGCGTCGTATTCGGGCCAGAGAAGCTCGACGATTTGCTTCACTTCGTACTTCTTGCCGAACACTTGCCAGAGGAGGTTGCGGAAATAGCCCTTGGGCGCTTCAAGGGGGATGCGCTCGAACTTCCGCACCGGCTCGCGCTTCGGGACGAACGTGAAATCGCCGGGGCTTGACAGGTCGGCGGAACTTTGAACACGGCGGACTTCGATGGCTTGCATGGAGGGATTAGCTTCAGTTTAACGTTTCGGCGCAAAAAGACCATGTGCATAAGAGTCGTGCTAGAATGGGCCGATTCGGAGGTTCGCGATGAGCCAGAAGAAGAGATTTGCCGTCGGCGCAAAGGTTCGCGTGAAGATGCCTGGCGTAAACGGTATCGTCAAGACCGTTTCCGACGAGATAGGTGCGTTGGGCGAATACTGGCACACAATTGAAACAGAACACGGGGAACGCCAGGAACCCGGCTCAAATCTTGAACTGATTCCGAAAGCACAAAGTTAGCGTCTCACGCCTCAATCCACCTAATCTTCGGCAGTTCCAACCCCTGCTCGACAAGTCCCTGCACGAGCCACACGAGGGCGTCGGCCAAGTCGTCATGCGACTCCACGCCGAGATTGAAAAGCTGCCCGAGCAATTCCTCGCACCCGTTCCGGGGAAAGAGCACCGTCCCGTTCTTGATGTACGGCGCAATGACCTGCAATCTTGACCGCTTGTCCGTGGTCGGCTTCATTGGCACGACCGGCAGCATCGCGCGCTCCATCTCCTGTATCGCGGCTTTCTGGTAGCCCACGTCCTCCACGAAAAAGAGATTTGCGCCTTTCAGTTCGCCGGGGATGTTCCGCACGTGCTGCAAGAAGTCATGGAAAACGACGTGCTTGTTGAAGGGATTGGGACGCACGAAAATCTTCGGTGCGTCCTCCACGTAAAACACTTCGCCGGAAACGATGCTCGTATAGTCCGCGCTCTCGGCTTGTGAGATGGCGAGGTCGATGCCGTGCCCCTTGAGCGAAGCAGCCGATTTCGGCTTTTCGTCGTAGTAATGAATATCCTCCGGCTTGATGATCTGGTCTTCCTCGGCGACGATCTTGAGCAACATTTCCCGCTGCCACGCGACCGCGCCCATGTCGCGCTCTTTGTCCTTCAAGCTCTGTTCGGTCGGGTACATCGCCGGCCACGTGCATTTGCCGTCCTTATCGATCAGCGGGAATTCGAGAACGTTGAAACCCGTGTCGGGAGCCTTGAGGCGCGAAAGCAGCGCGTCCATGTGGAGCAGGTTGCCGATGACGACGAGCTTGCCTTTGCGCGCATCGATGCCCGGCATGATCTCGGAATGGAGCCAGCGGTCGGTCTTGTCGCGGTTTTCCTTCGTCCTCACCCATTCGCCGTCCTCCGGGTCGTCGATGACGACGAGCTTCGGGCGGTATTGGAGATGCCGCAGTCCCCGCACCTTCTGGCCGCGCGAACGGGCAAGGATTCGGACGCCGTTCGAGAGGACGATGTTCTGCTTCTGCCATTCCTCGCCTTCGCCCTTCAAAGCGAAGTCCTCGATGACGTTGCCCTTGATCTCGCCGTAGTCCTGCTTGATGAGGGTGTTCGTTTCGAGCTCGTGCTTTATCGCAGAGATGTTGAGCGTGGCCTGCCTGCTCGAATCGGCGACGAGGATGATGAAGGGAAATTTATCGGGATGTTCGAGCGCGGCCCACAAAGGCAACGCCAAGCTGCCGAACGTGCTTTTGCCGGAGCCGCGGAAGCCGATGATGAGCAACCGGCGGTCATCGTCGCTTTCTAACGCATGGATGAGCTCGGGATGGAATGAGGCGGGAGGGTCGGTGAAATAGCCGGTGAGGTAGACAAGCGAAAAGCCGAGGAGCGTCTTTGCGCTTGCCCGGCGCGCATCGTGCGTATCGAAAAGCGAATCAACCGGCTGGATTGCTGTTTGTTCCGGCATCCTCCTTCGGGGCTTCTAACAATCCCCAGTTCTCAAAAACGGAGCGAATCGCCTGCTTGCGCTCTTCGTGAAGCGGCGTGTTGCGGATCATGAGGTCGATGCTTCCGCGCTTGCGCTCAAACACGCCCGCGTCAAAGAGCTTTTCGAAAACCACGCTGTACGCCTCGCGCACCTCGCGCATGGCAAGTGCCTTGTCCATGTTTCGGGCCATCGGGTCGTTGATGATCTCCCATCCCGCGCGGGCGATCTCGGCCATGGCGTCCTGGAACGCGGCAAGGGCCGTGTTCAGCGTCCATGTGTCGGCGCGCTTGATCCGTTCCGTGTACACGCTTTTCAAAAGCTGGCCTAAGTATTTGCGGTCGAGCCGGATGCCATCCTGCTCAAGCCGCATCTGAAGCTCGCGCTGGGTGATCTGCGGGTTCTGCGAAAGCACGCCGCGGATTTTCGACTTGTAGAGCTGCTTGTGTTCGGCTGATATGCGCGGCATGAGGTGATTGGAGGGATTGCTTTCATCATAGCTGGATGGCGCCCTCGTGCAAGTCAGACGCGGATGCCGGACTTGTGCAAGAGTTCCGACACGAGCGCCCGGAACGGAGTGATCTCTTCCCTGATGTATTCTCTGCGGCAGATATACTCGATCTTGTGTGCGGAGAAGTTCCCGAGCGTTCGGAATACGTCCACCGTCTTCTTGCTATTGCGGGACAGATTGAGCATCGTGTTGTTTCTCGCATCGCTGATAATGCCGTCGAGCAGGAAATAGTTCCCGCTGCTGTCCTTTATCGCGGCGTCGATGCCGAGTTTCTGGTAGGAGAGGATCAGTAGGATTTCCACGAGGCGGCGCATGAGCACCGCGCAGCCGTCGAATATGTTGTGCTCATAGGCGGCGTTGATTTGCTTCGCCAGAGATTCGATGTAGCCGCGTGTCTTTTGATAATCGGCGGCGGGGAGTATTGTGCCGGTGTCTATCACTTCCTGCGACTTCTCCGCAACATCCGGGAACCGTGCGTCGAGCTCGCCGATGAACTTCAGGCTGAGACGAAAACCCCGTCCGCTCTTGATTGTGCTTTGGGAACTGCGGAGGCGCTCGGTGAGGCGGCTACGATTTGGCTTGGCCGAACCTGCTTTCACCAGCCATTGCTCCACCTCGACGACGGTGAACTCTTCTTTTTTTTCCTTGCGAAGATAGAAAAAAGCGAGGTAACACGCTTTATCGACTTCGGCGAGCGACGTGAGATCGCACGCAGCGACAAATTGTTCGAGGGTCACCGCTAGCCGCCGAGCGACTTCGCCACGAGTTCCTTTGCCTGACGCTCACCTTCGTCCGTGAGATACCACTGCCCCTTGTCCTCGCCGACCGGCGCCGGGGCGAGCACTTTGGCTTTCGCGAGCTCACGGCTCAAGAGCGGGGGATGGAGCTTGCCCGCGGCCTTAAAATTCTCATTGAACGTCGCGACGAGTTGAGCGGCGGAGTATTCCTTCACGCCGGTGATCTCCCGGAGGACGTAGAGCAGCCAAATGCACCGCTCCGTCACGCTCCAGCCCTGGACGGGACCGCCGAACTTCGCCGAGTCGTGGCGGAATTCGACCGGGGCCGCGGTTTCCCCGCCAGAACGGCTTGTGCTGCGGCGTCGGCTCCGGCGACTCGTGCTGTCCGTCTCAGCGTTGCCGGACGCGCGCGAGCCGTTGCCGATCTGCTTACCTTCCGCGAGGACATCGATCGGCTCAACGATGGACGACAGCTCCTTCGCGACTGCCGCGGTGATGAGGGGAATGTCCTGCCGCTCGCCATCCACTTCCAGCTCTAAACCCTGCAATTTCAGCCGCATCTTGAACTTTGCCATCTGAATTACTCCCAACCCTACACGAAAATTACGAGAATCTAATCAGGCAAGTATAGCACCTTCTACTCAAGGATAATCCAATATCTGGGCCTGTCACTTCACCCCCTGATGCAGGTGCAAACTTACTTCCTTTATTTCTTCGATAGCTCCTTCAGCAATTCCCCGATCTTCTTCAGGTCGGCCGGCTCGCATAAAAGGTCAATCCGGGCCTTCATCTGGTGGAGCTTGGCGAGCTGGCCTTCGTCGAAGCCGTTGCCTTCGTTGAAGTGCTTCATGAGGTCCTTGTGGCTCACGGCCGGGGTGAATTTTAGTGTGTAGCGTTCGATCATGGATTTTGTTTTCGGGCGACGTATCGGAACCAGAACCAATGCACAGGCTGTCCCTGCTTCAGCTTGCCCAGCCATCCGTGCCGGTAGAGAACGACGGCCGGATAGAACCACGCGTTCTTAATGCGGCGGCCTGCGACGAGGAACAACGCGACGGGCGCGAGGACCATCCAACTATCCAGCGTCCATGGATTCCAGTATTTCAGATGAACGTATACCCACCCGAACGGCCGCTTGCGAAACTCCCGCACGTAATCCAGAGGGCAGCGGAAAATAATCCACTCGTGCCATTTCTCGGGATGGTAGGTGATCCAAACGCGGCCCGTCTTTGAGTCTGTGTGTGTTTGACAAATCATTTTTTGTAATTCGTGATGTTTCTGTTTTGAATCGGCCGGGAAGCCCCTTTGCCCGACGGCGGGGCGGTTGCGGAGCTGGATGGGAAAATGCCGTCCGGATCGGTTCCGCCTATTTGTACTCCCAGGGCGTTGCCGCTTGCTGTTCCCGGCCGTTTGACTACTCGCCTTCGTTCTCTTCCTCTGCCGGCGCTTCTGACTCGCTCGCGGATTCCTCCGTTGCGGGCTGCTCGGCCGGTGTCTCTACCGCCGCTTCCGGCTGTGCCGGCGCTTCCGTCGCGGGAGCCGCGGGCGCGGCCTCTCTCGGCACCGTCGAAAAGTTCTGATCTTCTGACATTGTTGTGATTTAGTGGTTTTCCTGCGGCGCGACCTTGATGTTCACCGCATGGTTTAAGATTACAATTTTCTCAACCTGTCCGCGAATGCGCGGCTCTGCGCGGCCTGGCGTTGGAAGTGGCTGGCCGTCGTTTCGTGCTGCTTGATCTCCTCCGGCAACTGCTTCTCGGCGTAGTCACGCTTGGATTGGAGTACTTTCTCTGCCTCATTGCGCTCCTTGTCCGATTCGTACTGCTCCTGGCCAGTCATCTCGGAACGCTTGACGAATTTAAGCGTGGCTCCGCACTTCTCGCACTGTTTGGGATCAGCAGGCGGATGCCCGCTTACGATGCGCACATCCTTGCTGCCGTTAGACTCATGGCCGTTCTCGCACAGCCAAAAGCCCTTTTCTTCCTTCTTCACAAGCTCAGCGATGCGAGCCTCGATGGCGTCGGCTTCCTTCGAAACCTGGGCCATGAGGTCGCGCTTGTCCTTCGCCTGCGAGAGCGCGGCTTTGGCGTTCAATTCGTGCACAGCCGCTTCAAACTCCTCTTTCCACACGTAGCGGCGCTTGGCCCACCATTTTGCGAATAATCTAAGCATCGTTGTTTTCGTTTATCGTTATCGCTACTTCGACCTTTCCTTTCCGGTCCTTCGCGTGGGTGTAGCGGATTTCCCCCGCGAGATGTTTATCGTTTGAGAAAATCGCATCGGCTATTGAACCGAAGACGGATTCGCTGTCAGCGTGTTTCTCATTCGCCCAATAAATCATGATTTCCATCTTTGCGTCCGGCGTTCCGTCGATCGGCTTCCCTTTCTGGAGAAGGTTCTTCTTGAAGGGCAAAGCAAGGACCTCCGGCATCTGGTCGATGAGCGTCCATGCGACGTAATCCTTCCAGGCCGCATAACGCTGGGCCGCCGGCGTCCACTGCTGGCGGAACGTCTTCTTGATCTTCGGGATCGGGTTGCCATTCGGGTCGTCCTGATTGCCGGGGATGATGAAGTGGATGGTCATGTGAGCGTTTCGAAGAATGATTCCGCGCTTTTGCCTTCCGCGAGGTGGTCGATAAAATCGTGCCAGCGGCTAATCCATTCGTTGCGGTGCGCCGTATCATTTTCACCCCACCCCAGCGCCTTACCGAGCGATTGCCAGAAGGAGGGGTCGAGGAAAACGTCAGAGCCATGCCTATTTTCTGGGTCTAAGTCCCATTTATCTTTCCATCCTCCCTCTATCGCTTTTTTAATTGCTTGTTCTATGGTCATGTTTGTGGAGCTTTGAATTGGGCCTCGAATAACAAATTGCAATCTTCCCACTCCGTGATGATCTGGGCGAGCAAGTTCCGCATCATCATCGGCCGCATCGGTTCGGGAATCATCGGAAGCGCCCCGAGCACGCCTTCCGCGTAGTGCGACACGAACGTGTGGAGCGACGGGTCGCTTTTCATTCTGAGCTGCAATCTCGCTTCGGCCGCCCGCGCTTCCTTCATGATTGCCGCGGTGTCGTAGGCGAGCCGCGCTTTCTGTTCTATGTGCTCCTGCACGATCTGGGGAAGAGTGCGGATCATTTCAGCGAAAGGAAAAAGTCGGCAAGCCCGATGATGAGGGCGGTTTCGAGAACAAGCAGGAACAGGACCTTGAGGATTCTGACGATGGATTTGTAGGTGCGTTCGGTCATTTAATCTTCAATAAGGTTGGGGTCGCGGTAGGTAACGGTGCGCGTTTCGGGCAGGTTCTCCTCTTCCGGCTTTTCGAGCGCGGCGAGAAGCCCTTTTTTGAACCCGGCCGCGTAGCCCGCTTGGTAGCCTTCGTCGTAGGCATATTGCTCGGAGGGCGTCATGTCAGTTTTTCGCTTCACGAATCGACCAACAGGTGAGGTTCGTACCGCACGCGTTGCGGATGCTCTGTTCGGAGATCGTGGGTTTGTTCCGGTAGCCGAACTCCACCGCGACGACGTTTTTGTAGACCCCTATCCCGACATCTTTCCATGAGGGGTTGAGGAGATTCTGGCGGTGTTCTGGCGAATTGAGGAAGGCATCGTCGATGAGGACGGCGCGGAAAAGGGTGCTTGAGACGTTGAATCCCTCGGCGAGATTCTCTCCGACGTGGCCGTAATAGCCGGTCTGGTCGAAGGGTTGGGCGAAGCCGTCATGCGAGAAATTGAGATATGCCTGTGCCGCGCGGATCTGGGCGACTTCGGTGAGCGTCGGCGAAATCCTCAACGGTGTTGAGCGGTTCAGGTTGATGAGAAGGGCTAATGCGGTGATGAGGGTCATGCGAATAATGATTGCGGTTTTGCGGCCTTTTCCTCGCTCCAAGTGGTGTGGGTGTGCTTCCAGTCAAATGTGCAACCTGGGCGCGGGCATTTCCATTCGGGAGGCGTAGGAAGGTGTGCCTCTATCGCGTCGTCAACCGGGGAACCGACGATAGTGCCGATGTAGTTCTCGGCCGGAATGACCTTCATCCGATACCAGTAAAGTTTTGGATTCTCCGGATCGTGCCAGCCTTTCAAATCGCCCTTACTGATTCCGAGAAGATTGCCGTGAATATCGATGAACTGACACCTTGTCTTTCCTGACCATCGTCCCTCCGCAAGGTCATTTATCCTGCCGCCGACGCGAGCCAAGCTCTTGAAGTCGCCGCGGCCACAGTGGAAACAGATATTGGAGGATGGGTAGACGGCCTTCACGATCTCGTCCGTCCGGTGAGGTCGGCCGTCTTTCAAAAGCTCGTAGAGACGCGCCGTTTGTGAGATTGGGGCGTTGTGGGTGGTCATTTCTGGGTACTGGGTCAGTTTGAATCTTCCCGACTCTAAGGGCTCAAGCGCTTGGCATCATAATTGCCTGGCGGCGCGGGGTGTGCTTTGATTCCACCTCTCAAGCCGCGCGCATTCGGCTTTCGACCGTTTCCTTGTCCGAATCCGGGGCGGCTTCCGAAACGAGGCTGCATGACGATTGCAATCGGAATGTTGTGCCACGGAGGGGCCATTCTGGCCGTGGACGGCCGGGCCACCGATCTCGACGGTACGGTTACGCGCGGCAGAAAACTTTGCGTAGTCAATAATGCTCAGGGAATTTCTTTCGGAATTGCAACGGCTGCCGATAACTTAAATGCAGCAGAGACGGTTGTACGCGAAATTTCTACGAGGATCATCGGGAAAGCGAAAACGATTAAGAAATGGGCACAAGTAGAACGCTGCATCAAAGAAAAAATGACAGAGTGGGCGCGAGCTTATGGACAGAATCCTTTCCCCCGAACTAATCTAATTGCCGGAATAACAATCGCGGGGCAAGGCACGCGGCTGTATTTCTGCGAGCCTCCGAACACAGTTCTTCCTAATAAAGACGGCTATATAGCGGTAGGAACCGGAGCGGCAGTCACTGACCCTCTTTTTACCGCGTTTTTCACTCCTCTTTTTGCGAGTTCGGGGCCGCAATATGTTTGCCGTGGACTCTGTTACCTGATGTACCGTGCAAAGAAAGACAATATGTATTGCGGGGGACCGACAGATGCGGTTTATTTGGATACTCACAAAGCATCAGCAATCTGGCTCAATGGAAATGACTTCAGGGATGCAGAAAGCGCTTCTTTCCAGCTAGATTTAATCCTTCAGGCAACCACAACAGCCGCTTTGACCGACGCAGGGCCATTCTTAAAGAACAATGCTTCAGGAATCGAAAATTTGATTGTCCAATGTGAAAGGCTCAGGGAAACGGTATTCCGCGCTGCCGGCGGAAAGGCAATCGGGAAATAAATACTCAGATGAAACCATCATTCCCTGCTATCGAGCAGCGAAATCATTTCCTCGATAGACCAAACATGGTCCGCGATTCCCGCTTCCATCGCGGGAGTCACGCGGAGCGTTTCGTGGACTCGGCAGAAATTGTAATGCATGTAGTGAATCGCAATCGACGCGATGTGATTCTCGACTTTCTTCGAGTGGGCGTTGGTCAGTCGCGTGAATCGGCGCATGTGCATCCGCATGGTGAGGTTTTGCCTCTCGACGAAACTGGTAGAGACGTGCCGGGAATCGGGCTTTCCAGAAATCGCCACCTCGCGGCAGCCGATGCACTCTGCCGGGCTGTACCGCGTGTCATTCGACCCATCGTTACCGTAGAGCTTGACCAGCATCGCGTAATCGATCTCGCTTCCAAAGCTATCTTCCACAGCATTCAGATATGGGCGATGGCCGTCCGTTGTCAGTTGCACGCGATTCGCAAGCCGCTTTGCCAAGTCCTGCATAAAACCGTAGGCGCTTCCAGCGTCGCGTCCGGCAACGAGCCAAGAAACGATCAGTTTGCTGTCGGCATCCATTCCAACCCACGTCCACACGTCGCCATAGCCAAACTTGCCGCGAAGCTCTCCCCGAAGGTTTTTCTCTTTGGCATAGCAGAAAGACCAAATTTCGTCGCACTGAATGCGCTTGCTGTTCAAATTAATCAGGGCCTTGTCGAGGTATTCAGAGCAGGCCGCACCAAGTTCAACGAGCAACTTCGCAATCGTGTTCTTGGAGACGCCCGTCATGCGCACGGTCGCCCGGATGCCGTTACCTTCGACAAGGGCCGCAACCACTTGACGCCGCTTCTCTGTGCTCAGCTTGTTCATAATGGACACATTGTATAAGCGGTCAAGCATAAAGTCAAGTAGAAAATGAGGCAGTAAATATGCATGAAGGAGAAGGATTACATACTGTAACTCTTGGGTTTCAAGCTGACTGGTTAAAGGAGATGCTAGGAGAAGTACTTTTATTGCGGGATTCTGATGCTGATGGTCTACTTCCTGCGGAACTTCTCCAAAGTTTTCTCGACTTCCAAGAGGCCCCTTCGGAACTTTTCAGCTTCGACTTTAAAAGAGAAGTTGCAGGCGGGGCAGACGAGTATCGGATTATTCTCAAGCCTAGCGATAGATTCTTGAATTTTGTGCTGGCACTTCGGGCATGGGATCGGAATCGTCACGTTGCGGTTTAGCATGATTCTATTTCTTTCTCCATCGCGCCTTAGCTGCCTTTGCCGCGATCTGGGATCGTTTCCTCTTGCTCAAGGCTGCGGCACGGGCATGGCCTCCCTTGAGGCCGCCCAAGCGCCCCAGAGAGACCGCAGCGGGATTTTTGGGGCGCTCGGCGGGGGGCTCAAACTTTGGAACTTGGCCGGTGGATTCGAGCATGATCTGATAGGCAAGCTGGTTCGGATCACGCGGGCGGGCTTGCTTCTTTGACCGCTCAGGCATGTACTGATGGTAGGGCCGAAAGAAAACGGAGTCAAACGAATGAAAATTCAAACTGACCCAGTACCCATTTCTGAGTTTGATTGTCTTGCCATTTTCCGAAGCGTATAATGCTGGCCCAGAGGTGGTTTATGCCTACTTCACTGCTCGATGGTCGGCAAGACCCAGGCAAGCCGGGACCGCATCCGCCGTCTCCTAGGCCCGGCCCTACGAAGCCTCCGCTCTAGCCGATCACAAGCCGTTAGAACGGTATATCTTCGGTTTTTATTTTCTCCTCGCCCGGCCACGCGGGGAACGCTTCATCCCCTGCGGGTTCTTCTGTTGAAGGCTGAGCTTGGGGCTTTTCGGTCTTTCCCTCCGGCTTCGGCCCCAGCTCGATGTGCTCCGCCACGATCTCCGTGGTGCGGCGCGTTTGTCCGTCCTTGTCCGTCCAGCTCCGCGTCTGGAGCCGCCCTTCAATGAGGACGAGCGACCCTTTCCGGAGGAAATTCGAAGCGATCTCCGCCTGTTTGCCCCACAAGACGACGTTGTGGAACTCGACCTCCTCCTGTTTCTGGCCGTTCTTGTCCGTCCAGGTGCGGTTGGTGGCGACGCCCATGCTCGTTACCGACTGGCCCCCCGGCGTGGTCCGCAATTGCGGATCGGCGGTCACCCTGCCGAGGATGATTGCTTTGTTGAGGTTCATGATGATGGTTGTGGTTATTTGATCTTCAGTACTCCAGTGAGTTTATAGAGCCTCACTTCTGACTCCGACCTTTCGATATGGAATGTGTCCTTCGTATCTTCGGTGTAGCCGTGCTCCTTGAGGAATGATTGGTATCGCTCCTCTCTTTCGAGCCGTTCCCTTTCTTCCCGCTTTTTGTGCTCGTTTTCCTCTTTCTCACGCTGTGCGCGCGCCTCGGCTTCCTTCTTCTCGCGCTCAAGCCGTTCCTCTTTTTCTTTCTGCTCCCGTGCGAGCCGTTCGCGCTCTTCTTGCCGTGCCTTTTCTTCGCGCTCGCGCATCTCCTTTTCCCGTTGCTGCCTCGTCTCTTCTTCTCTGATAGCGGCCTCACGCGCTTCCAGTGCCCGACGGTCGGCCTCGTTCTTGTCCGCGAGCCGTTTGTTGATGTATCCCTCGAAAGCCGGGCCGTCCATATCGAGAAGGGCGTCATCGGAAACCTCTAAGCCGTCGCCTACCGCCGCAAGCCGCTCCCTTCGGTGCGGCAGAAGCTCCACGCGCGCCTTGCGCTCCACGGCGATTGCGGCGGTATCCTCAAGCCCGGCAAGACGGTTCTCCTCCGGCTCGATGATGGCGACGAGTTCTTTCTCCTTCGCAATTACCGCCTTTTGAAACTTCAGCGCATCTTCCCGCAGCGCCTTCCCGGTCTTCGTGATGGCCACTCGGGCGTCGCGGATGTTAAGACGAGCATCTTTTACTTTTCGGAGCTGCGCCTGGTCGAACGGATCGGGCAAGTCGAGGGCTTTCGATTCCTCTACCAGCTTCGTAAGCTCGGCTTTTGTGGGACTGAACTTCTCAATTGCTAAGTCCATCTTTTAGAATGTTAATTTGTTTACGATCTCGTTCACCTCGGCGATGACCTCTCGCTCGTAGGTGAGCATGTCGTCTATCTGTGACTGCACCTCTGCACGCGTGACCGGAATCTCGAAGTAGTCGATCTTGGCTCGCTTCCCCGTAGGGTCCGAGAACATCGCAAAACGCGGATCGAAGAAGATGAAATGCAATAGCTCCAGCTTGTCATTCACGATGAAGTATTGGAGGGCTTGCATCTCGTATTCCGCTGGAATCTTCTTTGTGAGGAACGCCTCGATGTGCCGAGCGGATGAGAGGCATTTCGCTTCTACGGCTTCGGTCTCGGAGATCACTCCGTCCGGCGATATGGCGATGTTCTCGTTGTCGTCGCGCGCCCATATGATGAGGGAAGTATCAACATCTTTTCCGGCTTCCTCCTTGAAACGCTCTATGGCGTCCTTCTCAAGCCTGGCACCGCGCTCCATCGCGTTCTCGTCGTTGTCCGGTGGAAGGCCAAGCTTTTCAGCGATCAGCTCATAGAAGCCGATCTTCTTGCCGTTGCCGCGCTTCACCACAATGTCCTTGAGGCGTGAGCCGGTTATCTTCCCACGGCGCGTATAGAGCCATTCCTCGCGCTCAGTTGGCTGAAAGGTCAGGGTCTTCATTGACGTTGGGCAATTCGTTTTCGAATTTCTTTTTGAGCGACTCTTTGAGGTCCGCCAATTCCTTCTTCGCCTCTGCCGGCAGCGCCGCCCAGGCGTTCTTCAGTTCGTCCAGTGTTGTTGCCGCCTCTAGTTTTGCTTTATATTCCGTGATGTCGGGAACGACCGTCGCTGGCTTGCTCTCCCGCTCGATTTCCTCCTCCGTATACGCCTGCGCCAGTTCTTCGGGACATGCCATGCGAAGCGCGTGCATCTCGGCGACCTTCGCTATCATCGTGCGGGGCTTCGTCACCCACAGATTCTTTCCGGTGCTGTATTCGTCGAAATACACCTTTGAGACGAACTCACCGATGTCGCTGCCTACGCGGCGCTTGATGGTGATGCTGCACGAGAACAGCTTGCCTTCTTTTTCCTCGAATATGGGTTCCGACTTCCCCACAACGCCGGATTTCATTCCGATCTTCCGGGCGTGGTCGATTGAGGTCACGAGGCTGTAATTGCTTCCGTACGGAATCGCGTACACGTTCCGCTCGCGAAAATCCTTGAACGTGAAGCCACGTATCATCCCGTCTACGATGGCCAGCTTCATATTGTCTTTCGTGAGGCCCTTGAACGTAGTGACAAGAAGCGCATTGAACATCTCGGGGTTCGAGAGCTCCCTAGTCACTTCCTCCTGAATGGCTACTAACTCCGACTTGTTGTGTTGCATTGGTTTAGTACTAGATTTCTCTTTGATTTGTTATTCTGCTTTTTCGGCCGTGAGCACGTCGGACGACTTGTAGACCTTGATGGTCATTTCCACCGTGCGGCTTCCCTTGAACTTCTTCTTCCACTCGCGGATTGCGCGGCTCACCGCCGTTCCCCATCCGGACGCCGATACGGTGTAGTCCGTTGGGTATTTGTCCGCGAGGATTGTGACTCGATACAACTTCATTTGATTGGATTCGTTGGCGGGCAAAAGGCAATCGTCTTATACCCGCCAGCGAATGATTGTCTTTATTTCGACCTTAGATGTGTTTACCTGAGGAAATGCGGAAAGTACGAAGGAACGACGACGAAGAGAAGATAGAAGAACGTGACGAGGGCCGCGACACCGAGGATGTCCTCGATCATGTCGCTTGCCTTTTCCTCGCGGGTGCTCCAGTCATGCTCGATCTCGTTACCGAGAAGCTCTGTTTCAATGTCCATGTGATTTTATTGCTTGGTTTGTTCGACCTTTTTCTTGTCCAGTATCTTTTTGAGGCGCACCGCCCAGCTTTTCTTCTGTAACTTACGGAAGTGTTCGCTAACTGCGGGGTCTACTTTCTTTCTTGGCATAGTTTCACAATAACATACGAGCGAGCGAGCGCAAGCCCTTAACTGTGGATAGCCGGAGCCGCCCTATAAGCCCGATAAAACCTCACCTTTTGAGCGATTTGAGCGATTGTTCTTCCCCTTACGCGGGAATTGACTTCATGGGATTCTGGCCCTGAAAGGAGGCATATGAAACGGTTACGGGATAACCCGAAGTACCGAAACCTCACCTATCCGAAACGGTGGAATCTCCAACAAGCGGAGGATGGCAAGCGGAACGCCGCCGACCGGCAGAAAGGATGGAAGATGGTGCAAGGCAGACCCCGGCCGGCAAGTGAACGTCCTCGCGGCTTCTTCACCTAACCCCACGGCCCCGGTGCACAGCCGGGGCCTTTCCTTTTCCTGTGGATGCTCTACGGTGAAGTCAGACCCTTGAAAGGAGGATCTCATGGGCGAACAGGTCAAAGTAGATTTCAAGCGATTGAAGTGCGTCCCGCTCGATTCCGTGCTCCAAAGGTACGGCGTGCAAACCCGCAACTCGACGAACAACCAGCTTGTCGCCAACTGCCCGTTGCCCACTCACACCTCGAAGGACAAAGGTTCGTTCAAGGTCAATTCCGTGAAGAACGTCTGGTGCTGTATGTCCGAATCGTGCGTGAAGGCATCCGGCAAAAAGGGAGGCGACGCGCTCGACTTCGTTTCGCTCATGGAGAAATGTTCTATCCTTGACGCGGCGAAGAAGATGCTCGAATGGTTCCCCGAAACGGGGCAGCCGAAGATTGAAACGGCGTTGCAAAAGCCAACCGCTTCCGAAAAGGAACAAGCTCGTGCAAAAAATGCACCGCCTGTCAACAAGCCCCTCGGCTTCACACTTCAGGGCATTTCCTACCATCCCTACCTCGAATCGCGCGGCATCTCCGAAGAAACCGCGAAACATTTTGGCGTAGGATTCTTTCCCGGAAAAGGAAGCATGGCGGGAAGAATCGTCATCCCGATCCACAACGAACACGGGGAGCTCGTGGCCTATGCCGGACGGTCAATCGACGGCTCGGAACCGAAATACAAACTGCCGCTCGGTTTCCAAAAATCGCTCGTCCTGCACAACCTGCACCGCGTGGGCGAAATGGCTCACTCGGTCATCGTCGTCGAAGGATTCTTCGGGGCGATGTGGGTCTACCAGTGCGGCTATGCGAACGTGGTCGCCTTGATGGGACATTCCATTTCCGACGAACAGTTGAAGCTCCTTACCTTCCGGCGCATCATCCTGATGCTCGATTCATGGGAAGATGGCGCGGATGTCCGGCAGAAAACAATCCTCCGCATCGCCTCGCAATCGTTCGTCCATTCCGTCGAACTGCCGAAGGGCAAGCAACCCGACGGCCTCACGCAAGAAGAACTGAAAACCATCCTCGGTCCCCTGATCTAATCAGGGGACCATTTCTATCGGCACGGTGATGGAGAAATCTATCGGCTGGACGTTGTTCGGGTAGGGCGACGCGAATATCTGCTGATGCGGCTGGAGATGGAAATTGAGGACGACGGCTTGGGCTGAAGGCAGGATGCCGTCCACCATGAGGGCAAGCTCTTCCGATTGCTTCCCTGAAAGCTCCACGCGGCAGCCGTAGGTGAACTCGCACGCCGAACCCCCTATCTTCACGCTCTGCGGGACGTACTCGTTCCCTGATTCGTCCTTCACGCCGGAGAGAAGCAATCCCTCCGTTACGCTCTGGTCGTAGGTGTTCGTGATGTTCCCCACGCACTTCACCGCCGCCGCGTACCGCCGGCAGTCCCAGAAGGCGACATGGAGCACGTCCGCGTCCGCCGCGACCGCCAAAGGGCCGGCGTCGATGGGAAGGGGCTTTGCCTCGACGGGAGCGGGTTCCGCGCTTTGCGGCGGGGAATAGTTTTGCGGAGGGTTAACGGGAGCGGGTCGCCCGTATTGGAACACGAGCGAAAGACCCAGCACGCCTATCATGCCGCCGATCCCCATGAAGACGAGCGCCTTGAAAAAGCCGTTGCTCGTTTGAGGCGGTCCTGGCGGCCCAACCTTTCCGACGATTGGCATGGACGGGACTATAGCATTTTTTCCGCCGGGGTGGGAAAGCCGCTCGCGGGGATGCGAACAAAGAAAAAGCCCCGCCGGAGCGGGGCTGATTCTTGCGAGGCTACCCCTTGAAAATCTTGATGAGGCGCGCCCTCACCATCGTTCCACTTTCCTTGAAGGTACCCTCCGGTAATTCCTCGATGTAGGCATGAACAGAATCGAGCCACTCGCGGAAATCGACGGATTTTGTATTCTCGCGGAAGAAGGGACTTTCACTCACAATCGAGACGAGAATGCCGCCGGATTGCAAGATGTCGTAGGCATGTCGGATATGGTCGATGTCCTGCTGTTTAGAAAACGGTGGATTCATAACTATCCGTTGGATTGTGTTGTCTTCGAGCGTGAGGAAATCGCCAGCAAAAACCGAATAGCCCTTGTCCTCAAGAACCTTCGCCATTTTCGGATTGAGTTCGCAACAGCGGAAAAGGCATCGTGAACCGTCAACCTCATCTGCTATCGCCCCATCCCCGGCCGATGGTTCCAGGACCCCCATCAACTCCTTCGGGTCATCGCGATACAGGTCAGCTTCCTCGATCATCCTGCGTGCCAGGTCCTTGGGTGTCGGAAAGAACTGGTATTCTTTCTTCGCATCAACCGTCTCACCCGTGAGAAGAACCGAATCAAACAACTCTTTGGGGTCTTCAGTGAAGACGTGTGCTTTTGCTTTTCGGTTCCACTTACCTCCAATTGTCTCCAGCACCTTGTTGATGTCGAGGTACAACTTCCGATCAAGCTGAATCGATGGCAGAACTACCTGATTTCCGTCTACTACGCATTGGTCAAGTACATTCATGACCTCCTGCGATACTTTCATGTAGCTAAGTAGTTTAGTTTTCGACCTTGTTTATTTAATCAAACCACACTCACGGGAAGAGGCAAGCCCCGCGCCTGTGCACGCGGGGCCACGCTCCCTATTCCCGTTTCAGCCAGTCGTCCAGTGCGCAGAGGTCGTGGAAGATATGGCTATCCGGTTTCCCATCCTCTTTCCACGATTTGTATTCGTCCTGCCAGAGATAGTCCAGGACGCGGCGCACGCTCTCCAATGTCTGATCGTCCATAATTTTGTTTCGGTTTCGACCTTTGCGCCGTGTCGCTTCACGGCATCCATGAGGCACGGGGCAGGACCCGCCGGGTCAAGGTGGAGCGTCCTTAAACTGAAATCACATTTTGTGATTTCAAAGAGTCGTACACCTTGAGGCGGTGGGGTTGCCCCGTACAATGAAAAGAGAAGTGAAGCGAACTACAGAAATTAGAATAAGGAAGTGCCTTATTCTAATCTGCGAGCGGCTGGGTGGGAAATGAAGAGGCGAGGCGAGGCGCGAGCGCGTTCCGTCTGCGCACGCGAAGCGTTCGGCCGTCTGCGGCGCACGCGCGAGGGCGAGCCGAAGCCACCTATCGTCTGAGCCTGTTTTCGATGTCGGCCTCTACGATGCTCCGTTTGGTGCCCGTATTTTCCCGCGCCCACGCGAGAGCCTTTTGGACCGGCACTTCGTCGCCCCGCTTTTCGGGTGCGGGGTAGGTGGTCACGGGGCCTTCAAGAACGGGCAGCCCGTCCCGCAAGGTCCACGCATAAAAGTTGTAATTGGCGAGGCGAACGAGCGATGGCGCGCCGTCCTCGTCCGCGCAATTCAGCGCGATCTTCTCCGAGTCCTTGCCGCCCACTCTGAACGAAATGACGGTCGAGCAATTCCCGAACGCGATCTCGTCGTTCCAAATCTTCCGGTCTTCGTCCCGCATCTGCGCCGTCGTCTGCGTCGCGAAAAAGAAATTGACCCCGTATTTCCGAAGCTCGGCCAGCATCATCTCGAAGTCGATGCCGTCGAGGAAATTGTGGATCTCGTCAACGAAGACGGTAAATTGGTTCCGTCGCTTCTTCCGGCGCGGAGCCGCGAGATTGATGTTCATCAGGCACAACGCGCCGATGATCTTCGCGGGATTCGTGCCAATCTCGCCCTTGGGCAGCCGGATAAAGACGATCTTCCGCTCGTCCATGAGCCTGTCCCAGCGAAGCGATTTCTTCTGCGCCACGATCTCACGAACGCCCGGGCGCATCAGTTCGTCGATCTTGTTGAGGGGATGGGAAAACGCTTCCATGCGGTCTTTGGCGCTCACCTGCTTTGAGAACCAGCGCGTATAGAAGTCCTGCACGAGCGGGTTCTTGCTTTGCCGCATGAGGGAATCCGCGAACCATTTGCGCGAGAGAACCTTGTAGACATCGAGGATGGTCGGAGCTTTATATGCGTCGAGCACGGCGTCCGCGGCGCCACGCAGGATTTCCGCCGTCCGCGGCCCCCATCCCTTGCCGGCGCGCGCTTCGATGTTGCTCATGAAGTTCTGGAGCGACAGTTCCTTGTTCTTGCCGTCGAAATACCCGACGCCGGGGAGCTTCGGGGATTGAAGGTCGATAAGGACAACATCCTTGAGCCTGTCCAGCGGAACGTATTGAAGTGCCTGGTCGATCAGGTCGCCGTGGGGATCTTCCACGGCCAAGCCTTGATGCGTCCGCATGGCTCCGACGATCCCTGCGAGCATCGCGGTGCTTTTTCCCGTGCCGGACTTGCCGAGGAGCCACGTATGGAGGTGCGGATTGATGAAGAACGGGACATCCCCGCCCGGTGTGGTCTTAAAGCCGAGTTCAATGTCCATACGGAAAGGCGGGAATCGAACCCGCCCGAGCCGCCAGGATTCCCGTGCCGGCCGTCCCCGATTTCGAACGGTCCCGAGCGGGCACCGAGGAAAGCGAGAATGACAGACCCCGCCCGTGGGCGATTACTTTAAGCATAGAACTTTTACTTGAAAACGCTATACGTCCTATCCCGGAAGTCTTTGGGCGTCCACCAGATTTTTCCCAGAATCCGCTGCTTGAACGATTCCTCGTCGGTGAACCAGAACTGGGTGGAAGGCATCTCCTCCTCGATCTTCCCGAGAAAGTTGGCGACGCGGAGCTTCGTAGGCATCGTGATATAGACGCGATGGATGCCGAGCTTTTTGTACGCTTCGAGCTTTTTCTGCAAGCTGGATTTGCCCCGCTCGTATTCCGATTCGTATGACCTGACCACTTCTAAGAGAGAAGGTTCCTCGTCGTCGATGATGAACCGGGCGTCGGGGATGAGGTCTATCTCTCCGTCCGGGTCGAGCATGTCGGCCATGTCGCCGCGCCACTGCTCCCATAGAAGCGTGTGCCCCGATTCGTGCAGCGCCTTTTCGAGCGCGAGATGGAAGTCCGTAATCGTGAGGTCGTGCATGACGTGGGTGGGACTTTTGGCGTCGGTCCAGCGCGGAGCCGGAAGATAGCCCAGCTCCGCCGCCTGCCCGCCGCCATTCTCGGCGAGAAAATACACCCACATCGGATACGGGCTTTCCGTCACGCGGACGCGGTTCAGTATCCCTCCGGCGTGAAGCTGCATCATTCTGCGCCTCGTGGCGATGATGTTGCGCTTCAAGAGCGAGGCCGCTTGCTCCACGGTGAGGAATTGGTATTTCGCAACGTGTTTCAGAATCTCCGGATCACCCTTGCTCGTGTAAAGTCGGCGGTCTCTTTTTGGGCCTTGCGCCACGAGACTCATAGGATTTACTCCTTTCAAGGAAAGCGCGTTCCTGTTCTTTGAGGATACGTTCGGCATCTTGTAAGGGAATCTGGTTGGGGAGGGTTTGCATAAATCGTATCATGTCGTCCGAATCGAGCAAGACGGGTTCAACCCACGGCACTTCGCGCTCCAGCGTCCCGTTCGGGAGCTTGACGTAGCAATGCTGCCTCGGAAGCGACGTAAGCCGTTCGGCAAGCTGCGACAATTTCTCCTCGTACGTCCAGTCCTCCTGGCCGTCCACGATGCGCTCGACGGACGGGATGAGGCGCGAGCCGCTCGTCACGGCATGGGACGAGCCGAACTCCCCCTCCGTGTCGGTCACGGTCTCGAAAGAGTCCTCGTAATGGTCCGTGACGTAATGCACCTTGTCGTCCTTCTTCCACCGCTTATTCAATTCGGGAAAGAACAGCGTCTCGGCCGCCATCTTCGCCTGAGTAGGGGTGAGGCCTCCGAAAATGACTTTGATCTGGGCGTTCATATCGAGGGAATCGAGGAGGGCCGGGTTGTGGTGGAACTGCCCCGCGTGGTGGTGGATGAGGGTCAAGCGAAGCCCGGTCTTCAGCACTTGGTCGAGGATCTGGCCCGCGTCCGTGGTCAAGTAGTTCTGGCACTCGTCGAGGTAGAGGAAATACGGCCTTTCCTCGTCCGTGTGGTTCAGCGCGGAATGGAGGAACTCGGAGAGGAGCAAAGCGGCGAACGTCCTTCCGGCTTCCGCTGAGAGATAGTAGGAAGGTTTGAGATTGACGAGAAGGATGGCTTCCTTGTCCACGATGTCGTCGATGTGGATGCCTCCCGGAAGCCCTGTAAAGAGCTTCACCGAGTCGGATTCCACGAACCGGGCGAGCCGGTTTTGCGTGGATTCGACCTGCCGCAAGTATCTTTCATATCCGTTCCTGAGAAGCGAGAGGTACTGCAACTGCTTCCAGTTCTGCTTTACGGTGTCGTTCTCGATCACCGCGATGGCCCACTCGCGGAGTTCCTTTTTGGGATATTCCAAGAGCTTCGCGCAATGGTGGATCGGCTCCCCGGAAACCGCCGCGAGCGAAAGGACCATCTTCACGATGCGTTCGTAGGTGGGCATGAGGTTGGGGTCGTTGCCCCACGGCTTGAGGATGGTGTCGGACATGCGGTCAACGTGGGCGCTCACGGAACCCTTCCTGAAACGGAACGGATTGAACGGGGTGATGAACTGCGGGTCGGACGGGTTCAAGAGGTAAACGGGCTGGCCCGTTGGGAGGTAGGCCAGGTAATCCAAGACAGCTTGATAGAGCGTGCCGTGCCAGTCGAGAAGGCAGAATCCGTTCCCTTCGATGACGTGCTCCCGCATGCACCATTCGGCAAACTTGCTTTTGCCGGATTGGGAAGTGCCCGTGATTTCGCAATGGCTTTTGTAGTCGTACCAGTCAGTCAGCATGTATTCTCCTTTCGGCCCCCGCCACCGTGAGCGATAGCGGCCCTCGGCGAGCGATAGCGCCGTATCGGGTACCCTTCGCGGCGATAGCATATGGAGCGCCGGTAAAACGATAGTTGTAGGCGCGGAATGTGAAGGGTACCCGAGACGCGTCGAGGGCACGGTGGCGAACCGGCAAACCGCGATAGCGCAACACGATAAGCCGATTTTGCCTTCGCGCCATTCGGCGCGCGGCGATACGGATACGATACGAATTTAGGTGATGGTCCAATTCACATTTCTCATGTTCTCGACCTTTCCGAAAGTCGAGCGGATGGTGTGCTTGATGAAAGTTTCGAGGGACTGGGCGTAGTCGGTATGGGTCCAGATCTCGGGGTATTCCTGTTTGGATTCGCGGACGGCTTCGAGGAAGCCCTGCGCGGTGTCGGTGCGTTCGCGGAGGGCCTGTTTGATTGTTTCGAGCCGCGTGGGTGTGGGCTCGGGTTCGCGTTTCGGGGGATGTTCCAATAGGGGAAGGATGCTCGTCACGATCACGCCGATGATGGTGAAGTTCTGTGACCAGATATATGAGAGCCACTTGGCGACGGACTCGTAGGTTTCTTCGGAGAGGGACTGCGCCGCGTTTTGGAGGGTGAGCGCCCAGCGGTTCACGGCGGAATCGGCGAGGGCGGACACTTCCGGCTCGCAGTCGTATTTGGACTCGACGGTGATGAGGGCTTTGACCTGGATGGTCTCGCGGTTCTTGAGGAGTGGCGCGTGGGCGTACTGGTAGTGAATCCTCATCGCGCACCTCGGAGGGTGAAGCGTTCCCTTATGCGTTGTTCAACGGATTGGGGGATGAGAATGGTGGAATATATGCGCGGGCGGGGACGCCGGCGGCTCGGGTTGCGAATGATGATGACGCCGGGTTCGTTCGTGAACAGACGGCGAATGGTGTCGGGCGACACCCTCCATATTTTGGCCAGCTCGTTTACGCGGTAGACGGGTTCAGGAATCAACTATCAAATTCGCCAAGGATGACCTCCTTTGTTCGCAATATAGTCGTTCTCTTTTCGTGGTCTTGTGCCGCCGGCCCACCAGGAAACGTAATACGCGCTTGAGGAGAGGATTGGCTTTGGGCGAATGCACCATAAGCACGAATCGGGTACGCCCCTCGTATACGCCACGAAAAGCGTTTCCTGATGGGCAAGCGGTCTTCATTGATTCGATTTTGAATGAAAACGCTTAAATGGCAAGCGGATTTTATGGGGTTTCGTTTTCTGCGATTGTGCTCCCAGTACTGTACAAAGATTGTACAAAGACCCCGCTGATTTCGAGCTTCATGCGTTTTGAGCGGCCTGATTTTTCAATAACTTCCGTGTTTTCAATGCCTCGAAAAAGATCGACTCCCCCCGCCTCCATCTGCCTTCGCGCAAAAACGGCGCTACGGCAGACAGGCCCGCCTTTTTACCGCAGCGGGCTATCTCTACAATGTGTGCTTCGGCGCGAAGGCAGATGCGCGCCGTAGCACCGACCCGGCATTTCCCCCGTCTCGACGCATCCCCGCCCGTGCTAGCATCCGGCATCGCAATCTCATCGCGCGAAGGCGGGCGAACTATCGCGAAAGCAACTCCGGCGGCTTCCCTGCCTCCCACGGATTCAGCCAGAAGTCCAGCCCCAGCCAAAGACCGTAGGAATACGGCATCACCGCCAGCGGGAGCAGGACGCCGCCCGCGCTCCACATGACCGCCATCTTCCACGCCGGAATCAGAGCCAGAGGCGGGAAGAAGATGAAGCTGGCGACAAAGATAGGCGTAACCAGGATAAACGAAACGATGAAGGCCAGGTTCATTGCCCCGACGTAGTACCCCGATTCGGGCCAATAGCTCAGACGGCATACCGGGCACGCATCGAGCACCTTGAATCGGTGGCGAAACACCGGCCCTTGCCCGCAATTGGGGCAGCGTCCGCGCAGCCCGCGAACGAGCGCTTCGCGAAACGGCGCCCGGCCTGGCCGCGCTTCTTCGTTCACTCCGCTACTGTTCGCCAGTCCCACTTTGCTTTCCCCGCCGCGCTATTCGTCATCGCCGGCGAAGACGCTGGCGAATACGGTAAGGAGCAAAACCACCGCTTGGGGCGGAAAGGGCGCGGCCGCCCGCAGCATACGTCGGCAAGCGTCGCGGTGCAATGGCCGCTCGGACCATCGGCATTTGGCTCCCGCGCCTTGTCTCGCGCGATTCGCGGTGCTAGGTTTGCGCCACGGAGGGAGCGGAAATGCCCGAACAGTCCGTACAACCGCATGTGCGGCTGGTGCAGATGGCAACCGCCTGCTTTCTTTCCCGTCTTGTCTGGGCGGCCGCTAATCTGCGCATTGCCGATCATCTGGCAAGTGGCCCGAAATCCGCGGACGAGCTGTCAGCGCCGACGGGATGCAATGCCCGCCCGCTCCATCGATTCCTGCGGGCGCTGACGAACTTCGGCATCCTGACGCTCGGTGAGGACGCTCGCTTCGCGCTCACACCCCTTGGCGAGGCGCTCAAGAGCGACGCTCCCGGCTTCGCCCGCTCCACGATTCTATCCATGGCGGGGCAATGGAGCTGGAGGGCCTGGGAGGAGTTTCAGTACACGGTCGAAACGGGCAAGCCGGCGATGGAAAGGGTTTTCGGCATGCCTCTTTTCGAGTTCCTGGCGCAGCATCCCGACGAGGCCGCCCGGTTCAGCGAATCCATGGCGAGCGTCCATGAAGCAGAACCGGCCGCCGTGGCGGAGGCGTACGACTTCTCGCCGCTGGGCGTCATCGTGGATGTGGGCGGCGCCACGGGCAATCTGCTGGCCCACATTCTGGCTCGATACCCCGCCAGAGGCGTTCTCTTCGACCGTCCGCACGTGGCGAGCCAAGCGCCGGCCTTGCTGCGCAGCCGAGGCGTGGAGGGCCGGGTGGCGATCGAGCCGGGAAGCTTCTTCGAGAGCGTTCCCGCCGGGGGCGATGCCTACATCCTCTCGCACGTCATCCACGATTGGGATGAGGAGCAGTGCCTGACGATTCTCGGCCACTGCCGCAGGGCGATGAAGCCGGCGAGCAAGCTGCTCCTGATCGAGTTGGTGTTGCGCGAGGGCAATGCGCCGGGCTTCGGCAGCTCGGACATGGTGATGATGCTGCTGACCGGCGGCGAAGAGCGCACCGCGCAAGAGTACGGCGCTCTGCTCGCCCGCGCCGGGCTGCGGATGACGCGCGTTGTTCCCACCGCCAGCAACGCGAGCATCGTCGAGGCGGAAAGGGCGTAGTTCTTCGCAATTTTAGGATTACGAGCACGACCTTGTAATTACGGGTGCGGGGATCTCGGCGGAAAGCGGCATTCCAACCTTTCGCGCAAAGGCAGGGGTGATGGAAGTCGCGGAATCCCGGTGACCTTGCGACTATGGAGGCATTCCGCGCCAGCCCCCGGCTTGCCTGGAAATGGTATGAATACCGCCGAGGGCTTGTTGCCCGAGCCGAACCCAACGTGCTTCGGGTCTTTGCCGGGTGTCGCGTGTTGAGAATTAGCGTCCGCCAACGGTCAGGTCCTGGTAGTGAAGTTCATTTCATAAAAATGGACATTCATCATCTAAAGAAAGCGAAAGTCTTCCCATATTTGTTGCGCACCCCCCCCACTTGGCCTATATGTGCTTTAAACTCAAATAAATAGCCTGTTTACCTTTTCGCAGGCCGATCTTTGAGTGGATAGAAAATTGCTAAGAACAGAGCAGCCTCTGACGCGGAGGTTTAACTTTCCCTACAGGAGGTTACGCGCGTGAAGAAAACGTACGTGAGACCATGCGTTAAGGCGTTGGGCCTGTTACGAGTCGTCACGCAGTTCAGTTGCAACGACAACGACGATTAAACTTCCGGGAGCAGGGTCCGGTGGGGTCACCCGATCAGGGCCCTGCTCCCGGAGGAACTTTTTCAAAAAAAACGATCGAAGTGGCGGGCAGACGTACACAAGTCACAATCGTCCTGAGTTGATCGAGGTGAGCGGAACACATGATGAGCCTCTTGAGTTGTCCCCAGCGCAAACAGCAAGTAATCGCGCAGAAAGCTTCGAACGATTTTCTGCTGTTCAACATGCAGGACGGTAACTATTACTCTCTGAATGAGGTGGGCGGCAGAATTTGGGACCTCTGTGACGGAAACCGCACCTTGCGGCAGATCGTCGACATTCTCGCGGCAGAGTATGAAGCTCCGACGGAGACCTTGAAAGAAGACGCTTTGGGGCTCCTGGAGGAACTGCGAAGTGGAAAACTGATCGTCGAAGCCCGGGCCACCGAAGACGTTTTGAGTTGATTTCGCCCCGCTTCAGCCTGCCCGTCCAGGTCGAGGGTCCCTGTGACGATCAAAACCCGAACGCGGCGGCGGAGGCAGGCTTAAAAATGAGCCCAGTTTCCAAGGCCTTTCTCTTCGTCCGCGTCTTTCTGTTTGCTGCCGCTGGGGTTCCTTCCCTTATGCGGCTCAAAGTCGTGCGAACGGCCGCGATACTGGAGCCCGGCTGGGAACCACAGGCGGTTGATCCTGACCTGGTGAAGAAAATCGTCGCCTATGTAGAGACCGCAATCCGGCGAGGCGGCCCGCTTGTACGCTGCGGATGCTTGACGCGGGGGCTCACGCGCTACTACTTTCTGCGCCGCGCCGGGCTAGACGTCTCGCTGCACTTTGGAATGGGCCGGTCCGGTAAGGGGAGAGAATCGGTTGGCCATTGCTGGCTCATGAGAGATGGCGAGCCATATCTGGAGGGGGAAGACCCTCGGCCGCTCTATATCGAGATGTACCGGGTCTCGCGAGTGGGCAGCCCAAAACCAGGGGGGAGCGAAGCAATCGGGCTGGGCCGGTTGACCCGCTCATGAGTAACCATCAGCCAGTGCGAAGCTATTCGCTCCACGGAACCAAGCTCCGGATTTCTTGTTCCGCGGCGATGTCGGCCTATCTCGACGACCGGTTTCGTTTGCTTCCCAGCGAAGGCCGGTGCGCGGAGGAGGTCGTTTTCGATTTCCATGCCGCGGCCGGCCCGGGCCGGCACGCCGTTGCGAGGCCGCGGGGCGGCGGAAGACCGTTCTATGAAATGCCGGGAGGAGAGACACGCTATTTTGAAGACACGGATGAGGTATATCTGGGCTTTGGGGACGGAGTGCGGGCGCTGTACGAGCCCGGGATGAACCGCGTCTCGGTTTCCAGCGTAGAGTCGGAGTCCAGGAACTTGTTCGCGGCCTCGCACCTCGTGCTAACGATTTTGCTGGTGGAGATCTTCAAGCGGCGCGGCTGGTATAGCCTCCATGCGGCCGGGTTCAGCGAAAACGGCCGGGCGATTTTGATTCCTGGCACGAGCGGTGCGGGAAAATCGACTCTCTCGGTGGCGTTGCTGCGGGCAAAATTCGATTATCTCAGCGATGATATGGTTTTCCTGGGAGGGCGCCCGGAGGACCTCACGGCGCGCGGCATCGTCGAAGATGTCGACGTGAGCGATCAGACAATTGGCTTCTTCCCCGAATTGAATTTTCTCTTGCAGTCCCCCAGGGCCGTTGGGTTGCGCAAAAGGCGGGTCCGCGTGGAAGAGGTGTATCGGACAAGGGCGATTGCCGAGTCCCATCCCCACGCGATCATTTTCCCGCGCATTTCCGGCAGCCCCAGCAGCGTCATCACGCCGGTCGGAAGCGACCAAGCCCTGCTCGAGATCGTGCCCAACGTGTTGCTTACGCAACCGCGCGCCTGCCAGGCTCATCTCGCCGTGCTCGCCGGCCTGGCCAAGCAAGCAGCTTGCTACCGGCTCGACACGGGCCGGGATTTCGACCGCATCCCCGCTATTTTCCGCGCGGTCTTGAGCGGCGATCGGGAGAAAGTCTGTGCCTGAGAGAGCCATCCGGTCCCCGGCGCGAGCGATGCGCCCCGAGGAGGATCTGCTTTTCTCCACGGCCCGAGCCCGAATGACGATAGGGAACGCAGATCGCATTCGGGAGGCCGCTGGGAAGCAAGTGGACTGGATTCGATTGATCCAACTGGCGCTGCAACACGAAACGACGGCACTGTTGTGCCGGAATCTTCAGGATGTCTGCCCGGAAGCGGTGCCGCCGGACGTCCTCAAACCCCTCGCGGCGCACTGTGAGATGCAGGCGGCGGAGGCGCGCGACCGAGCCGGGGAACTTGTGTGCATCTTGGCTGCGCTCGAGGATCGGGGGATTTTCGCGATAACGTACAAAGGCCCGATTCTGGCGCAGCGGCTTTATGGCGATCTTTCGCTTCGGGGATTCTCGGAGCACTCCGACCTGGACATTATGATCCGCGAGTGCGATCTGGTCAGGGCGCAAAACGTAATCCTGAATCAGGGCTACCGCTTGGCCTATCGTAAGCAGCCTGTCCTCGCCGCGGAAGCCAGGGAATGCGCACGAACCCGCCGTGAATTGCACTTCCGCCGCGAGCGCGGCGGCCGGCGCATGTTGGAGTTGCAGTGGCGTTTCATGGTGCGATCGGCCCGTGTTCAAGGAGACCCGGAACGCTTCTTCCGGCGTCTCGAAACGATCTCGCTGGCCGGCGCGAGTGTGCGCAGCCTGCCGCTCGAGGATTACTTGCTGGTTCTATCCCTCCACGCGACTATACACAAATGGCGAAAATTGAAGCTGATCTGCGATATCGCGGAAATCCTTCTTTCGCCCGATGTTGACTGGGAATACGTACTACGCGTGGCCGGCAGCCTGGGGTTGAGCCGCATGGTAGCGATAGGCGTCCTGTTGGCCGAAGACCCTTTGGAGGTCGTAGCCCCGGCCGGATTGACGCGCCGGCTGAAAATCGATCGGACGGCCCACGTCCTGGCCATCGAATGCCGCCAGTCGCTGCTACAAGAACCCGATGAAAATTGGCGCGAGGCGGCGGAATACAAGTTCTTGCTGCGGAATCGCGAGCGTCCGCAAGATAAAGCGCGCATGTTTCTCGGCAAGCACGTGTTACCTCGGTTCACGCCGGACGAGCGCGACAGGCGGTTGGTCGCCATACCGGAATCTTTTGCCGCTTTGTATTATTTTGTGCGGCCCGTGCGCATGGCTTGGGAAAAAATCACGGGACGCCCGTAAGCGCATGGGTCTTGCTCGCGGCGGCAAGAGCCAATGCCGCAATCGAGGGGAAAACTGCAAGACATAGGGCGCAGGGCTCACCCGCGCCGGTCTGAGGATGACGCGCGTTGTTCCCACCACCAGCAACGCGAGCATCATCGAGGCGACGCCGGCGTAGCTCTTCAGAACGAGGATTCGAAACATTGCCGTCCCCTGTCCTTGGGGCAACTTCCCACACGGCCATTGACCGCCCGGCTTTCCAGGCGTATCAACGAAAGAGCCCCAGCCCGCGAGACACCCGAATGAAACGAATCGCACAAATCGTCACCCTGGTTCTTGTGCTGTCGATAGCCGGATTCGCAGCACCTGCACGGCAGGGCAAGCGTGAGAGCCAGAGTCCCTCGATCCTATACACCGTCTGGGCGCCCAAGACTGATTCAACCGCAAGCCACAGCCACGCAGATCACGGCCCCGGCCGGGCAGATCGTCAGCGCGAGCCCCGGCGCGCCGAGCCGCGCGTCATCGAGTTGCGGCATCACCACATCAAGCGAAGCCGCCAGGCACGATTTCATGCGGGAAACGGGCTATCCTCACGGCCGGCACGGCCATGTGATCGATCATATCGATCCACTGGCATGCGGGGGCCTGGACGCGCCAAGCAACATGCAATGGCAAACCATCGCGGCGGCAAAAGCCAAGGACAAGGTCGAACGGAAACACTGCAAGCAGTGAAACGCGGGATTGAGCTCTCCCGAGCTATGACCGGCTGCACCTGTCGGACCCGGGCTATCGCAGGGTGATGATGGTTGCGCCCCAGCCGCCGGCTTCGGCCGGCGCGTCGCTGTAGGCAGCGACGAACGGCGTGCGAGCCAGCACGGCGCGCACGATCTCGCGTTGCACGCCGATGCCGCGCCCGTGAATGATCCGCAAAGCCTTCAGTCCCATTCGGCGGGCTTCTTCGAGGTAGGCTTCGACGACGGCTTCGACTTCCTTCGGCCGCACCGTGTGCAGGTCGAAAACGTCGGTGATGGGAATGCGGATGGGCTCGTCGTCAGCCGGCATGCGAAACCTGCGCTACTCCTTGTCCCCGGGCTCTTTCGAAAGGTCGTCGCCGGCGCTTTCGCCGGAATCCTCGAAGTCCTCGTAATCACCCTTATGGTTGCGAATTACGCGCCAGGGACCCCTCGCCCGCTCAGGCGGCCCGGTCAGTTCCCTCGCAGAGCGGCGCGCACGCGCTGGCCGAGAACAGCCGTCGAAAGCCAGCCGTCATGCCGCCAGAGTATCTTGCCCGTTCGCGAAGTGAGCACGTACCAGGGCAAATCCTCGACCTGGTAGCCGTCGGCGAGCCGGCCGTCGGCATCCTCGACGATTGGCGTCTGAAGCTTTGCCGCAATCGGCGCGAGAAGCTCGCGCGCGGCCGCTCTGGAGGGTTCCGTCGTCAGTTCGTCGACGGCGACGGGCATGGGCCATCCGTGCCGGCGCGCCTGGGCGCCGTAGGCGTCGAGCGCGGCAAGCCTTTCCGGCAAGTTCGTGCTTTCCCCAAGCCATCCCGCAAAAAAGAGCACCAAGCGCGGGCGCGCTCCTCCCAGAACCACTTGCCGCTGACCCTTGCCCAGAGCCGGCAGGCTCGCCGTGTCCGCTGGCTCGAGCGGAGACGCCTGTTGCTCCAGCGAGGCATCGCGAAGAACGGCCGGATGGCTCGGCAGCAGAGCCGCAATCCCCTCCGCCATCGTCTCGGCCTGCGGGCCAACGGCTCCATAGCTCATCGGGGTCGAATAGATTTTGCGCTCGCGGCCCTTTCCGTCGATCAGGAATACGACCGCCTCATGGTCGATGTCGCCGGCGGCCGCGGCAACGTAGACGTGGTAGCCGTGCCAGACGCGCTCGAGCTCGGCGCGCGTGCCGGTGAGAAACCGCCAGCGCCCCTCCAGTCCGTGGGCGCGCGTGTAGGCGGCCACGTCCGAGACTTGCGTCTTCAGCGGGTTGGCGTCGATTCCGAGCAGTTGCACCCGCGTCGCCGCGGCGGGGCCGAGCAGGCGCAGCGCCTCCACCATGCTCTCAGTCGTTAGCGGGCAGATTTGCTGGCAATACGGATCGATGAACGTGAGCACGACCACCTTGCCCCGAAACTCGGCGAGCGACGTCAGCCGGCCCTGCTGGTCGCGAAGCACAAAGCCCGGCGCGCGAGGGCCTACGCTCCGTTTTGGGGCGAAGATTGTTGCCGTCAGTATCGCCGTGACAATGGCAACCACCGCCCCCACCGCGGCGGCCACCAGCCACCGGTCGCGAAATAAACTCGAAAACCTGCGGGGATTGATCTTTTCTTCCATCGCGGCTTGGGCTTGATTCAAGAATAGGCGCGCGCAGCAGTGAATACAAGCGGGGGCAATCGCATTCCATTTTTCTCTTTTTTCCCCGCAGTGCCGCGGCGCGCCGGCATGATTTATCATGGGTTGGTATAGCGAAAGGAGTAAGGAGTGCCGTCGACCCGACCGCCTTTATCGCCGCTTTCCCTCAGGCCCCATCCTCACCTGATCGAAATTCCCGCCTGGACATGGCTCGAAGAGCTTTCCCGGCGCCAGGGCAAAAGGCTAACCCTCGGCCAGGTGCCCGACTCCGAATGGGACCGGCTGCGCGACTGGGGATTCGATCTGGTCTGGCTGATGGGCGTCTGGAGGCGAAGCCCGCAGGCGCGCATGGATTTTCGCCGCGATCCCAGGCGCTTCGCCGAATACGACCGGGCGCTCGCCGGATGGAAGCTCGGGGACGTAGTCGGCTCACCCTACGCCGTTCAGGACTACCGGCCCGATCCGCGCATCGGCACTTGGCGCGAGGTTGACGGCGCGTGGCGCAAGCTGCGCGAACGCGGGATGGGCCTGATGCTCGATTTCGTCCCTAACCACACCGCGCTGGACCACGCCTGGGCGCGAAGCCACCCGGAATATTACGTCGAGGGCGGCGAATCGGATTTCCGAAGCGAGCCCGATCGGTTCTGCCTCCGCGAAGAAAAGAACGGCGCTCTCCGCTTTCTGGCGCACGGACGCGATCCCAATCTGCCGCCCTGGTCCGATAGCGCGCAATTGAACCATTTCCAGCCCGGCGCGAGGCAGGCGCTGGTCGAAACGATTGCAGCGCTGGCGCGCCATGTCGACGGCCTGCGCTGCGATATGGCGATGCTGCCCCTGAACGGCATTTTCGCCCAAACCTGGCAGGGTTTCGTTTTCGAACCGGCCCCGGCAACCGAGTTCTGGCGGGAAGCGATAGCCGCCGCGCCGCAACTGGTCTGGCTGGCCGAAGTCTACTGGGACCGCGAGGCCGAATTGCAGCAGCTCGGATTCCACTTCACCTACGACAAGCGCTTCTACGATTTCCTCCGGGACGGATGGGCTCCCAGTCTGCGGCGGCATTTAGGCGGCGATTTTGCATCACAAGCCCGCATGGCGCGCTTCCTCGAAAACCACGATGAGCTGCGCGCCGCGGCCGTCTTTGGTCCGGAACGCTCGCAAGCGGCGGCCACGCTCGCGGCGACCGCCCCCGGCCTGCGCTTCTATTTCCACGGTCAGATCGACGGAAGGAAAATCCACCAGCCGGTCGAGCTGGCGCGCGCGGCAGACGAACCCGCCGACCCGTCCCTGCAGGCGCTCTATAGCCGCCTGCTCCGGCTTAGCCACGAAGACGTCTTTCATTCCGGCCGCTGGAAACTGCTCGAAACCGCCGGCGCGGGGGACTCGACGAGCGACAACCTGGTTGTCTACCAGTGGCGGTCCGATGCGGCCTGGAAACTGGTGGCGGCCAATCCCACCGGAGCCGCGGCGCAGGGACGCGTCGCGCTCGACGCCGACGCCTCCGGCGCCTACATCCTTTCCGACCAATTGAACGATACCGATTATTCCCGCTCCGGACAGGAGATCGCCGCCGGGCTCTATATTCGGCTCGAGGCCGGGCGGGCGCATCTGTTCGATATTCGCCGCGCGGGCTGAAACCGTGCGTGCGGCCACCACCGGGCACGCCGGGCCCGGCACCATAACCGGATTTCAGGAACCGACGAAAGGAGCCATCCATGAAGGCCATTACCGTTATTCCCGGTCAGAAAAACAGCATTCATTTCGTTTCCGACGCCCCCGATCCCCAGCCGGGGCCCGGAGAAGCCCTGGTGCGAGTCTTGCGCGTGGGTTTGTGCGGCACCGACGCGGAAATCAGTGAAGGCCTCTACGGCGAAGCGCCCGGCGGCAGCAGCTATTTGATCCTGGGCCACGAGAATTTCGGCGTGGTGGAATCGGTGGGGAGCGACGTCAAGGGAATCAAGCCGGGCGATTACGTCGTCGCTTCGGTGCGCCGCCCCTGCACGGAATGCTTCAATTGCCTGCACGGCCGCGCCGATCTCTGCACCAGCGGCCACTACACCGAGCGCGGCATCAAGGGCCGCCACGGCTATATGGCCGAGCATTACTGCGAATCTCCCGACTTCCTGTTCAAGATCGACCGCTCGATCCGCGAGATCGGCGTCCTGCTCGAGCCGATGACCATCGTCGAAAAAGGCGTCGCCGAAGCGCTCGAAATCCAGAAGCGCCTGCCCGCCAAACCCCGCACGGCGCTCGTGATGGGCGCGGGTCCGGTGGGGCTGCTGGCGGCCGCCGCCCTGCGCGTGCGCGATCTCGAAACGCAGGTCGTGAGCCGCGAACCCGATACCGATGCCCGCGCCCAGATCGCCAAGGCGATGGGATGCGTCTACCGGTCGGTCGAGACCACCCCGCTCGACCAACTCGGCCGGCAGATCTCCGCGCCCGACATCATCCTCGAATGCACGGGCAGTTCGGCGGTAGGATTCGCGGCCATGCAGATGCTCGCCGCCGACGGCATCCTGTGCCTGTTGAGCGTCACCGGCGGCGACAAGACGGAACTTGTGCACGCGGCCGAAATCAACCGCGAACTGGTGCTGCGGAACAACGTCGTCTTCGGCAGCGTAAACGCCAGCCCCACCCATTACCGGCTGGCCATCCGCGCCCTGAAGGCCGTCGAAAAGAAATGGCCGGGGGTCCTCGCCCGGCTGATCACCAACCGCCTGCCCTGGACCGATTACGCCCAGTGGTTCAATCGCCAGGTGCAGGGAATCAAGTCGACGCTGGAAATCGCCGGCTAATGTTCTTTCGATCCCTGCCTGGCATCGGGCCTGCGGCAAGAACCGTCTTCCGGGCCGCTTCACCGCCCTTCGGGAGCTGTTAAGGGGGGTGGCCGGGTTGCCGCAGTTCCCGAATGAAACCCGCAGTTGACTAAAAAGGAAGGATTCACATTCCGACATGTCGCCAGTCGAACTCTCTTGCATTATGGGCGGGGAGTCGGGCATCTTAGTAGTTCGTTCAAGTGGATTCGGGGTTTTTTCGTACAACACAAAGCTTCCTGCGGAGGTACCAGTTAGATGCGGGCTGGAACAATTCTGGCAGCAGTAGGTCTGCTCGTCGCAATCAGTTTTCCCCTTCACGCGCAACAGCAAGCGCCAAAATTCGAAGTGGCGGGCGCGTACTCATATATGCGCCTCGATCTGGTAGGCCCAAACTATTCCGAGGGACTTCAGACGAACGGCGGCACCGGGTCAGTCGCTTTCAACCTCACGAATTCGCTCGGCATCGTGGGCGAAATCGGCGACTACAAAACCAGCACGGTGAGTTCGGCCGGTGGCGCATCGATGACGTTTGCGTCCTATTTGTTCGGCCCGCGCTATTCGTTCCGGGGATCGGACCTCCTCACTCCCTACGTCCAAACGCTGTTCGGCGGAGTCAAGGGCAACAATTCGTTTACCATCACCAATAACAGTCAGCCTGTGGTCCTTCACACGGACCAGAACGCCTTCGCATGGACCGTGGGCGGCGGCCTGGATGCCGCGGTGACCAAACACCTCGCCATACGCGTCTTCCAGGTGGAATATTTCCTGACCAAGTGGCCCGAAGGCCCGAGCAACCACCAGAGCAATTTCCGTTTCGAAACCGGCCTGGTCTTCAGCTTCGGAAAGAGATAAGCGCTTCGGGAAAGACAAGCTTTCCCGGCCGGTTCGCTCGAACACAAAGCCAGCGCTTCGGCGAGACGATCTCCGGAGTTATCGGGGATTTTCTTGCTGTCGTGGGAATCAGGAAGTCGTTCGCGCGCCGGCCGCCGGCCGGGCCGAGGCAGGGTGCGGAGCCTCGGTCCCACCGGCCCGCTCGATTTCGATCGAACCTTTGAAGTAGGCGCCGTCTTCGATCATGATGCGGGCCGTTGTCAAGTCGCCGACGACCGATCCGTCTTTCTTGATCTCGATCCGGTCCCGGGCCCGCAAATTTCCCTTCACGTTTCCGAAGACGATCACCTCACGGGCCTGGACGTCCGCGGTCAGCTTCGCCGTCGGTCCGATCGTCAGCCGCCGCTCGCCCAGATGCACGTGGCCTTCGACGGTGCCGTCGATCAGCAAATCTTCCTCACCACTGATTTCTCCCTGAACGTGCAGACCCGCTCCCAACCGGGCCGCGCCCCGCTCGGCGGCCGGCATGGAGCGCGGCGGTTCGCTCGGCGTCATAGTGCCTCCCTGTGGCGAAGGATTCGTCTTTACGGGAGGTGCGGGCGCTGGCGGCGCGCTGACCTCCGGTTCACGCGGCAATTCCCGCTTTTTCCCAGTCCACATGCGGTTTCCTCAATCGATTACTTTCTCACCGCCCGGCGAGCCCAAGCCCGCCGGCCACGGTAGCTCAACACTGTAGACCGGGCTTGCGAAACCAGGCAAGCCGGAAAATGGCTTCTTGCGGCTTTTGCCACGCCCGATGCAAGACTGCCGTGTCCTGGTGAGAAGCGGGAAACTGGCGGAAGGTTGGACGAGTGAGAGGGAAAAGGGGCAAACCTGGCAAGAACCGGCCCAAGCCGGTCAGAATTTCCGCAATACGCCAACCACCCGCCCTTGCAATTTCACATCTTCGGCGGGGACTAGAATCGGACCCATCTCGGAATTGGCGGGTTGGAGCCGGATGCGGCCTCCGCCTTCCCGGTAAAACCGTTTGAGCGTCGCTTCCTCGCCGCGCACGAGCGCTACGACGATCTCGCCGGGATTGGCCACCTGCGTCTGCTCGACGATGACGAAGTCTCCGTCGAGAATATGGTCATCCTGCATCGAGTTGCCCTTGACTTGCAACACATAGGTGTTTCGTCCCCGGCCAAAATCTCCCAGCGAAACCGATTCGCGCTGCTCGATCGCCTCCAGCGGTTGCCCCGCCGCGATTCGCCCGGCGAGCGGCAATTCGAGGGCACGGCGCCCCACGAGATCCTCACGCACCGACCGCGGCAAATTCACGACCTCGACCGACCGGCTCCGGTTGTGACCCCGGCGAATGAATCCCTTCCGTTCCAGCGTGGATAAGTGTTTGTGGACGGTGGACAGAGAGGCGAGGCCCAGGGACTGGGCCATTTCCTCGTAGCTCGGCGAGTATCCCTGCCGGTTCAGAAAACTAACGAGAAAATCGAGCACCTGTTTCTGTCTCTTGGTCAGGGTCATGGAACCTCCCTCAGTTCCCGGAACGAAACCACTGTAGGGGAAGACAAGGAGAAGAGGCAAGAAAATTCTTTTCCGCCGTTTCCTCGCTCTGCGCCGCTAGCGCTTCTCGCGCCGGCCAAGCCCAAGCGGCGGCGCGGGGCGTTGCGGAGTGAGGGAAAAACAGGTCCGGGACTTGGGTTCGGTGCAAATGGCACCGTTCTGCCATCACACGCCAGAGGCAGGCTTCCCGGCAACTCATGGAAAGAATGGAGCCGAGGGGCGGGGTCGAACCGCCGACCTGACGATTACGAATCGTCTGCTCTACCAGCTGAGCTACCTCGGCAAATCCTTGTCATCCTAACGTGAAAACCGTGGCCCGGCCAAGCCGCCAGCGCATGACATCGAGTCACCCCGCCACGCGCCACGAAAAATAAACTTCAAACCGGAACCCGGACTGGCTACACTCTGCTATGGAAAGGGCTGCCGCCTATCGGCATTCGCCGCGCTTGGGACAACCCACTAGTGCCTGAAAAAGCGGCTTTTTCCACCTTCGATGCGCGCCTCTTGCTTATCTCCGGCGGGATTCTCCGGCCATTCAACCAGGCAAACATGCAAGCCGCTGGGAAGTAAAAGCTCAAGGAGGAAGCCATGAACACCGCACAAAACATTCTGAAGGACCTGGTGGGAGAACTCAAAAGTCTCGCCAAGACGGAAACCGTCGTCGGCGCCCCCGTGAGTGTGGGCGAGTTCACCGTTATGCCGATCTCCCGAGTATCCCTGGGTGTTGGCGCGGGAGGAGGCGCCGGAGAAACCGAAAAAAAATCATACACAGGTGAAGGCGGGGGCGGCGGGGGCGGCATCCGCGTCATCCCCGTGGCTTTGGTGGCCGTTCGCGGAGGAGAACTCAACGTGCACATGCTCGGGCGCGGCGCTTCCCTCGGCCATACCGTCCGCAAGGTGCCCGACTTACTCGAAAGCCTGCTCGACCGGTGGGAAGCGCGCAAGGAGAAAGAAAAGAAGGAGAATTCCTGACCCGCCATACGGGGCGCCGGGAAATCCACCGTCTCTGCGGGGAACCAGGAATCCAGACAGGTAACGAGCGCACCCCGCAACCGCCCTGGCTTGTTTGACGCGGTGCTCCCGCCAACCGGGCGCTACCCCGCTCGTGCGACCGAACGATTCGCGCCGGCTTCTTTGGGCTGGCGCAACCAACCCGCAATACCACCGGCTCCGGCCAGGCGAATCGATGCCTCCCCGCCGACAACTTCGATTTCCGCGCCGTGACTCCACGCCAGATCCGGTAGCGATTCCCGCAAGTCTACCGGATGGCGCACCTCGCCGCAGACCGGGCAAGCGTCAGCGGCCGATCGATCCATCCATCCGCATTTCGCGCACTGGCTCAAGGGGATGTTGAATTGTTGGGGAACCACGAGGATGCGTACACTTCCTCGCTGCAGTTCGGCCAGTGTCGAGTCAATCCCCGTAACAACGCCGTTGGCGTCGGCGAGCAGAGCCTCGACCGCTTCGAGTTCCTGCGCCTGCTCCCATTGGGCGACGGCCGGACCGATATGCTCTTCGAGGGCGGGCGAGAAGATTCGGCCCAGATCCTCATTCATCATGACAAGGCGCGATTCGAACTCGCGAGGCAACGCCTCGGCGATCGGTTCGATCAGGCGGTCCGGACCAACCAGAAACAACCCGGCCAAACCCTGCTCGCCGGACAACTCGCGGGCGCGCCGGGCGACTTCGCCGCACAAGCGCCGATATTGCGCATCCATGCGGTGCTCGAAGGTGTCGCGTGCCGAACCTCTGGTCTTCTTCATCTCCCGGGCTCCCCGAAGGGAGGATTCACGGGCCCGGGCCACCTTCCCCATGTCCTTCTTCCGCCACTGGGAAATATCGATCTCGAATTTCCTTTCCTCGAGCTCGGTCATTTCCCCAAGCCAGTGACGGAAAAAGCGAACACCGGCGTGGTCCACGACAACGATGGAGCAAGGCTTGCGTTTGCCGAAAAGGCCGAGCAGAGGAAACAGGAGCGGTTTTCCCCAATGCAGCTCGTTTTTCACTTCGACCCGCAGGGGAACGTAAGTCCACGCGTCCGCCCCCGCAAAAATCAGAGCGCCTTTGGGCAGGGTTACCGAATCGCGAAGAAACGTCTGAACGCGCTCCAATTGCTCGATGAAAAGCTTGCGCTGGTTTTCCGCGACGCCGGCAGCGGCCACCCCGCCGGCCGAATTCAGCCAGATCATGTATTCGGGCGAAGGGCCTCGATTCGACTGCTTGCCAGGATTGGAATCCACATAAGCGGTCAGCAAGGGAGGGGGCAATTGTGAAAATGCCCGTAGTTGGCTGATCTCCAGCATGTTCTCTCCATGTAAACGGCCCGGCGCCGCTTTCCGTTCGCTCCGGTTCTCTGCCCTCCGACGCCGCGCCAAGGCCCGCGCAAATCTTCATCACCCCGGCGCTTGCTACGCGCTTTCTGATGCACGCCACCAGCCGAATGCGCGGGTTACGAGCACAGCCATTAACTCCTTTTTGCAGTATCAGTTGAGCCTTAGGCCGGTAAAATGGAGGGTCTCGGCCCTACGGAAATACGCAAGCGCCAGTGTCAAAACTCTCAGCGTTTCCGCAAAGCGGTCAGAAGGAACCCGTGCAGAAACCGGGATCCCCCGCCGGGCTGACCGACAAGCGTGGGTCGGCAGCTACCGGCGGGAGTGTAATACGATCCCGGACCGCATGTCGCGGTGGGGTTAGGTGGGCATACATGCGGCATCCGACTATGGGGTACGTATGGGGCTTGGGGCGATCGAGTCGAATACCGCGGAGTTGGACCTTTAGATCCATAGGTTATTTGAAAGCATCATACGAATCCGAAGGAGCATAAGTCAACTGACTTCTTCCCGGACCTATTGGGGAGAGGTGCCGGTCCTCGGACGCGCCCCCGCCCATTCGCCTCCCCATGGACTCGCGGCTCGGACGGCCAGGATGCCATTTCTTCTTAACTGTTTCGCGCAAAGCGATTTGCGCGGAGGCAGCGCTCACTCAAGCTCCCAAGAACCCGCCAAGCGCCTGAGCAAAATGAACTGGCCGATGTGGTAGGAGCTGTGATCGGCGACCAGCATGGCCTCGCGGAGAATCGTTTGGCCCTCGCCGTGGGGAATTCGAGCAAACAGATCGACATGAGGATTTTTCACCAGATCGATCAACGCGTCGCGGTCGGCGCAGAATGCGCGAACGCTTCTCTCCCAGGCGGCCGCGTCTGGTGGCGCTTGGGTTGGTGGCCAGTACCCATTGGGGTAGGAAGGAGAAACGTGCCGGCTGTTTCGGCTAAATTCGAGTATATCCCACTGCACGATGCGGAGATGTTCCAAAAGCTGCCATGGCGTGTGGGGCGATCCGGCAATCTTCACCCCGCAAAGATGGGAAGGAAAATCCACCACGGCGCGGTTGAAACCGGCGTGAGCTTGTTCTTTTGACAGAAGGTTGACGAGATGATTGCGCAGGGATCGACCACGGCCATCCTCAACGCCCCGGCGCCTGCCACCCTGCGCCGACCGTCGCTTCGAAACCTTTCTGGGCTTCGACCGGGGCATTCTCACATCCATCCCCCGACCCCGCGAGCGGACTCCAGCTCAGAAAACCGCCCGTTCCGCGCAATCGAGGAACCGGAGCCCTTCTCGCGTCAGTACGACCGGCTCGTAGCGCCCATGGCGCGGCGCTGCTGGAAGCACTCCCGGCAATACACCGGCCGGCCCTGCGTCGGCTTGAAGGGAACCGTGGTCTCTTTCCCGCATTGTGAGCAAGTGGCTCGCGTTTCCATCCTGTGGCTCGAATCCCCACCGGAGTTCGGGCCCGGACTTTGCGCTCGCTTGGCCTTGCATGTCTTGCACCGTTTGGGCTCGTTTCGGAACCCCTTTTCGGCGAAAAACATCTGTTCGCCAGCAGTAAAGACGAACTCGGCCCCGCATTCACCACACTTCAATACCTTATCGTGAAACTCCATTTGCTGCTCCGTAACCCCGCCGCCCGGGGAACAGCATGCCGGGACAAAGGCCACCTCTGAAATCGCCCCAATCAAAAAACGGGAATGAGGAAGAAGGTCCCACCCTGCCCCCTGGCATCGGTTAACGCGTTATCGAAGAATTCACGACCCACCCTTTAGTCCTGCTCGCGCCGCAACTTCTTCCGCAGACGCCTGCGTGAAAGCGCTGCTTTGGCGCGACGTTTCTCGCCGGGCTTCAAGTAGTAGCTGTGCCGCTTGATTTCCTTGATGATGTCCTCTTGCTGCACCTTCCTCTTGAAGCGACGGAGAGCGTTCTCGAGAGATTCCCCTTCTTGAATCGTCACTTCAGCCACTCATGACTCACCCCCTCCCGATGTGGCAATACATAGCGGATCGCTGCCTAAAGACCACGATGGCCTGGACGCGAATCGCTCTATTGGTGGCTTCCTTCTAGCCGAGCCCCCATGGAAAGTCAAGAAATAATTTACCAGAAAACGGCTCCCCGCATTCCGCTCCCGGCCCGGATGTTGTTACAATGGCCGGTATTTTTGGCTTATCTGCACCCGGATCGAGGCAGCACGGCGGTCCGTCCGTGGCGCGCACCAGCACCAGAAGGAAACCGTCGGGAGCGATTCCCCATGCATCCCATTCAAGACGCCATCGCCGTCGTTTTGGCGGGCGGCCAGGGCGAGCGGCTTTGGCCGCTCACGCGCGACCGGGCCAAGCCCGCCGTGCCGTTCGGGGGTATCTACCGGATCGTCGATGTCACCCTGTCGAACTGCATCAATAGCGGCCTTCGCCGGATCTTCGTGCTGACCCAATACAAGGCGCTCAGCCTGAACCGGCACATCCGCCGCGGATGGTCGCCCTTGATGGGCATTGGGGACTTCATCGAGGTGCTGCCGCCCCAGATGCGCGTTTCGCAGAGCTGGTACCAAGGCACCGCCGACGCCGTTTATCAGAACATCTATTCCATCGGCAGCGAGCGGTCGAATTTCGTCTTCATCCTGTCGGGCGATCACATCTACAAGATGAATTACCAGAAGATGCTCGACGAACACCTCGCCACCGGCGCCGAGGTCACTGTCGGGGTAATCCAGGTGGAGCGAGACGAGGCCGCCGGCAGCTTCGGCGTCATCGAAGTCGATTCCCAGGGATGGGTTCTGGGCTTCGCGGAGAAACCGGCCGAGCCGAAGTGCACGCCTCACGATCCCTCGAAGTGTCTGGCCTCGATGGGCGTCTACGTGTTCAACACGCAATCGCTGATACCCATCCTGATCGCCGACGCGGAAGATCCCGCCTCCCATCACGATTTCGGCCGCGACATCCTGCCCCGCATCCTGGGCCGCCACCGCGTCTGGGCCTACGACTTCATCGACGAAAACAAGAAGCAGGCGCTCTATTGGCGCGACGTTGGCACCCTCGACGCCTACTTCGACGCCAATATGGACCTGGTCTCCGTCAGCCCCATCTTCAACCTTTACGACAAGGCCTGGCCTATCCTGACCTGGCAGCACCAATACCCGCCGTCTAAATTTGTCTTTTCCGACCCCAACCGCATGGGAGTGGCGCTCGATTCCATCGTCGCCAGCGGCGCGATCGTCTCGGGCGCGCGCGTCAGCGGCTCCGTTCTGGGCTACGACGTTCGCGTCAATAGCTACTCCCAAGTAGAGGATTCGATTCTCTACAATCACGTCAATATCGGCCGTCACTGCCGGATTCGGCGGGCCATCATCGATCGCCACGTCGATCTGCCCGAACGCACCGTGATCGGATACGATCCCGAGGAAGACCGAAAGCATTACTACGTGTCCGACAGCGGAATCAGCGTCGTCGTGAGGGAGGAATCGATACTGGAAGAGCCCGAGTAGGCGGCCGAGCTTCTGTTCCCGAAGAGGAGCGCGCATGGATACCCGCATTGAGCAAATTCACGCCCGCGAAATCCTGGATTCCCGCGGCAACCCCACCGTCGAAGCGGACGTGCTGCTGTCGGGCGGTGTGCGCGGCCGGGCCGCCGTTCCTTCCGGCGCTTCGACCGGAAAGCGCGAGGCCCTCGAATTGCGCGACGGGGATCCCGCGCGCTACCGCGGCAAAGGCGTCACCCGGGCCGTCGCGAACGCCAATACGACCATCGCCCATGCGCTGGTCGGGCTCGACGCCATCGAGCAGCAGGTTCTCGACCACCGCCTGATCGATCTCGACGGCACGCCGAACAAATCGAGCCTCGGCGCCAACGCCATGCTGGCCGTATCCATGGCCGTGGCCCGCGCCGCGGCCCAGGCGCGCGGAGTCCCTCTGTATCGCTATCTGGCCGGTTTTTCCCGTCGCTCCGGCGCGACGCTGCTCCCGGTTCCGCTGATGAACATCCTGAACGGCGGCGTTCATGCCGATAACTCGGTCGATTTCCAGGAATTCATGGCCGTGCCGATCGGCGCCAAGTGCTTCTCGGAAGCCTTGCGGATGGGCGCCGAGGTCTTCCACCGGCTCAAGGGCACCCTCAAGAAACGCGGCTATTCGACGGCGGTGGGCGATGAAGGCGGATTCGCGCCCGATCTGAAATCGAACGTCGAGGCGGTCGAGGTGATTCTCGACGCCATCCAGGCCGCCGGGTTCACGCCCGGCCGGGACGTGGCCATTGCCCTCGATCCGGCGTCGAGCGAGTTTTTCGACGCCTCGACGCGCCGCTATATTTTCCGCAAGTCGGACCGGTCCGAGCACACCTCGGACCAGATGATCGATTTCTGGACGGAGTGGGTGCGGCAGTATCCCATCATTTCCATCGAGGACGGCCTCTCCGAGGAGGATTGGGACGGCTGGCAGTCGATGACGAAAACCCTGGGCAGGAAAATCCAGCTTATCGGCGACGACATCTTCGTCACCAACGTGAAAATTTTCGAGCGGGGCATCGAAAAAAAAGTAGGCAACGCCATCCTCATCAAGCTGAATCAGATCGGCACCCTCACCGAAACGATCGATTGCGTCGAGATGGCTCTTCAAAACGGGTATCGCGCCGTCATTTCCCACCGTTCCGGGGAGACCGAGGATTCCTTCATCGCCGACTTTACCGTCGGCATGGGCACCGGGCAGATCAAGTCCGGCTCCGCCTCGCGCGGCGAACGCATGGCCAAGTACAATCAGTTGCTCCGGATCGAGGAGGAGTTGGGCGCGAGCGCGAAATTCGCCGGCTGGCCTTCGCGATAAGAGGAAAGGAGCCCGACCATGAATCGAGAACCATCGCATCCTCCGCCATCCAAGACCACCGCGGCTTCGAGCGAATTCACGATCGAAATCGAACAGATCGAGGACTATGCATTTCAGGTGCGGTTCGATAAAGAGCAGTTCCCGCCGCTGGCGCTCGATGAGCCCGCTCCTCTCGGCAAAAACAGCGGCCCGGACGCCTCGATGATATTGGCGGCGGCCGTCGGCAACTGCTTGAGCGCCAGCCTGCTCTTTTGCGCGCGCAAGGGCCGGATGGAAATCGGGCTAATCCGCACCCGGGTTCGAGCACACCTGGCCCGGAACGAGCGCGGCCGCTGGCGCGTCGAGAAGATTTACGCGGAAATCGATCCGCACATTCCCGAGACCGAGAAACGGAAGGCCCTTCGCTGCCTGGATCTTTTCGAGGATTATTGCGTGGTGACCGAGAGCGTCCGGCGGGGGATCCCCGTGGAAGTCTCCGTCATCGGCCTCGAAGAGTTGCGCTCGTCCGAAACAAAATGAACCGCGGCGGCAGGGCGTCCAAGAAGGGATAAAGATCAATGGGAACCGACAACCAGAACGATCCCGCCCCGGGCGCGGGAAAACACGATCGCACGGGAGCGAAACAGCCGGAGCGGTTCGACCCGCAGATCGCCGATCGGCTCGACGACATTTCCCGGCTCGAGTATCTGCCGCCGGAGAAAGTTTGGGAACTGCTCGATCCCCCGCGCGGGGGCCTCGTCGTCGACTTCGGCGCCGGCACGGGAACCTACGCCATTCTCCTCGCGAGCGCCCGGCCGGACGTAACCGTGATCGCTCTGGACGAGCAGCCGGGGATGCTCGGCCGCTTGCGCTCGAAACCGGAAGCGCAGCAACGGAAGAATCTCCGCCCCGTCCTTTCCGGGGAAATGGATGCGTTTCGCGGGCGGGCCGACCGGGTGATGGCATTGAACGTCCTGCACGAGCTGGGAGACGAGTCGCTCAAGGATCTGGGATCGCTTCTGAAGGCCGGCGGTTTCGCCCTGGGCATCGATTGGAACGCGGAGGTGGACCGCCCGGTGGGACCGCCGAAGGACCATGTGTACACTCCCGCCGAAGCCGCCGCCCGGATCGAAGCTTTGGGCTTTTCGGTCGAGCGGCTCGAATCGTTTCCGTATCACTACGCCCTGCGCTTTCGGCTCCGTTAACAGCCGGCCTCGGCAAGATTCTTGAGAGTCGCCGCGTCACGGCCTTTGCGGCTCCCGCCTTTCCCTAATCCGTGACTCTGTGTATCCTGGCGGTCGATGACGAAGCCACCGAAACCCATTCTCCTCACCGTGCTCGACGGCTGGGGCTTTTCACCGCGGCGCGAAGGCAACGCCATCGCGCTCGCCCGCAAACCGAACTACGACGCTTTGCTCAAGCAATTTCCCAACACGCTGATCCAAGCCTCGGGTCCGTCGGTGGGTCTGCCCGACGGGCAGATGGGCAATAGCGAAGTCGGCCACCTGAATATCGGCGCCGGGCGCATCATTCAGATGGACATCACGCGAATCGATCAGATGATCGCCAGTGGAACCCTCCACCGGCAGCCCCTGCTGCTCGAAGCGATGCGGCGCGGCCGCGAGAATCAGCTCCATTTGATGGGTCTGGTCAGCGACGGAGGCGTCCACTCCCATATCCAACATCTGTTTGCCCTGCTGCGCATGGCCGCGGAAAACAAAGTCTCGCGCGTCTTCCTGCACTGTTTCAGCGACGGGCGCGACACCCCGCCCACCAGCGGCCAGGACTACCTTCGCCAGCTTCAGCAGAAACTTCGCGAATATGGAATCGGCCGCATCGCCACCGTCACCGGCCGCTACTACGCCATGGATCGCGACAACCGCTGGCCACGGATCGAACGCGCCTATCGCGCCATCGTCCACGGCGACGCCGAGCACCGCGCGAGCGACCCCGTCCAAGCCGTGCTGGCCAGCTACGAACGCGGAGTCAGCGACGAATTCATCGAGCCGGTCGTCATTACCGGCGCCGATGGCGAGCCCGTGGCGCGCGTCCTCGACCGGGATGCCGTCATTTTCTTCAATTTCCGCGCCGACCGCGCCCGGCAAATCACTCTCGCGCTGGTCGAGCCCGGCTTTGACCAATTCGCCGATCCTCACCGGCCGGCCGATATTCTGCTCGCCGGCATGACGCAGTACGAGAAAACGTGGCCTTGGCTGCGCTACGTGCTCGCGCCGAAAAAAATCGAACACCTCCTGGCCCAGGTTTTCGGTGAAATCGGGTTCCGCAACCTGCGCGTGGCGGAAACCGAGAAGTACGCCCACGTCACCTATTTCTTCAACGGCGGCATCGAAAAGCCCTTCCCGGGCGAGGAACGCATCCTGGTCCCTTCACCGAAAGTCGCCACCTACGACCTGAAGCCGGAGATGAGCGCCGCCGGCGTCACCGAAACCGTCGTCAAGGCCATCGAAAAGGGCAAATTCGACGCCATCATCATGAACTACGCCAACGCCGACATGGTCGGCCACACCGGCAATCTCGAAGCGGCCGTGCGCGCCGTCGAGGCGGTCGACGAAGGCCTCGGCCACATCCGCCAGGCTCTCGGAAACAAGCGCGGCGCCTGGATCATTACCGCCGATCACGGAAACGCGGAAACGATGATCGATCCGGCGACGGGAGGGCCCCATACCTACCACACCACCAATCCCGTCCCGCTCATTCTGGTCACCGGCGACGCCCACGCCGGCCTGCGCGGCGGCGGCTCGCTGCGCGACATCGCTCCGACCATGCTCGGACTGGCCGGCGTTACCCCACCCGCGGATATGAGCGGCCACGACCTGCGCACCAAGAACCACTGACGGCCCCGCGCGATCCATGCCGCGCGCCGGGGCATTCCGGCCCGTATGCTATATTGATCGTCGAGAGAGAGGAAGTCGTGGCACTCACCGAACAGATTCAGAAAGATTTAATCGAAGCGATGAAAGCGCGCGATGAGCTGCGCGCGAGCGTGCTGCGCATGGTGAAAACCGCTCTCAAAATGAAGGAAGTGGAAAAAACGCGGCCTCTCGACGACGCCGAGTCCACGCAGGTGCTCCAAACGCTCGTCAAGCAACGGCGCGAATCGATTGAGCAGTTCCGCCAGGGCGGCCGCGACGATCTGGCCGACCGGGAAGCGCAAGAGATCTCTGTTCTGGAAGCCTACCTGCCCGCCGCTCCCACCGATTCCGAAATGCAGGCCGCGATCGAAGCCGCCATCATGGAAACCGCCGCCAGTTCGCCCAAGCAGATGGGCGCGGTGATCAAGGCGGCGCGAGCACACTTGGAGGGAAAGGCCGTCGACGGCAAGCTACTGAGCGAACGGGTACGCCAGCGACTGGAAAAGAACGCATAGAGGCGCCTCCACGCTTTCTCTTCGCTTCCCCGCATTTGCCGCGGTCCTGTCTCCCTATTTCGCGCGAAAGAAGATCGGCCGAACCGGGGAATCAGCCCGGAATCACGACCTCTCCCGGAAACTTTTTCAAAACCGGCGCGCGCATAAAAAACGCCCCGCATTTTCGCGAGGAAAATGCGGGGCGTATGCTTCAGCGCCTAGAAAAAGCTGCGAGATGCCTCTCTAGCCACCCATCGGCATCGGAACCGACTGCTTTTTCTTGCTGCTCTTCTTGCTGCTCTTCTTCTTGCTTGATTTCTTGTGGGACTTCTTTTTACGAATCTTCTTCTTCTTCGAAGAAGTCTGACTTGCCGCGTCCCTCCGAACAGGCGTCGAGGTGCGGGCAAAGCCCGCCACAGGCGCCAACATCAGTAGAGCCGCAAGTACACCGATCAAGCGGAAACGCATAGGTTGGTTACCCCTCCGACCAAAAGATAGAAACTGCGAGAATCTACCATACGACGCCTATCTTTGCCTAACGGTTGCCTGGGTTGTGCCGGCTCTAATGCCCGCCTCACTGGCACGTGCCGGGATGGCAAGGCTTGGCTCGGGCCTTTCCGGTTTGCGTCTGAATGCCGTCCGCTCTTCCGGCGCGCGTCTTGGACGCCGCCCAAGGCCTCCGGGGAATCAATATCCCTCCCGCAATCAATGGACTAGGGGTGGCTGCATCCGCCATTCCAGCGACCGCCCGGCCACGCCTTCATTAGGGACCCATGAACCTGGTCAGGGCAAACCTCTTGGTTCGATTTCGCCACCATCGCCTATAATTTGGGGAACCTGTAAGGGCTGGCGCCGCCGGCGGAGGCCGGTGGCAATCCAGGCTGGAATCCGCTTCGTCCGAAGCAAAGGCGCATTGATGAGTGAAGCTCTCTTGGACGTCAAGAATCTCCGTGTGAGACTCGACGGCTCTTTGGTGCTGTCGGATCTGAATTTCAGCGTCAACAAAGGAGAATTCCTGACGATTCTCGGCCCCAACGGATCCGGGAAGACGGTACTGCTCAAAGCGCTCCTGGGCCTGCTGCCCTACGAAGGCGAGACGATTTGGCATGAGAAACTGAGAACCGGCTACCTTCCGCAGGGACTCAATCAAATGTCCGTCAGAGAGATGCCGCTGTCGGTCAGGGATTTTTTCATGCTCAAGAACCGGAAGCGCGACGAGGCGTCGAAGTACCTGTCCCTGGTTGGCTTGCCGGCGGGAGTTCTCGATAGGAAGGCGGGCCATCTATCCGGCGGGGAATTTCAGAGGATGCTCGTCGCGTGGGTTCTCTCTTCGCGGCCAAACGTCTTGTTTCTCGACGAGCCCACGACGGCGGTTGACGTTGCCGGCGGCGAGACGATCTTTTCGCTGCTGAGCGAACTCTGGCGGGAGCAGAAACTGACCATTTTTAACGTCACCCACGATCTCAATATCGTCTACGCGTATTCGACGCACGTGCTTTGCCTGTCGCGAGTCGGGCACAGCTGCTACGGCGTTCCGCATGAAGTACTGACTCCGGACGTACTGAATGAGATGTATGCCAGCAACGTCAAGTTTTACACGCATTCGGGCGGACGGGCGGAATGACCAGCCCGGTTTTGCTGAGTCTAATCAGCGGCGTGTTCATCGCCGGCGCCGCGGCGTACGTTGGAACGCTCATGCTGTCGAGGAAAATGGCGGTGGTCGCCGGGCCGCTCGGGCACTTGGCGCTGCCGGGAGCCGCGCTGGCATTGATCTATGGATTCAGCCTTTCCCTGGGCGCGTTTCCCTTTGTCGTGCTGGGAATTCTGGTGATGTGGCGCCTGGAGATCAAGACGAAACTGCAGATGGAAGCCCTGGCGGCGATCGTTTTCGCCACCGGCGTAGGGGTGGCGTTTCTCTTTCTGCCCATCGACAAGGCGGAGGCCGCATTGATCGGCGACATTTCCCACGTCGGAATCGATGCCACCATTGCCACGGTCATTCTGAGTTCGGGCGCCTGTTTTGCCATTTGGCGCAGCTATTCCCAAATTATGCTGATCAACATCCAGGAGGATCTGGCCAAAACGGAAGGAGTCAATGTAAAGCTCTACAATCTGATCTACCTTTTGTCGATCGCCGTCATCGTCGCCTTGGGAGTGGCTCTGGTGGGCGGACTCATGACGGCCGCTCTGGTGGCGATCCCCGCCGCGGCGGCCAGGAACGTGAGCCGAACCCTCTTCCAATACGGGTTGGCTTCGGGAGCGTTCGGAATCATGGCGGCCGTTGTCGGGATCATGGTTTCGGTATTCACCCGCCTTCCGGCTGGGCCTCTGGTCATTATCACGAGCGCGGTTATTTTCTCGGCAACGGTACCGGCGGCAAAGGCCTGGACGTGAAGTTGCGGTAGCTCTGCCGCGTCGTACAATCCATCTCCGCCGGCCTGGCGCGTCCCAAGCGCCCGCTCTTGACTTCGTCCGGCGACGCGCCTACGCTCCGGCAAGCATCCATTCCGGCAATATCCGGAACCCAATCTGGTGAGGAGGCGCGACATGGCCGGTGGTTTCAGACAGTTTCTGCTTCGTGGAAATGTAGTCGATATGGCGGTGGGCATCGTGATCGGCGCGTCATTCGCTACGGTGGTGAGCGGTTTCACGAAGGATCTGCTCACTCCCTTCATCGCCGCGATTTTCAAGCAGCCGGATTTTGCCGGCTTCTACTTCACCCTCCACGCCAGCAAGTTCCTTTACGGCGATTTCGTCAACGCCCTGATCTCTTTACTCATCGTCGCGGCGGTGGTCTATTATTTCGTCGTCGTGCCGATGAACGCGCTGGTGGCTCGCTCGCACCGGGAGCCTCCCGCCGACCCCACCACCAAGAAGTGTCCCGAGTGCCTGAGCGAGATCCCGATCGGGGCCAAGCGCTGCGCGTTTTGCGCTTCAGCGCTCGGTTAGCGGCGCTGTCGCGCGGTCTAACGCGCGCGCTCCGGGAAAGCCTCCTGGGACACCTCTAGAATGCTGGAAACCCGAGCCGCATCGGCCGCTTGCCGTAAGGAGTCCGATGGCAGCGACATTTCCTCCGGTCGAAGCCGCCACCAAGATCGCCGTTTCGCTCGCGGTGGGGCTGCTGGTCGGGCTCGAGCGCGAATGGGCGCACAAGGAATTGGGCGTGCGCACCTTTGCGCTGGCCTCGCTGCTCGGCATGCTGGCGTGGCTGGTTTCGCCGGCCGCCGCGCTGGTGGCGCTGGCCGGCGCGGTGGTGCTGGCGGCGTTTGTGAACGCCCACAGTTTCCTTGTCCATCGAACCCTGGAAATCACCACTTCGGTCGCGCTGCTGGTAACGGTGGTTTTGGGCGTTCTGATCGGCCAGACGCACTACTTCACGGCCGTCGCCTCGGCTCTGGTGATGACGGGCCTGCTGGCCTGGAAAACGGAGCTGGCGCACCTGGCGGGCGACCTGCGAAAGGAAGAGATTCGCGGCGCCGTTCTGCTGGGCCTGCTGGCATTCGTAATCTACCCGCTCCTGCCCAACCGCTACATCGACCGTTGGCATCTGCTGAATCCGCGGGAAGCGTGGCTGGTGGTGGTGGTTCTGGCGGGAATCGGCTTTTTGAACTACGCGCTGCTGCGCGTATGGGGCGCCCGGGGGCTGTACTCTTCGGCGGTCCTGGGCGGCCTGGTAAACAGCACGGCGACGGTGGCGCAGATTTCGCGCACGGTCAGCAACCTCGACGCCAGCGAAGCCGATCTCATCGTGGTCTCCGTGTTGCTGGCCACCGGAGCCATGATGGCGCGAAACCTGGTTATCCTCGCGATCTTCGCTCCGCCGGCGCTGCGCTACGCGTTCGGGCCGGTTTTGGCCATGGCCGCTGTGTGCTTCTTCTTCGCGTGGCGCCGCCGCCGGCGCGCCCCCGCGCTCGCAACCGGCTTGCCGCTCGGCTCCCCGGTATCGCTGCCGCGCGTCGGGGCACTGGCCGCCATCTTCGTTATCATCGAGATCGTCGCCGCACTGGCCGAGCGCCGGTTCGGCAGCCACGGATTGCTCGCCGTCGGCTTCCTGGGCGGACTGGTGTCGAGCGCCAGCACGACGGCCGCGGCGGCCGTTCTCTCTGGGAAAAACCAACTCACCGCCCAACTGGCGGCTTCCGCGGCGGTCATCGCTTCCGTCGCGAGTGCCCTGGCCCACATACCGCTGATGCGCGGACACGAAACGGGAAGGCGCGCCGCGAAAATCGTTGTGCGAGTGATTGCGGTGACGATCGTCGTCGGCTTCGGCTTGCTGGTACTTTCAGTGAGGCGGTAACGGGCGGCGGCTCGCGTTCGAACCGGATGTCAACGGGGCCAGACGCGATCTAATCTTCACTGACCACCCACTTGACGGCGATGTTCAAGATGCTCAGCAGAAGCGCTCCCCAAAACGCCGGCCCAAACCCGTAGATTGCGAAGCCGGGCACAAACCAGGAAGCCAGTTCCAATAGCGCCGCGTTGATGAGCAGGAGCAGCAGGCCAAAGGAAAGCAGAATGAACGGGAAGCTGATGATCTTGAGCAGCAGGCCGAGGGTCGCGTTCACCAGGCCGATCACCGCCGCGGCAAAAAGCGCGGTCAGGAAGCTGCGGACCTCGAAGCCCGGCACCACATGCGCCACCAGAAGCACGCAGAGCGCCGTCAGCACCCACCGCGCAATCAACCGGCTCACTGGTCACTCCCGCCCGGTTCGCCGCACCGGCGCGAAAACTCAGCCAGGCGGCGGTTGGGACCGTAGATGGCTGCTTCCATGGCCTTAGGAAATCACGCCCGGGCTCCGCGCCGGTCCGCGGAGAAATTGCGCGCCGCAACCAGCGCGACGATCGCGCCCCAGACGATGACGACGCCTCGCTCGATCGTCGAGAAGTCGAGCGAGCGCGTAAAAGTAAGCCCGGAAATCAGCAGGAAAACCCCCAGGCCCAACAGGCAAACGTCGGCGCTCAGCAGGCCGCTCCGCCTTTTGGGAGCGCTCATGGCGCTCGCTACCAGGCTGTTCCGCACGCCATAGGTCCAGTAGATGCACAGGCCGATCAGCAACCAGACAATCAGCCGGTACCAGGTCGCCAGGGGCAAGCTCACCATCATGAACAGCGAGATCGCCATGCCCAGAATCGGCACCAGCGGCACCAGCGGCGTCCGGAAGGGCCGCGGCAGATCGGGACGTTTCACCCGGAGCACCCACACGCCCGCGCAGACGATCACGAACGCGAGCAGCGTGCCGATGTTCACCAGCGTGGCCAAGTCGCCGATCGGAATCGTGGCCGCGAAGACCGCCACAGCCACGCCGATCGCGATCGAAGTGATCCACGGCGTTCGAAAACGGGGATGGATGGCGCTGGCCCATTTCGGGAGCAGGCCGTCACGCGACATCGTGAACGCCACGCGCGATTGGCCCAGCATCATTACCAGCATCACGCTCGAGAGTCCTGCCACCGCCCCCATCTTCACCAGGATGCTGCCCCACCGCACGCCGGTTGCGTCGATGCCGATCGCTACAGGGTCGGCCACGTTCAACGCGTGGTAAGGAACCACCGCCGTGAGCAGGGCGGCCACCGCGATGTAGAGAACCGTGCAGATCACCAGCGAGCCGATGATGCCGATCGGCATGTCCCTCTGCGGATTGCGGGCCTCCTGGGCGGTCGTCGAGACGGCGTCGAATCCGATATAGGCAAAGAAAATCACCGCCGATCCCCGCGCGATGCCCGACCAGCCGTAGTCGCCGAACTTTCCGGTATTGGGCGGAATGAAAGGATGCCAGTTTGCCGCGGCCAGAGCGGGGTGCCGGAGCACAAAGGCCGCGGCAACGGCTATGAAGACAAGCACGACCGCAACCTTCATTATCACGATCGAGGTATTCACCGTGGCCGATTCGCGAATACCGATGACCAGGACCGCTGTCACCACGCAAATCGCCAGAAAGGCTACCAGGTTGAAGTGCGCGGTGACGTGCGGAAGGCTGGCAGGATTGATTCCCGCCGACGCCAGCGCTGCGCGCAAGGTGTCGAGCTCGACCCAGTTGCCCTTGTAGAAAACGAGCCGGGCCCCCGGCGTATCGGTCCACTGGGGTGGGATGAAAATGTGGAAATCGGCCAGGAGGCTCTGGAAGTAGCCGCTCCAGCCCGAACCCACCGTCGCGGCGCCAAACGCGTATTCGAGGATCAGGTCCCATCCGATGATCCAGGCGAAAATTTCGCCCAGGGTGGCGTAGCCGTAGGTGTAGGCGGAACCGGCAATCGGGATGAGCGAGGCAAACTCGGCGTAGCACAGCCCCGCAAACGCGCACCCGATACCCGAAAGCACGAACGAAAGGACGATGGCCGGACCGGCGTAGGCCGCGGCGGCCTGCCCGGTGAGCACGAAAATGCCCGCGCCGATGATGGCGCCGATGCCGAGCGTGATGAGGTTCAGAGGGCCCAGCACGCGCCGCAGTCCCGCCGTTTCCCCTTCGGCCTCGCGCAGCAGCGAATGCAGGTCCTTTTTTGCCAGCAGGCCCGTCGTGCTCATCGCCAGCCTTTCATCCGGTACCCTCCCGTGCTTGCGCTGGTTCCGGCCGCGGCCTTTTCCATCCGCGAGAAGGAAGTCGGGCCAATTCCGCTTGTGTTGCCGCGAGCGGCCTGTATATCTTAGCTATCGGAAGGTTGGAAGCGAAGCGGGGATTACGAATCGTGTCCATCAGCCAAACGAACCGGGCCGGCGAAGGGGTGCGGCACGATTGGACCCGTGTGGAAGTCGGGGAAATCTACCGCTCGCCGCTGCTCGAACTGCTTTTTCGCGCCCAGCAGGTGCACCACGCCCACCACCTGGCCGGCGGCGTGCAGACCTGCTGGCTGGAATCGATCAAGACCGGCGGCTGCCCGGAAGATTGCGGGTATTGTCCCCAGAGCGCCCATTACCAGACGGGCGTGGCGCGCCAGAACCTGATGCCGCCCGGCGAGGTGATCGCGGCCGCGGCGCGGGCGAAAGCGGGCGGCGCAACCCGGTTCTGCATGGGCGCGGCCTGGCGGCAGGCGCCCGAAGGCCGCGAGTTCAATGCCGTGCTCGAAATGGTTCGCGGCGTCGCGGCGCTCGATCTGGAAGTCTGCTGCACGCTCGGGATGCTGACCGACGCGCAGGCCGAGCGGCTGAAAGAGGCGGGACTGACCGCTTACAACCACAATCTCGACACCTCGCCCGAGTTCTATCCCCGGATCATCAGCACGCGCGTCTACGACGATCGCCTGCGCACGCTCGCCGCCGTTCGCCGCGCCGGAATCACCGTCTGCTCGGGCGGGATTCTGGGCATGGGGGAATCGGAAGAGGACCGCATCGGCCTGCTGCAGCAGCTTGCCTGCCTTTCACCGCACCCGGAAAGCGTCCCCATCAATATGCTGGTGCGCGTCGAAGGCACGCCGCTCTCGAGCGAGCCCGCGGTCGATCCGCTGGCGATGGCCCGCGCGATCGCGGCCGCGCGCATCCTGATGCCGCGATCGATGGTTCGCCTCGCCGCCGGCCGCAAACAGATGTCGCGCGAGGCCGCGGCGCTCTGCTTTCTCGCGGGAGCGAATTCCATCTTTATCGGCGAAAAGCTGCTGACCACGCCGAATCCCCCTCCCGACGAAGATGAGGCGCTGCTGCGCGACCTGGGCCTCGAGCCGCTCTCGAGCCGCGTCATCGGCGAGCCCGCTCGCTCCCGCGCAAACCATGGGGAATGAATCTACCCGCCTGCGCCAGCGAATCGCCGCCGAACTGGGCGAGCTGCGCCGGCAAGAACAGTTCCGCACCCTGGACCGGCCGGCGGGAATCAACCTGCTCTCGAACGACTACCTGGGTCTCGCCTGCGATCCTCGCCTCGCGCGGGCGCTGGTTGAAGCCGTCCGCCGGAGCGGCCGCGTGGGATCGGCCGGCTCGCGCCTGCTCGGCGGAAACGCGGAGGAGTGGGAGGAAGCGGAAAGCGAATTTGCCGAATTTGCCGGCGCCGAAGCGGCGCTCTACTTTTCTTCCGGCTACGCGGCCAACATCGGGCTGCTTTCCGCGCTTCTCCGGCCGGGCGATCTGGTATTTTCCGACGCCTTGAACCACGCCAGCCTGATCGACGCGATGCGGCTTTCCGGCGCGCGCAAGGTGATCTACCCGCACCGGGACATCGCCCGGCTCGAAGAGGAGCTGGCGCATTACCGGGACGATCCGGCGGCGAAACTGATCGTTACCGAGAGCCTGTTCAGCATGGAGGGCGACCGCGCGCCCCTTCGGCGGCTTTTCGAACTGGGCCGGCGCTACGGCGCCGAACTGGTTGTCGACGAAGCCCACGCGGTAGGCGTGCTGGGGCCGCAAGGCCGCGGGCTGGCAGCCGAGGCGGGGATCGAGCGGGAAGTCCTGGCGATCCTTCACACCTGCGGCAAGGCGCTCGGGAGCGCCGGCGCTTTCGTTTGCTCGAGCCGCACCCTGCGCGAATTTCTCGTAAACCGGGCGCGCACGTTCATCTTCAGCACCGCTTCCCCTCCCTACCTGGCCCGGCAAATTTCCGCGGCAGTCACGGCGGCCCGCGGCATGGACGCCGAGCGCCTGCATCTGCAATCCATTTCCCAAAGGCTGTGCGACGGGCTGCGCGAGGAAGGATTCGACATCTCGAGCTGCGATTCGCAAATCGTGCCCCTAATCATTGGGACGAACCAAGCCGCGCTGGCCTGGGCGGAAAGCCTGCGGGAAGAAGGTTTCGCGGTACGCGCCATTCGCCCGCCCACCGTCGCTCCGGGCCGCGCCCGGCTGCGCTTCTCGCTCACCGCCGCGCTCGCGGAAAGCGATATCGAGCGGCTGCTTCGCGCTTCGATTCGCGCGCGCGACTGCCTGGCGGCCACGCGGACCACTGCCTCGGAAGGGAGCCTGAGAAGGTGATGTTTGACGCCGCCAGGCACGCTCGCCGGTCCATACGTCTGAAGGGCTACGATTACTCCCAACCGGGCATTTATTTCGTAACCATCGTCACTCAAACTGTTCATGTCTATTCGCGGGAATCGCAGGCGTAATCCGCGGGATCCTGTGAATTCGGCTGAAGTTGTAGTGCATGTAGCAAAGGGCTACGGCAGCCGGGTAAAACGGCGCATGGACACAAAGCATGGCGCATTCTTGTCTACCGCTAGGTTAGGTAGAGGTGTGCGCCGCCAGACGCAAGCTGGCACGCCGTTCGGTGCTGGCCCGACTGTGTGTTGCTGGTCTGCCGAAGCGCAATGAGCGGAGTTAGGAGCGCGGGGACTTCAGGAGCTTCTTAGCAACTTCCAGGTACTGTGTGAGGGCATCGATATGCGCGGATGTCAGTTCCTCGTCGCCAAAGATTTCCAACTTGGCCACTGTTTCAGCCGAAAGAGGCCAAGAAAACGAGCGTAGCGCCCTCGTGGTGCTGCCAGAGCGCGTTTCGGGAGTCGCTGCCGTGCTCCCGGTCATACCAGCCTCGCTTTCGCCATCACGGTCGAAAGGACTATAAACCTGTTCGTTCAGTTTTGCAAACGCCACAGTATCCCTGAACGATTCCGCCAGTCTCCTTGCACCTGTTTCCGAGAATCCCATTCTGGTAATTAGGTGCGAGCGCAGAGCGTCTTCGGAGGCTACAATATGCGTTTCATTGAGTCGCTTGAAAATCTCAGGCTTTAAGGCGGCCTGCCGCAGAGCGTGCAGACGTTCCGTTTCATTAGCGGCGTGCAATATCTCAACTGCTAGCTGCGATAGCTTAAGACCATGCTTATCTCGGCTCAAAAGACCGAATTGCTTAAGCGTGGCGACGTACGTTCTGGCGGGACCGCTCAAGGAATTGTAGCCCATTGCCTTCGCGGCCACGTCGGGCGAAACGGCTGTGTTCTGCTCCTTGGTCCATATCTTCCTGGCCAAGTTTACTGCCTCGGTCAGACCGCATGAGGGATAGCTGGGACTTCGTTTTCTGCTCACGCAAACCTCCAAAATCGTGCTGAAGGTAACAAATAGGGAGGGGACTGTCAAGGCTTAATTGGAGTCTTCTAGCCTAACAAATAGCCTTGACAGCCTAAGGCTATTCTGGTAAGGTGCAGGAAGTGAAAAGGCCAGCACAGGAGCGACCCTGGCTGGCCCAGAAAGGGGGTGACGGGGAGTGCCGCCACCACCAAGTAGATCGTAGCTAGTAACGACCGGGGTCGTCAGCGCTAACTGGCGGCCCCGGAAATCTAAGCGCGGAAGCAGCCCGCACTCAGACCAAGATTCATTGTCGGGCTTCTCCGCATGGAAATCAAGGAGAACCCGATGACCTGCCTACGCTGTAAACACGGAACCGCGAAGCGATTCGGAACCTACGGGTCCAGAAGGATTCAGCGTTTCCGCTGCCGTTCATGCAAAGCCACGTTCTCGCTGCCTCAGGAAAAGCCCCTTGGCGGCCATTACGTCTCTTTAGAAAAAGCCGCACAGATCGTCTCCCTGCTAGTTGAGGGAGTGAGCGTTCGGGGCGTAGCGAGGATTACAGGCGTGAATCGCAACACCATTCTTTCCCTCCTGCTGACAATCGGGGAGAATTGCCGCCGCGTGTTCGACAAGCACGTGCGGTGGATGAGACCGCGATTCGTGCAGGCCGATGAACTATGGTGCTTCATTCACACGAAACAGGCTCGTCTCGCGCCGGATGCGCCGAAGGAATGGGGCGACGCATACACCTTCCTGGCCCTAGACGCGGAAACCAAACTGATTCTCTCCTACCACATCGGCAAGCGGGATGGCGAGAATGCATTAGCATTCATCGGAGACTTGAACCGGCGCATTGATGCCGCATGGCGGTGTCAGATCACCACAGACGGTTTCAAGCCCTACATCGGAGCGATTGAGGAGCACTTTGGGGCGAACGTGAATTTCGCGCAGCTGGTGAAAATCTACGGCAGGCCCGAAGGAGAAGCCCCCGACTGGTACGCGCCTGTGCAGGTTCTGGACGCTATCCCAATGGTAGTGAGCGGAAATCCCGATATTCGCCGCATCTGCACCAGCCACATTGAACGCTCTAACCTGACGGTGCGAATGCACTTGCGCCGCTTCACGCGCTTAACCAACGGTTTTAGCAAGACAGCGATGCATCTGAAGGCCGCCGTTGCCCTTTTCGCCGCGTGGTACAATTTCTCTAGGGTTCACCAGACGCTCCGTGTTACACCTGCAATGGAGGCCGGGATTGTGGATCACGTTTGGACGATTCAGGAGCTTCTGACGAACGCCTAGACTGTGGGCACTATTCCCGATTGATTCCCTGACTGGAAATTGTTAAGGTGGGCCACACTATGCCTCTGAGCCAACAGACAGACTACGATCTTTTCGACTACGACTACAGCAATCCGCCGCTTCCGCTAGACGAAGCGATGAAAAAGGCCGCAGAGTTGCGGGCTAAGTCGGGCGGTTCCGTTTTCTACAGAATCGTCCCGGTTGATTCAAAAGAGACCGGCTTTCGGGTGGTTAGCGTTCAATCGCAAGAGGCCGTAAACGACTTCATGAGTCGATTCTCACAGTGGATGTCCCGCTTCAGCATCCGAAGACGGTCCGTTTGATGATGGCAGAAGGCGACTCGAAATCATCCCATGGTCCAAGATTCTTTTTCCCGTACTTCTGTTCAACCCTCCTCGCTGCTTTCAGCGCGCCCTTCCACACGTCCCGCTGAACCGTTTTCCGCGCCTCGGCCAGACGCGGATAAGTTTCCTTGTCTACGACCTTGATCCTTCCCTCCTGAACGCCGGTTCGCAAAATCCAGTGGCGGTTGTACCAGACCTGATTAAATAGCAGGTCCTCAGCTTCGAGAATCTCTGTCAGGCCGCGCGGTTCCTCGGTCCAAGAATGTTCCAGCATCACGTCGCTAACGAGCGATGGTTCCACACGCCGAAGTGCCTCCGGCAGATTAATGAAGTAGAGAGACTTAACACGCGAGAAGATGTGAGCGAGGTCAGGATGAGGCAGTTTCTGATTGCCATCGATGACGCTGAAGTCGTTTTTGTTGTGCGTGACAAACGCGAAACGAATCCCAGAGGCCGCCGTGTCACGAGTGCATTCTGCATAGGTCTCGACAATGATTGAATCCGCCATCGAGTTCTTGCCGTGATGGAACGGTGCTTTTTTCTCGATCCCGCGTTGAGCTGCGCGAAGCTTCACGCTGTCACTCGGCTCAAGACTCGCCGAGGCAACGAGTAACTTTTCGATTCTGTCTAGGGTACCGGCTGCGGCACCGCCTACAATCGGGATTTTGTGATTTACGTCGTCAAGGTGCGAGAGGACGGCGTGCATTCTCTTCTTATCGCCTCCGACCCTACCGACGGCATCTTTCACGAGGCGGATGTTCGTCGAGAGACTCTTGGCACTTTCGTTGGCGATACGTTGACGGTTCCGTCGGAATTCGTCGAGGACGATGCTGGGCACGATGAGTTCAACCAACTTCTGCCCGACCATTTCTTCGATGACGCCGATGACGGGCACCTGTCTGTGGTCCTTCGCAACGTCAAGCCATACGCACGTGTCGATCAACATCCTGAACATGATGCTCACCCTGTCCTTTCCTCACCCTTCCATGGATCGCCCGGCAGACGTTCTATGAGGCGTGATGAAACCACGGGAGCCGCCGTCTTGATGTCCCAAGTGAATCCCGATGCGAGCAGCGGACCTATGTCGGCGGCGAACTCAGGATCGTCCAGCTTGGCCGCGATGTTCTTCTCGAACTGAGCGCGCGTTACGCGGAGGCCTTCCTTCCTCAAATATTCAGAGAACGCTGCGACGATACGATCAGGATCGACCGCCGGGTTGTTCAGCGCGGTTGCCAGGTCGAATATGTCTCGCCCTTGTTTGCGCTGATATAAGGCCCGCAGTTTGGTTGCAAGGAGTTCGTCCAATTCATAGGTATTAATTTCGCAGATGCCTTCGAACCAGCGAGACGCGACATGGAACGGGATTCGCTTGAAACCATAGACCGCGAAATGCTCCCGCGAATTAGTCTCGACTTTCAGCCGGAGCGGGATGGGGGGAGTCTCCTCAGATTCGAAACGATAGACGAACGTTACTCTTCCCTCAGTCTGTTTCCACTGTGGCTTTCCGAGCCAGGGATCAAGGACTTCGCGCAGTGCTTCCATCGTCGGACCCGCCGCCTCCGCCCTCGTCTGGACGAGGTCGATGTCTTCGGAATAGCGGGCAGCGGGCTTGAGATGGAGCTTGTAAAGCGCCGTCCCGCCCCGGAACGCCAACGCATCGCGCAGGTGCCGATGTGAAAATATCTCGACAAGGGCGCGGCTGATGACGAGATCCTGCTCGACCTGGAAGTCTTGCACCCACGGAGCCACCGCCCGCCACTCGCTGATGTAGTCGTGTGGTATCACAACTCCGCCTCCACCTTTGCATTGACGTAGACCTTCCAGCCCTTATTGCGGTAAGAGCGTTTCCGTAGAGCTTGCGGCAGGAGCACGCTTGACCGCTTCGCGTGCTGCTGCACATAAGCCTTGAGGGCTGGAACCTTTGCATCAAATCCAAGATGTTCTAACAGGTATCCGAGTCGTTGTGCCCAGGCGACGGGTGCGGTCCGGGCTGCTGCGGCCAGTTTGTCCGGATCGATCCGCTCCGCAAGTTCAGAGAGGACCGTTGCCACCTGATTGAGTCCACCGGCATGATCCGCATATCCGACAAGGTCAAGCGCCGTCGCTTCAGGCGTCGAGACGAGCACCGTGCCCCTCGGCGTGTTCAAGGGCTGAACAGGCACATCCTTGAGCCGCTTGCGCGCAATAAAGACGACCCGCACAGCCCCGCATTGGATCGGTCGGTGGTTCATTGCAAGGAAGACTTGGAATTCCTGTGGGCGCTGATGGGCCGCGCCGTGATACTGTGCAGCCGACAGAAGGCCCGCGTAGTAGGAGAGGTTAAGACGCTTCATCAGAGCCGGGATAAACTGGTCGGCAGGAAGGCAGCCGAGCGAGCGATATTCGGGCGGGAGGATAATGTAGAAGCCACGCGCCGGAGAAGCGATCAGCTGTTGTTTGGCAAGCCGGTTCAATGCGAGTTTGGCGGCAGCGGCGGAAACGCCAAGCGCTGCCTGTGCTTCGCGGGAGGTAAAGTGGTACTGACCGCGAGCGGCTAGACCGCTGACGTAACCCCGTGCATTTGAATGGCGAATCTTCTCTTTCACTCACGTAAAGTATCATTTTTTGATACTTTACGATAGTAAAATGTAGGTACTGAGGCAGGCTCTATGTCAGTAGAGCTGGAACACTATGGAATTGCTGGGCATTCTGCATTCTTACACACTTACTTACACACTTTCACACTTTACCAAAATAAATCTTTTAATATCAAATAGTTATAAATACACTAAAGAGACTCAAAATCCGATACTCCTGTGCCACAGGATCAAGCACAGGCCATTCCCGCCCAATTTCCTGCGCAAAAGGTGGCCGAGGCTCTGGAAAAGGTAGCTGATCCTGAAGCCAAGCTCGCATTGAGCGTAGCGCTCTCGCGAACTAGTTTTGGTTTCGGCCCAGACCCCGAGACGGCGAAAATTATCTCCGAAACTGAGATTCATGAGGAGAATTGCCGCTTGGATGGTTACAAGGCGTCTCTTGCGAACCGAGACAAGCAAAACGAGCGGGACCACGACTACCGGAAGCGTCGGCTTAACCGGGACTTCACCATGTCGCTATCCGTCCTTGTTCTCGCGTCACTTGGGGCAGCATTCGGGCTGTACTTGGTCGTTGCTGGCTCCCGCGCAGTCGGCAGCAATGTTCTCATCGCCAGCATTGGCGTCATTTTGTACGTCCTGAAAGGCAGCTCCGAAGTGTTCAAGCAGTAGCGCGCCGACTCCCGCATATATCAGCAACACGCTTTTAGGCCAGCACCCGCCGTTCCAACGGCTACAGGGCGCCATTCGACCACCAGACTGGTGCCCGCCGGCAAGATGAGCCACTATCCTTACGCGAAATTGATTGACAAGTGACCCGGAAAACTGTATAAAAGTACAAAGCGCCAAAAGCTATAGATTCCAAAACAAAAATCTCACATTAGAGGATCCGCCATCCATTGGGTCGGTATGGGTGTCCGCCGGATTTTGGCGGGGCAAGTGCACGAATCGGGGCCGTACGGGGCGGATCAACCGCACTGAGCACCGCCCCTCAAGGAGGGAAGGTAATGAAGAACCTGTTCCATCGCTTGTGGAAGGAAGAAGAAGGTCAGGACCTGGTCGAGTACGCTTTGCTAGTCGTGCTCATCGCGTTGGGTGCAATTGCAGCGATGAAGAGCCTGGCAAGTGCGATCAGCGACGCTTTCACAAACGCGTCGGCAAACCTCGTGTCTGCCGCCAGCGGCAGCTAGTCCGGTCGGGCAGTTACCCGTTCCGTTCACTGGAGGGTCAGAAACCCCTCGAGTGGCGAGATGTGGCTCGCCGTCGGTCCGCACACGATACTGGTGCCTACCCCGCAGTCCGAGATCTAGGCCGAAATGTTGTCCGTTCTGGAGCCGGTAACTCTGTACCGACAGCTCCCATTTTGCGAGCAGGTATAGCCGTTCATGGGTAGTGGTGTCGTTTGGCTTTGAGGGGTAGCGGCGGCCTAGCGAATATGATCTTAACTGGTCGCGGCACGAAAAACCGATCCTGGTGCTAGGAGCGGTATTCTCCCGGTGCTGGCGAGTTCTGCGCATATCCGCTCGGTCCGCGCCGCTTGGGATTTGCGGGCCATCACGACTGGACGACGCGAGCAAGGCTATAACGACCGTCACCCGGCCCGTGCAACCGTCTACCCCGTCCGATCCCAGCCCGCCCATTTGCAGCGGCCCGGTCAGTGGGCTCGCCACCAGGGCATTGAAAACTATCCGGGCTGCACGGTCGAAGTCGAGGTCAGTTATCCATTCGAATTCCTTTACCCGTTCATCTACAATTCCACCATCGCGCTTCCCATCTCCTCCGAGATGGTGATTTCCCACTAGCTGCCGCGGCGGACGGTGATCCCCGCTCAGCGGAGGAAATAGCAGCTCGATATTCGGAGAGGGAACGCGGAGTCATTCGCAACCCATCATGAAACCGATCGGACGACTGCTAGACACTGGCAAACGATCTCGGAGCGGTTCGATTGCGTGGCCATCCACGCCCCCACGGTGATGCCCAACCATATCCACGGAATCCTCGTGATCGACACGAGAGCAGCTGCAGGGGAGGGGTCTCCCCGGCCATCCCAGGCAACTCGTCTCCCTGCCTCGCCTATGAAAGTGGCGCCATGAACTGCCGTTCTTTTTTTGTCACCGGGACCGACACAAATGTAGGTAAAACCGTTCTTTCGGCCCTGCTGGTCGCGGCGCTGGGCGCCGTCTATTGGAAACCGATTCAGACCGGCATATTGGAAGGCGCCGATCGCGAAACGGTCATCCGCATGGCCGGCATTCCCGCTTCGCAAACCCGCGAGGAATCGTATTGTTTCGACCCTCCGGTTTCCCCGCATCTGGCCGCTCGCTGGGCTGGAAAGCGAATCGATTTGGCGACCATCCGGCGCCCAGAAATTCCGCCGGCAACGCCTTTGATTGCCGAAGGCGCCGGCGGCGCGATGGTCCCGATCAACAACAGCCAATTCATGACCGACTTGATGCGCCATCTCGGCCTGCCCGCGATCGTCGCGGCCCGCAGCACGCTCGGAACGATCAACCACACCCTGCTCACCTTCGCCGCGCTCGAACGCGCCGGCATCGAAACCGTCGGGGCGGTTCTGATCGGGCCTGAAAACAGCGATAATCGCGCCGCGATCGAACGCTACGGCGCAAAGCCGGTCGTCGGCACGATTCCCCCGCTCGCCCGGCTCAACCGCGAGACATTGCTCGAAGTCTTCCGAACGCAATTCGATTCCCGGGTATTCGCATGACGCGGCTCAAGGTCTGGTATCCGTTCTTCCAGCCGGCGATCGATCCGCCTCCGCTCGATATTCGCCGCGCCGAGGGCGCATATCTCTACACCAGCGACGGCCGGCGTTTGATTGACGGCATTTCTTCCTGGTGGACGAACCTGCACGGACACGGGCACCCGAAGATCATGGCCGCCATCGAGCAGCAGACGCGCCTTCTCGACCACGTTTTGCTCGCCGGCTGCACGCACGAAGCCGCCGAAAAACTGGCCAACGGTCTCGGCCGCGTCCTTCCATCCGGTCTTTCGCATATTTTCTTTTCCGACGACGGCTCGACGGCGGTGGAAGTGGCCTTGAAAATGGCCGTCCAGTTCTGGCGCAACAGCAGCCGGCCAGAAAAGCGCCGGATCGTCGCGATCGAGAACGGCTATCACGGCGACACCGTGGGCGCGATGTCGGTCGGGGACGATTCGGTATTTACCGAAGCCTTCGGCTCGATGCTCTTCCCCGTCGAGCGCGCCCACGGCGCGTACTGTTACCGCTGCCCGGTGGGCAAGCACCGCGAAACCTGCCAGATCGATTGCGCGGGTCATCTGGCCGCAATTCTCGAAAGAGGCCACGAGGAGATCGCCGCGGTGATCGTCGAGCCGCTCGTGCAGGGCGCGGGAGGAATGATCGTTCACCCCATAGAATTTCTGCAAAAGGCGCGCGAGGTCTGCTCGCGCCACGACGTTCTGCTGATCGCGGACGAGGTTTTTACTGGATTCGGGCGCACCGGCCGCATGTTTGCCTGCGAAATCGCAGGGGTTGAACCCGACCTGATGTGTCTCTCGAAGGGGATTACGGGCGGTGTTCTGCCGCTCGGAGCGACCGCGGCCGCCGGGCGAATTCACGACGCATTTGTGGGCACGAGCCAGGACCGCACTTTCTACCACGGCCATTCCTTCACCGGGAATCCGCTTGCCTGCGCCGCAGCCAACGCCAGCCTGGAAATTTTCAAGACCGAACCGGTATTCGAGCGGATCGAATCGATTGCCGCAATCCATCGCGAGCGCCTGGCGGCGCTCTCCTCGCATCCCGCCGTGGGCGACGTGCGCCAACTCGGCACCATCGCGGCCGTCGAAATCGCCGCCGAAGACGCCGGCTACGCGTCTTCGCTGAAGCCGCAACTCTACCGATTTTTCTTGGAAAGAGGAGTCTTGCTGCGCCCGCTCGGCAATGTGATCTACGTCGTTCCACCCTACGTCATTCCGCCCGGCGAGCTTCACCGCATCTGGGACGCCGTCGCGGAAGCTCTCGATTTCGCCTCACCTCGCCTGGCGTCATCCTAAGCACCCAGCATGGTGCGTAGCGCCGCCAGAGTCTCCTCCGGGTCGGGACGCGTCGTGTAGTCGGGATCGAATTCCGCGTGGCGGATGATTCCCTCGCGATCGATGATGAAGCGGGCCGGCATGGGCAATTCCCAGGAGTCGTCGCCGTTGTAGCGCGGCAGGTCGATTTTCATTTCGACGTAGATGCGCTTCACCTCTTCCGGGACCTGGAATGCCAAACCGAAGCGGCGGGCCACCGCGTTTCCCGGATCGGCCAGAACGTCGAAGTGCAGATCGTTCTTCTCCACGCTGTGACGAGCATACGTTTGGATCTGCGGCGATAGAGCCACGATCGCCGCTCCGAGCGCCTCGAATTTATCCCTTGCCGCGTCCAGAGCTGCCAGCTCCAGGTTGCAATAGGGTCACCAGACGCCGCGGTAGAAACTGACGACCAGCGGCCCGCGATCGAGCCAGTCGCGCAAGCGCCGCTCCTCGCCCCGGCCGTTGAACAAGGCGAATTCGGGAGCGGGGGAACCGGGTTTGGGAACGCGGGCGGCGATGCCGGAGCGGCGCAGATCGTCGGTCGCTTGATGCATGCTGCGAACCCATTCGGGCTTGCGCTTGGCTTCGCCCTGGGCGCGCCTCTCGGCAAGACGTTCTCTCAGATTCATGGTGAATGCTCCTGCGCTGCGCCGGCCCTTCGAGGGCCGGGAAATTCAGGATACCCGAGAAGCGGCCTCGCGTGCAGCCTAGTAATGCCCTTCGTCCTCGTCCGCGGCGGCAGCGGAGCCGCTTTCCGGCACCGGACTCTTTTCCCACGCGCTCGTCTGCCAGTTATCGGCGCGCGCGGCGGGGGGCGTCCACGGCGGCAGCGGCAGGCGCAGGTAGAGGGAAAGCGAATGGACGTAAGGTTCGTAGAGGCGGCGCAATTCCGCCAGGCGCCGGGCGGCCGTTTCCGGATCATGCAAACGAAGGCCGGCGGCTTCCAGATAGCGGACCAGTTCGCCGAAACGCTCGGCGGGAAGGCGATCGTGAACGAGCCGGCGCGGGGGCGTGCTGAATACCTGGGCCAGATCGACCGCGGCGTGACGGGCCATGGCAAACGTCAATATCGCCTGGCGCTGGCATGCCCCTTCGAGACCCACGCGGACGATCGCGCTGGCATCGAGTATGGCGACCAGCGCGGAAAGCCACGACTGATTGCTGTGTTGTGAACGGAAGTAGGCGACGATGGGATAGGAGAGATGGCTTTCCAGAATCTCCGCCGACCACCGCTCCCAATCGTGCAGGAGTTCGCGCAGCGCCTCTTGGCCGTCGGAATCGGCATGGCGGCGCAGCAACTCGCCGGCCGATGGCGGCGACCCGGCGCGGGCGTCGAGCAGCGATACGGCCACTTCGCGCCGCGAAAAGGCCTGATAGATCACGGGCATGTAGCCGATCACCAGGGCGAGGAAGCCGAACCCGGTACCGGCCTCGGCCACGGTGATGAATTTGCCCAGATGCGTCGCCGGGACCACGTCGCCAAGCCCCAGCGTGAAAAACGTGGTGCCGCTGAAATAGAGCGCATGCAAGAGGGTCGGCATCTGGCCGGAAACGGCCGTCAGTCCCGTGGCCCACTCCAGCAGGCCAAAACCGGCGATCAAACCGACCGCCCAGATGGCCAGAAGCAGGAGCAGGGATAGCGGACCGAAATAGCCGAGGAACGGCTCCCGCCGTCGCGGGGGCAACCACCGCGCGACGGTTGCCCACGGTTGCCAGATCGACCGGTAGAAGAATCGGGTGAAGCGGAACCGGCGCGCCACCTTTCGCGGCAGCACGATCGCTTCGAAGCTTTCCCACAGCACGCCGGCGACGATGATCAGACCAGCCAGAACCGCGAAAGCCTTCATCCCATCGCTCCTCGCCGTCATTTCCCCCGGCAAAATTGCTCGAACTATAGAATCGGATCCGGGCGAAAGCAAACGAAAAGCCGGAGACGCCGAGCCGGCCCCGATTCGCCACCTCCTGCCTCATTACCGCTTGCCCCTCCGGCAATCCATATGCTTATATCGCCAGCGAGTCGGGAATTTGCCGCCCGGAGGCGACATGGCAAAAATCGATTTGCGCCCCATGACGCTGGGAGAGGTTCTCGACCGCACCTTCACCATCTACAAGGGGAACTTCTGGCTGTTCGCCGGCATCGTCGCGATCCCGTACCTGCTGGTCGTGCTTTTTAGTCTGTTCTATTCCTCCATGCTCGTTTCCGCCATCCCGGCGGGGGGCAGGCTGGCGACGCCGGGGGCGGTCGGGCGCTTGTTCGGCGCCACGCTCGCCGGGGCCTCCCTTTTCATGCTCGTCTATTTGTGCGTTTTCGCCGCGGCTCAGGCGGCCACCGTGGTCGCGGTCTCCGAACTTTACCTGGGGCGACGGGCCGGCCTGCGCCAGTGTTACGCGCGCATCGGCAGCCGAATTCCGACGGTGCTTCTGGTGATGGTTCTGGTCTTCCTGATGATCGGCGTGGGCGCGATTTTCTTCATCGTGCCGGGGGTCCTGCTGGCCTGCCGGACGGCCATTGCCGTTCCGGTGGCGACGCTCGAGGAAACCGGCGTCGGCGAATCGATCTCGCGCAGCATGCGGCTGACCAAGGGAAGCTCGGCGGAGATTTTTGCCGTGTACGTGCTGGTGCTGTTTCTGACGCTGGTCTCCTCGTTCGTGTTCCACCTGCCGGTCCTGGCGGCGATGGGTTCGCCATTCAAGCCGCACGCGCTGCCGTTCTGGCTGCGCGTGGTCGATGGCCTGGCGAGCTGGGTATCGGGCGTGATCGTCGCGCCGATCGGGACGATCGCGTTTTCCTTGATCTATTACAATCAGAGGATTCGCAAGGAAGCCTTCGATATCGAGCAGCTGATGTCGTCACTGGATTCCGATTCGACGCCGGCGGCGCCTTCACCGGCCTGAGATGGGGAACGCCACCGCGAGGCGATGACGACTCGACGCATATCCCGCCATTTGCCACTGACGGCTCTGCTGCTGAGCCTGGCGTTCGTTCCAGGCGCCTGGGCGCAAAAACCGGCAACCCCGGCCCCGCTCGATCTCGACTCCTACGCCACCCAGCTCAGCCGTTGCGCCGCCGCTCTCGGCGGCCTGCGCCGGAATCCGGCCGGAATCGCGCGCTTCCGCCAGTCGCTTCCCGCCCAGTGGACCGTTCGCTCGGGCGGCGAGACATTTCGCATCCCGACCGCCTGGCTCGATTCGGCATTGGCGCAAATCGAAAGCCGGCCTGGGGAGGAAACCGGGAAATGGCGCGAAATCGAGGACCGGATCGCGTTTCTGCGCGAACAGGCCGCAGCGATGGCTGCTCCCGCGATGACGCCGCCGGCTGCCGTTGCCGGAGAAAAACTCGATGCGATTTTCCGGCGGCGCGAATTTCGCGGACTCGCCGGGCCGGGCCCGCTCGAGCTGTGGTGGCGGCGGCTGGTTGCCCGGGTCGATCGGGGAATCGCCTGGTTGCTCGCGCGGCTGCATCTGGGCGCCCTGTCGGGCAACGTGGTCGCCTACAGTCTGATCGCCGTGGCACTGGTCCTTCTTCTGCTCTGGGGCTGGCGCAGCCTGGCCGGCCGAATGCGGCAAGCGCAACTGGAGATGACGGTTGAAAGCGGACCCGGCCCGGCCGGCGGGCGAACGTGGGCCGCGGAGGCGTTGGCGGCAGCCGCCCGAGGCGAATTCCGCGAAGCCATCCGCTGCGCCTATTGGGCTGCCGTCGCCCGGCTGGAGGAACAGGGCGCCTTCCCGGCCGATCGCTCCCGCACGCCGCGCGAGTTGCTGCGTCTTCTCGCGCCGGGCGCCGGGGAACGGGGACCTTTCCGCGAATTGACCGAGAGTTTCGAGCTGGCCTGGTACGGATATCGCTCGCCTTCACCGGCCGATTGGGAAAAAACGAAATTGCAATTGGAGAAGATCGGATGCCTCGGCATTTCGACCCCACAGACCGTCAGCTCCTGATCGGCACGGGCGTCCTGCTGGTGCTGCTGGTGGCCGCGGCGGCGCTCTTTGGCCCGGCGCAGGTGACCGGACGGGCGGCGCTGCCCTCAAGCTACTCGCCCGCCTGGGGAGGGGCCGAGGGTGCGTACCTGCTGCTCGAAAACCTCGGCTACCGCGTCGAACGGTGGGAAAGACCGGCGTCGGAATTGACCGCGCCGGCCAGCCGCACCGTCTGGATTTTGGCCGATCCGTCGCTCGCGCCAAACGCGGACGACCGGGAGGCCATTCACCGCTTCCTCGAAGCCGGAGGCCGCGTTCTGGCCACCGGCGCGAGCGCCGCGAAATTCCTGCCTGGCGCTTCCGCCTTCACCGAAGGCGCTCCGTGGGACTATTGGGAACGGTTCCCTGCCCTGATCCCTTCGCCGCTCGCGCGAGGGGCCCGAGAAATCACTCTGCTGCCGGCAAAAAACTGGCATCCCCGATCGCTTTCCCATGTCACGATATTCGGCAGCGGGAAAACGGCGGCGGTCGTGAGCTGGCACGTCGGCAGCGGGCAAATTGTTTGGTGGGCCGCCGCGACTCCGCTGACCAACGGAGGCATCCGCCAGCCGGGCAACCTCGCGCTTCTGCTGAATTCGATCGGGCCGGCCGCCGGGACGCGCGTCCTCTGGGACGAGTATTATCACGGGGTGCGCGGCACGTTGTGGTCGTTTCTTTGGCCGACGCCGGCGCCGTGGATTCTGGCCCAATTCGGTCTGGCGTTTCTCGCGCTGCTCGTCACCTATTCGCGGCGGCAAGGGCCGGCGCGCATGCCGGCAGAGCCGTCGCGGCTGGCTCCGCTGGAATTCGTCGAGACGCTCGGGGATCTCTATTTCGCGGCGCGCGCCGGCTCGTCGGCCGTCGAGACCTCCTGCGCGAGACTTCGCTTCTTGCTGGCGCGTCAACTCGGACTGCCTTCGGGCGCCCGGGCCGAGGAAATCAGCCGGGCCGCTAGCCAGCGCCTGGGATGGGATGAAGCATCGCTCGCCGCCACGCTCGGCAGCGGCGAGCGGGCCATGCGAAATCCCGCGACGAGCAACGAGGAGGCGCTTCAACTGGTGCGCGAGATGCACGAATGGATGGCCCGATTGCAAATCGAGCCCGGCAAGGGCCGAAAGGAACCCCGATGACGCAAAAAGCGGGAGAAGTGGCGGAGCACGTCCGCCGGGAATTTTCGAAGGTGATCGTCGGGCAGCGCGAGCCGCTCGACGAGCTCCTTCTGGTGCTGCTGGTCGGCGGCCACGCGCTGGTGGAAGGAGTGCCGGGTTTGGCCAAGACGCTGGCCGTGAAAACCATGGCGCACATTTTTCAACTTCGCTTCCAGCGCGTGCAGTGCACGCCGGACCTGATGCCGGCCGACGTGCTGGGCGCGAACGTTTTCAACCTGGGAACCAGTTCCTTCTCGCTGCATCGCGGGCCGATTTTCACCGATCTGCTGCTCGTCGACGAAATCAATCGCACCCCGCCTCGCACGCAATCCGCGCTGCTCGAAGCGATGGAGGAGCGCCAGGTGACGATCGACGGCTCGAGCGAAACGCTCTCGGATTTCTTCGCCGTCTTCGCCACGCAAAATCCGGTCGAATTCGAAGGGACCTATCCGTTGCCCGAAGCCCAGCTCGACCGCTTCCTGGTCAAGATTCGCATCGACTATCCCCAGCCGGACGAGGAAACCGAAATCCTCCGGAAATTTCAGGAGGGATTCGATCCCCGCGACCTGGGCCGGGCCGGGATTGCTCCGCTTCCCGCGGAGGCGCTGCGCGCCGCGCGCCAGGAGATCGCCGCCGTGCGCGTCGAGCCGGCCCTGCTTCGCTACATCGTCTCGATCGCCGAGCGCACGCGAAGCTGGCCCTCGGTCAGCCTGGGCGCCAGCCCGCGCGCTTCGGTCAACCTGATGGCGCTGGCGAAAGCGATTGCCGCAACCGAAGACCGCGATTTCCTGATTCCCGACGACGTGAAAGCGGCCGCGCCGGCCGTGCTTCGCCACCGGCTGATTCTCAAGCCGGAAGCCGATCTCGAGGGCGTGACCACCGAGCAGGTCGTTCGCGAGGTGATCGCGTCCGTCGACGTTCCGCAATGAGTTCGCCCGGCCATCTGGTTCCTCCGCCCGCAAGCAGCCCGGCACAACCCTACGGCCGGTTTCCCTTCGCCTTCGGCCGGCGGTTTTTTCTCGCGCTGGCTCTTGGACTGGTCTGGACGGCGCCCGCATGGTGGAACCCGCGCTACCTGTGGGGCATGGTGCTGTGGGACGCCGTCGTGCTGGCCGCCTGGGCATGGGATCTGCGGCGGCTTCCCGAGCCGGTGGCTATAGAAATCACGCGAATCTGGCAGGGGCCGGTGACGCTGGCGGGGGAAAGTTCCGTCGCGCTGGAGGCGCGCCATAGCGCCGGATTTCCCTTGCTCGCCACGCTGCGCGACGATGCGCCGGTGTCCCTGCGCGGCGAAGCGCCCACCCTGGAAATTCCGGTCCCGCCGCGCGCCGTCGCCCGCGCCGTCTATTCCATCCGGCCGCGTGAACGCGGCGATGCGCGGCTGGGAAGCGCGTTCCTGCGGTATCAAAGCCCCTGGCAACTGGCCGAGCGCTGGGCCGCCGCGCCCATCGCTCAAACCGTGCGCGTCTATCCGAATATCGAGGAGGCCAAGCGCAACACGATGTATCTGATCCGCGCGCGGCAGACCGTAATGGAAAAGCGCGTCCGCCATCTCCGGGGCCGCGGCCGGGAATTCGAGAGCTTGCGGGAATACCGCCCGGGAGATGAATCGCGCGACATCTGTTGGACGGCGACGGCGCGGCGCGGCAAACCGATCGCCAAACTGTTCCAGGTCGAGCGCAGCCAGACGGTCTGGCTGGTCCTCGACGCCGGGCGGCTGCTGCGGGCGCGCTCGGGCAAGCTCAGCAAACTGGACTATGCGACCGCCGCGGCGTTGAGCCTGGCACAGGTCGCCTTGTATTCGGGCGATTCGGTGGGCCTGCTCGTCTACGGCCGGAAACTCCAGCAGCGCGTTGCCCCGGGCCGCGGCTCGCGGCATATGCGGGGCCTGCTCGACGCGCTGGCGCAGGCGCACGGCGAGGCGGTCGAAGCGAACCATCTGCGGGCCGCCGAGACGATTCTGACGATGCAGAAGCGCCGCAGCCTGGTTGTGTGGCTGAGCGATCTGGCGGAGACCGCGACGACGCCGGAGGTGGTCGAAAGCGCGCGGGCGATGGCGCGGCGCCACCTGGTGCTGCTAGCCGTCATCGGCCAGCCCGAGATGCGCGAGCTGCTGGCGAAGGAGCCGGAAAACGCGCGGGAAATGTTTCGCTACACCGCGGCGCAGGAGATCGTGCAGCGGCGCGATCTGCTCTTGCGCGGCTTGCGTCAGCAAGGCGCGCTGGCGCTCGAAATCGAGCCGTCGCATCTTTCGACCGGTCTGGTCAATCAGTACCTCGAAGCGAAAGACCGCAGCCTGATCTAGCGAATCGGCCCTCCCCAGCCAACCTCTCTCCTGCCAACATCCCAGCACCGAATTGCCAACCATTTCGGCCGTGCAAGGGCCTCCTGAACGCCCGGCTGCTCTTGGACAGAGTTTCGTAACAGTAGTACTGGAACATTCACCCTCTCATCGCAAAAATCACCCGTTTGGGTGATGACAACCGTCTCGAATTTCCCTATACTGCCACGCGATTTTGCGGTGGCTCCGGCACGGTCGTACCGGGTATCCAAAACGGAAGTTGCGGGAGGAAACAAGTGAAACGATTTTGGTTTCCTATTCTACTTCTACTGGCTATCGCCACAGCCCTTACGGCGCCGAGCGCAAAAGCGCAGACCGCGCCGGGCTCGATCGTGATCGCGCCCCAGAATTCCCAAATCTCGCCGGGCCAGAAGCAGCAATTCACCGCCGCGAGCGGCAATACGATTCCCTTGCAAGGCGTCAGCACGATTTCTGCCGGGGCCGCCCATACCTGCGCGCTGATCCCCGACGGCACGGTCGATTGCTGGGGCTGGAACCAGAACGGCCAGCTCGGCGACGGCACGACGACCAACTCTTCCACACCGGTCGCCGTCAGCGGCTTGAGCGGAGTCACCGCGGTCGCCCCCGGAGGATTGCACACCTGCGCGCTGCTTTCCGATAGCACGGTGCAATGTTGGGGAGATAACAACGACGGCCAGCTTGGCGATGGCGCCTTCAGCAACTCCAAAACGCCGGTCGCGGTGAGCGGACTCGCCGCCGGGGCGACGGCGATTGTCTCCAGCTCCTACGACACTTGCGCACTGCTCGCCGGCGGGACGATCGAATGCTGGGGCTTCAATCTTGATGGCCAACTCGGCAACGGCACGACGACCAACTCCAGCGTTCCGGTTGCAGTCAACGGCGTAAGCGGCGCAGTGGCCATTGCTCCCGGGTACCTGCACACCTGCGCGCTGCTCTCGAGCGGCACGGTTGAATGCTGGGGCGACAACGAATATGGCCAACTGGGCAACGGTACCACGACGAATTCCAGCACGCCGGTTGAGGTCAGCGGCCTGAGCGGCGCCGTGGCGATTACTTCCGGCGAATTTCACACCTGCGCGCTGCTTTCTGGCGGCACGGTCGATTGCTGGGGTTACAACGGCTACGGTCAGCTTGGCGACGGCAGCTTCGCCGGCTCCGAAACCCCCGTTGCGGTGAGCGGCGTCGCCGGGGCGACGGCGATTTCCGGTGAAGGCGATGGCTTCGACGACTGCGTGCTGCTTTCCGACGGCTCCATGAAATGCTGGGGCTACAACAACCACGGCCAACTCGGCAACGGCACCACAGCAAACTCTCCCACACCGGTCGCCGTCAGTGGCGTCGCTGGGGCGACGGCGATTGCCGCAGCCACCAGCCACACCTGCGCTCTGCTTTCCGACGGCACGGTCGATTGTTGGGGTTACAACGGCGACGGCGAGCTTGGCAACGGCACAACGACCGACTCGAGCGTTCCGGTGCAGGTCATTGGGAATGTTTTGCCCAGCTTTGGGACCAGGGGAATTGCGACCGGCACGTATCATACCTGCCAGGTGGTTTCGGGCGGGACGGTGCAATGCTGGGGCTATAACAGCTACGGCCAGCTTGGCAATGGCACAACGACCAATTCGAACACGCCTGTCGCAGTCAGCGGCCTGACTGGCGCCGTGGCGGTCGCCGCGGGGGACGACCAGAGTTGCGCGCTGCTCTCGGACGGCACGGTGAAATGTTGGGGCTTTAACAACAGCGGTCAGCTCGGCAATGGCACTAAAACGGATTCGAGCACGCCGGTCGTGGTGAGCGGTCTGACCGGAGCAGTGGCGATCACCGACGGTGGCCAGGACACCTGCGCGCTGCTCTCCGACGGCACGGTGGAATGTTGGGGATTCAACGGCTCGTACGACGCCACGACCCCGGCCCCGGTCAGCGGGCTGAGCGGAGTCGCGGCGATTAGCGGCGGGGACTCTCACACTTGCGCGCTGCTTACGGGCGGCACGGTGGAATGTTGGGGCGATAACCAGTACGGCGAGTTGGGCAACGGGACTACAACGAATTCGAGCACGCCGGTCGCGGTCAGCGGCTTGAGCGGGGCCGTAGCGATCACCGCCGGAAACTTATACAGTTGCGCGCTGCTTTCGGACGGCACGGCGGAATGCTGGGGCTACAACGGCGTCGGCGAGTTGGGCAACGGGACTACAACGAATTCGAGCACGCCGGTCGCGGTCAGCGGCTTGAGCGGAGCGATTGCGATTGCCGGCTCCCCTTCGGGGACTCAGACCTGCGCGCTGCTTTCGAATGGCACGCCGGAATGCTGGGGTTTCAACCAGTACGGCGAGCTTGGCAATGGCACGACAACAGAATCGAACACGCCGGTCGCGGTGAGCGGTCTGAGCGGAGCGACGGCCATTGCCGCTGCGTATGGACACACGTGCGCCATGCTATCCGACGGCGCGGCGGAATGCTGGGGCTTTAACGCATACGGCGCGCTTGGCAATGGCACCACGACCGACTCGAGCACGCCGGTCGCGGTCGTCTCGAACCTTCCCCGCCTGGCGTGGTCGAGCAGCGATTCCACGATCGCCAGCATCGATCCGGCGAGCGGCGTCGCCACAGGCGTGGCCCCGGGAACGGTGAATATCACCGCTTCCTATAGCAGCCTGAGCGCGCAAACGCTGCTCACCGTCGGCGGCGCGGCGCCGACGGTCACGAGCGCCGCTAGCGCGACGTTTACCGCGGGCACAGCCGGCTCATTCACCATCACCACCAGCGGCAGTCCTACGCCGACCATTACGGAGAGCGGCGCGCTGCCGAGCGGCGTTACTTTCACCGGCAACGGTGACGGTACGGCAACGCTCGCCGGAACGCCCGCCGCGGGCGGCTCATTTCCCATCAGCATCACCGCCAGCAATGGAATCAGTCCCGACTCGACGCAGAGCTTCACGCTGGCGGTGAATCAGGCGCCCGCAATCACCAGCGCTTCGAGCGCAGTGTTCGTTGTTGGCACGGCGGGCTCGTTCACGGTGACGGCGACGGGCTATCCCGCTCCCACGCTCAGCGAAAGCGGAGCGTTGCCGAGTGGAGTAACTTTCAACGCCGCAACGGGCCTGCTGAGCGGCACGCCGATCGTCAGCGGCAGCTTTAGCATCACCTTTACCGCAACCAACGGCGTTGGCTCGCAGGCCACCCAAAACTTCACCCTGGTGGTCGATCAGATCCCGGCATTCACGAGCGCGACGAGCGCCATATTTACCGTGGGTACGGCCGGCTCGTTCACGGTCACCGCAACAGGGTTCCCGGTTCCGACGCTCACCGAGAGCGGAACTTTGCCCGGCGGCGTCACCTTCGACGCGGCAACAGGCGTTTTGAGCGAGACGCCGGCAGCGGGAACTGGCGGGACGTACGCCATCACCTTCACCGCGAGCAATGGCGTCGGAGCGAATGCCGTTCAGAACTTCACGCTGACGATTCCCCAACCCCCGCCGCCCGGGCCGACCTCGATTGTTGTCTCGCCGGCCAATTCCCAGATCGCAATCGGCCAGAAGCAGCAATTCTCCGCCGCGAGCGCGAATACGATCCCCCTCCAAGGCGCGGCCTCGGTCACCGAGGGCTATAGCTACTCCTGCGCGCTTGTTACGGGCGGGACGGTGGAATGCTGGGGCGGCAACACCTTCGGCCAGCTTGGCAACGGCACGACGACCAATTCCAGCACGCCGGTCGCTGTGAACGGCCTGACTGACGTCGTAGCGATCTCCGGTGGGCACATTCACACGTGCGCGCTGCTTGCAAATCGCACGGTGGATTGCTGGGGCGATAACGCGGCCGGCCAACTTGGCAACGGCACGACGACCAATTCCAGCACGCCGGTCGCTGTCAGTGGCCTGACCGGAGTAACGGCCATTTCCGTCGGAGGCAACCAAACGTGCGCGCTGCTTGCAAACCACACGGTGGATTGCTGGGGCGATAACCAATTTGGCCAGCTTGGCAATGGCACGACGACAAATTCCAGCACGCCGGTCGCTGTCAGTGGCCTGAGCGGGACCGTGGCAATCGCCGCTGGGGACGCTCACACGTGTGCGCTGCTTGCAAATGGCACAGTGGAATGCTGGGGCGGTAACCGCACCGGCCAGCTTGGCAATGGCACGACGACAAATTCCAGCACGCCGGTCGCTGTCAGTGGCCTGAGCGGAGCTATTGCGATAGCGGTCGGAGGGGGCCACACCTGCGCGCTTCTTTCGGGCGGGACGGTGCAATGCTGGGGCGACAACCAGGATGGCCAACTCGGCAACGGCACAACAACGCCCACGTCCCCCTACGGCATCGACACCCCGGTCGCGGTCAGTGGTCTAACGGGCGCCGTGGCGATTGCCGCCGGGTCCGGCTACACTTGCGCGCTTCTCTCGGACGGGACGGTGCAATGCTGGGGCTGGAACGCTTTCGGCCAGTTCGGCAACGGCACGACAGCAAACTCCACCACTCCGGTCGTGGTGAACAGCTTGAGCGGGGCCGTCGCAATTACGGCGTCGTGGGATGGCCACACCTGCGCGCTTCTTTCGGACGGCACGGTCAATTGCTGGGGCTTTAACGGCACCGGCCAGCTTGGCGACGGCACAACGACCGAGTCAAGCGTTCCGGTGCAGGTCATCGGAAATGTCTTGCCGGGCCTTGGCGTCAAACGTATCGCTGCCGGGAGCCTCCAGACCTGCCGACTGATCTCCGATGGGACGGTGGACTGCTGGGGCGAAAACAACAAGGGCCAGTTAGGCAACGGCACGACAAGCAACTCCAGCACACCGGTCGGCGTGAGCGGCCTGACTGGCGCAAAGGCGATCTCCCCGGGCCCCTACCACACCTGCGCGCTGCTTGTGGACGGCACGGTGAAATGCTGGGGGAATAACCAGTACGGCGAGCTTGGCGACGGTACCACAACGAATTCGAGCACGCCGGTCGCGGTCAGCGGCCTGAGGGGCGCTGTAGCAGTCACCGACGGCGCGGGCTACACCTGCGCGCTGCTTGCGGATGGCACGGTGGAGTGCTGGGGTTACAACGGCTGGGGTGGCCAGCTTGGTAACGGCACAACGACCGATTTCAGCACCCCGGTGGCGGTCAGCGGTTTGAGTGGAGCTGCAGCCATTGCAACCGCCGGCGATCACACGTGCGCGCTGCTTACTGGCGGCACGGTCGAATGCTGGGGCTACAACGTCGCCGGCGGGCTTGGCGACGGTACCACAACGAATTCGAGCACGCCGGTCGCGGTCAGCGGGCTGAGTGGCGTAGTAGCGATCACCGACGGCGCGGGCTACACCTGCGCGCTGCTCTCGGGCGGCACGGTTGATTGCTGGGGCGACAACTATTTCGGCGAACTCGGCAACGGCACAACGACCAACTCGAGCACGCCGGTCGCGGTCAGCGGCCTGAGCGGAGTCAGGGCCATCGCGGCTGGCTCTGCTCATACCTGCGCGCTGCTCTCTGACGGCACGGTGGAATGCTGGGGCCTTAACGAGTCCGGCGAGCTGGGCAACGGCACGACGACGAATTCGAGCACGCCGGTTGCAGCCAGTGGCTTGGCGGGGGTCGTAGCGGTCACCGCGGGCTATGAGGACACCTGCGCGCTGTTTTCCGACCGCACGATTGGTTGCTGGGGAGACAACCAGAGCGGCGAGCTTGGCAACGGCACGACCACCAATTCGAGCACGCCGGTCGCGGTCGTCTCGAACCTTCCCCGCCTGGCGTGGTCGAGCAGCGATTCCACCATCGCCAGCATCGATCCGGCGAGCGGACTGGCCACGGGCGCGGCACCGGGCACGGCGAATATCACGGCCTCCTATGGCAGCTTGAGCGGTCAGACGGGACTGACGGTAACCGGCACGCCGCCAACGATCACCAGCGCCGCAGCCGCTACATTTACCGTGGGCGCTTCCGGCTCGTTTACCATCACCGCCACCGGCGATCCTACGCCGGCCATTACGGAGAGCGGGGCGTTGCCGAGCGGCGTCAGCTTCACTGACAACGGCGACGGTACGGCAACGATTGCCGGAACGCCCGCCGCGGGTGGCGCATTCCCGATCAGCATCACCGCCAACAATGGATTCAGTCCCGACGCGACGCAGAGCTTCACGCTGGCGGTGAACGAGGCGCCCGCCATCAGCAGCGCTTCGAATGCGACTTTCGTCGTTGGCACGGCAGGCTCATTCACGGTGACGGCGACGGGCTACCCCGCTCCCACGCTCAGCGAAAGCGGAACTCTGCCGAGCGGCGTCACATTCAACCCGGCAACTGGCGTTTTGAGCGGGACGCCGGCAGCAGGAACTGGCGGGACTTACGCCATCACCTTCACCGCCGGCAACAACGTTGGCTCGGCAGCCACACAGAGCTTCACGCTGACGGTGAATGAGGAGCCTGCCATCAGCAGCGCTTCGAGCGCGACTTTCGTCGTTGGCACGGCAGGCTCGCTCACGGTGACGGCAACGGGCTATCCCGCTCCCACCCTCAGCGAAAGCGGAACTTTGCCGAGTGGCGTTACCTTCAACGCGGCGACCGGCCTGTTGAGCGGGACGCCGGCGGCCGGAACTGGCGGGACTTACGCCATCACCTTCACCGCCGGCAACAACGTTGGCTCGGCAGCCACGCAGAGCTTCACGCTGGCGGTGAATGAGGCGCCTGCCATCAGCAGCGCTTCGAGCGCGGCGTTCGTCGTTGGCGCTCCCGGCTCATTCACGGTAACCGCAACGGGATTCCCCGCTCCCACGCTCAGCGAAAGCGGAACTCTGCCGAGCGGCGTCACATTCAACCCGGCAACTGGCGTTTTGAGCGGGACGCCGGCAGCGGGCACGGGAGGCACCTACGCCATCACCTTCACAGCCGGCAACGGCGCCTGTTGTAGCAAGGTAAAAATGTCACCCCTAACAGCCGAGTGAAAATGTCACCCCCTCGTTATTTTTTTAGAGGGCCTCGATCTGCAATTTTGTGTCGCCGTGGTAGAC
>Ga0307373_10000190_pt1 | contig 110364 bp, 104 predicted proteins | sample OX2MG_FD_202534 | JGI IMG/M metagenome (GOLD analysis project Ga0307373, IMG submission 202534) | Soil microbial communities from Risofladan, Vaasa, Finland - OX-2 | ecosystem: Environmental > Terrestrial > Soil > Coastal area > Acid sulfate soil | place: Finland: Risofladan, Vaasa... | reverse complement strand
GCTGACAGCGCAGGAACCGGTACAGCGTGCCCCCCACCAATTTGTCCTGGCACAGATGCTGGTAGATCCGCTCGTGGCTGATGGGCCGTTGCCCTTCCTCCGCCAACCGATCCCGCACCTGCACCGGAAGCGGATAAGGGGTCGGGAGTCTTTTTAAGGCTTGTCCTTTACTTTCCGGAGCTAGCCGCGCAGTTGGTAAGGGGGCGCGCCTTGCAATGTACATCTTGCGAGAAACGGGCGTAGGGCAACAAGGCGCAAAATAAATAATCTGGTGGGCCAGCAGGGCGCGAGACATTGTTTCACGCGGGTTCACAGGATGTGCACCCTGGATTTCCATGCGGAGCAGGAAAGCGCAGCATGGAAACGATTCTGCGATCAATCGGCGGTTCAAGTCCGCCGGAAATTTCGCTCTCGGTTTGGTGGGCCTGCCAGGACTCGAACCTGGGACCAAGGGATTATGAGTCCCCTGCTCTAACCAGCTGAGCTACAGGCCCAACGTTACTGCACTGAACCGTCCATGGTATGTCGTCCAGCTTGGCGTCCGACCGCCATGGATGGCGGAAGTGCAGATTTTGCAGGAGCAAAAATCTGCCTGCCTCCGCGGCCGCTCCCGGCGTCCTGCCTCCCGCGGCACTTGTACATCCTTGCACATCGCTCACCAACTGAGCTACAGGCCCATTTCCGTCGACGCCGATTATAACAGTACCTTTCAAATACAAAGACCGCGTTGGGCGCGGCCTTTGATGATTAGCCTTACATCTTTTAGGACGAAGACTCGTCCAGGAAACTGCGCAACTGATCGGAGCGGGACGGATGCCGCAGTTTGCGCAACGCCTTGGCCTCGATCTGACGGATACGCTCGCGGGTCACGTCGAATTGCTTGCCGACCTCTTCCAGGGTGTGGTCGGTATTCATGTCGATGCCGAAACGCATGCGCAGCACCTTGGCTTCCCGCGGCGTGAGGCTCGCCAGCACCGCGTGCGTCTGCTCACGCAGACCTTCCGAGGTGGCGGCATCCACCGGTGAGGTGACCGACACATCTTCGATGAAATCGCCGAGATGCGAGTCCTCGTCATCGCCGATGGGGGTCTCCATGGAAATCGGTTCCTTGGCGATTTTCAGAACCTTGCGCACCTTGTCCTCGGGCATTTCCATCTTCACCGCCAGTTCCTCGGGCGTCGGTTCGCGGCCCATCTGTTGCAGCATCTGGCGGCTGATGCGGTTCAATTTATTGATGGTCTCGATCATGTGCACCGGGATGCGGATGGTGCGCGCCTGGTCGGCGATCGAACGGGTAATGGCTTGGCGAATCCACCAGGTCGCATAGGTCGAGAATTTGTAGCCGCGGCGGTATTCGAATTTGTCCACCGCTTTCATGAGGCCGATATTGCCCTCCTGGATCAGATCCAGGAACTGCAGACCGCGGTTGGTGTACTTCTTGGCGATGGAAATCACCAGGCGCAGGTTGGCTTCCACCATTTCCTTCTTGGCGCGGCGTGCTTTGGCCTCGCCGATGGACATCTGGCGATTGATCTCCTTGAGTTCCTGTATTGAAAGGTGCGCCTCATGCTCAATGGTGGTGAGCCGGTGCTGCAATCGCACCACTTCTTCTTTCTGCCGGCCCAATGCCGAGGACCACTTGCGTTTGGATTTGATCTGGCGATCTATCCAACGCACGTTGGTCTCGTTCTCAGGGAAACTCTTGATGAAATCCTTGCGTGGCATGCCGGCTTTGCCCACGCACAGGCCCATGATCTGGCGTTCGTGAGAGCGGATGGTATCCACCAGGCGGCGTAGTCCACCGGTAAGCATGTCGGTCATGCGCGGTGTGAGCTTCAGCAGCATAAGGGTTTCCGCGAGCTGCTTGCGCACACGCATGGTGCTCTTATGGGCGGTGCCGTGCTTGGCGATGGCCTTAACCACTTTATCGTGCAGCTTTTTCAGCTGCGCGAAACGGCGCGCGGTTTCCTCCGGATCAGGACCGGTGTCCACCGGGCTGGCATCCGCGTCGCTTTCCTCGTCCTCGTCGTCTCCCGGTTTGCCGGATTTGGCCTTGACCGGCACTTCTATGTCATCACCGGCCTCGGCGTCTTCCTCAGCCGGCGGCAGCTCGCTGACTACCGGCGTTTCCACATGCGGGGCCGGCTCCTGCACTGAGTTATCGGCATTCGGATCAATGAACCCCGAAATGATGTCCGTGAGTTTGGTGCGGCCTTCAGCAATGCCGGCGTATTCGGAGAGCAGCAGCGCCGAGGACGCGGGATAGGTGGCTACCGACGCGAGTACCTGGGTCAGGCCTTCTTCGATGCGTTTGGCGATCTTGATTTCGCCTTCGCGGGTGAGCAATTCCACCGTCCCCATTTCGCGCATGTACATGCGCACCGGGTCGGTGGTACGGCCGAATTCCGCATCCAGTGCGGCGAGCGCTGCCGCCGCTTCTTCCGCGGCTTCATCGTCATCCGCAGAGGACGCTGGCGCTTCGGTCAGCAGCAGTTGGTCGGCATCCGGGGCCTCTTCGTGCACCGGGATGCCCATGTCGTTGATCATCGCCACGATCTCTTCGATCTGCTCCGGATCAACGATCTCGTTGGGTAGATGGTCGTTAACCTCCGCATAGGTGAGGTAGCCCTGCTCCTTGCCCTTGGCGATCAGGAGTTTGAGCTTCGACTGCTTGTCTTCGTTCATGTCGGCCATGGTGTCTCGGGTGAAAAACGGCGCCTGTGCGGCGCCGGAGGGGAACCGTTAATTTTATCAGAAAATCTGAGTTTTTCCAGGTAAATCAAGCGCTTCATGGCTTGATGCCGCCGCGATCGCCAAGCCGCGCCTTCAGCAGACGGGATAACTCAGTCTTTTCATCGGCTTCCAGGGGACGCTGCCGGGAAGCCTCCAAAAGGTCCGCGAGCCGCTGCTCCGCGGGACGCCGGCCTTCCAGATCGGTCATCACGGCCTGAAACTCGCTTTCCATGGCCTCTACAGGAATGACCAGCTCCACTTGCGCAAGTTTCATGAGGTGGCTCCCAGTCTCCGTATCCCGCCAGTGCTCCAGCAGGCCCGCCCCGGAGATATGGGGATGAGCCCGGGCGAATTCCAGCACCGCCTTCAAAACCTCAACGCCCTTGAGGTTTAAGCCCCCCAGCGCCGCCGGGTCGCCTGCCAAGGCTGCCAACGCCGGCCGGTTTAACAGCAGGGCGATCGCCTTGCGTACTGGGCCGGTCAGACTCGGGCGGCCCCCTTGGATGGTCTTGCGGGCGGGCTCGCCGTGGCCGGATGCCTGCCTAAGCATAGTCAATTTCCCGGAATCTACCTGGGCGCGTCGCGCCAGCTCCGAGACCAGCATCTCCCGGTAAAGGCCGGCCGGTAAGCGCAGGAGATGGGGCCGGGCCAGCTCCACCAGCCGCGCGCGGCCATCCAGACTGCCCAGATCCGTCTGGGCGCTGAGTCGGTCCAACAAGAAGCTGGATAAGGGCACCGCCTCTTTGATGCGGGCCTCAAAGGTATCCTTGCCTTCCTTGCGTACCAGGGTATCCGGGTCCTCGCCTTCGGGTAGAAACAGAAATTTGATCTGCCGGCCTTCACGGGCCTCGGGCAGGGCGTTTTCCAGCGCCCGCCAGGCAGCCGCGCGGCCGGCCCGGTCGCCATCGAAGCAGAACACCACTTCCGAAGTCACCCGGAACAGGCGCTGCAGATGTTCGCTGGTGGTGGCGGTACCCAAGGTCGCAACGGCGTATCGCAATCCATGCTGATGCAGCGCCACCACATCCATGTAGCCCTCCACCACCAGCAGCCGCTGGATATCACGCACTGCCTGGCGGGCTTCATACAAACCGTAGAGTTCCCGGCCCTTGTGGAACAACGGCGTTTCCGGCGAATTGAGATACTTGGGCTCGTCTGTGCCGAGCACACGGCCGCCGAAGGCGATGATGCGCCCGCGGCTGTCGCGGATCGGAAACATGATGCGTTCGCGGAAGCGGTCGTAGTAACGGCCGTCGTCACGACGGATGATGAGTCCTGCTGCACTCAGACTTTGGCGCCCCGGATCATCGCCACCGAGGGCTTTTAGCAGGGTATCCCAGCCGGCGGGTGCGAAACCGATGCCGAACTCCGCGGCAATCTCGCCGCTGAGACCACGGCCCTTGAGATAGGTCACCGCCTCGGCCGTATCTCTGAGCGCCTCGCGATAAACACGCGCCGCCTGGTCCAATACCGCGTACAAGGGTGCCTGATCCGAGCGGGTTTCGCCCGCTTCCTGCGGCACCTCCATCCCTATCATGGAGGCCAACTGGCGCACGGCCTCCACAAAATCCAGATGTTCGTAATCCATGAGGAAACCGAGTGCCGTGCCGTGGGCGCCACAGCCGAAACAGTGGAAAAACTGTTTGCTGGGGCTGACGGTGAACGACGGGGTCTTCTCATTGTGGAACGGGCAACAGGCGGTGAATTCCCGGCCGTGTTTCTTGAGCGGCACACGCGCGTCAATCACTTCCACGATATCGACGCGGCTGACGAGTTCGTCAATGAAGCTCTGCGGAATGCGCGCCATTTTAGTGCTGAGGGGTAAGGCATAAAGGGCGGGGAGTATGGTTAAAGCGAAGCCTGCGGGGCTTCACCCCTCACCCCTCACTCCTCACCCTCGTCGGCTTTATAAAGGATAGAGCATGCCAACAGCCCCGGCAGTCAGCCGGGAAACATCAGCCGCCCAGCTTTGCCTTGATGCGCGCGCTGACCGCGCCCATGTCGGCACGGCCCTGCACCCGGGATTTGAGCAGGCCCATGACCTTGCCCATGTCCTTGAGGGAGGTGGCGCTGCTGCCCCGGATGGCCTCGGCGATGAGTTGATCCAACTCGGTTTCCGAAAGCTGCGCAGGCAGGTAGGACTGGATCAGCTTTATCTCGGTGCGTTCCTGATCCGCCAGATCCTGGCGATTGCCTTTCTCAAATTGAGTCACCGAATCGCGGCGCTGTTTCAGCATTTTGTCCAGCACCGCCAACACCTGAGTGTCGTCCAGAGTGATGCGTTCGTCCACTTCGCGCTGTTTGATGGCGGCCAGCATCAGACGGATCACCGACAACCGCGGCTTGTCGCCGGCGCGCAGGGCGTCTTTCATATCGTCGGTGATTTTCTCTCTCAGTGACATGAATTTTCACCCCCCTGAAAACACTGCGGCGCTTTCCGGTGGAAAAGCGCCGCATTCGGTATCTCGAAAACCTGGCTGTGAGACCGGATCAATACATGCGTATGTGGCGCGACTGTTCGCGGGAAAGCTTCTTCAAATGACGTTTGACAGCTGCGGCCTGCTTGCGCTTGCGCTCCTGCGTGGGTTTCTCATAAAACTCGCGGCGGCGCAATTCAGTCATCACCCCGGCCTTCTCACAGGAACGTTTGAAGCGACGCAAAGCGGCGTCGAAATGCTCGTTATCCTTCACGCGTACGCTGGGCATTCAATCCTCACCTTATAATGAACACCGAAGCGGCATGGGCGGCCTCGGAAAGGGCGGGAATTCTACCGAGCGGCGTGTAGAATTGCAAAAATGAGGCTGCCATGAGAGTCCTGGGAATCGAGACTTCCTGTGATGAGACCGGGGTGGCCGTCTACGATGGTGAACAGGGTCTCTTGGCCCATGCCTTGTACAGTCAGACCGCATTGCACGCCGAATACGGTGGGGTGGTGCCGGAACTGGCATCCCGTGACCATATCCGCAAGTTACTGCCCATGATCCACGCGGCCTTGGGCCAGGCGCATACGCCTCCCGGTCAGATCGACGGCGTTGCTTACACCGCCGGCCCGGGCCTGATGGGTGCGTTGCTGGTGGGCGCCTGCCTGGGAAGGGCCCTGGCGTTCGCCTGGAAAGTGCCGGCCATCGGCATCCACCATATGGAAGGCCACCTGCTGGCCCCCCTGCTGGAAACACCGGCCCCGGCCTTCCCCTTCGTGGCGCTGCTGGTGTCAGGTGGGCATACCCTGTTGGTGGACGTCCGGGAGGTGGGGGCTTACCGGACACTCGGTGAATCCGTGGACGACGCCGCCGGCGAGGCCTTCGACAAGGTCGCCAAACTGTTGGGCCTGCCCTACCCCGGCGGTCCGGCGCTGGCGAAACTGGCCGAACGCGGCGTGCCGGGGAGTTTCCGTTTCCCGCGCCCCATGACCGAACACCCCGGACTGGATTTCAGTTTCAGCGGCCTCAAGACGGCGGTGCTCACCACCCTGAAGCGTGCGCCGGAAAATCCACAGACCAAAGCGGATATCGCCTGCGCTTTCGAAGACGCGGTGGTGGACACGCTGACCATCAAATGCGAACGCGCGCTTCAGAAAACCGGATATCAACGGCTGGTGGTGGCGGGCGGCGTGGGTGCGAACCGCAGACTGCGCGCGCAGCTGCAACAAAGAGTGGCGCAACTCGGCGGTCAGGTATTCTATCCACGTCTGGAGTTCTGCACCGATAACGGCGCCATGATCGCGTTCGCCGGTTATGTGCGTCTGCGCGCGGGCCGCAGAACGGCGCCCTCGGCGGTGAGCGCGCGCTGGCCGCTGGACAGCTTAACCGTACCTTGAACATCGGGAATCAATATGGATAGCGTTTTCATCCGTGACCTGCGTGTTGAAACCGTGGTCGGAATTTACGATTGGGAACGCCGCATCCGGCAGATCGTAAGCCTGGATCTCGACATGCGCACCGACATCCGTGCCGCCGCCGACAGTGACCGCATTGAAGACACGCTGGATTACAAAGCGGTCGCCAAACGCGTCGTACAGTTTGTCAGCGAACAGCAATTTCAGCTGGTGGAAACCCTGGCGGAAAAGGTTGCCGCTCTGATCCTGGATGAATTCAAGATCAAGGAACTCAAGGTGACTGTGCACAAGCCCGGCGCCGTGAGCGACAGCAAAAGCGTCGGCGTCAGCATAGAACGCTCGCGCCATGCCTGAGATTTTTGTCGGCATCGGCAGCAATATCGAACCGGAATCCCATATTCGTGAAGCCGTGCGGCGATTGCGCATGCATTTTGGAAGGCTGCGGCTTTCTTGCGTGTACCGCAATCCGGCCGTGGGTTTCGTGGGTGAGGATTTCCTGAATCTGGCGGTGGCCTTTGACAGCCGCGAGCCGGTGGCCGGTGTGCGCTCGGCATTGGATGCGATCGAGGCGGGCTGCGGACGGGTACGCGGCAGCCCGCGGTTTGCTCCGCGCACCCTGGACCTGGATTTGCTCATGGTCGGCGACCTGGTCACGGATTTTCCGGTGAGACTGCCGCGCGCGGAAATTCTCAAATACGCCTACGTGCTCAAACCGCTGACGGACCTGGCAGCCGGCCGGCGTCATCCGCTGACGGGTCGAAAATTAGCCGAGCATTGGCGTGAATTCGACGCTGCCAGCCAGCCACTGGTGACGATTAAGTTGCAAGGTTTATAACGACTTGATCGGGACGCGCAGGAGGTGTGCCTGCGCAAGCTGGCACGCGGAATGTTTGCCTGTATTTTGCCGCTGCTGTCCGCCTGCGGCCCGACCAGCAGTCGTGAAATTCTCCGCCTGCTAAGATGACGGCATGAAAATCTATCTCGTGGGCGGTGCGCTACGCGACCGCCTCCTGGGCCTGCCGGTGAAGGAGCGCGATTACGTGGTGGTGGGCGCGGTGCCCGCCGACCTGCGGGCGCGCGGTTTCAAGCCGGTCGGCAAGGATTTCCCGGTATTCCTGCATCCCGAAACCCACGAGGAATACGCCCTGGCGCGCACCGAACGCAAGACCGGGCCCGGCTACCATGGCTTCGAATTCCACAGTGCTCCGGACGTGCGCCTCGAGGACGACCTGCGTCGCCGCGACCTGACCATCAATGCCATGGCCGAGGACCAGCACGGGCAATGGGTGGACCCCTACCATGGACAAAGCGATCTGAACGCGCGTCTCTTGCGGCACGTGTCGCCGGCGTTCGTGGAAGATCCGGTGCGGGTGCTGCGGGTGGCGCGTTTCGCCGCGCGTTTTGCAAGCCTGGGATTCAAGATCGCGGATGAAACCCTGGCGCTGATGCAGACGATGTCGGAAAACGGCGAAGTGGATGCGCTGGTGCCGGAGCGCATCTGGCAGGAGACCTTCAAAGCCCTGCAGACCGACACGCCCGCGGTGTTTTTCCAGGTGCTGCGCGCCTGCGGTGCGCTGCGGCGCGTGTTCCCGGAAATTGACCGCTTGTTCGGCGTACCGCAGCCGCAAAAACATCATCCGGAAATCGATACCGGGGTGCACCTGCTGCTGGTGCTGGAACAGGCGGCCCGGCTAAGCCACGACATGGCGGTGCGTTTTGCGGTACTGCTGCATGATCTCGGCAAGGGCAGCACGCCCGCCGATATCCTGCCGCACCATTACGGCCACGAAGAACGCAGCGTGAAACTCGCGGCAGCGCTGTGCGCGCGTCTGCGCGTGCCCAAGGACTATCGCGAGCTGGCGGTGCTGGTGGCGCGCTACCACGGACAGGCGCATCGCGCCCGGGAACTACGCGCCGACACCCTGCTGAAACTGTTCAAGGCCTGCGACGCCTTGCGCCGGCCGCAGCGCTTCGCGCAATTCTTGTTGGCCTGCGAAGCCGACGCCCGCGGCCGCCTGCGGATGGAACACGCACCCTATCCGCAAGCCGATTATCTGCGCGCCGCACTCGCCGCTGCGGGCGCGGTGGATGCGCAGTCTCTGGGCTGCGAACCACTCGAGGGTGCCGAGATCGGCGTGCGTCTCGAGGCGGCCCGACTCGAGGCGATCAAGCAAGCCATCGGCCGGGACTGAGCCTCCGGCAGCTTCACAAGCTGCGGCTGAGGTCCTGCAAACCGAAGCCGCGCAGTGCGAGATCCAGCCGCTTGCTGAAAGCCATGGCTTTGAAGCGTTCGCCCATTTCCTCCGGCAGCGTCAGCAGTTTCACCTCGCGCGCCCCACGCCAGTCGCCGGCCATGGCCGCTCCCGGCGCCCTGCCTCCCGCGACACTTGTACTTCCATGTACATCGCCGGCGATGCCCAGGGCCAGCAGGAAGTGTGCCTGGGTGGCGTAGCCCGCGAGTTCCAGGCCCGCCGCGGTGGCGGCTTCCGCCACCGCGGTGAAATCCACATGCGCGGTGATGTCCTGCAGCCCGGGGTGCAAGAACGGATCGTGGTGGGCGCGCTGGCGGTAATGGCACATCAGCGTGCCCATGTAGCGGTCCGGATGGTAATAGGCTTGACGCGTATAACCGTAGTCCACCAGCAGCAACGCCCCGCGTGTGAGCAGGTCGGCCAGGCTGTATAAGAATGCCGGCAGCCGCACACAGATTTCCGAACAGTAGTCTGCCACCAGCGGTTGCGGCAGACTGCTTTCGAGTGTCGTGAGGGCCGCGCGTAACTCAGCGGGCGCGGGCCGCAGACACCAGACAAAGCGTCCGCCTTCGACGGCCACGTTGAATTCATCGAAGCCCCGCGGCGAGCGGCGGAAGCGGCTGACGGGCAGGGCGTCCAGCACTTCGTTGCCGATGATCACGCCGCTGAATGCCGGCGGCAGACGATCCAGCCACTCGACCTTGCCAAGCATTGCCGGCGCCTGCTCTGCGAGCGTGCGCCGCTGACGTTCACGCAAGTCGGCACTGACCTCCAGTATCAGGTAGCGTCCCGGCGGTTGTTGCAGCCGCACAAGCTGCTTGAGCATGTCGGCGGCCAGCACCCCGGAACCGGCGCCCAATTCCAGAATATCGCCGCCGGCCAGCGCCGCCAGCACTTCGGCGCATTGCACGGCGAGACAGCGGGCGAACAACGGCGACAATTCCGGCGCGGTGACGAAGTCGCCGTCGGCGCCGAACTTGCGGGCACCGGCGCTGTAATAGCCGAGTCCGGGTGCGTACAGCGCCAGCTCCATGAAACGTTCGAAACGCAGGGCGCCGCCGGCGGCGGCGATTTCGTCGCGCAACAGCGCGCACAGCCGTTGGCTGTGGAACAACGCCTCCGGCGCGGGCGCCGGCAGGTTCTCGAGGGCTTGGCGGATAGGTAACACGCTTTCTGGTCTAATGATGTGAACCGGAATGCTCATAAGGCGGAAGCATGAAAAATGATACCCGAAAGCTCGCCGGCAAAACCGCGCTCATCACCGGCGCCGCGCGCCGCATCGGCGCGGCGGTCGCGCAACGGCTGCATGCCGAGGGCATGAACATGGTGCTGCACTATCGCGCTTCGGAGCAGGAAGCCCAGGCCCTGTGCCAATCGCTGAATGCGACACGCCGCGACTCGGCGATGCTGGCGCAGGCGGATCTCGCGAATCTCGGCGGCTTCGACTCGCTGGTCAAAACCGCGCTGCAATGGGGCAGTCTGGACCTGCTGGTGAACAATGCTTCGGTGTTTTATCCCACCCCCATCGGCAAAGTCAGCGAGGCCGATTGGGACGAACTCATGGGCAGCAATCTCAAGGCGCCGTTTTTCCTGTCGCAGGCCGCGGCGCCGTATCTGAAACAGAGTCATGGCGTGATCGTCAACATGGTGGACATCCATGCGCGCCGGCCGCTGCGCGAACACACGCTGTACAGCACCGCCAAGGCGGGGCTGGCGATGCTGACACTGTCGCTGGCGCGCGAACTGGGCCCGGAGGTGCGCGTCAACGGCGTGGCACCCGGCCCGATCCTGTGGCCGACTGGCGGACTTGACGAGCAGGCCAAACAGGCGATCCTCGACAATACCGCCCTCAGGCGCGCCGGCTCGCCGGACGACATCGCCGACGCCATCGTGTATCTGGCGCGCGACGCGGAGTATGTGACCGGACAGATTATCGCGGTGGACGGCGGCCGCAGCATCGGTTGGTAGTCGAGTATCGGCAGGAAACACTGCGTCTCTAATCAATGCGGGTGGTGCATGCGCCGCAACCGCTGGAGCTCCGCCTGCGGAGTCAACTTGCCGAGATACGCGGGCACCACCGCTTCCAGGGCCAGCGGCTCGATAGCGAAGCTTCCGAAATCATTCTGGCTGCAGACACTGTCAATCTTGAGCGAACGGTAATTATCCAGTGAGAAGGGTTTGCCCGGCAGCCATTCCATGATCGCCGCCTGCAGCCATGACAGGGGGGGCGGCAGTCCGATGATGGCGCGCCGCAACCCCATGACCTTGGCCGTGTAACACACGAGTTCCCGCAGCGTATAGATCTTCGGGCCGCACAGGCTGAAACGCCGGCCGAAACTGGCGTGCTCATCCAGGCTCCGGACAAACGCGTCCGCCACATCGCCGACATAGACCGGAGCAAATTTCGCCCGCGGACAGGCCAGTGGAAAAATGCCCGGCGCCATTCTTAGCAGTGCTGCGAATCGATTGAAGAAGCTGTCGCCCGGCCCGAAGATTACACTGGGTTCGAACACGCTCACCTGCAGCGGGCCCTGCGCCTTGAGCACCAGTGCCGCGGCTTCGCCCTTACTGCGCAGGTAATGACTGGGTGCATTTTCACCGGCGTTGAGGGCGCTCATGTGCAGCAGACGCGGCACACCGGCGCTGGCGCAAGCCGCCAGTATTTTCCCGGTGAGTTTCAAGTGGACCTGGGCAAAACCCTGGCCGCGGTGGCCGCGTTCGTTGAGGATACCCACCAGATTCACCAGCACATGGCAGCCGCTGAATTCGCGCTTGAGGGTCTCCAGATCGTGGACGTCGGCCTCCACCAGCGAGAGCGTGGGCAATACCAGCAGCTCCCGATGCCGCGCCCGCGAGCGCGTCAGGATTTTCACGTTAAAGTCGTTTTCCACGAGGCGCGCCGCCAGATGCCGGCCCACGAAACCCGTGCCGCCCACTATACAAATTGTGGATCTGGGCATGAGGACGAACCTTTTGAAAAGCACACGCGATTGTGCATACTCCGGCGGACACCACCCGCCGGTCAAGCGCCCGTTCACGCGCTTGCCGCATGCCATGGATCAAAGATCAGGCAGGCCGATGCTATACGAAGTGCGTTAAATGAACGTTTAGGCGCTGGGCGTTTTCATGGCGGTGTCGGCGTGGCCGTCGCCGCTGTGCTAACGGCCGCCTGTGCCACTACCGTGCTGACAGCGGCGGGTGCGGCGCTGACGCTGCCGAGGCGTGCGCTCAGGCGCTCGCTGGTATTGTGCAGACGCCAGTCGAAAATCACCGCTTCGCTCATGACGCGGCGCACATAGCCACGGGTTTCCCAGTACGGGATGGTATCGACCCAGACGTCCGCCGGCAGGCTGCCGCTCTGGGGCAGCCATGAATCCACCCTTTTGACGCCGGCGTTGTAAGCGGCGGTCGCCAGCGGTTCGCTGCCGTTGAAACGCTTCAACATGCGGCTCAGGTAAGCGCTGCCGAGGGTCAGGTTGATATGCGGATCCTGCAGCGCGTCGCGGCTGTCGAGTACCAGCCCGAGGTTCGCCGCCACCCGGCGGCCGGTGGCGGGCATCAATTGCATGAGGCCGATGGCCCCGGCCGGCGATACGGCATCGGGACGGAACACGCTTTCCGCCCGGATCACTCCGTACACCCACGGCAAGTTCAGATCCAGCGCCTGTACGCGCGGCGCGAGCGTGTCGTCGTAAGCCAGCGGGTAATTGACCGTCAGATCCTGCCAGCAGCCGGCGTTGGCGAAGCTGCGGATGGCGCGTCCATACCAGCCCCATGCCTGCGCCAGCAGTGCCGCCTGGCAGTTTGCCGGCTTAGACAGCGAGGCCGTGGCCGCCTGCCACTCGGCGTTGGCATCATCGTACAAGTCCGCATAGAACAGCTCGCGCGCGCGCACCAGGCCCGGGCGCTGCTGCAATTGCGCCAGCACCTCGGGCGCCGGCCGGCTCGGTTCCTGGGTGATGGCATAGCTCAGATGCAGGCGGTCGGCCGCCAGGAACCCGTAATAATCCATGCCGTCGGCGAGGGTTTGATAAATGGCGGCGGCCGGGTCCGTCTCACCGGTGGCGGCCAGGGCGCGCGCTTTCCAATAACGCCATTCGGGCTTGGCGGCCAGCGGACCGAGGGCCGGCAGCAGCGCCAGTACCGCCTGCCAATGGCCAGTGCGCATCGCTGTCCGTATGCGCCATTCGGTCACCCGCGGATCGTTGACGCGCTGCACGCGTGCCAGCAAGTGCGCAGCATCCGGCAGCAGGTTCCAGGCGGATTCCAGCGCCAGCCGTACCTGCATGTCCTGGACATCGTCGGGGGCGAAATGATAACGGCGCGAGAGCTCCGTCCACAAATGGCGTGCACGCGCCGGATCCGTGCGGGCCACCAGTTGTACGCCGTTGAGCAGCAGCGGCTGGTATTTGGGATCGTCCGGCACCTGGATGGTAGTGAGTACTCCGGCGGGATCCGCCGCCACGGCCAGCCAGATACGCGCCCAGGGACGGTCCGCGGCGTTGAGTTGCGGCAGCAGTTGGCGCGCGAGTGCATAGTCACGCGCCTGCAGCGCCCGTTGCACGCGTTGCACCCGCATGTCGTTGGTGATGCGGTGGTGGGCCTGCAGATACTGGAACGCCGGTTTGCAGGTAGGCGGCTGCGAATCCGGCGCCAGCCATAAATGTTGCGCCGCCGCCACCCAGGCATCGCGGTCCTGCCGGTCGCCGCCGGCAAGATGCGCGCTCACCGCCGCGCAGCGCAGTGGCGCCGTGGTTTCGTTCTGATACTGGGCCAGAAAGGTCTGCCAGTCGCCGTTATTGGCGAGTTCCAACAACCACTCCTGGCGCAGCGCCTCGGCGATCGGCAGTGACGCCTGTTCCTTAAGAAAAGATTGCAGCGCCCCGGCCGGCTGCTGCGCAAGCGTGGCACGGAGATAGGCGTAACGCAGATAGGGGTAGAGCGGATAATCCGCGAGCTCGTTGAGATAGGGCGTAAGTGCCGTGAGATCGCCTTTGTGCGCCGCCGACCACGCTTGCTTGAACTCGGCGCGTTCCACTGTCAGGTCTGCCGCGAGTGCGGATGGGATGATGCAGCCGCATAGCGCAGCCACCAGCAGTCGGGACATCCAGGACATGCGTCTAGATTATCGCGAAGCGGAATTTCATTACTACCCTCAGGTCCGGGAACGGCGTAATCTTTTTCTTTCCCGCCGAATATAACCGCGTCCTGACCGGAGCACAGCATGGGCTTCACCAGCATCAATCCCGCCAACGGAGAAAAACTGCACGACTATCCCGGCTGGGATGGCGCGCGTCTCGAGCAGGCGCTGACGCTCGGCGCCGCGGTGACGCCGGCGTGGAACAGGCGTTCGCCGACTGAACGGAGCGGCTTGCTGCGGCGTGTCGCTGAGAGCTTGCGCCAGCGCCGCGGCCCGTATGCGGCGCTCATGAGCCGGGAAATGGGCAAATTGACCGGTGAAGCCCACGCCGAAATCGAGAAATGCGCGCGCTGCTGCGACTACTATGCGGAACAGGCCGCGGTGCTGCTGGCAGATGAGCCGGCCAAAACCGACGCCGCAAAAAGTTATGTGGCGTACCAGCCCCTCGGTTGCGTGCTGGCCATCATGCCGTGGAATTTCCCTTTCTGGCAGGTGATCCGGGCGGCGGCACCGGCGCTCACCGCCGGCAACAGTCTGTTGCTGAAGCATGCCGACAACGTGCCGGGCTGCGCCTTGGCGCTGGCGGAGATTTTCCAGCAGGCCGGTTATCCAGAGGGCGTATTCCAGACCCTCATGATCGGCATCCCGCAGGTAGAGGGCGTGATCAAAGACCCACGCGTGCACGCGGTTACGCTCACCGGCAGCGAGCGCGCCGGCCGCGCCGTGGCCAGGCAAGCCGGCGAAGTCTTGAAAAAATGCGTGCTGGAACTGGGCGGCTCCGATGCCTTCGTGGTGCTGGAGGATGCCGACGTGAAACTCGCGGCCGAAGCCGGTGCGAAATCGCGTTACCAGAACGCCGGCCAGAGCTGCATCGCCGCCAAGCGCTTCATCCTGGTGGACAAGGTCGCCGACGCGTTCCTGCAGGAATTCCGGACACGCGCCGCGGCCCTGGAATGCGGCGATCCGCTGGCTGTCAAAACCACGCTCGCGCCGCTGGCACGCTTCGATCTGCGCGACGCCCTGCACCGGCAGGTGCAGGATGCGCTGGCTAAGGGCGCCAAGGCGCTGCTGGGCTGCGAACCGCTGCCCGGCAAGGGCGCGTTTTACCCAGCCTCGATACTCGATGGCGTCGCGCCCGGCATGCGCGCCTGGGAAGAGGAATTATTCGGGCCCGTGGCCAGCATCATCCGCGTTCGCGATGAGGAACAGGCGCTGAAAGTCGCGAACGGCAGCGCCTACGGTCTCGGCGGCAGCGTTTGGACGCAGGATAAAAGCCGCGGCGAAAAATTCGCGCGGCGCCTGCAGTCAGGCAGCGCCTTTGTGAACGGGCTGGTGAAAAGCGATCCGCATCTGCCTTTCGGCGGCATCAAGAATTCCGGCCACGGCCGCGAGCTGGCGCGCCACGGCCTGCAGGAATTCACCAATGTGCAGAGCGTGTGGATCGGATAACAACAGGGCCGGTTCACCGGCCCTGTTGTTCAAGCAGGCAGGCAGCGCACTGCTTATCCGCCGCTGTCACTATTGGTGGTGGGAGCGGGTGCCGGCGTCGGGCTGGTCTGGGTGGCGGGCACCTTGTGGGTGGCATCGGGTGAGATGGCCGCCGGTACCTTGTGGGTGGCATTGGGCGCGGGCGCCGCTGTTGTTGTGGGCGCAGTGGTGGTCGGCGCGGGCGCTTTCTTCGCTTGCACGCCGGCTGCGATCAGCAGCAGGGCGGCGCACACCAGTGGAACACTTTTGCTGATTTTATACACGACGTGGTTCTCCCCGGTTAGTTGTGTGATTGCTACATGTGATCTTGAAAATATCCATTTAGGTGGCTTAATTCCCCTCGCCCCGCATCGAATCCGTACCCTCACCCGCCCCACGGGCACCCTCTCCCATGGGGGAGAGGGGATTTTGCTATCGCCTCTAGTTTAACGGCGGCGTGGCTGCGGTGCTGGCCGCGGTCGTCGGTGTCGGAGCCTTATGGATGGCTTGCGGTTGCACCTTGTGCCTGCCCAGGGGCTTATGCGCGGGTGGCGTATGAACCGTTTTCGCCTGGGTGTAGTCGAAGGACTTGGACATCAGCACGTTGCCGCTGCCGTCCACCACTTCCACCGTCCAGGTACCGGTCTGATCCGGCATCAAGGTCTTGCTGGACCACACGCGCCAGTGGTCGGCCTTGGGCTCGAACTTCACGTCCGCCATGGTCTTGCCGTTGAACTCCCAGCGGTGGGTGATGGTCTGTCCGGCGGCATCCTTCAGCACGCTGAAAAAGAACACTTTGTTGTGGCGGTTGTCGAGGCTGCGGATGTCATCCGCCGGTTTACGCTCGCTGACGGCGGTGGTGAACTGGGCCTGTCCCACCTTGGCGGTGGCGGCGGGCGCCGGGGCCGCAGTCGGGGAAGCGCTGACCGCGGGGCTGGCCGGCATGGCGGTGGAGGCGGCCGGGGAAGTGTGGGCCTGGGCGGCGCCGCTTGCCAGCAGCAGTAGAGCGCCGAAGGTGGTGAGACAGGTTTTATGGATCGCGTGCATGTGAGCATCTCCTTGCAAACCCCGCCGAGTTGGCGGTGCTCAGGCATCAAGTATATAGCCCGCGCGCGCCGCACATCGCGGCCGGCCGCATTTATCGCAAGCACCATACATAATGCGGTGCTGATGGGCGGCACTTCCGCAGGCCCAAGGGCAGTAGGCCAGCCCCGAAAATTCCGGATGCTCAAAAAAAGAAGGGCTCCTGACGGAGCCCTTCGGGTTTATGCCCAGACGCGCGGGTCAATCGCCGAGCACCAGATAGAAAATCTGGTCATTGCGGCGCACCCGCAGCGCCACCGCACCGTGGGTCTGGCCCAGGACTTTGCGGAATTCCGCCACACTGGCCACCGCTGCACGGTTCACGGCGGTAATCACATCGCCCTGACGCAGGCCGGCCATATAGGCCTCGCTGTTGGGATCCACGCCGGTCACCAGCACGCCTTTCACCTGGCCGTAGAGCGGCGAGCTCTCGTTCAGGTTGCTGACGGTGATACCGCGCAACTGCGGGTGTTCGGTGGAAGCCACCTGCTCGCTTTGGGTGTTGCCGATGGTCGCGTGGATGGTGATGCGGCGGCCGTTGCGGATTACGCCAAGCGTGAGCGGCGTGCCCACGCGCATGACACCGATGCTGTTGCTCAGGTCGGCGGCGCTGGTCACCGGATTGCCGTTGATGCTCACGATCACGTCATTGGATTTGATGCCGGCTTTTTGGGCCGCGGAACCGGGTACCACCTGGTTGACCACGGCACCCTGGTCCTGGGGAAGCTTGAGAGCCTGGGCCAGTTCCGGCGTCAGGGACTGAACCTGCACACCCAGCATGCCGCGCTCCACCTTGCCGTACTTGATGAGCTGGCCCATCACGTCCCGGGCCATGTTGATGGGGATGGCAAAACCGATGCCGATGTTGCCGCCGCCGCCGCCGCTGGTGACGATCATGGTGTTGATGCCCACCAGCTGGCCTTCCAGATTCACCAGCGCGCCGCCGGAATTGCCCGGATTGATGGAAGCATCGGTCTGGATGAAATCCGAATACTTGCCGTCCTGCACCTGGGTGCGGCCCTTGGCGCTGACGATGCCGGCGGTGACCGTGTGGTTCAGGCCGAAGGGGTTGCCGATGGCGATCACGAAATCGCCCACTTGCAAGCTGTCGGAATTACCCAGCGGAATCTGGGTGAGGCCCTTGGCATCGATCTGCAGCACCGCGATGTCGGTGTCCGGATCGCGGCCGATGACCTTGGCCTTGAAGCTGCGGTTGTCGTAGAGCGTCACAGTGATCTTGTCGGCGTTTTCGATGACGTGATTGTTGGTGAGGATGTAGCCCTTGGCGGCATCCACGATCACGCCCGAACCCAGCGCCTGGAAATTACGCTCGATCGGCTGGTTGGGCATGCCGAAGAACTGCTGGAAAAACGGGTCATTGAAAAACGGGCTCTGCTGCATCGTCACATGACCGCTGGTGGAGATGTTGACCACCGCCGGCGACACCCGTTTGATGATCGGCGCCAGGGTCGGCACCGGTTGGCCTTGCACAAACGGCGGCGGCATATGGGCGGAAGCCGCCCACGGACTGACAAACAGCAACGCGGCACACACGGCGCCGGTGAAAATCGTCGGACGTTTCATGATGATCCCTCTAGAGAGTTGACGGATGCTGAGACGGCCGCTGTCCACGGCCGTACCTGTTTCTAAAATTTCTGCGATGCACACACCCCGGATGAAGTTCATTCAGCAGCGGATATGCGCTTACTCAACGCGGGGCGCCGTCGCCTGCACCCTGATGGCGGCAACCGGACGAAATGCGGGCGAACACGCGGCCTAGTTACAGACCCGAAACTATAAACGAAGTTCCCGCCGTCCACGGCGGATATCGGCGGCGCCGGCGCGAAGCTGCGGACGCAATCCCGGGCCGGAACTTCCCGTGCGCCGGACGCGCAACGGAAAGTCCGGGCCGGACGGTTCAGGAGGCCTTTACCGTGATGCGGCGCGGCTGGGCTTTCTCATGTTTGGGGATGCTGATTTCCAGCACCCCGTGGTTGCCGCGGGCGCTGACGCCCTCGGCATCGGCGGTGTCCGGCAGCGTGAAGCGGCGGAAAAACTGGCCGCTGACACGCTCCACCCGGCGATAGCCGTCGTGCTCCTCGCGGGCTTCGCTCTGGCGTTCGCCCTTGAGGGTCAGGATGCCGCCCTCCATGGTGATTTCGATGTCCTTGGGGTCCACGCCCGGGACATCCGCGTGGATTACGAAGCGCTTGGCTTCCTCCTTGATATCCACGGCCGGCACCCAGTCGCTGGCGGTGAGCCCGGACTCGGTGTCCTGCCCGGCCAGGTTGCGATCGAAGAGCCAGTTGATTTCATTGTGGAGCTGGCTCGCCAGGCCCCAGGGTTGGTAACGGATCATGTTCATGTTGTGGTCCTCCAGAGTCGGAATGTATTTCAGTGTGACTGAGGTGAGGCCGCTTGCGCATTTCTCAAGAGGCGGCGCGCGCCCGCTTGCGGAATTCCGCCTGAAAAAACCTCGCCGCTTCCCTTGTCCGTTTATTTGTGATTTACTCGCGCCATCCTAGATATTGTGTTGACCCGGGGTAAAAGTTCGACCTGGAATCCAGTTCGAACGCAGTTTAGTTGTGTCATATAACCTATTGATTTATAACATTAAACATATTTGACAAATCCGGGATCAGGGTCTAGTCTTTAAGCGGGTGTTGCCGGGTACCCGCCGCACAAGATGTTGTGGTGCGTCGTCCCCAGCTTTCCCACATGTTATGCAGAAGATTTGCGCCGGCCGGGGATTGCGCCCCAGCAGGCCCGGGCAGCTTTCCCAATAAAAACCAATAGAAATACGCAGGAATGGACTTATATGAATACTGTGCTTAAACCCGCCGCCGCCAACGTCACCGATATCCCCGTGCAGGAAGCCTCGGCCGATATCTGGGACAAGAAATACCGCCTCAAGGCCAAGGACGGCACCATTCTGGATGCGACGGTGGACGACACCTGGAAGCGCGTGGCCCGGGCCCTGGCGGACGTGGAAACCCCCGAGCAGCGCGAGCCCTGGTACGAGAAATTCCTGTGGGCGCTGCGCCACGGCGCGATCCCCGCCGGCCGCATCACCTCCAACGCCGGCGCCCTGGAGCACAAGCCCGCCACCTCCACCATCAACTGCACCGTGTCCGGCACTATCCGCGACTCCATGGACGACATTCTCAACAAAGTCCATGAGGCGGGGTTGACTCTAAAGGCGGGGTGCGTGGCGCCCGGTACCTGGGTACGCACCGAGCACGGACTGGTCAAAGTCGAGCAGGCGGTGACTGAAAGTCATCGGGAAATCCTGAGCTATGACCGGGACAATAACTGTTTCGAAATGCGGCCGATACTCAAGCATCTGACCGTGCAGGTACCGCGTTCGGACAATATCGAGATCGTCGCCAACGGCGTGTCCCTGAAAACCTCGGTGAAACATCCGGTGCTGGTGTATCGGGGTGGTGCGTTGATTTATGTGCGTGCGGATCAGGTGCGCCGTGAGGATGCGCTGGTACAGCACAGTTTTTCCTGGCGGGCGGATCCTGACACAGCGCTGTCCGCCTGGTTTGCCGGAGCGCATCTGGGCGATGGCAGTGCTTACGAGAAACGCATGGATTACAAACCGACGCGGGCCGCCTGGGCGCAGCGCGCGCACGCCTTGGGACAGCGGCTGGTGTTCAAGATTCGCGCCGCAGAACGGCAAGTGGTGGAACGCTATGCGGAATTTTTCCGCGGGTTCTGCGGCGCCAAAGCGCGCGTGGTCGCGGCTGCAACTCCCGCCGGCACACCGGTGTGGGATTACTGCGTAGCCAGTTTTTCCGCCAGCGAAGCGGCAAAATTGATCGATCATCAGACCGGCGCTAAGACCGCCCATCTGCGCGTCCCGCGATGGATCGCGGCGCAACCGGAAAAATATTTCCTGCCGTTCCTGGCCGGTCTGCTCGACACCGACGGCACCGTCAGCCGCGAGCATGGCAGCGCCATACTCGCCATCCAGAATCCCGTTTTCGCCCAGGAAATCAAGGCACTCCTGGGTTTATTCGGCATACACGGTGCATTAACGGTGCGCAAGCCGCGCAGCCATGCGCTGAACGGCCACGAAGTGTATGACAGCGGCGGCGTGATGCTCAAGATTTCCGATTCCCAATTCCTGCTCAAGGTGGCGGAGTTCATGGCGGATAGCGGCAAACGCACGCGCATTGCCGGGTTTGCGAGCCAATCCGACCAGTACGATCATTACCGCTTGCCGCCTTCACTACGTGAGGCACTGGCCGCGCAATGCGCTGCGCTCACGCACACGGAACGGCAGACGCTTGGCTTCTATCACGGCTATCACCTGAAGGATGTGGTGAGCCGCATCTGGCTGGACCGCTGGGAAGCGCGCTTCCCGCAACTCAAACCGCTCATTTCGCTGGCGCGCCGCTTGCGGCCGGTGGACGCTGTCCGCCGGGACCAGCCACTGCCCGAGACCTTCTATGATTTCCACGTGGAGGGCCACAACAACTATCTGGCTGGCAACGGCGGCCTGGTGGTCATTCACAATTGCGGCATCGGCTATGAATTTTCCACGCTGCGCCCGCGCGGCGCCTATGTGGCCGGCGCCGGCGCCTACACTTCCGGCCCCATGTCGTTCATGGATATCTACGACAAGATGTGCTTCACGGTGTCGTCGGCCGGCGGACGCCGCGGCGCGCAGATGGGCACCTTCGACGTGGGCCACCCGGACGTGCTGGATTTCATCCGCGCCAAGCGCGAGGACGGCCGCCTGCGGCAGTTCAACCTGTCGCTGCTGGTGACCCGGGATTTCATGGAAGCGGTCAAGGCCGACGGCGACTGGCAATTGGCTTTTCCCCTCGACCGGAAGGAAGTCGAAGCCGACGGCGTGGACCTCAAGGACGCGTCCAAGGTGGTGTGGCGCGAGTGGCCCGCCACCGAGGGCTACCTCACCAACGCCGCCGGCCTGGTGGCCTGCAAGATCTACAAGACCCTGCCGGCGCGCCGCGTGTGGGACATGATCATGGCCTCCACTTACGATTTCGCCGAGCCCGGCTTCGTGCTCATCGACAAGGTCAACGAGATGAACAACAACTGGTGGTGCGAGAACATCCGCGCTACCAACCCGTGCGTGACGGCGGACACTTGGATACAAACTGACAAAGGACCGCGCCAGGTTCAGGATTTGATCGGCCAAAGTTTCAATGCGCGCGTTGACGGGCATGATCATGCAAGCAGCGCAGATGGATTTTTCCGCACCGCCACCAAACCGGTGTTGGTTCTGCAAACCGAGGAAGGCTATCGCCTGCGTTTGACGGCCGATCACCGGGTGCGCCGCGTTACCCGGCAAACGCGCTGGAGCATGGATACCGATTGGTGTGCCGCCGCTGAACTCAAGGTCGGCGACCGCGTACTGCTGAACGATCACCGCGCCAACAGCCAGTGGACCGGCGCCCACAGCCGGGATACGGGCTACCTCCTGGGCCTGTTGGTGGGTGACGGCACCTTGAAGTCCGATAAGGCGGTGCTGTCAGTATGGCGCGCAGCAGCGGTCGCAAATGGCGTCGCGGCCAATCTGCCGGCAGGTGTACAAGCGATGATGCACGAGGCATTGCAGGCAGCGTTGACGTTGCCGCATCGCAGCGATTTCAGCGGCTGGCACGAAGTCAGCGGCCGCGGCGAATACCGGCTGGCATCCACTGCGTTGCGCGACTTGGCCCTGGAGTTGGGCATGCGCCCCGGCGACAAGGCCATTACTCCGGCCGTGGAGCGCTGTTGCAGCGATTTCTACCGTGGCTTCCTGCGTGGTTTGTTCGATACCGATGGCTCGGTGCAGGGCAGCCAGTCCAAGGGCGTGAGTCTGCGCCTCGCCCAATCGGATTTGCCGCGGCTTGAGGCGGTGCAGCGCATGCTGCTGCGCTTAGGCATAGCTTCATCCATCTATACCGGCCGTCGGCAGGGCGGCACGAGCCGTTTGCCGGATGGCAAAGGCGGGTACCGGGATTACGCCATCAAGCCGCAGCACGAGCTGGTGGTAAGCGGCGAAAATCTGTGGCGTTATCGCGAGTTCATCGGCTTTGGCGACAGCGACAAGGCCGCACGCCTTGACCGGCTGCTATCCGGTTACAAGCGCGAGCTGAACCGCGAACGCTTCAACGCACGCGTGTCTGCCGTGACCGAGGCCGGCTCGGAAGATGTTTACGACGTGCAGGTACCCGGTATCAACAGCTTCGATGCCAATGGCCTGCATGCACATAATTGTGGCGAACAGCCGTTGCCGCCCTACGGCTCATGTCTGCTGGGTTCGGTGAACCTCACCCAGTTCGTGCGCGAGCCGTTCACGGAACACGCGCATTTCGACTGGGACGAATACCGCGACGTGGTCAAGGTGTTCACGCGCATGCTCGACAACGTGGTGGAGGTCAACGGCCTGCCGCTGGCGCGCCAGCGCGAGGAGATCCTGCGCAAGCGCCGCCACGGCATGGGTTTCCTGGGCCTGGGGTCCAGCATCACGCTGCTGGGGATGCGCTACGGCTCGCCGGAATCCCTGAAGTTCACCGAGGAGGTGTCACGGGAGATGGCCATCGCCGGCTGGCAGGAGGCGCTGGAACTGGCGAAAGAAAAAGGCCCGGCGCCCATCATGCTGGAGCAATTCGAGGTCACCGCCGAGATGCTGCGCAAGCGCCCGGAGATGAAACGCGACGGCTGGAAAGTCGGCGACACCATCCAGGGCAAGGACCTGCACGCCAGCTACAGCCGCTATATGCAGCGGGTGGCGGAGGTGGCGCCGGAGCTGGTGGAGGCGCTCACGGAAAGCGGCGCGCGCTTCACCCACCACACCTCCATCGCGCCCACCGGCACCATCTCGCTGTCGCTGGCCAACAATGCCAGCAACGGCATTGAGCCGTCGTTCGCGCACCACTATTTCCGCAACGTGATCCGCGAGCGCAAAAAGAGCAAGGAGAAGGTGGACGTGTTCTCCTTCGAGCTGCTGGCCTACCGGCATCGGGTGAATCCCAAGGCCATGCCGGGCTCGGAAAAGCCCGAGGAAAAACTGCCGGGGTACTTCACCACCGCCGAGACCATCACCCCCAAGGAACACGTGGACATCCAGGCGGCTTCGCAGAAATGGATCGATTCCTCCATTTCCAAGACCGCCAACGTGCCCACGGATTATCCCTACGAGGACTTCAAGGACATCTACCGCTACGCCTACGACAGCGGCCTCAAGGGCTGCACCACCTTCCGCTTCAACCCGCAGGCCTTCCAGGGAGTGCTGGTGAAGGAGCAGGACCTGAAGAACACGGTGTACCAGTTCACGCTGGAAGACGGCACGGTGGTAGAGGCACGCGGCGACGAAGAGATCGAATACGACGGCGAGATCCACACTGCGGCAAATTTATTCGATGCCCTGAAGGAAGGGTACTATGGAAAATGGTAACGATGTCTGAAACAGGGAGTTGGAAATTAAAGGGAATAGACATAGAGCAAAACAGTTGCGACAGCAAGGAAAGTTGTTAAGAGAAATTGCTAGCAACTTGGACATTTCGGTAGCGACGGCTTCTGTGTATTGCCAGGGTGTATTACCCAAGGGAAAAATCGCAGAAAGCCAGGAACGGCGGCGGCAAAAAGAACTCGTTGCCAAGTTGTATCAAAGTGGTATGCCGATACCTGTAATTGCAAAAACAATCGGCATCCCACCAACAACTTTGTTTGACTGGAGGCGCGAACTTGGATTGAAACGTAACTCCCGGCAGGCATATGTGACCGAGGAGTTGCGTAAGAAAATCAGAGCAAAGCTCTCGCAGGATCAGGAAGGTAAACTCGCGAGTGCTGCGCAGAGGTTGTATATAGATGAGCAGCTGTCGACTACTGAGGTTGCTGAAAAACTGAAGGTTAGTGCGACAACAGTAGGTGTTTGGTTGGAACGCGCTGGAGTTAAACGCCGCAAAAGTCCAACCAAACGAATTAGAGAGAAACTGAGGAAAGCGAACCTTGGCCCGAAGCGATACAACTGGAAAGGCGGAGTCACCGGCGAGCACCGTCGCCAGCGACTTTCCATGTACATGCGTGAAGCCCGTGAAGCCTGTTTCCGGCGCGACAACTATACCTGCCGGGCATGCGGGCAGCGCGGAGGCAGGTTGAACGCCCACCACATCTGGCCGTTCCAGCGCTTTCCGGAACTAAAGTACGAGGTTAGTAATTTAGTAACGCTCTGCAGAAAATGCCATGACGCCTTCCACAAGGCGGCAGGCGGTCCGGTCAAAATTGCACTAGGACCATTTTTCGCAGAACGGTTTGTGAAATGAATTTGGATTAGTTTTCACGTTTCCGGACCGGGAGGGTGCGGAAGATGCGGAGGGCGGGATGCGCGGCCGGTAAAGCCGCACCTCCTGTGTCACCGAGGGATAGGTAACTAACATTAGAGAGCAGAGCAAGACCATGAGCATCAAGATCGAGAAGAAAATCACCCGTTATGCGGTGCAGAAGCCCGAGGAAGCCGCCGCCAAAACCGCGCCGGTGAGTACCGAGAAGGCCGACGTCAAAGCCGCGGCCCTGGCGGTGTCCTCGCGGCCGGTGGAAAAGATCATCGCCGAGAAGCGTCCCAAGGCCGAAGTCATCCGCATGCACGAGAAGCTGGAGCGGCCGGACATGCTCATCGGTTCCACCTACAAGGTGAAGACCCCGGTCTCCGACCACGCCATGTACATCACCATCAACGACATCCTCTTGAACGAGGGCACGCCCTACGAGCAGCGCCGGCCGTTCGAGATCTTCATCAACTCCAAGAACCTGGACCACTTCCAGTGGATCGTGGCGCTCACCCGCATCATCAGCGCGGTGTTCCGCAAGGGCGGCGACGTGACCTTCCTGGTGGAGGAACTGAAAGCGGTGTTCGATCCGCGCGGCGGCTACTGGAAGCCGGGCGGCCATTTCATGCCCTCGCTGATCGCCGAGATCGGCGAAGTCATCGAGAAGCACCTGATCATGATCGGGCTGATGCACAAGGACGAGCTGGACGAACACCAGAAAAAGCTGGTGGCCGAGAAGCGCGCCGAATTCGAGGCCGCCGCCAAGCAGACCGACGCCTTCGCGGAATCCAAGTTTCCGGCCGGCGCGCAGCTCTGCGCCAAATGCAACAACGCTGCGGTGGTGATGATGGATGGGTGTATGACGTGTCTCAACTGCGGCGACTCGAAGTGCGGCTAATAGCGTCGCCGGCGGCCCGGATACTTCGTTGAAGTGGCGGCCAAGGATGCTCACATACCACATGAGTATGCTCTGCTCCTCGCCCTTGCTTTGCCTTGTCTGCGGGCTGAGGGCGTGCTCTTAATGGCAGATTTTCCGAATGAAGAATTTTAAGAATCGAAATAAAAAAGCAATCTTATTGAGAGATTGTGAAAAGACCCTCTCAGTCGAATTCATTCTAACAGTTCATGACCATCTAACCAGGGCCTTTGACGGTTCGGAAGATCCTATATCTCCACCTGGGTTACGTGATCGCGCTCTTTTGGAGAGCGCAGTGTCAAGACAGTATGTTGGGATTGGCGATTCACAAAAATATCCAAGCGCTTGTGCAAACGCAGCTTCCCTTATGTATGGACTGTGCAACGATCACCCATTCTTTAATGGAAATAAACGCACAGCACTCATTTCGGGCATTATGCATCTTGATAAAAATGGGTTAGTGCTAGAGGGCGCAACAAGAGATGATTTATATGATTTGATGCTCAATATTGCTCGACATAATTTTGCCGCTGAAAAAAAGCCAATGTTTGGTGATATTGAGATTATGCCCAACCCCGATAAGGAGGTGCAGACTATAACCAAATGGCTGAAATCACGCGCTAGAAAGATTACTAGAGGAGAAAGGGTTATTCGTTATCGAGATCTCGAAGCGATTGTTAATCGCTTTGAGGTATTTGTAATAAAGAAAGATGGTAATACCGTAAATATTTACAGACCCAAGAGAGGTTTCTTTGGAGTTACTTCATTAAGTAGACTGTATACATATCATAATCCCGGTGATGGCCGGGAAGTTCCTACTGGCATAATTAAGGCCGTCCGTGACCATCTAAATCTGACTGAAAGAGATGGAGTCGATACAATCGCATTTTATGATCGCCAAAAAGGCATTGATGAATTCATCCAGGAACACCGATCAATATTAAGATTACTGGCGAGAGTCTGAGGTGCTAATCCTCCACTTATTGGGAAAGCGGCGAGCAGACCACGTTTATTTGATGGAGATACAACGTGGTTTTGAGCTTCGATAAATCCGTCGCCGCTGAATATAAAAGCCCGGCTCAGCAAGCCCGGGTGATGACGGAGTCGTGGGTTGGGTCGCAAGTCTACTGCCCTAGCTGTGGACAGGGTTCGCTGAATAAGTATCCCAATAACACCCCGGTAGGTGATTTTTTCTGCTCGAAGTGTAGCGAGCAGTTCGAGCTCAAGGCCAAGCACGATACTTTCGGCACCAAGATTGTCGATGGAGAATACCGCACCATGCTTCGGCGGCTAAGGAGCAGCGAGGTCCCGAATCTATTTGCGCTGAACTATGATCGTACGCAAGGCCGCGTGCAGAATCTGTTCGTGATTCCCAGTCAGTTCTTCGTGCCCGAGATCATTCAGCGTCGAAAGCCGTTGGCTCACACTGCGCGTCGCGCCGGTTGGACCGGCTGCAACATACTGTTCAATCGCATCCCACGTGCGGGCCGCGTGAGCCTGGTGTCGAACGGCATCGCCGTAAACAAGCCAACCGTATTGGCGGCATGGAAGCGCACCCTGTTCTTGCGCAATCAGACTCACGTCGAGATGCGCGGCTGGGCCTTGGATGTAATGCGCTATCTCGAGAAGCTCAAGAATTCTGAATTTACGTTGGCGGACATTTATCGCTTTGAACAGGAATTGCAGAAAATTCATCCAAATAACAGGCATATCAAGGCTAAAATTCGTCAGCAGTTACAAGTTCTCCGAGACGCTGGTTATTTGGAGTTCCAGGGTCATGGAAGTTACAGGGTTGTTTGACGATGCCACGTGGTTTGAAAAGGAATGGGTAAAGAAATGATTACAAAGATCGCTATCGTAGTTGAAGGTGGAAATGTGCAAGAAGTTCTTACAAATGATCCATCATGCCAGGTCACTCTGATTGACTATGACAATTATCCAGATGCCAAGATTCCCACGCGATTTAATCAATATCAGTCGGCCGAAATTATTGAAGTCAAATCCAAACCAGCGAATTAGAAATTTATGAAATGTGCCCAGCAAATAACTTCTAATCCACCCCGCGAACCCATCAATCCCGCACTCAAAGGTAATTCATCGCTATGAATAAACTGAACTTCGACGAACAGGTTCTGCAATCCGTACTGCCAGTACTGGTGGATTACTGGGCCGAGTGGTGCGCGCCCTGCAAGGCCCTGTTGCCGGTGCTGGACGAAGTGGCGGAGGAATACCGCGAGCGGCTGCGGGTGGTGAAGGTGAAACTGACGCCGTGTGCCAAGCTAACCGCTTGAATTGATTAGCTATAACCATTCAGCCTGTTATAATTTGACAGGTTATAGCTGTTCGAATACCCTATGCGACGATCGGTTATAGCTACTCAAAAAATGACCCTACGTAACCTACCATTGCAACAGCTTGATTCAGCCTTAGCTAAGTGGCGCACTCTGCCGCGCACCCGGCCGGCTAAGGGTTGGCTGCGCGCAGTCCGTCAAGCGCTCGGGATGACCACCCGTCAATTGGCAAAGCGAATGGGAGTCACACAGTCAGCCGTGGTAGACGCCGAACGCACTGAGGCCAAAGGCGACATCTCACTTACGACACTGCAGCGATATGCCTCGGCGCTCGATTGTGAGCTTGCCTACGCATTGGTGCCCAAGCGACCTTTAGAAAAAACCGTTAAAGAGCGCGCTGAGCAGCTTGCTCGTGAACAGGTAATGCGGGTACACCATTCTATGGCCTTGGAAAAACAGACCACAAGTAAAAAACAATTCAAGCGAGAAGTCACAGACCTTCATAGGAGACTATTAGACGGTAAACGCTCACGGCTCTGGAAATGAAATTTGAATACCCACCGGGCGCCACGCCGATTGATCCGGATGAGGCCAGTGGACTGATTCCAGCTCACCTAACTTTACAACGTGAGCTCAATGAGTACGAAGAAGCCAACATCATCGAGGCCATCCAATGGTTATTCGCCCGGCATCGTGGTGACCCGCTCGAAGCTCAATTCGTTCATGCAGTGCATCGCCGCATGTTTGACCATACTTGGAAATGGGCAGGACAGGCACGACGATCGGATAAGAATATTGGTGTCCCGTGGGCTGAGATTCCAGTACGTTTGCGCCAGATGCTGGACGATGTTCGTGCGCAAATTCAGCATCGGGCTTATTCGCCGTCTGAAATTGCAGCGCGATATCATCATCGGTTGGTCTCAGTCCATATCTTCCCCAATGGTAACGGCCGACACGCACGACAGATGGCCGACTTACTCCTTTCAGATCTTACAGGTGAGAAATTTGAATGGGGGAAGGGGACGTTAGTAACGGCCAGCGAGACTCGAGACTCTTACATCAGCGCATTGCAGGCGGCGGATACTGGTGATTATCATCCGTTATTTAATTTTCTGCAGATACCTTGAAAAGGTAACACGGAATTAAAGGGGGCTGCGCTCTTAATCTATAATCGAGAATCCATCAATCCCGCACTCAAAGGTAATTCATCGCTATGAATCCATTGAATTTCAACGAACAGGTGCTGCAATCCGAACTGACGGTGATGGCGGACAAACGGACAGAGTGTTTTGCGGCACAGACGAGAGATTAGAAAAAGCGTCCCAGCAACCAAGGCCCAGCGCTCAACAGCAGCCCAATCACGATCACCAGCGCCGCACTGCTGACCACGAATGTGTAGATGGCCAGCGCGGCACCGCACACCAGATAGGCGACTTTGCCTTGCTTCTTTCCGTAGATGAAATAACCCACCCCCAGCGACCCGAAGAGGATGCCGCCGATGAGGCTTGCACCGCTCATCTGCTGGTGGAGCAACGCCGCCGGCCCCGCGCCTATCGCCCAGCGGCTATAGGCCATCAGGAGCAGAAACGCTCCTGCTCCGGGGCCTGGCCGAAAATTAGTCACGCTGTGAGCAGAGGGACGCCGCATGCAGACCTCAGACCTGAGTGGCCGTCGTTTGTTTCCATCCGCCGGCATTGATTGCGCAAATAAATGCGACGCCACCCATTTCTATAGCCGCGATTCCATCCATCCCGCACTCTCAGGTAATGCATCGCCATGAACCCATTGACAACAACCAGCAGGTGCTGCGATCCGCACTGCCGGTGTTGGTCGGGGTGGCGGAGGAATACCGCGAGCGGCTGCGGGTGGTGAAGCTGAACGTGGAGCAGGAGCCACAGATCACGCGTCAATGAAGCGAAGAAATTAGAAAAAATTCAGAATATTTACCCCTTGAAGCTGCTTTCATAGTCATAAGGTATCCGTGCTCCTATGGAGTCACTGATCCGATGAACTGGCAACCCACCGGAGGATTAGGACGATGCGTAACGCAAGCATGGGTCGTGTGGTGTTCGCGGCGACCCTGATCGCCTTAGGGCTTGTGGGCCTGATGCAAGGCAGTTTCGCCCCCACCTGGGAGGGGATACCCAAGGGCCTGCCGGCACGCGAGGCGCTGGCGTATCTCAGCGCCATCCTCTCGCTGGCCTGTGGCATCGGCCTGTGCTGGCGGCGCGCCGCCGTCACCGCCGCCCGCGTGCTGTTCGTCTATCTGGTGCTTAAGCTGCTGCTGTTGAGATTGCCCCAGGTCTTCCCCGCGCCCACGGTCTTAGGTTCCTGGTATGGCTGTGCGGAGACCGCGGTGTTCGTGGCGGCCGCCTGGGTACTGTATACCTGGTTTGCGGCCGACTGGGACCGGCGCTGGCTGAGCTTTGCTACCGGCGACAAGGGCGTGCGCATGGCGCGAGTGCTGTACGGCCTAGCCTTGATTTTCTTCGGCGCGAGCCATTTCGTCTATGTGAATTTAACGACACCGCTGGTACCCGGCTGGCTGCCGGCGCACCTGTTTTGGGCGTATTTCTTCGGCTGTACCTACATGGCGGCGGGCGCGGCGCTGCTGATCGGTGTATTGGCACGGCTGGCGGCGGCGCTCGCGGCGCTGCAGATGGGCATGTTCACACTGCTGGTGTGGGTACCCATGCTGGCGGCAGGCCAGATGCACTCCATCACCGGTTCCAGTTGGAAAGAGTTCGTGGCCTCCTGGACCCTGACGGCTTGCGGCTGGGTGCTGGCGGATTCCTACCGCGGCATACCCTGGCTGGCCGTGAACAAGCGCTAGCGCCGGCGAGTACCTCGGGATCGTCAAGTCCGAGCGGGCCATCCCTGCAGACCTTACTTTAGGAGAGCAATCATGAAAGCCAAGCAGTTGAAAATGCCAGACGACCGCCGCCTACAGATGCCGTTCCTGGCTTTGGCATGCCTGACGGCTGCGCTGTGGGGTAGCCCTGGCTTGGCCGCCGGGAAACACAGCTATCCCGTCATGGCCCCTATCGGAGAATATCTCATCACGAGCAACACCCAGGAAATTGCGCTGGCCCGCAGCGCCGCCCCGGCGTCGATCTCGGAGCATGCAGAGGTGTTGGTACTCGGGAAGCAGGGCTACCACATCGCCGTCAAAGGCAGCAACGGCTTCGTGTGTCTGGTAGTCAGGTCCTGGGACAACGATTTCGACAAGTCCGAGTTTTGGAACCCGAAGATGCGCGCCCCCTATTGTGACAATGCGGCAGCCGCACGTTCAGTACTCCCCAGGTACCTGACACGCACCCAATGGGTCTTGGCCGGTGAATCCAAAACTGAGATAGAGAATCGGGAGACAGCCGAGTTGCAGGCCGGCAAGCTCAAGGCACCGGAACCCGGTTCGATCTGCTACATGATGTCCAGGCAACAATATTTGAACGATCAGGGGAAGTCCTGGCGGCCGCATGTGATGTTCTACCTGCCGCGCACTCAGGACTCATCCTGGGGCGCCGACCTGCCGGGTTCGCCTGTGTTGATGGGCCATCAATATGTCGACCGCATCTCCGTTTTCATGGTGCTGGTGCCGGTGTGGTCCGATGGAACGCCAGCACCAGCTTCAAGTGACCTCGAAATTAAAGCGGTCAGTGCCTTTAAAAAAGGCCTTCCGCAATTTTCGGCAAATTATCTATTCACGCGTCCATAGTTCGTTGGGAGTTTTTAAGATGAGCCAACTGACAACCACGAACAGGTGCCGGGCAATGCATGAGTCAAGCGGCGCCTAGAGCGGGCGATCGACCAGCACAAATGTACAGCCCGAATCGGAATGCACATCGGCATGCACGGAACCTGCGCTTGCCACACTCGCCCATCCCTGGCTCAGGTGTTGGCCCGCTATGATGAGCTTGCCTTCCAGTACGTAGATAAATTCCGGGAGTTCATGTTCGTGCAATGGCAGCCGTGCCCCGGGCTCGAAGCGGACGATCTGCATCTCCAAGCCACCGGTCACCGCCACGTCTTTGACAAATACACCAGCGGCAAATTTCGATGGTTTCCACGGCAGGGTATCGCAGCACAGACATACAAGCTTACCGTGATCAAGCTGGTTCATTTTGTTCACCTACAGTGTGCCAACAACTAAGCTTAGTCGGCCTTGACGCTGTTCAAACACGGCTCGGTGGAAGCCCAGAAAGTGGGTGCGCGCTCCAAGTCGCAGCTCAAGGCCTTCATTAAACTCTAGTACGCTAGAGGGAGGGAAAAAGGGGACGCTACCCTTTTTTATTCTTAACGGTGGATAAATGAGAATCCTGGTTCTGGGCGGCTGTGGTAACTTTGGCGCGCGCATTTGCCGTCGGCTGGCGAACGAGGGCGCGTTTACTCTCATAGCCATCACACACAAACGTGCGGATATTCTCCCTCTGTGTTTTTCGCGCAAGGATCATTTCATGCCTGCTTTGCCATGGCATTGAAAGTCGAATATAAGGATGTTCTACTACCAAGCAGCCGAGCCAACATAGGGAAATCCGTCATGGACAAGCTGAAACTCAAAAGCGGCCTGGCTGTCATTGCAATGTTACTGCTCGCCCATGCCGGCTACGGCAACTCGAACCTTGCCGGGGCATCGTCTACCCGCCTATCCGGGATTTATTCCGGAACAGCCACGTATTACAGATTCCCGGGCCCGGTCGCATCAACCCCCAATCGAATGATCGGCGCCGTCAGGCAAGACGGCAATGGTTATTTCATTTCGGTTCCCGCAGCGAGCAGTGACATTCAGCTGTTCCAGAACCTTCGGGGCAACGGTCAGGTCATCAGCCCTGAGCGCGATGTGCCAACCGAGGGACAGGGTGTCGCACGCGGCGCCCAGAATTGGCAATTTGAGGTCAAACCGGCAGACTCGAGCGGCAACGCGTATGCGCTTCAAGGGACATTCAACTGCGGCGACTGCTATATCGCGCTGAATCTGCAGACGCAGCCGCTTACGCATCAGCACCTATCGCTTGACAGCCGCGGTGGCAGGTATCAAGGCTTTGACATCAACCGCCTGACCAAGGTGGTCATCACCCTGGATTCCGAAGGTCATCTCACTGGAACCGATGCCATGGGCTGCCGCATCTCGGGGACACTGACCCCGGTGGGAAAGCTTAACCTCTTCGATACGAGCGTGAATATCGCCGGTTCATCAGCCTGCCACGGGGCAATGACGGGGGTTGCCTTTTTCGACACCCGGGATCGAACCGGCCAATTCTCCGGGGCGACCGGGTCCTACCTGTATCTGCTTGGAACGAACAGCGACTTTAGTCACGGATTCGCCATGGCTGTTTCGTATCGGCGTAAATGAGACACCGGCAATCACTGGAGTATTGAAGAGATCTGCCGGCACACGGCGCCGGTTCTTACGGATGAATACCGAAACGTATCCTTGAGAAAACGCTCGTTATGTCTCAAATCAGTTGACGATAGACAGTGACTTTCCTGCGCAGGAATGCTTGAGCGGCGGCCTGCCCCGGGGATTTTGCCGGTAAGCAACGCTTCCGCCGTCCAGCCCCCTTTCTCAACGGCTCGCGAGGTATCCCTCCTAAGTCGTTAATCCGGCTGGACTCCCATGCCCGGGGGAACACCGACCTTCCCGCTCCCCTTTCCGGTTATTACATAAATGCACTTGCAACCCGCCGTAAATTTGCTATACACAGTCATGCGTGCTGCCGCCGGACGGAGTTCCGGTAATTTAAGGAGGATAAGGCCAGCGCGAATCCGGCACCCGGTGCCGGTTTTCTGTAACGCAATCGGGGGTTCATGAAGATCAGTTTGCTCCTGAAAGCGGAGGGATCGGACGCACCGTCGGTCGCTCTCACAACAAAAGCCTACTTGTGATTTATCAACCATTGAGGAGACGTTTATGAAACGTTTGGGGCAGTTTTTGACGGGACTTTCTTTAACGACATTGGCCGGTATGGCCGTCGGCGCGCAACCGACCGCGCCGATGATTTCCGAAGGCACGGCCGGTGTCGTGAGGTACATCGAAGCGGGCCAACCGCCGGTCGTCATTTATCCGACCGTCGAGCAAGCGCAGAGCAGGCGTGCGGCCCGTGGATCCCATGGGAAGCCGGGGGGCGGTGGTGGTTCGAACAACCTGAGCTACCACGGCGGTACTGGCGGGATCGGCGTCGAGACCGCGCCGACCATCTATCTGATCTTTTGGGGCTCGCAGTGGGTCAATAACGACCCGAGCGGCGAAGCGGCCCTTTTGGAATCCTTTCTTGCCAGCGTGGGCGGCAGTTCCTGGCTGAACACCGTTACCCAGTACTGCCAGGGCGTGGCCAGCGGCACCGTATTCTGCAATGGCGCCGGCACACCCGCGGGCAACCAGGCGGGCATGCTCTATGGCTACTGGTATGACAGCGCCTCGGCCGCGCCGACCCATCCGAAACAGTCGCAGCTGGCCGCCGAGGCGGTGCGTGCGGCCCAGTATTTTGGCAACACGGCCGCTGGCAGCAATAACACCGTGCAGTACGTGATTGCGACCGCGACGGGGAACAGTTCGAGTGGCTTCGGCAGGCAATACTGCGCGTGGCACAGCTCCACCAGCTCGACTTACGGCAACGTCGCCTACACCAACCTGCCGTATATCACCGATGCGGGCACAAGCTGCGGCGCCAACTTCAATGGCTTGGGCGCCGATGCCGGCATCACCATTGTCGAGGGTCACGAGGCGGCCGAGACGGTTACGGATCAGTTCCCGAGCACCGGCTGGCTCGATTCCAACGGCTCGGAGATCGGCGACAAGTGCGCCTGGATTTCGTCGGGCCAGGGCGCTTCGGCGGACGTGACATTCCCGGACGGCTCCACCTTCCCGGTGCAGTCGTTGTGGAGCAATGCGTTCAACAGTGATAGCGGCGGCTGCGTGCTTTCCTACCCCTGACACGTTAGTGGATGTCCTGTAAGCGCCGGTGATGCTGCATGCATCGCCGGCGTTCTTTTTTGCGCGCAAGATCAGGGGCGGTTAAATTCCGAGAGGAAATGGGATGAGAGCGAATATCTGCAGTCTCACTCCACGCGAATCCATCGCTCCCGGCTTTCCCTAAACCTGTCATACGCCCAAGGTCTGCGCATACCCGCATACCCGAGCTTTATGCGTAGGTATAATTGGAGACAGTCCACAACGCAGGCGGATGCAATGTTATTGAGTTTCGCTAATCTGCAAGCAAAATCATGTTCAAAGTAAGCGGCGGCTGCCATTGCGGCAATATACTTGTGGACCTGGAGCTATCGCAGTCTCCGGACACCAATGCGCCGCGCGCCTGCGACTGCGACTTCTGCCGCCAACACAATGCCGCCTATGTCTCCGACCCGCGGGGATCATTGACCATCCAAATCAAGGACGAGCATCTGAGCGGGAGGTATCGCCAGGGAAGTGGTCAGGCCGAATTTCTGTTCTGCAGGAATTGCGGCGTGTTGGTGAGCGTGCTCTACCAAGACGGCGAGCGGCTTTATGCCGCCGTGAACGTCAAGGCCGTCAGTGGTGGCAAGGCTTTCGGCGCGGAGCAGCCGGTCTCTCCCAAGACCCTGTCAGCCAGTGGGAAAGTCAAACGTTGGCAAGAAGTCTGGTTCTCCAGTGTCAGCATCGTGACCGCCGAATAAATCAGCTCAGAACGGTTGACCGGCAAGCCCGCAGTATCCGCGCGGTTCCTGGCGCCGCTCTTTTTCATCCCAGGCGTGGGCGATATCCCAGCGCCATGCCATGCAGCCGGACGCCAAGCACAGGCTTCCGTGGGGAGCGCTGTCCACGCCATCGAGGGTGCGGTTCACAGCCGTGCCTTCAATTTGCCCTTCCTGGTATTCACGGATGCGTACAAACGGGCACCAGCGTCTTGATGCCTCCGCTACGGTTGAGCTGTTGGAGGCCTTCACGGCGGGTATGGGTGCTTGCGTGGCATCCGGCTTATGCCCATGGTCCCTGCCCAAGGCATACTTGCTTTTAAAAACAGGCTGTCGATTCATGGGTATTCTCCCTGTGCGTGTCGAAGAGTGAAAAACCCTCTGCCGGTCCATGCGTCTCCAGGACCACACTCACTCAAGGCCACTGGGATTTTCTCCTTCATCCATATACGGGCAAATCCGATGCCAGGTCACCGGCCCCCCGGATCCCGGGGCTTCGAACACAATGGTCCAGGCTGCAATAGATAAGGATTGTCAGTTTCATACAAAAATGCCGATATGACCGACACCCAATGTCGGCCAGGTGAGAGCGTGGTTAGCCTCAAATACATTTGCAATAAATGTCTAACTCACCGGCGATAGTGGAAAGCCCCGGTATCCGGCACTTTCCGGAATCATGCTTCATGATTGCCCTATAGCAGATTTAGCTGGAAGATAGCCTGCGAATGTGCGGGTCCATCAAGTGCGCGCTGGCAGACGAGCGGAGACACCCATGCAAAAAACCCGGCTGGAAGCCTTCAGCGATGGGGTACTGGCGATCATCATCACCATCATGGTGCTGGAATTGAAGGTGCCGCACACCAATACCCTGGCCGCCCTTAACCCGCTGCTGCCGGTCTTTTTGAGTTATGTGCTGAGCTTCGTGTACCTCGGAATTTACTGGAACAATCATCATCACATGCCGCACACCGTAGCCAAGGTGAGCGGCGGCATGCTGTGGGCCAATCTGCATCTGTTGTTCTGGCTGTCGCTGTTCCCCTTCGCCACCGGCTGGATGGGCGAAAACCGCTTTGCCCCAGTTCCTACGGCGCTCTACGGTGCGGTTTTGTTGATGGCGGGTGTGGCCTATTGGATATTGCAACGAACAATCATTGCCTCTCAGGGATACGGTTCGCTGCTCGCCCATGCAATCGGTAGGGATTTCAAGGGCAAGTCGTCGCCTGTGATTTACGCGCTCGCAATTCCCATCGCCTTTCTCGATTCCTGGATATCTCAATGCCTGTATGTCGTGGTTGCGCTCATGTGGCTCATTCCAGATCGCCGCATCGAGAAGGCCATGGCTGAACGACAAGAGTGAGCGCTGACTGCGTTTTCTGCGAACCACTACACGTCGCAATGCCGATTCAACATCCAGGCGTACAATAATTGCCTGTAGTCAGGAGGCGATATGGCGAGTGGCTGGGCAAAAGACGGCGCCGTGCAGGAACAGATCGACGCCAGCATCGAGGACGCGCTGAAAAGCGTGCGCCGCCGCCTGCCGAAGGGCGAGAGTCTGAAATACTGCGAAGAATGTGGCACGGAGATCCCGCTGGCGCGGCGCACGGCCGTTCCGGGCGTGCGCCTGTGCATCGCCTGCCAGAGCGAAGCCGACGACCAAATCAAAGCCCACAGTCTCTACAATCGCCGCGGCAGCAAGGACAGCCAGCTGCGCTAAGCACTAGACGTTTGGGGCCGCGTTCTACTTCTTGTCGTCATCGTCAGCGCCTCTCAGCCCATCGTCGGTTGCGTCTGCTGCCAGGCGGGCAGGGTTTCGATCCGCCCAAACCAGCGCCGGATCTGCGGATAATCCTCCAGCGGAACCTGCGCAGGTTGCGCATACATGAGATAGGCGGCCATCGAAATGTCAGCCAGCGTCAAGCCGTTCCCCACCAGGTAATCGCGATCCGTCAGATGCCCTTCGAGCACACCGGCGCAACGGCGAAACTGTTCCTCGCCTTTCCTGATTTCCGCGGGGTCGGGAGCGCCCTGGCCCATTATCTTCTTGAACATGTTTTCAAACAGATAAATGCGCAGTGCCGGGCCCCAATGTGCCAGTTCCCAGCACTGCCAGCGTGAGATGTCGGCGCGGGTGCGTTCCACCGCCGGCCACAGCGTATTGCCCGGCCACCTGCTACCCAGGTACTGCATGATGGCGTTCGATTCCCACAGCACGAAGTCGCCGTCCTGCAGGGTCGGGACCAAGCCGTTGGGATTGAGCTTGAGGAAATCCGCTTTGCGCTGCTCGCCGGCCAGCAGATTTACCGGGGATTTTTCCAGAGGCATGTCGAGCAACAGAGCGGTGATGAGGACCTTGCACGCGTTGGGGGACCAGGGATGGAAATAAAGTTTCATGGCCCGCTCCTATACCGCCTTGAAGGAGCCGATGCGCTGGGCCAGGTTTTCAAGCACAGCGGTCCAGCCGTGGGCATGGCGGTCGGCGCTCGCCTGGTCGGAGAAGCGCTCGTGCAGCAGGGTGACTTCCGTGCCGCCGCGGCGCGCGGCGAATTCCACCGTCAGCAGGGTCTCGTGATTCTTGATCTCGCGGTTCTCGCCGCCCACCCACACCCAGGTCATGACCAGGCGGCGCGGACTCTGCACTTCCACGAAACGGCCGGTGACGGTATGCACCTTGCCTTCGGCGTCGTCGTGCATCTCCACGCGGTATTGACCGCCGGGGCGCGCCTCGTAGGCCACGACCACGGCGCGCATGGCGCCGGGCGCGAACCAGCGCGCCACCAGGTCGGCCTCGATCCAGGCGCTGAAAACTTCTTCGGGGGTGGCGTCGATCAGGCGCTGCACTTTGACGGTGGGGATACTTTGGGCGCTCATGTGGGTCTCCGTTTGCGTTCACGTACCAGTTGGTCGAGGGCGGCCAGCCGCGCGCTCCAGAATTCTTCGTAGTGGGCCACCCAATCGGCCACGGACTGGAGCGGCTTCGGCCGCAGCGTGCATTCGGTGCTGCGGCCGCGGCGCGTGCGCGCCACCAGGCCGGCCCGCTCCAGCACCTGCAGGTGCTTGGAGACCGCCACCAGGGACATGTCGAAAGGACCGGCCAGCTCGCCCACGGTGCGCGGTCCGGCCGCCAGTACCGCCACCAGCCGGCGGCGTGTAGGGTCGGCCAGCGCGCCAAACAGGGCATCCAGATCGGCCTGTCGTTTAACCATGTAGTTTAGTATAGCGGCAGCCGTTCGATTGTCAACCATTTGGTTTAGTGAATTACCACTCATGCCGCGCATGCCTTGGAATTTGCTTAGAGATTCCCGGGGCACGCCGCAGCGTGCCAGGGGCCGGAACGCAGCCTCGGGTCGGTATATATTCAGGGCTGTGGAAAAAACCAAAGAGGGCCAGGGGTATGCGCGTTTTAAATGTTGCCTGGTTCTTCGTGGTCCCCTCGCTAGAAACGCCATGTAATCAAAGCGAATATTCAAATGAATGTTCTTGAAACAGACCGCCTGGTCCTGCGCCGGCTGGCGTTCGAAGACGCGGCGTTCATCCTGGAGCTGGTGAATGATCCGGCGTGGCTGCAGTTCATCGGCGACAAGCAGGTGCACAATCTGGAGGACGCGCGCAACTATATCCGCAACGGGCCGCTGGACATGTATGCGCGCTTGGGTTTCGGCCTGTACCTGGTGATGCTGAAGACCGGCATCCGCATTGGGCTGTGCGGACTGATAAAACGCGATGCCTTGGCGGATGTGGATCTGGGCTTCGCCTTGCTGGCCGGCTTCCGGGGCAAAGGTTATGCCCAGGAGTCCGCCAGCGCGGTGCTGGAGTACGCAAAAAATACCCTCGGCCTGCAGCGCATCCTGGCCATCGCCTCGCCCGACAACCAGCGCTCCATCAAAGTGCTGGAGAACATCGGCTTCGGCTACGAACAGACGCTGATACTCTCCGGACAGGTACATGCGACCAAACTCTTTGCCTACCCGCTGGATAGCAGTCAGACAGGCGCAAGCTGACTTGCATGACGCGCACTCCGGAATACAAAGCCACACCGATAGTGAGCGCTTTCTTTGTGGTGGAGGGCGCGTGGTGGGAGGGGCCGCCTGCGTGGCGGGAATCGAGAAACGGCGTAATTACAGACCGGCCCTGGTTTTACAAAACCGGAAGTAAGGAATTGATTCCGAATGCGGTCAGCAGCAAGGCTTTGTGCCGATCGGCATGGGCCGGCAGCCATGATAAGCCGGCGCCAGTTTGCATCCGCCGTTTGAATTAGTCCAAGTCTAATTCAGTGGACCAGCGGATTAACGCTGCATGTCTGTTGGCAATGACCTAGATCATATTATCCGCACGTCTACATCAATAGACTTCCACCTCATCCCGGTCAGACCCGCGTGAGGCTGTCAGCGTGGAGCTCGTTGCCCCTGCAGGAAACCTGCCTTCGCTGAAGGCGGCGATTGATAACGGTGCGGACGCCGTCTATATCGGTATGCGCAATGACACCAACGCACGGCATTTCCCCGGTCTGAATTTTGAGGAAAGCAATCTTGCCAAAGCCGTGTTCTACGCGCATGTCGCCGGAGCCAAGGCTTTTCTTGCGATCAACACCTATCCTCAGCCGCAGGGCTGGGCACGCTGGCAGCGTGCCGTCGACGTTGCGGATGATGCCGGCTTCGATGCCCTGATCGTTGCCGACATGGGCGTGATGGAATATGCGGCGAGCCGCCATCCGAATCTGCGCTTGCACCTGTCGGTACAGGCATCGGCCACCAACCGGCATGCGCTGGGCTTGTATCAGCAGCAATTTGGCATCCGGCGGGCAGTGCTGCCAAGGGTGCTGTCACTGGAACAGGTGACCCGGCTCGCAAAACACAGCCCCGTGGATCTCGAGGTTTTTGCGTTTGGCAGTTTGTGCATCATGGTTGAAGGCCGCTGCCAGCTGTCTTCCTATGCCACCGGCAAATCGCCGAACCTCTGCGGCGCTTGTTCGCCGGCGGAGTTCGTAGACTGGCACTCAACCACAGACGGCCTCGAGTCGCGCCTCAACGGCCTGCTCATGGACCGCTTCCCCGCCGGCACTGTCGCCGGCTACCCGGTGATTTGCAAAGGCAGATTCCGTGCCGCCGATTCTGTCTATCATGTGCTCGAGGAACCCACGAGCCTCAATACCATTGAACTGCTGCCGTTGCTTGCCAAGGCGGGTATCAAGGCCATCAAGATCGAGGGCCGGCAGCGGGGGACCGCCTATGTTGCACAGGTGACCCGCATTTGGCGGGCCGCACTGGATGCCCTGAGCACACAGAAAGACGCATTCACGGTGCGTCATGAGTGGGCGGAGTCCCTGGCCGGCATTTCCGAGGGCGCACACACCACCCTCGGCGCCTATCACCGTCCCTGGCAGTAAAGTCATGACCGCCATGTCGGCCATGAAAATCTCCCTGGGTCCGGTTCTTTATTACTGGCCACGCGCCACGCTCTTGGATTTTTACGCACAGGCGGCCGAGTGGCCGGTGGATTCCATCTGTCTGGGGGAAACGGTGTGTTCCAAGCGGCGCGCCTTGCGCACCGTTGAATGGATTGATCTGGCCCGTGAAATTTCCAAGACCGGCAAACAGGCGGTGCTTTCCACGCTCACGCTCATCGAGGCTGAATCAGAATTGAGTACCTTGGCACGGCTGTGTGACAACGGCGATGTGCTGGTGGAGGCCAACGACATGGCCGCGGTGCATCTGCTAAGCGAAAAGCGGTTGCCGTTCGCGGTGGGACCGGCCATCAATGTGTATAACACCCGCAGCCTGCATTATCTGCAGCGCCTGGGGCTGATCCGCTGGACGGCACCCATGGAACTACCGCGCATGACACTGGCCGCAATTCTTGAGGAGGCCGATGACCTGGGATTCGGAGAACGTTTTGAAACCGAGATATTCGCCTTCGGTCACATGCCGCTGGCCTACTCCGCACGTTGCTTCACCGCGCGCGCCAATAACCTGCCAAAAGACGGCTGTGAATTTGAATGTCTCAAGTACCCGGATGGGCTGGCGGTATACACACAGGACGATGAGCGTCTGCTGACGCTGAACGGCATTCAGACCCAGTCAGGCGATGTACTCAACCTCATTCCGGAATGGAAAGACATGCAGGCCCTGGGCGTGCAGCTCCTGCGGATCAGCCCGCAATCACGGCATATGCGGGAAATCATCGATCACACGCATGCGGCACTGCGCCAGGGCGCTTTGCCCGACCTGTCCGCATTCATCGAGGGTGCCGGCTGCAACGGCTATTGGTTTGGACAAGCCGGCCATCTGCAGATGGAATCCGAACGGAGAATGCCATGAGTCCTGGCCCGTCAGCTGGATCTGCGTTGGCTATCGGGCAGCAGCCTGTCGCCCGCGTGCAGCGCGATTTTTGCCGGCCATGGAAGCTCATCGAGATCGAGGGCGTCCAGGAAATTCTTGACCGTCAGTCCGAGGGCCACGTCGCCGTCAATCGCGAGACGCCGCTGAAAAAACAGCGTGTCTGCATCCACTCGCCGCATCGCCAGCATCATGAATTCCGCAGGCCGGGCTCGAATGGTCACTTCCGAAAGCGCGTGCTGCGGCAGCACACACAGCCTGCGGCAGCGCAGGGTGAAAGCCCAGCGCGCCCCGCAATCCTCAAACTGGACGGCAAGCCGGCGGCCCTCAAGAAAATCCAGATCCCCGCGTGCCATGGGGATACCAAAAGCCTGGTTGACAAACACCGAGAGCATCTTTTCGAACAGGGGCGCGGCAATTCCATTCGCGGAAAAGTGCATGGCTTTGAGCGCGAGGCTGCGCGATGGTAATGCATGCTCGGCATGCCGCGGTTTGCGGACAGTGTCTTTTAGAAACATGGGCATATCCTCGGATTGGGTACCGCGAGGATACGACAAACCAGCGGCAGGGAAATTGATGCAGGTCATGGCTTTGCAGAAACCAGCAGGCGCAATAGCGTGTTTGCGCGCATGAAGGCCGGGCGATCCCGGATTGATGCTGAGCGCGTATCGCCGTTCAGCCGCAGTTTGAGCCGGATCCGCCGTCAAATCGACCGGGTGGATGCTGAAATGGTCGCACTGATTGCGAAACGTGCTGCGTTGACCCAGTGTGCGCTCACTTTGAAGGCGGAACATGGCACGTGCCTTCATTGTCCACAGCGTGAGCAGGAAATACTGGATCGCGTCAAAGCCCTGGCGGCCGGCTATGGAATAGACAGCCTCGCTGTGGAGCGTGTTTTTATGCTACTGCTGCGCCAGTACGTCGGGCCAGACAGCGGAACGGTCGCGGGTCCGATGCCGCCTATCGAGTAACCAGCACAGGCAAACACTCGGCATTCCGAACGTGAAACAAACCAGCTTTACGCGGGATGTAGAGGCAATAGGGATCAAGTCTTGAGTTAATATATTTCCAATCCGATCCCGTGAATTCAATCATCGCAGCGTAAGGAAATAATTTCCTTTTTGGCTGCGCACAAACCCACGGTATATTTGGAAGCCATGCAAACAGAAAGCCCGGTGCTGCAAGGCAAGCACGTGCGTCTCGAACCGCTGGACCAGCGCCACGTGAGCGGCTTGGTGGCCGCCGCCGCAGCGGACACCGCCCTCTACCAGTGGAGCGTCGTTCCCCAGGGCAAGATTGAGGCCACCCGCTACGTCAACACCGCCCTGGCTTGGCGGGATGCCGGCAGCGCCGTACCGTTCGCCACTGTCCGCGTGGATGACGGTGTGGTCATTGGCTCCACACGCTTCTGGAACCTGGAGCGCTGGGCGTGGCCGCAAGGCCACGCGCGCCACGGCCGCCATGCGCCCGACGCCTGCGAGATCGGCTACACCTGGCTGACCCGCACGGCCATCCGCACGGCCGCCAACACCGAAGCCAAACTGCTGATGCTAACCCACGCCTTCGAAACCTGGCGGGTGCTGCGTGTCTGTTTTCACGCGGATGCGCGCAACCAGCGCTCACGCACCGCCCTCGAGCGCATCGGCGGCAGTTTCGAGGGAATTCTGCGCGCGCATCGGCTGGCCGCTGACAGCAGCGCGCGCGACTCGGCACGCTATTCGATCCTGGAGCCGGAATGGCCGGCGGTGAAACAACGCCTGGTTAGACTTCTGCATCACGGGAATGATTAGGAGCCAGTTTTTGTAGTGCAGGCGTATTTAGAGCGTCTAACAAAATGCCTCAGCGTTCCCCCTCACCCCAACCCTCTCCCACCAAGGGAGAGGGGGTCGAGAGGAAGGCGGGGGCAAGCGTTCTCATTTTGTTAGACGCTCTTAGTTTACTGGCGCGGCCTGATGGCCAAGGGCATGGTGCTGGCATTCGGGCCGGTCGCCGATCCCAAAGGCGCTTACGGCATTGCCGTCGTCCAGCTCGAAAACGGCGCCGATACGCTGCCTCTCGCCGACAACGATCCGGTGATCAAGGCGAACGCCGGATTCAGTTTCGAGATACACCCGATGCCGCAGCTGCTGCATCCATCGATAGGATACGGGGACGTGGATTCAGATATTTTTACCTACCCAACGGCAATGTCTGCTTCGCGATTTCACATTCCAACGAGCACCGTCAGCGCGCGTTATATTTGCGGTTAAAACCGCACGCCCGCATCTTTAAGTATATAGTCCGGCTACGCATTGCAGTCAGTGTTGTTTGAAACAATACGCTAAGGCAGCGGCTTCGCCTCCCTCCGTTTTGGATCTACGCCCTGGAACGAATCCCGTCGCTGCACCCCGCTGCTGTGCGAAGCAGTCATCGTCAGTAGCACGCGCATACCAGCGCTATCGTCGCCGCCTGTCCGGTCAAAATTCACGGAACTATTGAATCAAGGACCAATTATTATGAACCATTCCAAATACAACCCGAAGTATGACCCCAAACACACTTCAAATCAGCCTCAGGCGACTGCGCCCGTTGTGCAGGCGCCGGCAGTAACGCCGGCCGTGAATAGCCCGCCGGCGCAGGCGGCAACGGCGCCACCGACCGAGACCAGGAACCCCGATGAAGTGGTCGCGGAACCGAATCGCCAGGATACCAAGGCGGACTCCCAAGACGCCCCCGTGGCCATGAACGCGGCCGCACCCGTCACTAACGAGAACCCTGATGCGTCCATCAGCGACGGCAGCGAGCCGGCCACTGGCAATAGCGTACACGCCGTTCGCGAACCGAGTGCCCTGACCGGGGGACTGCCGAAACTGCCGGCAGCGCAAACGGACAACGAGACCGGCGAAAACACGCCTGGACTTTCGGCCAAGTCCATCTCATAAGCTTGCGGTTGCAGGCAGCCTACAGCCGGCAACGGGGTTGCCGGCTTTTTAATTTCAAATTTGCAGAGCCACACTGGGATTCAACACAATGTATATGAATTATTTTGTCGGGTATAAATGGTGGCATTTGCCGGCGATCGCAACTGCCTCCGCGATGTCGATCACGGTATTCATCTATCTGATTTCTATCAGTCACTTCGGCACCAATATGGCATTTATGTTCAGCAATCTGATTTGACCCCTGTCAGCAGGGTAGACACCCGGTTTGAACCCGCATGCAAAATCCAAGGATGCCATGGGCATGGGGCGATGGTTCTCCATGCGGGACTGTTGGTGAGGCCCCACGCCGCTTGGCTGAGCATGGGATCGGTGAAAATTGCCCGCGCATGACCGGTAAACACTGCAAGTTCTGAACAAGCGGTTATCCATCATTACTGTCCTTTCCCCGCCTGCGCCGTAGGCACACCGGAATTAAGCGTATAGTCCATCTTGATTCCATGTTTGCCCGGAAAATAGCCGATGAATCAGCATGCTTGCAGTTTCCACGGCGCTTCCGGCGCCGATTACAACTATTATGTATTCTCCCCGAATTTCAAACCCGACGATAACCGCTTCTACAACTACCTGTTTGCCAGTCTGTCGCCGGAGGGCAGCTGGATCCCGCTGTTTATCGGGCAGGGCGATCTGCAACAATACCTGAGCGATCAGGCCCATGTGCAAGAGGTCGCGCTTAACGGCGCCACCCACGTGCTTGCGCATGTGAGCCCGCATGAACAGCAACGGCGCATGGAAGCATTGGACATGCTGGCCAGTCATCCCCAGGCGCATGCCTTCAGCGGTTGTAACGTCGGTAGCTTAGCGAGCGCAGCGCTGTTGAGTGCGCCAAAAACCGGGGGCAGCACTTCGCCTGTGAATAAATCATCGAAGCGCTCTTTTCCAAAAGATCAGGCCTTCAAAAACCATTCACCATCGCTGCAATCGCTTGACAGCGTGTGGACGCGGCTGCGCGCCAAAATCCGGAATTGATTTATGGATAGAAAAATCATCTCGATCGGACAATTAATGTCGATTCTGAATACCCGGCTCAAGATGCACGAGGCATCGAGACTCTGCCGCATCACCGCCATCATGCCATTGACTCTGGAAGGCGACACTGCAGCCTGCAATTGGTCCCCGAATGTGACTTTCAGTTCAAATGGCTGCGATAGGGCGAGCGCAAGCCCAAGTATCCGGCGTGTCGTGATGGCCGCACAACGGGAGTTTAATCTCTCGCGCGTGACTGCCGTGACAACTGCACCGTAGTTGCTGTTCCCGGGTGCGCTGTGTGCGTGCCGCTATTTGCTATTCAGCGTAATCGTCACTTTATGTGCTCGCTTGCCGCGGACTACACTTGAATACTGATCACAAGCCTGTGCGGCTCGCAATCACGGACGCGACCACGCTGGTGAAGCGATGAGCGTGGATAAGCCGAGACAACCCACGGTTCTCTGTTCGAAGATAACAAGCATACCCAAATCGTGACGAACCTGTGGATAGTCAAGACGCCCCAGAGCCGGAATTGTGCTTCCAATTATTTGCCAGCATCCAGAGTCCGCCGTAGACGATGAACAGCGGCCACCACCGGTTCCAGGATAAATTCAGCAGAAAAACCAGGGCGACGGTGATGACCGCGACGGCGGATACCAGCGAATGCAGTACCACGCCGTCGAATTTTTGTTGCTGCTGGTAGCGCCGGACCGCGTAGGACAGGGGTCCCACGGCGCCGATAAGGATGAACAGGGCCCACCAATTGTGGTACTCCATGAAGGGCAAGGTAATGCCGAAATTGCGCAGCAGGATAAATACGCCGAAGGCGATGACGATCAGAGCCGTCGCCAGTCCGCCCCAGTGGCGAGGGGCAGGTTTTGATTCCTGAATATCCATCACTCATCCTCCGGTGTGGTGGTCGCATATACACTAGTACCGGCTATCCTTTCCGGCAAGTGACGAACGTCGCTTTATCCGGGTGATGGCATCCGACGGATGGTAAGATTTATGAGCAGCTAGAGGGCAGGCCGGCGTGGACCGCAAACAGCATTGGGAACAGGTGTACCGGCAGAAACCGGAGGAGACGCTCAGCTGGTTTCAGCCGCGACCGGAAATTTCCCTGGACTTGATCCACGCCGCCGGCCTGCAGAAAACCGACGCCGTAATTGACGTGGGCGGCGGCGCTTCGCGGCTGGTGGATCAACTGTTGGCGGAAGGCTACACGGACCTCACCGTGCTGGATATTGCGGAACAAGCGCTCATAGCAGCACGCACACGTCTCGGCAATTCAGCCAGCCAGGTTCACTGGATCGCAGCCGACGTCACCGCTTGGCAACCCGGCCGCAGTTATCGCCTATGGCATGACCGGGCGGTGTTTCACTTTCTCACCGACCCGGCTGAGCGGGCGGCCTACCGCAGAAATCTGCAAGCGGCCCTTACCCTCGGCGGCACGGCTGTCATCGCCAGTTTCGCACTGGAAGGCCCGGAGCGCTGCAGCGGCCTGCCGGTGCAGCGTTATTCGCCGGGAACGCTCGCTGCTGAGCTGGGTCCAGGATTTCGCCTGATCACACACCGTAACGAAGCGCACAACACACCGACAGGCAAAGTTCAGCGATTCCAGTATTCAGTGTTTGAATATCGCATCTAAAATGAAAGCTGTTACATGATCCAATCAGAAACATATTATTATCATGTCAGGATCGGACAGTCAGGATAATAATTTAGGGAGCCAATTTTGAATGACTGCTTTCGGCAGTAGTCAGCAGTCCATCGCTACATCGCTTTCCCATCAAAGGTCTCTGTTTGTAGCCTGTCGAGGAAAGCCTTCAATTCCGCCGCGCGCTGTGCACCCATGCGGCGCGCGCTCTTGGTGATGAGCCGTGGCGGGATGACTTTCAGAAACTTGCGCAGCGTCTTGACCGCCGGCGCGAAACTCGGCGCCTGAGCACCGGTGAGCGCGAGTAGGCGCGCCACGCCGATGTCGCCCAGGAAATCCAGCGAATCGGCATCGTGCAGCACGATGGCGGTGGGGTCGGTGCCGGGGTTGCTGTAGTACATGTGTCCACGCTCCGCCGCCTGCACGCTGGCTATCTTTTGCATCGGAAAGCCCACGCTTTTCAGGATCGCCGGGCTCTGCAGCGCCGCGCAGTCGCCGTGCTCCATTTTCTTGTCGGCGCAAGGACGAAACGCCGCCATGTCGTGCAGGAAGGCCGCCGCAAACAGCGCATCAGTGTCCACCTGCAAACCGTCGGCCTTCGCCAACTGTAGCGCCAACAGGTAATCGCGTTCGGAATGCTGCCAGCCCCAGGCCGGATGCAGGAATGTTGTGTGTGCGAGTTCGTAGATCTTGACCTTCCACGGGGCATCCAGCGGGATGCCGGCCGCTGCCACACTAACTGCATTGGCAGCCAGCACCGGTGGGGCCAAGGCCAGTAGCGCAACCACAGCAACAGCTAGCGCAGATTGCTGCAATCGACTACGTGCAAACCAGGGGTATGCAGGATAATTATTCATGGTTGTAATTCCTTCAAGTAAAGCGTTTCTTGAAACGCACTTCTTAGACCGTCTCACGAAAAGCCTCAACTCCCCCTCACCCCAACCCTCTCCCACCAGGGGAGAGGGTCTCACGAGTGAGACGCTGAGATACAGGTATTCATCTTGTTAAACGCTCTTAGAGATCCGAGTGGCTCAAGCCGCCTGTCATGCAATGCTGTCTGAGTGCGCCAAACGTCGCAGCCAGCGGAAGTGCGAGGCCACTGCTGCACGGAAGCTGGGTTGCGCTGCGTAATGCACGCCGAATTCCCGGCAGGTGTTTTCGACGATGCCGGAGATGGCCGGATAGTTTACGTGGCTGAGCGTGGGAAACAGGTGGTGCTCGATCTGGAAGTTCAGGCCGCCCACCAGCCATGACACTAGGCGGCTGCTGCGGGCGAAGTCTACGCTGCTCTGCACCTGATGCACGGCCCAGGGGTTCTCGATGCGCCCGGTGATTTTATCTGCGCAGGGGAAATCCGCCCGCTCGACGGCATGCGCCAACTGGAATACCACGCTCAGGACCACGCCCACTATTCCAGCGATTAAGACGTAGAACAGAACCACGGACCACAGCGGGTGGAACAGCAACGGGATGCCGAATACCAGCACCAGGAACGTCAGTTTGCCGCCAATGAACAGCACCAGCTCCCAGCCGCGCGGCCGCGGGAAGCGGTTTTTACCCATGCGGCCGGTGATGACGTCGTGGAAGTCGTCGTAAAGGTGCCACTTGATGACCATCACACCGTATAACGGCCACAGGTAGAAGTGCTGCCAGCGGTGGAAAGCGCGGCGCCGCTGCTGCGGGCTCAACCGCCCGAAGATGCCGAGATCAATATCGGTATCGTAATCTTTGACATTCACGTAGGTGTGATGGAACACCACGTGCTTCCAGCGCCACACGTAGGAACTGCCGCCCACCATATCCAGGCTCATGGCCATGAGCTTGTTGACCCAGGCGCGGTTGGAATAGGCTTTGTGGCCGCCATCGTGCTGGATGTTGAACCCAATCTCGGCAGTGGCGAACGCGAGGATGACGGCCAGCGGCAAGGCCTGCCACCAGGTACGGGCGACAAATACCAGTAGCGCGTAGGAGAGCATGAAGGCCGCGAGAACGACAGCGGTTTTGACGTACATGCGCGGACAGTCACGTTGGCACAGATCGGTACGCCGGATGAAATCCTCGACCCGGCGCCGCAGTTCCCGCTGGAAACCGGTGTCGTGGCCGAACTTCAACCGCGACCCAAAGTCACGCGCCGCGCGGGATGCCGGTGTTTTCCCACGGGTTACCCAAGTCTGCTGCATGCTCATGTCCCGAATATCCCCCGGCGCAAGCCTAGCAGAAATTCCGGCATCTGGGACGCGGCAATCAAACCAGGCATATTTCACGCGATAGTTGGCGCCTGCCCGCGGGTTGCATGTCAGTACGGCGTGCGCAGCCAAGCGATACCGATGAGCTTTAGGAACACTAGGGCCGAAACCCAGAAAACGGGGCGGTCTCCAAATCATGGCTCAAGGCGCTCAAGAAGTGACTCTTCAAGGGAACACTGTGTTGCCGATTATGTGCGGGGTATAGTTGAGCAGTGCAATTAGACGGGGACGGACATGAACATCAATACCGGGCTTGGATTGACCGTGGTTGGCGCCTTGATCATGGCCGGTTGTGCTGCAACCGGTGAGTTGACGGATAAGCTGGTGCAACTTCAGGCCGACCAGGGCATCGCCGCCATCGTGCTGGATGCGCCGAATCATATTACCCAGATAACATTCATGGCAAAGGATGCAGGCGGCACCAATTTTGAGGTCCCGGATACCCGCGGCGGACCCTCACTCTATCTGGTCCCGGTCAAGGCCGGCCGTTACTGCCTGAAACATTTTCGTTACTGGCGGGTGATATTCGACGCGACACAGGATTTAGGTTGTTTTACGGTCATTGCCGGCCATATCACCTATGCAGGTGATTTGGTTCCAAGCCCCAGTTCGAATGGAGCGACTACCGACCAGCAGTTCATTCCAACGACCTTTGCCGACATGCTGCACCAGCAATACCCGGTGTTGGCGGGCAGATATCCGATGGCTTCAGCCCCCATGCCGCCTGCCGGCGTGGATGCAACACCGGCTACGGACATACTATCCACTTGGGTGGAAAATATGAGCGGGAGCATCGGTCAGGCTATTTACGTCCAGAACAATAGCAGTTGGACGGTGGAAATCAGTGACTTCAATCTGACCGGCTGCGTTAACACCAAACCGGCCTGCGGCAGTCGTCAGCTAAACGTGGCTATCGGTCCGTTTGCCAGAAAACGGCTCATGGTCGTTGGACCGGTTGATGCGCATGCGGCCTATGCGTACCGATACAGCTATCATTATCAGAACGTGGATTAAAGCGGCTTCAGTAAAGTTTACGTTTCGAATGACTGTGGCGGATACTCATCGAAGCGAATCTCCGAACTGTGCTAAATTAGTACTGGCTTAATTTTCCGGGAGAATCCCATGAACTGGAAAACTGACGACGCGGGCAAGTTGCTGCTGCGCTTGCTGGTAGGCGGTCTGCTGATACTGCACGGCATTCACAAGGTGTTTGCCGGCCCCCATGAGATTGTCGCGATGCTGGAGGCTAGTCACCTGCCGGGTTTCCTCGGCTACGGCGTGTACCTGGGTGAGGTGCTGGGCCCGCTGATGGTGATTTTCGGATTTTATGCGCGCATCGGCGGTCTGTTGATATTGGCCGATCTTATTGTTGCCGTGCTGCTGGTCCATGGAGTGAATATCTTTCATCTCAATCCCATGGGCGGCTGGATCATCGAGCTGGAACTGTTCTACGGCCTGGGCGGCCTGGCGGTGGCACTGCTGGGTGCCGGCAGATACAGCGTCGCGGGCGCTGGCGGTAAATGGAATTGAACCTCTAAACATCGAAACATCTGCTTGAAGCAAAACGCCCGGACGGATGTCCGGGCGTTTTGTTTAATGAAGGTCTCAAACAACAGGCCGCTGATCGAAGCACGCTTGACGGGCGTGTCCTTGAATCAAACGCGCCTATTGCAGGTCGAATAACAATACTTCGCCCTCAGGCGCGCCGCTGACGCTGATAGTCGCAGGGCCGATGAGTGCCGCGCCATCGCCTTGGCCCAGCGGTTTGCCGTTGACCCTGACGGCGCCGTGCGCCACCTGCAGCCAGGCGCGGCGCCCGCGCGGCAATGGATAGGCAAGCGTTTCCTGTGCGGCACGCGTGGCCCACAACACCACATCCTGATAGATGGTCACCAGGCCGCCGCCGTTTTCAGCGGCCGCGAGTTTGAGCCAGCGACCGGTGATGTCTTGCGCCTTGAAGCCGCGCTGCTCATAACTGGGCGGCAAACCGCGCTGCTGCGGGATGATCCAGATCTGCAGGAAATGCACCGGCTCGCTGTGCGAGGCGTTGTACTCGCTGTGGGTGATGCCGCTGCCGGCGCTCATACGCTGGATCTCTCCGGGGCGGATGACGGAACCGGTGCCGAGGCTGTCCTGGTGCTGCAACGCGCCTTCCAGCACATAACTGATGATGTCCATGTCGCTGTGGCTGTGGGGCGCAAAACCGCCGCCGGGCGTCACCCGGTCATCGTTGATGACCCGCAGGGCGCCGAAACCCATGTAGCGCGGATCCTGATACTCGCCGAATGAAAATGTATGCCGGCTGTCCAGCCAATCGCGACGGCTGCGGCCGCGCCCGGCGGCGGGCCGGATAATTATAATGTCACTTCGCATGGCGTACCTCCATGGACCGTGATGGGGTTGCTCGCGCCAATGGGTAATAGTGTGCGCCATTGCGCGAATGTAAGTCAGTTTTTTGCTGCCTAATTCGCGCCATCGGCCGTCAGTGCCGCCGTCACCAATCTGGCCAGCAGTTTTTCCTTGAAGGTTGCCGGCTGGTCCAGTGCCATGCGCTTGAGATAGGGTGTGGCGATTTGTTGGTTCTGTGGTTTCAGCAGGCTCAGCGCGATGCCCAACTTTCCACCCACCGTCCCACTGCGGTTTTTCAGGTTGGTGAGGGCTTTGCCCAGCACCAGTTCTTCGGGGGTGAATTCGTGGCCGAAGGGAAAGTCCGGAAACAGCCCTGAGGTTTGAAATGGCCGGAGCCCTGCGTGCAGCCTGTCCGGCAGATTCTCACGGAAGACTTCTGGAATCCGATAGTCGCTCATGATTTTGCCGGCGCGTTTCGCCTCCGCCAGCAATTGCTGCTGGAACCGCGAGTCGCTGATGTTGAGCAGGGCCGCGATCGTTTCCCAATCCTGCCGGCCGCGTAAATTGGCGATGCCGTACTCGGTGATCACCACGTCCCGCAGGTGCCGTGGGATGGTGCATTGTCCGTAGTCCCACAGAATATTCGACACCAGTTTGCCGCGTTCCCGGCGTGCGCTCTTGAGCATGAGGATGGAGCGGCCTTGCTGGAGGGCGTGCGCCATGGCCACGAAGTTGTACTGGCCGCCCACGCCGCTCACCACCTGGCCGCTGGCCAGCGTGTCGGAAGCGGCGGCGCCCAAGAGCGTCATCTTCATGCAAATGTTGAGAAAACGCGAATGGCGGTGCTGGCGCTGCTCCAGTTCCACGTCGCTGAAGAGTTCGTTGACCTTCGAGACCGCGGTCATGGCAAACAAGCGCCGCTCCGGCTCCGGCATACTGAGTAACTGCGCATAGAACCAGTTGGAGCCCAGAAAGAAGGCGCCGTGCAGCAGCACGCCGTTCGCCAGCTTCGCGCCCAGCCCGTCATGAACAATGCGGGCGAAAGCAGCGCGGTCTTCCAGGTCCGGCGCCACCCGTGTGCCGTCCGGCAGCATCAGACTGCCGTTGTCGTAACGCACATCCGGCCGCAGGATGCCGAAGCGTTGCAGAAACGCCGCGTCTTCGGCGCTCAGAGGCGAGTGGATGGCGCCGGCGCCGAGCAGCGCGGTGAGCGTTTCCGCGCCGATACTCTCGGAAATTTTGCCTTCGTTCAGCAGTTTCTGCAGTACCTCATGGTCGTACACCCGGCGCTTGAGGATGCCGCTGCGGTAGAGGTGCAGCAGGCCGTCGCTGAACATCTCGCTGCCGGCATACAGGCCGGACTTGAAGCCATCCACTCCGCCCAGCCGCGTGATGAGCTCGCCGAATTTCTGCGGTACGCCGAGGGTTTCGAGCACTTGCCGGTAGCGGGCGTTGTCGGCATGGCGCAGTTGGGTGGCGTACACGAAGGCATCGCCCAGGGAGCCGATGCCCACCTGCAGTGTGCCGCCATCCCGGATGAGGGTGCTGGCATACAGGCCGATCATGTGTTCGATGGGATCAATGGCCAGGGCGGGTACGCCGAACAGATGATGGGCATAGGCGGGGTTGTCCACCATAAGGTCAAAGAACTCCGGCTCCACCTGCGCATCGCCCGGCATGAACGGTAGATGATTATTCACTAAGCCCACGATGGCGATTTTGCGGCCGGCTTTTTCGGCGGCCCGCAGCGGCGGCAGAATGTCGAGGGTGAGATCCGGATTGCCGGAAAGGCTGTAGCTCAGCCGTCCCCGGTGTTCCTGCTTGGCCACCATCTGCAGGATCACGTTGATACCCGCGGCCAGCATGTCACGCACCACATGGGTGTAATTGCTGCTGACGTAATGCTGCTGGGCACGGGCATTGCCCAGCAGTGCGCCGGACTTGAAGTAGAACTCCGAGATCTCGATATTCGCGGGCAGGCTGCCGGTGCGCAGCGCCTGCATGTACGCCAGCTCCGGGTAATCGCCGAACACCCGCTGGGCAAACGGTTCAAGAAAGCGCTTTTCCAGTTCGCTTTTACCAACCGGCCGTTCCAGGGAGAGTGCGGTCATGATAGTGAGACGCAGGGAGGGATCGCGGGCCACGCGCTGATAGAGCGCATTCACCAGATAATTGGGCTTGCCGATACCGAGCGGCGTGCCGACCACCAGGCGCTTGCCGACGCGGGCGATGATCGCATCCACGCAGGTTTCGAGATCAGTAAGGGTTTGGACTGTCACTGTAACGCGGTCATTTTTGTATTAGGGAGTTACCCAGATCGGTGCCGCAGCGGGTAGCTGCCGTTTACGCAAAGGAAGCCCGAAGCGAACCTGATGTAATCGGCTTCCGGCTGCATTCCAAGCTGTGCTCTTAAGCTGTCGAGATGAGCAGGATCTTGTACTGGAAACGGACGAAATTTGTGTCTTGCCACGCATTGCCCCTGCGTCCCATATCTTTGAAGGCGCTTTTCATGTCTGGCCACGCGATCATATAGGTAACCGTAATTTGAGGGGTCAATTTTTCGATTTTCCGCGAGTGGCTTGATGATCGCAAGCATCTTCTTCTGAAATGCGGAGTCGTTGTCGGCGTGCTGAACTAATAACCAAGCCGCTTGCGAACCATCCTTGCCGACCATGGCTTCGGTAGGCCAGCCATATTGCCTCAGAATGGCCTTGAAATCTTTCAGATCGCGCGCATCTGCAACTTTTTCGGCTTTGAGATCAAGTTTGCCTGGCAAACGCACGGCCTGGTCCCGATTCATTATTGCAAGGAGTCGCGCGCGCAAAGCGGGATCGCTGATCTGCGGCGCTGGGCTGGCAGCCATTAGAATTGCAGGGCAAAGGACGAGCCAGCAGCAGACGAGCAGGTATTTCATGTTCATGCTGTTTGGAAAGGCTGGAATAATATCCCTTGTTAAGGCAAGTTAGATCTGCAATCCCCGCTTCAATTCACCGCAGCGGAGCCCGGACTGACGTAGGTCTTGAACAGCTTCCAGATACGCCGGTATTCGTCCAGCCACGAGGACGGCGCCTTGAAGTCGTGGTGCTCGGTTGGGTAGAACATTACCTCGAAGTTGGGGTTACGCAGCTCGATGAGCTTCTGCACCATGTGCACCGTGTCAATGAAAAACACGTTGTCATCTTCCAGGCCCTGCAGAATCAGCAGTGGATGCTGCAGCTGGCCGGCGTAATTGATGGGCGAACTCGTGTAATACGCCTGCGGATCGATATTGGGCCGGTTGAGGATGTTGCCCGTATAGAAGTCGTTGTAATCCGCCCAGTCGCCCACCGGACGCAGCGCGGCACCGGCGGCGAACAGCGTCGGCCGGCGGAACATCATCATGTAGGTCATGAATCCGCCGTAGGAACCGCCGTACACGCCCAGGCGTTTCGCGTCCACGTGCCAGTCACTTTCCAGCCAGTGCACGCCGTCCTCGATATCTTGCACTTCCGGGTGACCCATGTGCTGGTAGAGGGCGGTGCGCCAGTCGCGGCCGTAACCCGCCGAACCGCGGTAATCCATGTCCAGCACCAGATATCCGTGCTGCGCGAGGAACGTATGAAACATGAATTCATGGAAATAGAATGACCAGCCCTGGTGCGCTTCCTGCCAGTAACCCGCGCCATGGATGAACACCACCGCCGGCCAGGATTTGGCGGGCGAGTAGCCGGCGGGCAGGTACAAGCGCGCGTAGATGGGCTGCTTCACATGGGTGGACGGTAGCTTGACGATCTGCGGTTGCACCCAGGGGATGGAGGTGAAGACGGAAGCCACGGTGTGGGTGAGCCGTCTGGCGGCACCGCCGGGATGCGCCTGCACCAGCCAGACCTCCGGCGGGCGCGTGGTGGTGGAGTGATACACCAGCAGCTTGGAGCCGTCGGGGGACAGCGCATATCCGCCGCCGCCGTCCTCCACCATGGAAAACTGCGGGCCGTTCACGCCGCCCAGATGGGTGACCGCCTGCAGGCCGCCGCTGCGGATGTTGATGCGGTAAATTTCATAAATACCGGGTGCCGTGACGTTGGCCACCGCGTAAAAATAGCGATCATCGCGGCTGAGTATCGGATCTGAAATCTCGAAACTGCCGCTGGTCAGCTGGCGGGCGGCTTTGGCCCGCAGGCCTTTCAGATAAAGCTGCGAATAACCGCTGGCTTCCGATAGATACCAGAGAGTGTGGTTGTCGTGCAGCCAGCCGAACTGGTTGAAGCTCCAGTTGATCCAGGCCGGGTCCGTGAGGCGGTTCTGGGTTACCAGCGTCTTGGCGTCGAAATCCAGCGTGGCGATCCAGCGATCCTTGTTGTCGTTGGCACGGAATTCCAGCGCCAGATTATTGCCATTGTCGCTCCACTCCAGCCCCCACACGGACAGCGGCCGGATTGCCGGCGCCTGCACGGATTCCTCGGCGGTTTTGCGCTCGATACCGTGCTGCACGTCCCATGCCACCGCCGACTTGCGCAACTCGGCCAGCGGATCATCCTGGATGCCGGGCAACTGGCTCAGGTTCAGCGGAAAGGAACTATGGGTCTTGAGATCCAGCACCCGTACGCTCTGGGGCGCGGGTGGATTCAGTCCCACATAGGTGTGGCGCTTGAGCAGCTGCACGTAACCGGACCCGGTAATCCATTCGGGCATCATGCCGGGCGCACCTTTGTTGTAATCCTTGGGTTCGGTTATCAGCACCAGCCATTGCCCGTCCGGTGACAGCGAGCTGCCGGCGACGCTGAGCTTGCCGCCCAGATACCAGGGCGCGGACACGCGGGTGTTGTCGGCGCCGGTCTGAGCTGCCTGCTGCTGACGTGTGGCATCGGTGTCGGCTTGCCGCCTGCTCAGGAAGTCGAACAAGCGCGGTTGTTCCGCCTGCAGATAGTTCTGCGGCGGTTTGGATTTGGCGGGATCATCTTCGAGACGGATATCGGCCGCCAGCGACACCAGGCCGGTACGCAGGTCATAGAGGTAGATGTCATTGCCCTGGTGCCACTGCACGTGCACACCGTCGGCCATAAAGGCGGGATCGCTCTTGGGGACGGTGTCTCGGGTCAGCTGTCGCAGAATGCCGCTGGACATGGCGCGCACGAACACATTGTTGTCGCGCACGAACACCTCGAAGGTATGCGTGGAATTGAAGCGGTCGCCCGGCGCGGAAACCCTGCCCAGTTCACCATCCGCCACCTTGTAGGCTGCGTCCGTGGCTACATTCACCGCATATAAGTCGCGCAACGCGCTGCCGGCGCGTTTTTGCCAGTAGTAAATGTGGCGGCTGTCATAACCCCAGTAGGCGCGTTCCGGCGGATTCCCGATCCAGTCCGGATTCGCCATGATCTGTTCGAGTGTGACGCCGGCGGCGGGTGGCGCAACCGGTGCGGCAACCGCTACGGATCCGGCCAGGAGCGGGGGCGGAATCAGCAGCAGGCCGAGAAACAGGGACGCGGCGCGTTGAATCATGTCAGTTCCTTCGGAAAGGTTGCAGTGCGTTACAGCGCAGCCAGCGCTTGATCGAGATCGGCAATCAGATCGCCGGCGTGTTCCACACCGACGGACACACGCACCAGATTACCAGGTGTCTTGGTGTCGGGACCTTCCATGGAGGCGCGGTGTTCGATCAGGCTTTCCACGCCGCCGAGGCTGGTGGCGCGGGTAAACAGTTTCGCGTTGGCGACGACGCGCATGGCAGCGGCTGCACCGCCGCGCAACGTGAAGGATAGCATGGCGCCGAAGCCGCGCATCTGCTGTTTGGCGAGCGCATGGCCGGGATGGGATTCAAGCCCGGGGTAAAAGACATTTTCCACCGCTTGATGCTCAGCAAGAAAACCCGCGATCCGCACTGCATTTTCGGTCTGCGCGCGTACCCGCAGGTGCAAGGTGGCGGCACCGCGCAATAACAACCAGCAATCAAACGGCGAAGGCACGGCGCCGGCTTCCGATTGCAGCAGCCGCAGACGTTCACTGAAGGCACTGGCCGTGCGTGCCACGATGGCGCCGCCGAGTACGTCGCTGTGACCACCCAGGTATTTGGTGGCGCTGTGCATGATGAAATCCATGCCGTAATCGAATGGCCGCTGCATCACCGGCGTGGCGAAGGTGTTGTCGCACACCGTCAGCGCATGCGCACGCCGCGCAATCTCGGCGATGGCGGCCAGGTCAGTGATGCGCAGCAACGGATTAGACGGTGTTTCCACCCAGATCAATTGGGTGACGGGCGTGAGCGCCTTGCGCACCGCATCGGCATCGGCGGCATCCACGAAACTCACGCGCAGTTGCCAGGGCTGCAGCACTTCCCGCAGCAGACGCTGCACGCCGTGGTAGGCATCCTGGGTGCAGATCACGTGGTCGCCGGGCTTGAGCGCCTGGAATACCGTCATGGCCGCGGCCACGCCGGAGGAAAACGCCAGCGCTTCGCTGCCGCCCTCGAGCGCCGCCAGACAGGTTTCCAGCTGCGTGCGGTTGGGATTGGCGGCGCGTGCATAGCTGAAGCCCTTGGGATAGCCGCCGTCCGCGTCGCGCTCAAAGGTGGTGGACAGATGAATCGGCGGGCTTATGGCCGCGGTGGCCGCGTCCGGCGCATGTCCGGCGTGCACGCAGAGGGTTTCAATATGTGCGGTGGATTTCTGCATGCTGGCGGCTCCCGGAAACGGCACGCGCATGATGCCATAGAGGAGGTGTTTTTTTGGATACCCGGATAGGAGGGATTGCCGCCGGTGAGCACGGTTCAAGCTCAGGCAGAATCAACGCTGCAGGCGATCCAGCCACACCGCCAGTCCCTGGGCATTCAGCTCTACGTCCATTTCCAGCCACAAATCCACCGTGGCCTGATCCAGCGTGCAGCCGTGCTCGCGGACGCGCTTCACCAGATACGCATGCATGAGGTTCTGCATGCAGGCGCCGCGCTGTTCGCCCTGGTCGGCGCAGTTGCGGGCGATGCCCACGTAGGCGTTAAGGCAGGCATGCATGTCGGCAGCGAGCCGCGCAACCTCGGTCACCCGGCTGTAGTGGGTGAGAAACACCGCCGCCGGCTCGAATGACAGGATACGGTCCAGCGAGGCGTGCGCCTGCTGCGGATCGAAATGCGTGGGGGTAGTGGCCGGAAAAATAAATGCGCCCTTTTGGCTGTCGAAGGCGCGATAGGAAATCCCGAAGCTGTCGCCGGTGAACACGCTGTGGCTGTCCCGGTCCACCAGGCAGTAATGATGCAGCGCGTGGCCGGGAGTGTGGATGCATTGGAACTCGCTGCCGTCCAGATGGAAGCGCGCATTATCCTGAACTTCAACGATGCGCCCCGCCGGGATCGGCAGGATTTCGCCGTAGAGCTCCGCGAACTTCTGCTCTCCATACACCTGCTGGGTGCCGGCGATGAGCTTGTCCGGATTAACCAGGTGCGCGGCCCCGCGCGGATGCACCAGGGCCTTGGCATTGGGCAGATGTTGCATCAGTTGGCCGGCGCCGCCGGCATGGTCCAGGTGCACGTGGGTCAGAAACACATACTCGACAGCGGCGGTGTCCAGGTTTTTGGCCTGGAGAGCCGCCAGCAACAACGGTATCGAGTGGTTTACGCCCACGTCCACAAAGGCCGCGCGTCCGCCGCGTACGATCAGATGGCTGGCATCCAGCAACGGACGCACATAATCCGTGTCGATGGCGCTGATGCCGTGGTCGAAATCCCAGAGGGCGGAAAGTGTGCGCATGATCGTCAGTCCTGGTGTGCGGCTGCATTTTACGCCGTCAATCAGACGGCTGGGCGAAGAGATCGTAGTGATCGCTGGCAGTGACAAGGACTTTGGTAAACCGACCGGGTTTGAGCTTGGCCGCATTGGATATCTGCACCACCCCATCGATCTCCGGCGCATCGGCGAAACTGCGAGCTATGGCTTTGTCATCCACAACACTGTCCACCAGCACCGTGAGTTCACGGCCCGCGAAACGTTGCAAACGTGCGGCGCTGATCTGTGCCTGGGTTTCCATGAATAGCCGCCGGCGCTCCTCCGCCACTTCGGCGGGCACCCAATCGGGCAAGGCATTGGCGTCGGCACTTTCCACCGGTGAATACGTGAAGCAGCCGACCCGATCCAGCTGCGCCTCCTTTATAAATGCGAGCAGCTCCGCGAAATCCGCTGCGGTTTCGCCGGGGAACCCCACGATGAAAGTGGAACGGACGGTGAGATCAGGACAGATGGCGCGCCATTCGCGGATACGCTGCAGGGCTTTTTCGCCGGCCGCGGGGCGGCGCATGGCCTTGAGCATTTTCTGGCTGGCGTGCTGTAAGGGAATATCCAGATACGGCAACAGCTTGCCTGCCGCCATCAACGGAATCACTGCGCTCACGTGCGGATACGGATAGACGTAATGCAGCCGGACCCACACGCCTAATTCCCCAAGGGCGCGGCACAGATCCGTCAACTGGGTGCGATAGCCGTTGCCGCGCCAGGCAGAGCCTGCGTATTTAATGTCCACGCCATACGCCGAGGTGTCCTGGGCCACCACCAGCAATTCCTTGACGCCGTCCTTAACCAGCTGCTCCGCTTCCTGCAGCACCTCGCCGATGGGCCGGCTGACAAGCCGGCCGCGCAACTTGGGAATGATGCAGAAGCTGCATTTGTGGTTGCAGCCTTCGGAAATTTTCAGATAGGCATAATGCCGTGGCGTGAGCTTGATACCGCTGGCGGGGATCAGGTCTATATAAGGATTGCGCGCCGGCGGCGCCAGTTGTGCATGCACCGCATGCATGACCGATTCATAGTCGTGGGGGCCGGTGATGGCGAGCACCTCCGGATGGCGTTCGCGGATCAGGGCTTCACGTTTGCCCAGACAGCCGGTGACGATGACCTTGCCGTTCTCCGCCAGTGCTTCGCCGATGGCGTCCAGGGATTCCTGCTGCGCGGCTTCGATGAAACCGCAGGTGTTGACCACCACCAGGTCGGCCTCGCGATAGCCGCCCACCACCTGGTAACCCTCCACTTTCAGCTGGGTAAGGATGCGCTCCGAGTCCACCAGCGCCTTGGGACAGCCGAGACTCACAAAGCCCACTCTGGGCGCGGTCTGGGCAAAGCGGTCGGAAACAGCGGCCATGGGTCACCTGCACAACGGGGCGCGTATGCTACGCGGAGCGCGGTTTACTGACAAGAAAACCGGCGTTCTCGGCTGCTGGGATTGGTAACCAGAAAGGAGGCCGGGTCGTTGTGTATCGGCAGGCTTACAACGCGGCCTGCAAATCGGCGCGCAACTGTTGGTCCTCGGGTACGGTCTTGGGCGAGTAACGCTTTACGATCCGGCCATCCTTGCCGATAAGAAACTTCTCGAAGTTCCACTGGATGTCAGCCCCGCCGGTTTCTTTTTTGAGCCAGGCATATAAAGGGTGAGTACCGCTGCCGTTTACCTCGATCTTGCCGGTGAGCGTGAATGTCACGTCGTAATTCAAACTGCAAAACTGTTTTATCTGAGTTTCCGTACCCGGTTCCTGCTGGCCGAACTGGTTGCAGGGCAGACCGAGAACCGTAAAGCTGCGATCCTCGAATTCACGCTGGAGTTTTTCCAGGCCGGCATACTGGGGCGTCAGTCCGCACTCGCTGGCCACGTTCACCACCAGCACCGCCTTATCCTTGAAATCCTTCAGTGATTTGACCTGGCCATCGATGGTCTTAATCTCGAAATCATAAAAGTTGTTCATGGCGGGTTCCTGGATGACGGGTACGGCAGACGCTATGGAGGCGGTGGATTTTGCGCCGCGCAACAGGCGCATGGCAATGCCGGCCACAGCGATCACCGCGAATCCGCCAAGCTGCGAAGGCCAGTCAATTTGAGGAAACAGCATCAGCAGAAAGCCAACGATACCAGCGGCGACTGCTGTAATCACCAGCCAGCCGCGCAGCACGAATACGTCGGCGATTCCCAGGACGATGGCCAACAGCCACCAGTCGAGAAAGTTCAGGGATTCCAGAAAATACACGATCGAGTTCATGCGTTTTTGTCGGATACCTGCGGGGATGAATTCGCGCGACAATATATGGCTCGCCATGCATACGCTGCATGGAACAACTCTGTAAGAATACAGTCAATACGACGTATAGCGAAATAAAAGTGAGGAAGCCACCATGGGAAAAATGATCGCCTTCAAATCTACCGACGGACAGGCTGCACAGGGCTATCTGGCCGAGGCGGGCGGCGCCCATGCGCCCGGCGTGGTGGTGATCCAGGAATGGTGGGGGTTGCAGGGTCAGATCAAGGCGGTATGCGAGCGCTTCGCGGCAGCCGGCTTTAACGCGCTGGCGCCCGACCTGTATAACGGCACGGTCGCGCCCTATCACGACAGCGCCGCCGCCACCGCAGCCATGGCTTCACTGAACTTCAAGGCGGCCACGGACCAGGCCGTGCGCGGCGCCGTGCAATATCTGAAATCACGCGGCGGAAAAGTCGGGCTCACGGGCTTCTGCATGGGCGGCGCCGTGGCGGTCATTGGCGCCGTGCACATCCCGGAACTGGATGCCGCGGTATCGTTTTACGGAATCCCGCCCGCATCCGTGGCCGCGGCCAAGGATATCCGCGTGCCCTTCCAGGGACACTTCGCCAATCAGGACGACTGGTGCAGCCCGGCCATGGTGGATATGTTCGAGAAGGAACTTAAAGCCAGCGGCAAGATTTATGAAATCTACCGTTACGACGGCCAGCATGCCTTCATGAATTCGGAACGCAAGGATGTCTACAACGCGAGCGCGGCCAAGCAGGCCTGGGAACGCTGCCTGGCATTTTTCAAAAAAAACCTGGCTTGATTAAAATCTGCCGGATAACCTTCGCCTCACCGGATCGCTGCAACAGCGGGACCGTCTATATGGCGTAATAATCCATACCTCAGGCACGCCTGCGTGACGAGGTACTGCGCTTCTTAAGATGCACCTGAAGTAACGAAACAGCGGCCGGTGTGACGCCGGGAATGCGCGCCGCCTGACCGAGGGTTTGCGGTTTGACCTCGCTGAATTTCTGGCGCACTTCATTCGACAAGCCGCGCACCACACTGAAATCAAAATCCGCCGGCAACGGAGTTGCCTCCTGGCGACGTGCACGCAAGACTTCTTCCTGCTGGCGCGCTATGTAGCCGGCGTAACGTACGCCGATTTCCACCTGCTCCGCCACGGCCGGCGCCACCTTGGCATCGCCTACGCAATCCAGCGACACCAGTTTCCGGTGATTCATTTCCGGCCGGCGCAGCAGCTCGAGTGCCGGGATGGCGCGCGCCAGGGGCGCGCCAAACAGTTCCGCGGCCCGGCTTTCGGAAATATCATCGGGGCGCACAAGAATAGCTTGCAGACGTGCGCTTTCCCGTTCGATGGCCTCACGCTTCTCCGAGAATTTTTCCCAGCGCCCATCATCCACCAGACCGAGGTTGCGGCCGATTTCGGTCAAGCGCAAATCCGCGTTGTCCTCGCGCAGCATCAAACGGTGTTCGGCACGACTGGTGAACATGCGGTAAGGCTCCGGCGCGCCGCGGGTGATGAGATCGTCCACCAGCACGCCGAGATACGCCTGCTCGCGCCCCGGCCACCAGGGCGGCCGCTGTTTCACCTGGAGCGCGGCATTCATACCCGCCAGCAATCCCTGGGCGGCGGCCTCTTCATAGCCGGTGGTGCCGTTGATCTGGCCGGCAAAATACAGGCCGGTTATATATTTAGTTTCCAGTGAATACCTGAGATCCCGCGGATCGAAGTAGTCATACTCGATGGCGTAACCTGGCCGGGTGAGGTGCGCGTTCTCGAAGCCTTTGATGGAACGCACCAGCGCGTATTGCACGTCGAAAGGCAGGCTGGTGGAAATGCCGTTGGGATAGACCTCCTGGGTGTCGAGTCCCTCCGGCTCGATGAAAATCTGATGCGAAGTTTTATCGGCGAAGCGCATGACCTTGTCTTCCACCGAGGGGCAATAGCGCGGCCCCACACCTTCGATGACACCGGTATACATGGGCGAACGATCCAGGCCCGATTTGATGATCTCGTGGGTGCGTGTATTGGTGTGGGTGATATGGCAGACCACCTGACGCGGATGTTCGTCGTTGGAACCCACGAAGGAAAACACCGGCGTCGGCTGGTCGCCGGACTGCACCGCCAGATTCGAGTAATCGATGCTGCGGCCGTCAATGCGCGGCGGCGTGCCGGTCTTGAGACGGCCGACCCGGAACGGCAGTTCCCGCAGGCGCTTGGCAAGACGATTCGCGGGCGGATCGCCAGCGCGGCCACCCTCGTGATTTTCAAGACCGATATGGATGCGGCCGCCCAAAAATGTGCCGACGGTCAGCACCACCGTGGGCGCGAAAAATTTGAGTCCCATCTGGGTCACGACGCCGGTGATGCGTTCGCCCTCCACCAGCAGATCGTCCACCGCCTGTTGAAACAGCGTCAGGTTCGGTTGGTTCTCGATCAAACTGCGGATGGCTTTTCTATAGAGTGTGCGATCCGCCTGGGCGCGGGTGGCACGCACCGCCGGTCCCTTGCTGGCGTTCAGCATCCGGAACTGGATGCCGGCCCGGTCCGTGGCGCGCGCCATGGCGCCGCCCAAGGCATCGATCTCCTTCACCAGATGTCCCTTGCCGATGCCGCCGATGGCCGGATTGCAGCTCATCTGCCCCAGGGTTTCCACATTATGGGTGAGCAGCAGCGTGGCGCAGCCCATGCGCGCGGCCGCCAACGCCGCTTCGGTGCCGGCATGGCCGCCGCCGACCACGATCACGTCGAAATGCCGGGGATAATCCATCTCAGAACCAGGGTTTGGTTGAAAGGGCCGCTAGTTTATGCCCAAAGAGGATATTCACATAACGACATTACAAGGTTTTTCAATGGTTGAACTTAGCACTCATTCGGTGGTTCGTCGGCAAGCTATGCTTCCAGCCCCGATTGCCTGTCCGGGGTTTACCTCCCTGTAAACCCGCGCGCAGCGATGCTTCACGCCCACCCGTAGCCGTCAACCGCATCAAGCACTTACGTTGTTGCCGCTAGTCTTAGATTGACCCCGTAAGCTGATTGAGCATTGCCCCCTCGGATTAGTAATATGCCCTACTCAATTCTCTGGTCGGACATTAAAGCTACTGCAACATGTCGTTTAAGCTATTATTCCCTACGTCGCGACCCGCGATTCTGGCGGAAGAATGCCTCGGCGTCATGCCGGCACTGATTCGGATGTTGATACCACATCTGGTGACCGGCATCGGGGTATATGCAGCAAGCAAGTGGATAAACAGGCTTATCACCATCGCGTGCAAATCGATTTCAGCCATCCCGGGAAACCAACCGGCAACAGTCCATGTTGGTGAGTCAGTAAAACCGGAGTAATTTTATGAATACTTTATACATGATGATTGTCGGTTTATTTGTGATTGTTTTGGTTGGATGTAGCTATAACAGCTCTATGATGGGTAGGATTGAGATCGGTGGACACGGATTTATTCGCAGCCCTCAGCAAAACATTGTTGTACATGAGGGGGGGCAAGATGGCGCAGCATTAGGTTTAATCAAGGTCAATCAGTATTTTCATCTTTATGTTGAACCTGGGGTTCATAATTTCACAGGAATGTTTAATGATGGTCATGGAAACGGGATTACTACTACCGTGGGTTTACAAGCAGGAAAGACATATTATTTACAGATTGTACAACTGCCTGCACTTTACACTCAAGACATTCTAATAAAGCCGCGTCACATGTCAGACGCTACAGTAGAAATGACTTCTTTCACAAACAAAACCCCGGGACAGGTTCTAGCAAAACCCGGTAAAGCACTGGTGTATTTTTACTATGCTCTAACAACCGAAGAACAAGCAGCGATACAAGCACAGCAGGAAAAAAACAAGATGCTTAAGAAAAAGCTAGGTTGTAATGACGCACAAATACGTGTAGGTATGTGCCAGTAAAAACAACACTTTCTCAAACACTAAGGCCCGAAACACTCCGGGCTTTCTTTATCTCAGGGGTATGTAACTTTATCGGTAAATGCAGCGCTGTGTTCGATTCGTGCCGCGCTGAACTGCGTTGTACCACGATATGAACCACGTTTTGATAAAGGGCAAGCGCCTTAAGTGACTGAGTTAATTAGATACGCAAATTTCTAGTCCAAACTCATAATGCCGCGGTCAACAAAACTATCCGCATTATTATTTGGCTTCCGCATCCGCCTGCAGCATGCCAAACAGATTGCCTTCCGTATCCTTGCAGTAGGCCAGCCAGCCGATGCCCCGGATCGCCAGCTTGTTGACGGTGCGCTGGCCGCCGCTGCTGGCGACTTTCATCAGGTATTGATCCAGGTCCGTCACCGCGACGGTGCAAATAAAGGCGGTGACGGCGGCGCCGTCCAACGGCGTAAGGCGGCGCATGAGTCCGCCGTCTATGCCGGGCTGCTCGGACTCGCCGGTTTTAATGACCCAGTAATCCACCGGCATGTTTTTGATTGGGATGAAATCCCAACCGAAGACCGAACGATAGAAACGCATGGCACGCTCCGGATCGTCGGCGTGAATTTCAAAATGGATGACGCGCGGCATGCCGCCTCCCTGACGTTCGCTTAAGCATAGACGCGCAGCCGGTTTCCGCAAACTCGCCAGTTAAATTGACGTCGGTTCAAGCACTAGGCATCATCCAGCCCCATGAAATCAGGCTGGTTCTCCTGTTTATATAGCTCTGCCCTCCACCTCATGCTTTTGACCCTGCTGGTGGTGCCGGCCATTTCCCACGCAGCCCCCAGCTTCTCTCCCTGCCAGATCGGCGCGCCGGATTCGCCGCAGCACCTGCAGGCCAAATGCACGGGTCTCACGCTGCCGGAAGATCGCACGCATGCGGATGGCAAGAAAATCACGCTGCATATCGCGGTGCTGGCGGCGCGCGCCGGCAAGCCGGCGCCGGATCCGTTGTTCTTCATCGCCGGCGGCCCCGGGCAAGCGGCCACCCAGGCGTATCTGGAAGAAGCGCCGGCCTTCGAACGTATCCGCCAACACCGCGACATCGTGCTGGTGGATCAGCGCGGCACGGGTCAATCCAATCCGCTCAACTGCCCGTCCACACCGGACAACGGCGGCCATCCTTCCGCGGCCGAAATCGCGCAACAGGTGCAAGCCTGCCTCAAGCAATTGCCGGGCGACCCGCGTTTCTACACCACCAGCGTGGCGGTGCAGGACCTGGACGCGGTGCGCCAGGTGCTTGGTTACGGCAGCATCAATCTCTACGGTATTTCCTACGGCACGCGGGTGGCGCTGGAATACCTGCGGGAATTTCCACAACAGGTGCGCAGCGTGGTGCTGGACGGTGTGGTGCCGGCGGACTGGAATGTGGGATCCGCTGCATCCCTGGATGCGCAGCAGGCCCTCGACCACATCTTCGCCCGCTGCGCACAGGACACGGTATGTAATAAAACCTTCCCGGACCTGCCCGCGAGCTTGCGTAACTTGCAGCAAACGCTTGAGCAACATCCTCAAACGGTCAACCTGCGCGACCCACTGACCGGCGCACCACTCACACGGACTCTCAGCTGGAACGAGGTGGCCGGTGCAGTGCGGATCATGAGTTATACCAGCGAGACCGCCGCACTCTTGCCGCTACTGATCCAGCAAGCCAGTGTGGCGCACGATTACGTACCGCTCATGGCGAATGCGCTGTTCTTCACCGACCAGATCAACGGCGGCATCGCCCAAGGCATGAATGCCGCGGTGCTGTGCACCGAGGATGTGCCGTTCTACCAGCACGCCGCCGCCGACCAAAAACAGGCCGCCGATACTTATGTAGGCGCCACGCCGGTCACGCAACTGATGGAAATCTGCAAGCACTGGCCGCGCGGCGTCATGCCGGCGGATTTCAAAAAACCGGTGGTCTCCAGCAAACCGGTGTTGCTGTTGTCCGGTGAAGACGATCCCATCACGCCGCCGTCCAACGCCGCGCATGCCGCGCAAACCCTGGGCAACAGTCTGTCCATCGTGGTGCCGGGACAGGGTCACGGCAACGCCTTTCGCGGTTGCGTGCCGAAACTCATGGCCGAGTTTGTGCAGCAGGCGTCGGTGAAAGGCCTGGATACTGCCTGCGTCAGAGATATCAAACCCTTTCCCTTCTTCATCCGTTTCACCGGCCCCACGCCATGATTGCGGTTCGCAACCTCAGCAAACAGTTTGGCGCGGTGCGTGCCGTGCAGGCGGTGGATTTCACCGCGGCGGACAGTCGCATCACCGGTCTGCTGGGTCCCAACGGCGCCGGCAAATCCACCACCCTGCGCATCATCTCCACGGTGCTGAAGCCTGACAGCGGCACCGTCATGGTGGACGACAGCGACGTGCGAGTGGATAGCCTGGGGGCGCGCATGCAACTGGGGGTTTTGCCCCACGCCAGCGGCCTGTATCCGCGGCTCACAGCCGTGGAAAACATCCGCTATTACGGCGAATTGAACGGCCTCGAAGGCCCGGCCCTCAGCCAACGCATCGCCGAACTGGTGGAATTGCTGGAGATGCAGGAATTCGCCGACCGCCCCGCCAAAGGTTTTTCCCAGGGCCAGCGCATCAAGGTGGCGCTGGCGCGGGCCCTGGTACACCGGCCCAGGAACCTGGTGCTGGATGAACCCACCAACGGACTCGATGTCATGGCCACCCGGGCGCTGCGCGCCATCATCCGCCGCCTGCGCGACCAGGGCCATTGCCTGCTGTTTTCCAGTCACGTCATGCAGGAAGTGGCGGCGCTCTGCGATGACATCATCATCATCGCCCACGGCCGCATCGTCGCCCGCGGTACGCCCGACCAGATTCGCCAACACACCGGCGAAACGGATCTGGAGGAAGCCTTCGTGAAAGCCGTGGGCGAATCCGGAGTAATGCCATGATGCGCAAACTCTGGAGCGTGTTCCGCAAGGAAGTGCTCGACAACCTGCGCGACCGGCGCACCTTGCTCACGGTGCTGGTGTTCGGCCCGCTGTTCGGACCGGTCTTGTATGTGGGCATGATGAACGTGATGACCAATAAGCAGTTGGCCAACCTGAATCAGCCGCTCAAGCTGCCGGTACAGGGTGCTCAATATGCGCCCAACCTGGTGGAGTACCTCAAGCAGCACGATACCGACATCCAGGCTGCGCCTGCGGATCCCGAACAGGCGGTAAAGAACGGGTCGGTGGATGTGGTGCTGATCATTCCCAAGGAATATCCCGCGGCTTTCCGCGCCGGCCAGCCGGCGATACTGCAACTGGTCATGGACCAGTCCAAGGATTCGGCCCAGAAAAACGTGGAGCGGGCCCGGAACCTGCTGCAAAGCTACGGCCAGGAAATCGCCGCGCTGCGCCTGCTGGCCCGCGGCGTGGATCCGCGCGCCCTGGCGCCGCTGGCGGTGGAGAGCGTGGACGTGTCCACGCCCCAATCCCGCGCCGTCTTGATCCTGGGCTTCGTCCCCTATTTCTTTCTGTTTGCCGCCATCATCGGCGCGTTTTATCTGGCCATCGACGTCACCGCCGGCGAACGCGAACGCGGTTCCCTCGAACCGCTGCTGACCACCGCGGTTGCGCGCAGCACGCTGATCTCCGGCAAACTCGCCGCGGTCACGCTGTTCTCAGCGGTGTCCCTGGGCCTGGATGTGATGGCGCTGTCCTGGAGCCAGGGACTGATCCCGGCGGCCAGGCTCAACATCGTGGTGAATTTCGGCTGGCAGTCGGCACTGGCCGCATTCCTGTTGACCGTGCCCTTCTGCCTGCTGATCGCCGCGTTATTAACCGTCGTGGCCTCCTTCACCCGCAGCTACAAGGAAGCCCAGACCTGGCTGTCATTCATCTTCATCCTGCCCATGATTCCGGTGTTTGCGCTCATCATGTTCCCGGCTGAGCCGAGCCTCTGGATGATGTGGGTGCCGGCTCTGAGCCAGGACGTGCTGCTGACATCGCTCATCAAGGGCGCCGCCCTCAACGGCGCGTTCGTGGCGCTCTCTGTCGTCAGCACCGTCGCCCTAGGCCTGCTGCTCGCCTGGCTGGCCACCTGGCTGTATCGCCGCGAGCAGGTTTTAGGCTGAGGATTAACTCTTGTTCACCGGGACAAAACCGGTTTTTGCGGGGCTATACTTATGTAAGGCTTGAACGAAAAGCGTGCCGGCCATGAGTACACAGAGCATCAAAATTTTAATAGTCCTGACTGCGGTCCTGTTTTCAACGGCCGCGTTTGCGGATGGTCAGCAGATCTACAAATGGACGGACAGTCAGGGGGTCGTGCATTACAGCGACAAAGCCCCGGTCAACTCGGCACACAGCGTGCAGCAGATAACGCTGCCCGCACTCCCCGCGCCGGATCCACAGAGCGAAGCGCAAAACCAGGCTTGGATCGCCGGTGTCAACCAGTGGTATGAGAGTGTGCTCAAGCAGGAGTCGCAGCTGCAATATGAGCAGTTACTGGCCTGGCAGGAAAGCCAGCCCAAAGCCGCAGCTGTTCCGCCGGCAGAACAAGTCTCTTACGCCGCGCCGCTGGATGGAGGCTTCTTCCGCTTCCGGCACCGTCATCACGAATCGGACGGAGATGATTTCGGGCGGCCGCCGCATTCCAATCGCCCGATGCCACCCGTTTTCCAGCCATCTTTCTGGAACACGCAGCCCAATCCTTTTTCGCAGCAACTTTACAAACCCTAACGTCGGTCCGCGGGGGGGTTATTTGCCGATACAGAAACTCGAAAATATCCTCGTCAACAAGTCCTCACTGGTAAACTCCCCGGTAATCTCGCTCAAACGCACTTGCGTGAGCCGCAATTCTTCCGCCAGCAATTCGCCGGCACGCTCCTGCAAACGCTGTTGCGCTTCATCCAGATGATTGCGCGCCCGTTCCAGGGCCTGCAGATGACGGCGGCGGGCCATGAAGGTGTCTTCGCCGGTGTCATGAAAACCGGCGGCGGTTTTGAGATGGGTTGTGAGTAATTCCAAACCCTGACCGGTTTTGGCGGACAGCGCCACATAGACGGATGCGCCGTTTTCACCGGATTCCGCCGGGCGGCCGCTGAGATCGATCTTGTTATAAACCAGTGTGACCGGCAGGTTCAGCGGGAACTGCTGCAAGCTGCGTGTATCCTCGGCGGAAAATCCCTGGGTATCGTCCACCACCAGCAATACGCGGTCGGCACAACGGATCGCCTCCCAGGCGCGACGCACGCCTTCCTGCTCCACCACATCGCCGCTCTCCCGCAGCCCGGCGGTATCGATGACATGCAGCGGCAGACCGTCCAGATTTATCTGCTCCCGCAAGAGATCGCGGGTGGTGCCTGGAATCTCCGTGACGATAGCGGCGTCGTGGCCCGCCAGCCGGTTCAGCAGGCTGGATTTGCCGGCATTCGGCCGGCCGGCGATGACCACGGTCATGCCTTCGCGCAACAGGCTGCCCTGCACGGCACCGGCATTCAGGGCATCGAAGTGTGCGCGGATGGCAGCGAACCGTTCCGCCACCGTGCCGTCACTCAGGAAATCCAGTTCCTCATCGGGAAAATCAATGGCGGCTTCCACGTACATGCGCAGTGCAATCAACGATTCCACCAGAGCGTGGACGCGTGCGGAGAATTCACCGCGCAGGGAACGCAGGGCAGCGCGCGCCGCCTGCTCGCTGCCGCTGTCGATGAGATCGGCAATAGCCTCCGCCTGGGCCAGATCCAGTTTGTCGTTAAGGAACGCGCGTTCGGAGAATTCCCCGGGACGCGCCAGACGCGCACCCAATTCACACACGCGTTTGAGCACCAGCGACAAGACTACCGGGCCGCCGTGAGCGTGCAGCTCCAGCACGTCCTCGCCGGTGAAGGAATGCGGCGCCGGGAAAAACAACACCAGGCCGGTGTCCAGCTGCGCGCCCGCGGCATCCACAAAGGATTGCAACCGCGCTTGCCGGGGTGCCGGCACAGCGCCGAACAGAGCCGTGGCCATGGCCGGGACCGCAGGGCCGGAGACCCGCACGATGCCGATGCCGCCGCGGCCGGTGGGTGTGGCGATGGCGGCGATGGTGTCGGTCACAAATGTGGCGGCGGATTTCATGGGAAAATCAGTTTAAGGCTGTTTAGCAATCACCATGACCAACAAAGGCAGGAAATTATGTCCGGCGAACCCGTCCATTTCCCCAATGCGGCCGGCCAACAATTAGTGGGCCGTCTCGAGATGCCCGCCCACGGCAAACCCCACGCCTACGCGCTGTATGCCCCCTGCTTCACCTGCGGCAAGGATGTGCGCGCCGCCGTGGACATCTGCCGTGCACTCTGCATGCAGGGCATCGCGGTGCTGCGCTTCGATTTCACCGGCCTCGGCGAGAGCCAGGGAATATTTGCCGACACCACGCTCAGCACCAACATTTCCGATTTGGTCCAAGCGGCGACATTTCTCGAGCAAAGTTACCAAGCACCCAGGATCCTGGTGGGACATTCTTTGGGCGGCACCGCGGTGCTGGAAGCCGCGCATCGGATTCCGAGCTGCATCGCGGTAGCGACCGTAGCGGCACCCGCCAATCCAGAACATGTAGCCGGCCTGTTGGGTGCCGCGCGCCAGGTCATCGAGCAGCAAGGCGAGGCCGACGTGCTGCTGGCGGGACGCAAGTTCCATTTCAAGAAGGCCTTCCTGGACGACCTGGCAACCCAGCAATGGCAGCAGAATATCCGCACATTGCGCAAACCGTTGCTGATCTTCCACTCGCCCACCGATGCCACGGTGGACATCAGCAACGCGGGACTGATTTTCGCCGCTGCCTTGCATCCCAAGAGTTTCGTGTCGCTCTCCGGCGCGGACCATTTGTTGTCGCGTCCGGAGGATTCCGAATACGTGGGTCTGCTGCTGGCGGCGTGGGCCACCAAATACCTGAGCGAGCTGGATATGGAACACGCTGCCAGCCCGGCTGCCGAAGGTGAAGTGGTGGTGCGCATCAACCGGGAACATTACCGCAGCGAGGTGTACGCCGGAACCCACGTGTTGGTCGCCGATGAACCCAAAGAGGTGGGCGGCACCGACGCCGGACCCTCACCCTATGGTTATCTCAGCAGCGCCCTGGGCGCCTGCACGGCCATCACTTTGCGCATGTATGCGGACCGCAAGCAATGGCCATTGGAAGGCGTGAACGTGCGTCTCACGCATAACAAGATCCATGCCCAGGATTGTGCCGATTGCGAGACTAAAGAAGGCAGAATCGACAAGTTCGAACGGGAAATAGAATTGCGCGGTTCACTGAGCCCGGAACAAAAACAGCGTTTGCTGGAGATCGCCGATAAATGTCCGGTACACCAAACGCTGCATTCGGAAGTCTTGATTGAGACACACCTGAAACAGTAAGAAAAATGCTGTGAGTTATTTTTCGTTGGCCGCGTGTTTGTGATTGTCCAGTCCCACAACGCGGTTTATGCGCCACTGTTGGATGATGGTGAGCATGGAGTTGGCCACGTAATAAAGTGCCAGACCCGACGGTAATACCGCGTACAATACCGCGATGCCCAGCGGCATGGCCATCATGATGCGCTGTTGCATCTTATCGGTGGTGGGCTGCGGACTGATGCGCTGCTGGATGAACATCACCACGCCGTATACCACCGGCAGGATGTAATAGGGATCCGGCGCGGACAGATCATGGATCCAGCCGAGCCACGGAGACTGCCGCAGTTCCACGCTGTAAACCAGCACATAGTACAGGGCAAAGAAAATCGGCATCTGCACCAGCATTGGCAGACAGCCGCCCATGGGATTGATCTTCTCTTTCTTGTAGAACTCCATGGTGGCCTGGCCGAGGCGCTGTTTATCGTCCTTGTAACGTTCCTGCAGCGCTTTGAGACGCGGCTGCACGCGCCGCATCTTGGCCATGGAGCGGCCGCTGATCTGATTCAGGGGATAGAACACCAGTTTGAACAGCAGCGTCAGCACCAGAATGGACCAACCCCAATTGCCGATGAAGCGATGGATCAGGTTCAGCAGCTTGAAGATCGGTTCGGCAATGATGGTGAGCTTGCCGTAGTCCACGGTGAGCTCGAGTCCCGGCGCCACCTGTGCCAACCGCGTCTGCAATTTTGGACCGATGAAAAACTTGTCCGCGAAGGTGGCACTGGCTCCCGCTGCCACGGTTTTCAGCACGGTGATGGTGCCGACGAAATAGCGCGAATCACTCAGGGAGCGTGTGTAATACAGGTTTTCCTGCTGATTACCTGCGGAATTCTTCGCAAACGCTGGGTCTTCGGGGATGGCGGCCGCCAGGAAATAATGATTGACAACGGCAATCCAGCCACCCGGAGTGGTCTTGTTCAACGGCGTTTCAGTCAACGCCTTGAATTCAAACTGGTGATAGCCGCTGTTGTCATGCATTGCCACGCGTTGGTAGTCGTAGCGATGCGGGCTGAACAGGCCGTGACTTTCCTGAGTGTAGTGAGTTTCGAACTGCAGGTATTGCGCGCCGCTCCAGGGTTCGGAAGAACCATTATGGACGCTGTAGGTCAAGCCGATCTGATAACTGCCGCGGGTAAAGCTATAGGTTTTCAGCACCTCCAGCCCCTGTTGATCTTTCCAAGTGAGGGTCACGCTCAGGGTTTTCTGATCCGGTGCCAGGTCGTACTGACTCCGGCTGGCTGAATAGAGCGCCTCATGGGTGGGCGCCGTGAGTCCCGAGCGGGTTTGAAGTCCGGATTGAGCAATCAGCAGCTCCGCAGCGTCACTGTTCAATACCTTGACCAGTTGCGGCTCTTTCAGCTCCACGGGATAGGCCGGCAACTCCGCCTCGCGGATATCGCCGCCCACGGTGTCGATAATCACGTCCAGCACATCGGTACGCACATGGATCTGCTCGCCCTTGGGCCGCTCAGGAGTAGACGTGGATGGTGCAGCAAGCGCGTTGCTGGTGGTATTGGCTGCCGGCATTGGGGCGTTGGGTGCGGTGGGAATCTCCGGCGCCGGCGTAGAGGTTGTGGCCGTGGCCACCGGCTGGGGCGCCGGAGTTTGAGGTCCGTAATCGTGCATCCACGCCTGGTAAATCAGGAATGCGACAAACACCAGTGCCGCGAACAAAAATAAACGGCGGTTATCCATGGCGGTGTTTCACACTCGGCACAGGATCATAGCCGCCGGGATGCAGCGGATGGCAACGCAGGATACGCAGGATCGCAAGCCAGCTGCCGCGCAATGCGCCGAAGCGATGGATGGCTTGCTGGGCATACGCGGAGCAGGAGGGTTCAAAGCGGCAGCGTGGCCCCAGTAACGGGCTTACAAAACCCCGGTAGCCGCGAATTAAAAGAATCAGGATGCTGCGCATTGTTTTATCAATTCCTGCCAATGCCACTCGAGGCTGCTGCGTAGGCCGGCGTTATCCTGAGCCGCCGCCGGCGGCTTGGCCTGAACTACGATGTCCACGGTCGGAAGTATGGCCCGGTGACTGCGGAAGCTTTCGCGTACCTGGCGTTTGATGCGATTGCGTACAGTGGCGTTGGATACCGCCTTGCGCGCCACGCTGATACCCAGCCGGGCAGCAAAATGGCCGGGGCTGGCATAGACGCGGAAACAAGAATCTGAAGTCCGCGCCCCTATGCGAAAGGCACGGTTGAAATCCACCGGCGTGCGCAGCCGCGCTTCGGGAGGGAAGCCGCTTGTGGGCGAACTTAAGGGCAGAGTCTCGCCCGGCCCTTGGCGCGGCGGGCGCTGAGTACCTGGCGTCCGCGTTTCGTTGCCATGCGCGCGCGAAACCCGTGGGTACGCTTCCGGTGAATAATGCTGGGTTGATAAGTTCTTTTCATGCTGATGGCCGGTCTGATGCACTGCGCTCACAGGCGCGTGGGCAAAGGCGCGATATTAGACGTGTGCAGCGGTCCGCTGTCAATATGTAGGCCTTGTTTTCCTGTATTCGCTCCTGTGGATAACTCAATTGAACCGGTATAGACTCTTTCGCTCTTTCGCGCAGCACCGTCAATACGCTGCCGAGTTGAACTGAATCAATCGAACTGCCGGGGGTCTAGCATGCCATCGCTGTGGACGCGGTGTGTGGATCATTTGGAGCATGAGCTTACGGAGCAAGAGCTCAACACCTGGATCCGGCCACTACACGCTCAGGAAGACAGCCACACGCTGCGGCTGCTAGCGCCTAACCGCTTCGTCATGGATTGGGTACGAGACCGCTTCCTGCCAAGGATTTCCAAGCTGGCCCGGGAGTTGGCCGAAGACCGGGAACGCCGGGTGCTGTTGGAGGTCGGAACGGTCCAAGAAGAGCCCTCGCAGAGCCAGGTCACCGTCCCCATCAGCGGTAATCCGGCGCCCACGCCGGGTACCGGGCTTAACCTTCTGTATACCTTTGAAACATTTGTCGAAGGCAAATCAAATCAGTTCGCTCTGGCCGCCGCCCGCCAAGTGGCTGAGAACCCCGGTAGGGCTTACAACCCCCTGTTTATCTATGGTGGGGTGGGTCTCGGCAAGACTCATCTTATGCAGAGTGTCGGGCACTTGATCCAGTTACGTAATCCGCAGGCACGGGTCGCGTATGTGCACTCCGAGCGCTTTGTAAACGATATGGTGCGTGCTCTACAACACAACACGATTAACGAATTCAAACGCCATTACCGTACCCTGGATGCACTGCTCATCGATGACATCCAGTTTTTCGTCGGTAAGGAACGTTCCCAAGAGGAATTTTTCCATACCTTTAATGCCCTACTGGAGGGCCAGCAGCAGGTAATCCTTACCTGTGACCGCTACCCCAAAGAAGTCGAGGGCCTGGAAGAACGGCTTAAATCACGCTTTGGGTGGGGCCTTACGGTACCCATCGAGCCACCCGAGTTGGAAACCAGGGTAGCCATTCTTATGAAAAAAGCCAGCCTTGAAAATGTCGCTTTGCCGAGTGATGTGGCGTTTTTCATCGCCCAGAAAGTCAGTTCCAATATCCGGGAATTGGAAGGTGCGTTGCGCCGGGTGGCAGCTAATGCCCAATTTACCGGCCAATCCGTGAGCTTGGAAAACACCCGCGAATGGCTTAAAGATATCCTTGCACGGCAGGATCGGTTGGTTACCTTGGACAATATCCAGAAAACAGTAGCGGATTATTTTCATGTGCGGGTTAGTGACATGCTCTCCAAAAAACGCAGTCGTTCGATTGCCAGACCTCGGCAGATCGCTATGAGTCTTGCCAAGGGCCTTACCACCCACAGCCTACCGGAAATCGGTGATGCTTTTGGCGGTCGTGACCATACCACCGTACTGCACGCCTGCCGCAAGGTACAAGAATTACGCGGCATGGAACCGCGGTTTGAGGAAGACTATCAAACCCTGGTAAGAACCCTTTCATGTTGAACGCTTGTGGATAAGCTGTGGAAGGTTGCTGAGGCTTAAACCACACACATTATACAAACGGGTTAACCCCCTGCTTTCAGTCAAGAAGCCAACAACATAAATATAGCGCAACTACTTAATTTATAAAGAAAATACCGTCTTACAAACATAAAATGCTTGGTTTAATTATGATGATTGATTATTCAAAACTATCTATCTCCAATATTCATAAGCAGGTGGATAAATGAAATTTGAGACCCTTCGGGACACCCTTCTTTCCCCTGTTCAGGCGGTAGTCGGCGTCGTGGAAAGAAGGCAAACCATGCCCATACTTGCAAACCTGTTACTGGCTGTTACGGATGATGGGCTATCGGTGACCGGTACGGATATGGAAGTTGAGCTGGTCGCAAACACCGCTGTTGAGATACAGGAAAAGGGCGAAGTGACGGTTCCGGCCCGCAAACTGCTGGAAATTTGCCGGGCACTGCCAGAAGGAGCAAAACTCACAATCACTCTGGACAAGGGCAAGCTTTCCCTGCGTTCAGGACATAGCCGCTTCAGCCTGGCTACCTTGCCTGCCACCGATTTTCCCTCTGTTGAGGACATCCAGGTGCAACGGGGTTTCGCCGTCAGCCAAAAACAGCTGTGTGATCTGATTGCCAGGACGGCATTTTCCATGGCTCAGCAGGATGTACGTTATTACTTAAACGGCTTGTTATTGGAAACCAGTGAAAATCGCTTGCGGGCAGTAGCTACTGATGGACACCGGCTGGCGCTGTGTGATTTACAAACCACGGGCGCAGACAACCCCGCGCAACAAGTAATCGTGCCGCGTAAAGGCGTGCTCGAGCTGCAGCGCCTCTTGGGGGATGTTGATACGGAAGCTAAAATCGAGTTGGGTATGAACCACCTGCGTGTAAGTCTATCCGGCCTAAGGTTTACGTCTAAGTTGATTGATGGGCGATTCCCGGAGTATGAGCGGGTGGTACCAAAGGGTGGTGACAAGGTGTTCATAGCCGATCGCCAACTTTTGCGCGAAACCCTGGGCCGGGCCGCTATTCTCTCCAACGAGAAATATAGAGGGGTCAGGTTGCAGCTGGCGACAAAACACCTGAAAGTCATGGCCCACAATCCAGAACAGGAAGAGGCAGAAGATGAGTTGGAAGTTCAATATCAAGGAAGTGAACTGGAAATCGGGTTCAACGTGACTTATCTGTTGGATGCTTTGGCAGCACTTGAAAGCGAGCAGGTGCATGTCACTTTGACCGACGCTAATAGCAGTTGCTTAATCCGTGCGCCAGAAAATGAACACTGCCGCTATGTGGTTATGCCGATGCGGCTCTGACCAGCGGTCACTATGGGGTTACTGAGGCTCTCCTTACGTAATTTCCGTTGTTTTGCTGCTGCTGACCTGGAATTTGCCCCAACGCTTAATTTGATCATCGGAGAAAATGCTTCGGGCAAGACCAGCCTGATTGAAAGCATTTTCCTTATGGGTCGAGGGCGTTCTTTCAAGACGGCAAACCTGGAATCCGCTGTTCGCGCGGGTGCCAATGGATTTCAAGTTACCGGATGGGTAGCCAGCCAATCCACCCCGATACCCATAGGGCTTGCCCACGAAAATGGCCATCTGCAGGCGAGGATTGCCGGACAGCTATCGGCAACTTTGGCGCAGTTATCGGAAACCTTCCCAGTTCAGTTAGTGGATAGCCAGGCACACGAAATTATCCGAGGCGGCCCACAGCGGCGCCGGCAGTTTTTGGATTGGGGCGTGTTTCACGTGGAACCGGCCTTTTTCCCTGTCTGGCGCCGCTATCAGCGGGTTTTGCGCCAGCGCAATACGCTGCTGCGAAGCGGTAATCCCCAACCAGAGATCTCGAGTTGGGATAGGGAGTTAGTTTCTCAGGGGGAGGCTTTGGGTATCTTCCGGCAGGAATACCTGGCGCGTTTGCTTCCGACCGCTATAGCCTGGGCGAGTCAAGCTTTAGGCGGACTCGAAATTAGTTTGGAGTATCGCCCGGGATGGCCAAGAGAGCAGGGTTTTTCGGATGCCCTGAAGAATGCAATCGAACGGGATCGGTATGCGGGTATGACGCAGTTTGGACCCCATAGGGCAGAGATGCTGATAAAAGTGGAGGGGAAGCCTGCTCAAGAGAGGGTCTCCCGTGGACAGGAAAAAGCGTTGGTTGGAGCCTTATTGCTGGCCCAAGCCGCTGTTTACCGGGTGCTTACCGGCCGACCCTGCACCTTGCTGCTGGATGATTTAGCCGCTGAATTTGATATCGGACACCTAACACGATTCCTAGACCGTGTCGAAGAATGCGGCGCCCAGACACATATTACTGCCATAGATCCCCCTGCTTTGATCACAAGCCGGGTAGCAAAGGCGTTCCACGTGAAACAAGGCAAAATCGCCGAAATGGTATAATGCTTTTGGTCTTTGGAACGCCTCATCATGCCTGAAAATAAACGCTACGATTCCAGTAATATCAAGGTCTTAAAGGGACTCGACGCGGTTCGTAAACGACCCGGCATGTACATTGGCGATACCGATGATGGCACCGGCCTCCATCATATGGTGTTTGAGGTGGTGGATAATTCCATTGACGAAGCCCTAGCGGGCTATTGTACGGAAATTTCCCTTACAATTCATGAAGATGAGTCAGTAACGGTCGTGGACAACGGCCGCGGTATCCCGGCAGACCTGCACAAGGAAGAGGGGCGTTCAGCCGCCGAGGTCATCATGACCATCCTGCATGCCGGCGGAAAATTCGACGATAACTCCTACAAGGTTGCCGGAGGCCTGCACGGAGTCGGGGTATCGGTGGTGAACGCTCTGTCGGAGCACTTGCACCTGCTCATCAAGCGGGATGGGAAATTGTATGAACAGGAATACCGCGATGGCAATCCTTCCTATCCATTGAAGGTTATCGGTGAGGCCCAGGGCAACGGCACGGAGATCCGTTTCAAGCCCAGCGCCAAAGTTTTTACCCACATTCAGTTCAATTATGAGACCTTGGCGCGGCGCCTGCAGGAACTGTCATTTCTGAATTCCGGCGTGCGCATCCTCCTCAATGACCAGCGCACCGATAAGCACGATGTCTTCCAATATGAAGGGGGCATCAAGGCTTTCATACAGCATCTGAACCGCAACAAAACCGCATTGCACTCAACCGTGTTTCACTTTCTCACGGAGCGTGAACGCACCACCGTTGAAATTGCATTGCAATGGAATGATTCCTATCAGGAAACGGTGTATTGCTTTACCAACAACATCCCGCAGCGAGATGGGGGCACGCATCTGGCCGGTTTCAGGGCCGCGCTGACACGCACCGTTAACAATTACATCGAAACGGAAGGCCGGCTGAAAAAGGAAAAAATTCCCATGACCGGCGATGATGCCCGTGAGGGATTGACCGCCATTATTTCGGTGAAACTGTCGGATCCCAAATTTTCCTCCCAGACGAAAGACAAATTGGTCTCGTCGGAAGTGAAAGGGGTGGTGGAATCCTTGATGGCGGAGAAATTCGAAGAATTCCTGCTGGAAAAACCCAGCGAAGCCAAAATCATTATCGGCAAAGTCATTGATGCGGCCCGCGCCCGTGAAGCGGCGCGCAAGGCTCGTGAGATGACACGCCGCAAAGGCGCACTGGATGTGGCCGGTTTGCCAGGAAAACTGGCAGACTGCCAAGAACGAGATCCGGCGCTCTCGGAATTGTTCCTGGTGGAGGGTGATTCCGCCGGCGGTTCCGCCAAGCAGGGCCGTGATCGGAAGTATCAGGCAATCCTGCCGCTCAAGGGCAAGATTTTAAATGTCGAGAAGGCGCGTTTTGACAAAATGCTGTCCTCGGTGGAAGTGGGTACACTCATCACTGCCCTCGGCTGCGGCATCGGTACCGAAGAATTCAACATCGACAAGCTGCGTTATCACCGCATCATCATCATGACCGACGCAGACGTGGATGGTTCGCACATCCGCACCTTGTTACTCACGTTTTTCTACCGGCAGATGCCGGAGCTCATCGGTCGTGGGCACATATATATCGCGCAACCGCCGCTCTACAAAGTGAAACGCGGCAAACAGGAACAGTATGTGAAGGATGACACGGAATTGAACGCCTTGTTGCTGCGCTCCGCCACCGAAAACACGAAACTCTGCATCAAAACCAATGCGCCGATGATGACCAGCACCGCATTGGAGGCGCTGGCGGCGCGCTACATGGAAGTGATGGCCATGACCCGGCGCTGGACACGCCGCTATGATGAGCGCGTGTTGGAAAAACTGCTCTATGTGCCCGCAGTGACCACGGACAAATTCGGCGATGTAACTTGGCTCACTGGCTGGGCAAAAACCCTCGAGCAGCGTTTGAATACCGACGATGGCAGCGGTACGCGCTACCGCGTGATACTCCACGTGGATGCCAGCCGGGAAGTCCCAAGCCTCAAAGTCACGCGTGTGCACCACGGACTTTCCACCGACAAACTAATCCACCGCGAATTTTTCGCCTCGGGTGAGTACAAGAGCATTGCCGCACTGGCGCAACAGCTGGATGGTCTTATCGGCGAAGGCGCCTATGTCACCCGCGGGGATCGCCGTCAGGAAGTTACCAGCTTCAAGGAAGTCATGAATTGGCTAATCGACGAAGCCAAACACGGTCAAGCTATTCAGCGTTACAAAGGCTTGGGTGAAATGAACCCCGAACAGCTGTGGGAAACCACCATGAATATGCAGACGCGCCGTCTGCTCAAGGTCCGGGTCGAGGATGCACGCAGCGCCGATGACGTATTCACCACGCTCATGGGCGATGCAGTGGAACCACGCCGCGAATTCATCGAGAGGAATGCCCTCGAAGTAGCCAATCTCGATATCTAATTTCCTACGTTGTAGGGGGAAGGAGTTCGTGAAAATCGGACCGCAATTCGTGAAAACTCACGACGGCAGTTCGTGAAATTACCGTTTGCCGGGCGGGTAATGGTTAAAGCGATCTTATAAGCATTTTCGGAATCAGCAACGTCAAATCTATTGTGGTAGCAAGCACATGGATGTCAAGATTGTATCTCAGCCAATTTCAAGCACCGGCGCAAATGACGCGTTTGGTCACCATCTTCGTAGCGCCTTAGTCAGCGGAAAATATTCAACCTGTCTTATTTCTGTAGCCTATGTTTTAGCTGGCGGGGTTGCGTTGCTGGCGCGCGACTTTAAGGCGTTTAAACAGAATGGCGGAACTATTTCTGTTGTTGCCGGAATTGGCAATGGATTGACGTCAGTACAGGGTATAGAACAGCTACTCCTAGCGGGTGTAACTGTTCATGGCTTTCAAGCCGCAAATATTCTATATCATCCAAAATTCTATTTACTACGCGGTGAAACTGGTGACTGGCTATCTGTGGGGAGCTCCAACCTCACTCCCTCCGGTTTATTTAGAAATTTGGAGGCAAATGTAATTCTCACGCGCGCCAAAGGTGATGCTACCGTTTCGGCCTTTGATGACTGTCAAAAGTGGATTAAGTTTCTATTAGCGAAACCGGACCTCACAACACTATGCGATTCGACAGCACTTAAACGACTATTGCGCGATGAAAGACTTGAGGACGAACGCGTAAAGCGAAAGGCTCGACGGAAATCCAGCGCAAAGGTATCGCCTACGACCGGAGGCAACACGCCAGTAGCTATTGGACGAGTTGCTATACCTGGTTTACCAATTCCTGCTCTTGCCGAGGGAATTTACACATCACTATCTAGTGCCTTAAATAAGGCGAAGAAGAAGGGGCGAGAGCGACTAATTGAGGCCGAGCTAAAATTAGTAGCTCGCGGCAGCCAATTTTTTGCGATGACTATGTCAGCATTCGACTGTTCCCACAAAACCGGGGTACCGGGAACGCCCGAAATAGCTATTCCTGAATCGGTTGCGAGGTTCTTTCCGCCGATCGGAGAAAACGGCCGTAAGTATCCAGATGTATATTTTCCTGTACGCATCAATCTGAGTAATGGCGCTTCCGAAATCGGTGAATATAGACTGTGGCAGCGTCCGCCAGGGTCCAAAGTTGGCCATGCTGACTGGAGAATAAATATTGGCCATCTCACTATAGACGAGACCAGCGATGGTGGTCATGACTTAATCTTATTTCAACGGACGATCGAGGATAATCCCCCGTATGAAGTTTGGATTATAAAACCCGGTACCTCTAGATATTCAGAACTCTTGACACAATGCACACAACAAGTGAGCGCAAGTGGTGCAGCAGGAGTTAAGCGGTACGGAATTTTTGGGTGACACCCTATCGACGAGAAAGAATAATTAGCTTTTCTGTTTTAATAGCGTTCTTTTGATGTAGTCCATATCTTTGATAAGTATCTAGACGTATGTCCTCAATTACTCTGTAGTTATTTTCTTCCGCTACCCTGCACAGATGTGTAGGCGTATCAATCAGGAAATCCTTTCCCCCGAGATTTGTGGCGTTTTGACCCACTACCAAAGCGAACTTCCCACCACGCCGCATTAGACCAGACATATTTCCGAATACATGCCTCATTTGCGTGAAATAACGATACATCAAACTGGGCGTATTCCGTCTCCGAAATCCGTTGCCATTTTGACCTGCCGCTTTTAGAAGGCGTCTACACAAGCGCCAAAGATCCCGCGGGATATTGTCATAATTTTCATCAAGGCGCTTCTCCCATTCGACTCGCTCACGCGCGGTAATTTCTCGCGCACCAATAAGCGATTGTTCCGTGCGCATGATGTTCCTAGGCTCTACAAGATTTAGTAAGACTAGGCTCAAGCGCTGAGTATCAATGTATGGCAAAGCGGTCGCATATGGCGGACTCGTAATAGCAAAATCAACTCGCTTCTTAGAACTGGATTCAACAATCCTCGCTAAATCGACTGCGGAATCACCGTGAACTGCCGTCTGACGCGTTGTTCTAGTGATGCCAACATTTGCTGTCCGAGCAACCAGTTCTATTTTGCTGCGCATGCTCTCCAATAGCAGTGAAATAGCAGGGTAATTAGATCTTTCATCCTCACGTCGCCGAATTCTCAAATCGTCTGGGTTCTGCCAGGATACATCTCGAAGTACATCACTGAGTAAGACGTAGTAAATCGGCCGCAACTTTCGCGGAACGATAGCATCAATCGCCTGCAACGCACCCGCGACTTGACCCAAGACAGCTACGGGAAACCACTGCCTAAGATATTCCACATGGGGAAGTAGATTTAAGCACCCTTTACCGACGACCTTCTCTATTTCCCTCAACGAGGGACTGGACTTCGATTCCAGACCGACAATTCTTGTGATACGCCGCTGCAGTTTTTCTGTGATTTTCAAAAGCTGGGCAGGAGGAGTCTTAACAGCCAATAGCTTTGAATTAGCAATAAGGACAGCAAGCGGATTTACGTCTAGCCCAAGAGCGTTCCACCCAAGAAAGGACGCTTCAACTAGTGCCGTGCCGCTACCGCAAAACGGGTCGATTACGAAGTTTCCCCTTTCAACCCCAAGCAAGTTTCCTATGGCCCGCACTATCTGTGGGTTAAATTTCCCCTTGTACTCATGTAAACCATGCGCCGAATATCGGGTCTGTTGTTTTTTTGACTGTTTACGAGTGCCCGCATCGTCACCTAGTACAGCGAAAAAGACCGAAGACTCATGCTGAGCCTGGTCGGGGATAATCGGTATACCATTTACGCCAACAATTTCAGAGAAATAAGTAAGTCGACTCAGTTTGTCTCGAGTTATTGATTGACGTTTTACTACGATTCCTTTATCTGTTTCGGCATGTACAGATATTCCTAACGCACTCAATTCTCTTCGTGCAAGGTCCCTCTCATACGCAAAGTATCTGTAGGTGTGCCACTTCAACAGAATTTCGTCATTCATAAATTCACTTGGAAAATATCAATAAATCTTCGCTGTTAATCTGGCTGGTCTTTGGATTAAATGCCTTCTTATACTTTGGGATCGCGCGCGCGACCTGCGCGATAGCGACAAAACCCTCTTTCTTAGCGACTTCATTTATGAGAGCAGAATTGTCAATTGTCTTACCATGAATAATCGAGCGACCAACTATAAGGCATACAAACCCACTACTTCCTAGAATTCTGTAGAACAGGTTAAAGCATTGACCCATTTGCCGAGCAAAATCCTCCGCAGTCTGAGGGTTTTTTGTTGTGTGGTAATGAGGGCGCGCGCCAATTTCCCGTGATCGAACCGCTATTGGGTCCATGCCTAACCAGTACATTCTGTACTTGTGATACAACCAGTATTCATACGCGTTCGGATAAGGTGGCGATGTGACTATTAAGCTGATTTTCTCAGGGATATCCGCTGCATCAACTTTAAGAATGTCTTTTGTAATGACGCGTGTTTTTGCCTCCTTCGTGAAGAGGGATCCATAAGCCCCCATGAGAGCCAGATCTACTCGCTGAGATGCTCTCATAAACAAATCAAAAGTCGCCTCCGCGTTTGTATCTTTGTCGATTGCTGCGTACCTAGTATCACTCTCTTGTCGAGAAACACGAACAATGATGCTGGAAAGAGCGATTTTAAGGGCATCCCTAGCATCCGCAGATGGGTAAGAATTAATCTCCTCTATCAAACCAGCTAGTGCTTGTTGAATTTCCTTGGAGAACCAATGATCAACATTTGGGATTTCTGGTACCTGGTACTTGCCTAGCTTATTTCGCGCGCGCGCGACTAATCCGTGTGCGACAGGGGCTATCGAATGAGCCAACGGCGTGGTTTTTACTTTAGTAATTAGGGTGGCCAACGGATGTAGATCGATGCCAATCGAGGGCAGTCCTGCCAGAGCGGCCTCAACTAGCGTTGTACCGCAACCGCAAAATGGATCCAGGACATAGCCATCATCACCAGGATGCAGCAGGCTAATCAACTCGCGTGGTAATGCACCGATAAACTTTGCGGGATACGGATGAATGTAATGAATCGGTAGACGTACTGTCTCATCATGGAAGTCCCAATTCTTCGCATTCAGGTCAGCAGTGATTCGGCGAACACACGATGTGGCGGTCTTCCGCTTTTCCTCTGCGTCTATACCCTGAGGAGCGTCGAGAACGTCGTACTGATTCATCCAGCCGCCTCATTATGTTGGAGCGCTTTCATGGGAGTCTGGATCCGAATCCATTCATCGATATCTACCCTTCTGAAGCGCCAAGCGCCGCCGACCTTGAATGCAGGGATGCCCTCTCGCTGTAGCAAGCGATAAATGGTCTTTTCGCTGACTTTGAGATATTCAGCTATGTCGTGAGGAGTAAGTATTTCGGACGTCATCTAAGCAGTCCAAATATGGCCAAATATGTCTAGTTATGAGTATATATCATGCTATTTATAGATAGAAGTATAAATATGTCCTAAATTGTCCTAACAATTACTCAGGCGGCGGAATGTGGCAAAGGCTGCGGCTGGCTTCTAGCGTTACATCGCCCAAGTTGGGTACCCTGGACTTAACTCGCTTCTGTAGACAGTCCTATAGCCTAAATGTGGTCGCTTCAAATTGACTCCGGTCAAACCCGTTCAAACACTAATGGCCGCCCTTCCGATTGGAAAACAACCTCTGCCGCATGACCTGAGTTGGAAAATTTGTGCCTGATGGAATGTAGTAGTTTTAATTGACCGGAGTACTACAATGAACTTGGCACAAATCTTTCAACCTGTCACGAGCAGTAATTTCAAGAAAATGTTGGGTCCGTTTTTGCTGATTTACGGCGGTGTTGGTATCGCAGTGATAGCAACAACCGCTGCAATTCAGGCCAGCTCAGAACGCAGCCTCGGCAGCCCGCCTCGGCTGCGTTAAATGCTTCGCGTTAGGCCGGAAGTAGCGTCTGTGTCGAGGTGTGCGGCGCATCGGTGGCGGGTAGCGTGGCACAGTTGTCGCGCTGCCAAGAGAGAACTGCAATCGCAAGCGTGACACTCAGCGTTCGATTACCAGAGCCTGGTATACATCCTTATCAGGGAATGCAGACCATACCTATAGCGATGCCATTTATGTTTAGCGATTCAGCGGACTTTGCTGTGTGGCTTTCGTAGTGTTGATTGTCACATTTAATACGCACTTGACCGTCTGGTAGCAGCTGTAGTCTTCGAACAGTTGTTCGATGGTTAATTTCTAATATGTAAATCGCATCACGAACTACCCGATCGTTTTGGGAGTCCGCAACGACAAGGTCACCTCGAGAGAGGGCGGGTTCCATAGCATCGTCATCAACCACGAAAGCAAAAAGATCTCGCTGATTTGCAGAGATTAAATGCAGCCAGCTTCGTTTAAAAGCCACCGGGGCGACATCTGACCGTTGGTTGTCGTTGATTAAGGGAATGCTTACAAAAATCTCCTGATCATCGCCTATCAGCTGTTCGTCCACAGTAATCGGCTTAGCAACGTCTTTAAGCCCGCGTCCCCGCAAAAGCCAGGATTCGCTAATACCAAAGCGCTCACAGAGCATGGCGATCTGTGCGGCGTCCGGATACGCAAGTTCCTGCTCGTATCGGATGATGGTATTTCGATGCAATCCAAGGAGCGCGGCAAATTTTTCCCTGGACATAGCGCCCCGGGTTTCGGCTAAACGGGCTCCAATACCTAGCAAATGGGAGTCCGCGATTTTGGGCTGGGCTGCAGAATTTCGCATGGTTATCACAGTTGCCTTACGCGTGTTAAAGCCTCTGAGCGGCTAGCGGCACGCATCCGCTCAAATAAGATAGCGCGTTTTATCATTATTTAGAGAAATTTATTCATTTTATGGTGGAAAGTACATCTTTTTGTGCTATATATACAATTAATAGTACTTTCTAGGCATCCAGCCATTTGATGGCTTGGGCTGTTTGAGTAATAAGGCCACCTACCGTTCGACTCCATCTGTGCGGAGATTCAGCTTGGCAAAAAAAACCTCTAAACGCGGTAAAGGCAAAGGCACTTCCGGAGACTCCAGTTCCTCAACTGGGGTGCGTGACGTCATCCGCGGGTGCCCATGGCGAGTTGTTGGAGAAATCGCATGGGTCAAAGGAGGCGAACCTGTAAATGTACCCTGGGAATCGAGGCCCGAGCGTGATGCCGCGAAGATCATGGCCGCAGATGCGCGTATACACAGAATCAAGCATCAGCCGTTCGTCGTCCACTACGCCTTAAACGGTGTGTTGCATAAATACATACCGGATTACAAAGTTAACGGCATCTCAACGCCAGTCATCCTCGAAATTAAGGAATTTGCGGAAGCAACAAATGATGAAAACCAGGCCCGCTTTCCCGAAATAGCCCGAGTGCTCGCGTCTGAGGGCTTCGATTTCCGAGTCTGGACTGAAAATGAATTTCGCAAGCAGCCCTTACTATCGAATTCAAACTACGTTCTTAGATTTCGCAATTACCCCTTTGAGGGACGCCTAGCCTGCGACGTAGCTTGCCTCTTGGCAGCGCACCCATGCCTATCTGCTTCCGCTATCCGTGCGCAGCTCGGACCAGCCGCAACCACCGATGCCTTGTTTGCCATTGTTTGTTTCGGGCATATCTATGTGGATTGCAATCAAACATTTGGCGCAGACCCCACTTTCTCTGAGGTGCCAAGAAGTGGTTGATTACATTGCGGCTAAAGCCGTCGATCTTCACAAAGATTGGGCCTTGACTGATCTCGCGCAGGGTCAACTTACTTCAGGGAAACGGTTTTGGGCTCTAATGCTTATCCCGGCCGATCGCGAGATAGCCGCCGGCATTGAAATTCTGCCTTCCATTATGCCGAGTGATATAGCAAAAGCATTTGTAACGTTAGCCGAAGCCGCGCCCTTCGTCCGCACAGTCCTTGTTGATCACGCCAACCCATGGCATGCAAATACGTTTGTATCCGTGGCATTAAGCAGAGGCATAAGTCTCACATATATACCGAGGTCCCGAAGTTTACATCACGGTAGAGCTGGGCGGTTCATCGGCAATTATCAACGTGAGGTCATAGAAAGACTCGCGTTTACAACCATCAATGCTGTTCGCAGTGCCACCGCCGCTTGGTTAGTGCAGCGCTAGCGACGAGTTGGTAACAAAAACCCATTGAAGTTCCAAGGAGATTAACATGAGCTCAAGCATAGGAAAAATAAGTGAGATGCTAATAGATACCACGGTCTTCGACAGCCTCATCCTGATAGACGGGAAACCAACGCGTATCCGTCTCCAGGTAACGATAGATTCTTACACGCGTCTTATCGTTTCATATCGCATCCTGCCTGTTCCGTAAAAAATAGTGCAGTTTTTCGCCGTGCACATGAAGGAGCTCACAACATGGCGGTCCACTCATTAAGCATTGGAGCCACACTTATCATACGGGGGACGTCTTACAAGCTAATTAACAAGCTTGAAGACGGTCGGATTCAATTCCATCAGCCCGATACATCTGAGCTTGCGACCATCAGCCGCGAGGAGATTCTCTCGTTATACGCAAGCGGCGCGGCAGAATTTGAACTTCGTGGTCTCCCGACCCCAAGCGGTGCCTATTGGTTTACAAATTATGGGGACAAACCGTTCAGTCAATATACCGAAGATGAGCAGCACGTTGCTGAACGACGAGAGCGCTATGTAAAAGCGGTAAAGGCAGCTGGTTTTAAGTATTTCACAAAAGTCCTCATCGATCCGATTATTAAACAATGTGCTCTCGATAAGGAGCACCCGGACGATGATCCACCCAGTTTTATCAGCGTTTATAGATGGAAGAAGCGCTACGAGGCCTCGGATTGCGATATTCGATCCCTAATCGATCAACGAGCAAGTCAGGGGGATGACACGCCCAAGGTAAAGGGCCGAGTCAGAGAACTCGCCGTTGTAGCGATTGACGAGGAATACCTTACGCTAGAACGACATAAAATGGAGGAAACGAAATCCTACCTCAAGAAATTGCTAATTATTGAAAATAAGCAGTGCGCACCAAGCCAACGACTTCACTGCCCATCAACAAAATATCTCAAGAAGGTCCTTCACGAAGAATGGGACGAATTCACGATTACCGAACGTCGGTATGGGAAGTTGGCAGCGAATCGTGAATTCCGCGCCGCACTAGGACGTCAGGAACGACCCACCAGGCCAATGCAACGCGTGGAGCTCGACCATACTCTTCTCGATATCATCGTTGTAGACGATGAGACCTTCATGATTTTAGGAAGACCGGTAATTGCGTTCGCAGTAGACGCTCTTACGCGTTGCATTGCAGGGTTCGGCCTTGGATTTGAACAACCCAGTGCGGCGACCGTTACTGCATGTTTAAAACATGCAATTCTACCGAAGACATATCTCAAGTCAGCCTACCCGGACATCAAGAACGCATGGGAATGCATGGGCAACATAGAAACCCTTGTTGGAGACCGCGCGTTCGAGAATCTAGGGCGCCGTTTGGCATCCGCATGTCGTCACACGGGAATCGATCTTGAGTTCAACAAAAGCAGGAGTGGGTGGGGGAAAGGGATCGTCGAACGCCTAAATCGGACAATATCAGAGGGATTAATTCATACCCTACCAGGGACAACGTTTAGCAACATTTTCGAGAAGGGCGACTATCAGCCAATGAAGAACGCCATAATCACCAAGTCTGCAATCCTGCATGCGATTCATCTTTGGATTGTAGACATCTACCACCAATCCTTTCACCGTGGCATTCACGACAGCCCGGCACATAAATGGCAAGTTGCGATTGCCGGCTGTCCAGTCTACTTGCCGCGAAGCGCACGAGATCTTGAAATCGCTCTGGGGATGCCAGAGCATCAAAAGCTTTGGCATTACGGTATCGAGATCAATCGTCTGAAATATAACAACGAGCTCCTCACGGAGTTGCGGAAGGTTATTGGCAATGAGCAGTTCGTAGACTTCATGTGGTATAGCGAGAACCTAGGCTATGTCGACGTGCTTGATCCAACTACGAAGGAGTACATTCGAGTGCGGTGCGTGGAATTTGAGTACGCCAATGGGCTCACGCTCTACCAGCACAATATGAACACCGCGTTCGCAAAAGTGGAGTTTGATGGCCGCTACGATATAGCTGCTCTTATTGAAGCTAAAGCCAAGCTCCGCGAAATCGTCAAGCGCTGTATTACCAAGAAACGCGGTACAACGCGAAAACGTCAGACCCGATACCTGCAAGGTCACGGCTTTGGATTCCCCGAGGCGCAAGGTCTTAACGACACAACGGTTGCCGCCGTTACCAGGTCTGTAGGTACGCCGTCATCAGCTAATGGTTTGGGCACTTCTACAACCGAGGAGCTACTACGGCTGAAGACCAACTCTGGCTCCCCAAAGAAACCAGTATTTGAAACCGAGAATACGGAATACTTGAATTATGCAGTGGAAATCTAAGTAAAGGACCCATGAATCTTAATTTGCCACCGCTCTATTTCTCTCGATGAGGCAAGTCTATGCGCAATAATGCAGTTCCCCGTGATTTAGCGTCGGATTGTGAGTTAATCGATGAAGAAGATTACGAATCTGAAAAACTGCGCGTAATTTCCCGGATTACAGTCATGCATCCAGACTTTAAGCGTGTAACCGACGCAGTTGATGGAGCTTTAAAGAGCCACCGCACTGCAGGAGAAACAATCTGCATTCGACTATTCGCGGAAGCGGGTTGTGGTAAATCACATGTATCAAACAGGTTCCTGCGACTCTATCCACCGTATCGCAAGAATGGCCAACTTATAAAGCGCGTACTACGCGTTCGTGTGCCATCAGATCCGACGATTAAGGGAGTTTCAATTGCCACTCTCGCACAACTTGGTGATTCCAATGCGAGCAAAGGTACAGAGCAAGAAAAGGCCGAGCGAATCGACTACCTTCTACGGCAGTGCGGGGTGGAATTATGGATTGTAGAGGAGTTACACCACTTCGTCGATGCGGAGAATGACAAACGAAACATGAAAGTTGCAAACTGGTTCAAGGTTAGAATTGAACAAACCTCGATTCCCGTCCTAGCATCGGGGTTACTACGAACAGATGTGCTCTTTGATATGGACGACCAGTTAGAGGAGCGCTTCGATGGCCCATATTTTCTCAAACCCTTTATTTGGTTTGAGCAAGGGCCTGAGCCCGTATTAGCGAACCTGCCGTTTTGCTCCTATCTACACTTGATCTCAACGCAATTTCCATTTAAGGACAGCATCGACTTTGGTGCTCGGGATAACGCTCTTCGCTTCTTTTGCATCTCCCGCGGGAAACAGCGACGCATTGGCAAATTGTTGAAGCAGGCTGCGATGCTTGCGGAAGAAGACAACACCGAGACCATTGATCTTCCAATACTTAAACGTGCGTATGACATCCGCACCGGACACCGCTATGAAGGTTCCATGAATCCATTTTCTTCGGAATTCGACTTGGGAAAGGCACTCGAGGAATTAAAGTCCGAGGCTAAAAGGCCGGTATTAAAGGAAGGGGAAGGAGTATCGGATCATTAGGGTCTCTTGAGCAGCGACGTTGATCAGATATTGTCAGAGTATGCTGTGATGATATGCAAACAGTACCGCCCGCAACTACCATGTGCGCCGTTTCCAGAGGGCGGTGAAGGCATACTCGGCTACCGTTTAAGACTAACCGAACTCAACCACTATCCACGTGCCACTTGGATATACGATGGACCACTCGTACGTACTGTTTCCTATGGATTAGAGAATCGTCAAACAGGAGATGCGATTGAGCAATTAGCGCGCCTTACTGGCTTCCCACCAGATGCACTCGCGCAAACACTACTATTCCCGCGATTGGTTCCTTTACGCTTTCTTACGATAAGCGAACCCAGGGTATGCCCCGAATGCCTCCGAGAAGGTGCGTATTTGCGGCGGTCGTGGGATTTATGCCTGCTGGTGATTTGCCCAGTGCACAAAACTTGGATGCTCAGTGCCTGCCCACACTGCGGCCGGAATATAGGATGGGCTCGACCTACTGTGCGCGCCTGCGTATGCGGCTTTGATCTCAGTGCGGCTGCCACACCGCTGGCGGGCAACCTAGCAGTAAGTCTCTGTCGGCGGCTGGCACTGGCAGCTGAAGATTCCCAAATCAGCGGACAACTTGCCCAACAGCGCTTGAACTTTGGGGAGTGTTTTCCACACCTGGACATGTCCCTCTCTGAAATGTGTTTACTGATCATGTTCATAGGCGGTTTAGGCATTCATGGGCTCCACGGCAAACCTTTCATGAAACCTAATTTGATTAAGATGCAGTACGCAGTACAGCTCGTCCAGCAAGCCGCTAATATGCTTCAAGATTGGCCGAGCACCTTTAATAAATCGCTTCAACAGCTCACCGCCGCACGCCACAAGAAAGGACGACTGGGGTTAACCGCGCAGTTTGGGTACATGTACACATATATGTACAGATACCTTTTCTCTTCTGAGTTTGATTTTCTGCGGGAACAATTCGAGCTTTACATCAGGGACAATTTCGCCGGGCTTCTTACCTCCAAAGCACTGAGGTACGTTTCTCAACAAACGCAGCAAGCCGGGCGTTACGTCAGTTCAATGTTTGCGTGTGAAAGACTACACATAGCGTGGGAGCAACTCATAAAACTCATAAAAAGAGGGGATTTACCTGGACTGGTACAGTATGACAAATCTGGTCGCAGCCGCGTTATTGTCGAACGCGTGGCTATAGAGCGCTTTCTGGTAAAACGCGAAGATAGCGTTTCACTGGCGGGCTCAAAAGCCCTACTCGGACTCAATAGTAGGTGGAGATTACGTGAACTCCAAAAAGAGGGACTTTTAAGCGCAGGTGAGACAGCTGCTAATACAATGATTAAATGTCCTCTGTCTAAGGCAGCAATTACAACATTGTTATCAAATCTTACCAGAGATCTTCCGGTACTTTCTACACCACTGCCGCGTGGCCAGAAACAGCTACAACGGCTCCTGCGCTATCCATTATGTATAAGAAAAGTATTTCCGGACTTCATCAAGTCGGTGCTCGACAAGCGCACGGTTCCGACCGGGAAGCTTGCAACGATTGGTGGAATAAATGGAATCGTGTTTAAAGAATCGGAGGTAGTTTCCTTCGTCAAGCAGCGCCAAGGTTTTGCAGATTGGTCAAACGTCAGTGAATGTGCTGCGAGCCTCCACGTGTCTAGTGGAACAGTGTACCTATTGATGCAATGCAACCTTCTGAAACACCGCTTTATTAAGATTGGTAACAGCCATCAGCTGTTCGTATCGCCAGATGAACTCCGTCGGTTTCGAAGTCGATATGTAATGACACCTGAACTAGCAAAACTTTTAAAAATACCAAGAATAAATGTAGATCGTAGATTGTTGAAGCACGGTATAAAACCAGTACAAATTCCAAAAGATAACCGAGTTGGCATCAACGTGTATCCTCGGCGTTCCGTTAAAAAATTAGATTGGATTTCTAAGACTACGACGTGAACACCTAATTCATTAAGACACATTTGCAGTTCATGCTGAAATTATTACAAAATAAATTCGAGGCGCTTGTGGCGCGCATGCAAACGAAACATGCCAAAAAGGCCGCCCGCGCGCCTTGTAATGCAACGCCTGAACAACTTGCTGAAGCATATAGAATCGGTATTACCCCTCGCACTTCAATCACATCCCCGCTGCATATCGATGCCATTAATCTCGAATTCGGTAATGCGGCCATTGGAATGACGCTTTGCCCAGGAAAACGTGGAGAAAGTAATTATGGTGGTCCGTGGAAGCGTGATTTAAGCACCGACATGGAGGTGATTCGAGAATGGGGTTGCCGGGTTCTAGTGACCGTAATGGAACCTGGAGAACTTGAAGCGTTTCATGTGACCAACTTGGGTGCCTGCGCAGCATCCGTCGGTATTCAGTGGTACCACATTCCAATTACGGATGGCGATCCCCCGGACGAAAGATTTGAGGTATTGTGGCCAGTGATAGCACCAGTCATTTTGAATACTCTACGCGCTGGGAAACGAGTTGTTATTCATTGCCGCGGAGGTCTCGGTCGAACCGGAACGATTACATGTTTATTAATGATCGAACTCAGGTTCTCTGCACTGAAGGCGCTGGAACTTGTAAGAGCTGCAAGGCCGGGTACAATTGAAACGACTGCCCAGGAGAAATTTGTTTTGGGATACCTACCCAGGTTTTATTTATAAATCGTAATGAAGACCCTATCTAAGCACCTCGCGGGGAGGTATAACAATTCTCGGGGGCAATGTTCAATAAGCGAATGGGCACAATTTAAGAATAGCTTCAATACCCTCCCATAAGAACCGCGATTCGCCCCTCGAAAACCACGGTTCATCACATTTTCTTGGTGACTGGGCTTTCCCATGCCAAGATCTTAGAGGGCAAGGAGAACATCATGTCCGCAGTCGCCGTTGAAAATACCCGCAACCAGCCTCTGGTGAACCTGCGCGGTGTCACCAAGCTCTACAAGCGTGGTTCCGAGACCGTGGAAGTACTCAAACGCCTGGACCTCACGGTGCCGCGCGGCGACTTCCTGGCACTCATGGGGCCGTCGGGCTCCGGCAAGACCACCCTCATGAACATCCTCGGTGGCCTGGACCGGCCCACCTCCGGTGAGGTCATCATCGACGGACAGCCAATCCATACTCTCAGCGACAGCGCGCTCTCCGGCTGGCGCGCGCGCCACGTGGGTTTCGTGTTCCAGCTCTATCATCTGCTGCCGGTGCTCACCGCCGAGCAGAACGTGGCATTGCCATTGATGCTCACCCACCTCAGCGGACCCGAGCGCAAGAAGCGCGCCCTGGCAGCGCTCACGCTGGTGGGCCTGGAAGACCGCGCCAAGCACAAACCCTCAGAACTCTCCGGTGGCCAGGAGCAGCGCGTCGGCATCGCACGCGCCATCGTCACCGATCCCACCCTGTTGCTGTGTGACGAGCCCACCGGTGATCTGGACCGCAAGGCCGGCGACGAGATCCTGGAGCTGTTGCAGCTCCTCAATAAAGAACATGGCAAGACCATCATCATGGTGACCCACGATCCGCATGCCGCTGCCCGGGCTGAACGCACCCTGTTCATGAACAAAGGCGTGCTGGGCGAGGAGCCGGAAGCTTAAAGTCATGTTCTCGCTTATCTGGATGAACTTCAAACGCAACAAAGGGCGCAAGCTGCTGACCACGCTCTCGGTCGTCATCGCTTTTTTATTGTTTGGGGTACTGCTGGCAGTACGTCATGGGCTTAGCGGACAACGTCCCCAATCGCAGGCCGCAACGCTGCGTATGACGACCCTCAATAAAGTGGCACCGTATTCGCCGATGCCGGTGGCGTATGCGGAGCGCATCGCCGCTGTACCCGGCGTCGAGGCAGTCACCTATCTGTCGGCCTTCGCAGGCTTCTACCAGAAACAGAGCAATTTCGTGCTGATGTTCGCTGTGCCGTCCGCGAGTCTGCTGGGGGTATATCCCGATCTGACCGTGCAACCGGACCAACTCAACACGTGGTTGACGGATCGCACCGGCGTGCTGGTAACGCCCGCATTGGCGAAACAATATGGTTGGCATGTCGGTGATCATGTGCCGATTGGATCGTCCATACAAAGGAAGGACGGCAGCACCACATGGGATGTCGCCATCGATGGCGTGATCAATACGCGAGGCGGCACCCAATTCAGTTCTCAGAAGCTGTTCATGCACTACAGCTATCTGGATGAGGCGCGTGTTTCAAACCAGGGTACCGTCGATACGTTCATCGAATTGGTCTCGAGTCCCAGCCAGACAACAGAGGTCAGTCACGCGATTGACCGTCTTTTTATCAATGCGTCGCCGCAGACGGTGACAACGGCGTCCAATGCCTTGCTGCAGAACGCCTACGCGGCGGCTGGCAATGTCGGGGCCATATTCACAAGCGTAGCGGTGCTGGTATTCCTATCCATGTTGCTAGTGGTGGGCGCGATCATGCTGCATACTGCACGGGAAAGGTTGTCAGAATTTGCAGTATTGCGTGCCTTGGGTTTCCAGAGAGGCACTGTCACTGCCCTGGTGCTTAGCGAATCCATGCTCGTCTGTGTGGGGGGTGGTCTCATCGGACTATTGCTAGCGTACTTCCTGACAGGGAAATTGCAGCACCTGCTGGAGCAACAATTGGCGGGCGTGATCATGACGGGCTTCGCCATATTGGTTTCTATAGTACTAATGATTGTCTTGGCTCTCCTCGCCAGCGCCATACCCGCACTCCAGACCTGGCGACTTTCGGTACGCGATGCATTGGGGAAAGCCTAAATGACTGACGGCAAGCATTGGCTGACGGAAGGTGTAGCCCTCTCGATTCTCAATTTACGGATCGCGCGACGAAGGCCAATGATCCCGCTGATCATGATCGTCGGTTTTACGGTGGTTGTGTTGGTGATGATACTGGTGCTGTCACTGGGTCAGGGTCTGAGCAGGGCGTTTGCACAAACCGGTTCCGCAGACGTGGCGATCGTCCTGTCCAGCGGCTCGTATTCAGAGCCTGAGAGCCACTTCGACGAAGATCAGGTGCGCGCGATCGGGACACAGCCGGGCGTGATGCATACAGCGGGTGGCACACTGATATCGCCAGAATTCGTGAGCAGCGTGAGCCTTCCCAAGCAGGGCAGCGACGTGGAAGCGGACGTGGTCATGCGTGGCGTCACCGTCAGCGCCTTCCAAGTCCATGGACAGATCCACATTGTCGCCGGGCGCCAATTCAATCCTGGCGTACACGAAGTCATTGTCGGACAGCAGGCGGCGCGCGAATATCAAGGGCTGCAACTCGGCGACACCATCCGTTCCGATAACAATGCCTGGAAGGTGGTGGGCCTATTTGCCGCTGGTGGCGGCATACGGGAGTCAGAGATCTGGACGGACGCTGCGGGCCTGCAGACCGCCTTTCACATGGGCGCCACCTATTCCGATGTGTATGTGAAACTGGATTCACCCGAAGCGCTGGCAGTGTTCAAATCAGCCATCAAGCGGGATCCAAGGCTCGATGTTCAAGTGTTTTCAGAGAATCGCTATTTCGCCCAGATGGCTGAAAACTATACGAAGATCATCGAGACGTTGGGGATCGCGTTTGCTGTGCTCATGGGACTGGGCGCCATCATCGGTGCCGTCAACCTCATGTTCGCGAGCCTGGCTACACGTATGCGCGAAACCGCAATCTTGAGAGCCTTGGGTTTTAACGGTGCATCGACGACCCTCGCGATGTTGATGGAAATGATGTACTACGGGTTGACAGGCGGTATTGCCGCGGGCCTGATCGGCTATCTGCTGTTCAACGGCTATCAAGCCGGGACTACGATGGGTAATGGATTCAGCCAGGTCGCATTCCAGTTTGTCGTTACCCCCGGTTTGCTAAGCGCCGGTATCGTGTTCGCGCTGATCATGGGGTTCGTCGGCGGATTGTTTCCGGCGCTCCGCGCTGCGCGCCTACCGGTGGTTAAAGCCCTTAGGGGAACGTGATATTGAATTCGCGCGAGTGTTGTTAGCATATTGGTAATAAAACGCTTCGATTTTAGGTTATAAGACATCCGTAATGCGTAGCCGGTTGTATAACTGCTTCCATTCCTGAATTGAATTCCAGGTAATCAGCTTCGATGCCATCACTGAAAATCACGCCGTAATCCGGCATTTCTGAGACGATGTGCAACGGGGTCTTCTGATCCACTTTTCCAAACACCACGTCGGTACCCGTCACTTTGCTCGGGAACGGTTCCCGAACGGAGAAGTAGAGGTACGGCGCGTCCCATGGAAACCCTTTCTCTCGCAGGACCTCGATCTCGTTTACCTTGCTGCCGCCGGCGATATGACAGGCTCCTGTCAATACGCTCCTGAACCAACCTGATGAGCCCAAGCCTGTGGAGACGATGATGCCGCTTGAGGAGTGGTGCTCTGAGGCATCACCCAGTGAGATTGAATAGCGTGCCGAGATATGGGTCTTCGCACCTATATAGAAGTCATTGACTGCATACAGTGTCTGACCATCATTCAACTTGGCACAAGCCATCGAGATGCTCCGTGTAGGTCGTTTCGACACTAAGGCTTCCGGTATGATCTTTGCCAAGTCTTCTGGCTTGAATGGCAAAAGCACGCCGTTCCAGCGAGATGGATCGGGATTGACAGCGATGACAGGCTGCCCTTTCAAGTATTTGACCGTGTTGGCAACAAGGCCGTCCTGGCCGATCACCACCACCGGTGTCTCTGACGGGAAGATGAAGTTCGGCAGGAACGCACGGTCCAGACGCTGAACACGCCCGAACTGCGACAACGTCTGTTCGGCTTCGAGTATCACGCGCCGATACACCCTATCCTCCGCCTCATAGTCCGAGAAATCCGCACCCAGGTGCTCCACATAGAACCTGGCCTGCTCGACCGTGTTGAACCGCGCCACCAGATCCTGCAGGCGTGTATGACGCGTGACCAGTACGATTTTGTTCTGCAGTTGATCCATCTAAGCCGCCTTCTTCTTTCTCAAGAGCTGTTGGAGAAGGTCCGGTGAGATATTGAGCTCGCCGACCTTAGATGCGTTGTCCGCTAGGCCCTGGAATGCGAGGGCGATGATGGCCGCCGGGTCTGCAGAACCAAGGTTAAGCGCCTGCAGCACCTTGGCATCGGTTCCGGCCACGGCCTTCATCACGGCTTCCAGTCCATAGGCACGGGCATCCGCTTGTTTTCGTGCGTTCTCGGTGGTGAGTTGGACCAGATTCTTGTTCTTCTCCTCGAGTTTGATCTTGCCATTCATGTCCTGGTCTGCAATCTCTTGGCGTTTCTCGAGGACCGCCCGCTCGGCATCCATCTGGGTCTCGCGGATCTCGCGTTTCTTTTGCTCGACAGCAATCTCGGTCTTAAGCTCGTTCTCCTTGACTGCGCGCTCCTGTTCGATGGCGGAATTGCGACGTGTATAGATAGCGTCATCGGCTTCTTTGAGAATTACCTCCCGGATTTTGGCCTCGAGCGCCTTGGCGGTCTCGGGTTTGGGCTTGATAGCAAGGATTGAGAAATCCGTGATCTCGATTCCCAGCTGGGTCAACCCTTCAGCCTTATGCATATTGGTGCCCACGGTGCGGGCAATCTCATCCGTGCCCCGCAAGATCTCTTCCAGAGGCAGGTGATGGAGCACGCTCTTCATCTGCACTTGCACCGCATTGATCACCCGCTGTGGGAGCTTGAGGGGATCCTCCGCGAGCCAGGTGTTGCCGTCACGTTTCAGGGTGAAGTTCATCATGGCGGCAAGCTTCTTTGCATCAGCCACCCGGTAGCTCACTTGGCCCTGGACCGTGACTTCCTGGAAGTCCCTGCTCACGTCCTGGAACATGAATGGGGCATCGGTGGTTTGCATGGGCACCGCCACCAGGGAGGAGCGCGGCGCAAAGTAGAGAAACGAAAGACCTGCACCCTCGCGCACCGGTCGGCCGTTGCGAAATTGCAGGATGTAAGTGTTGGGATTGGCTTTGTAGTAGTTGATTCCAAACATGGTACTTCTCCTTTTAACTTGTCGAACTATTTAATGATCTCGACGCCTTTGCGCGTCTTGAGCCGGTAAAGCATGGCCGGGCGATGCGCGCCCTCGCGGCGGAACTTGCGAGTGGCTTCCAGCTTGCCAAGCGCGAGGATGGCCTTGCGAAAATTGCGCTTGTCGAGCGGCTCGCCGCGGATGATTTCGTAGACAGCCTGCAGATCGGTCAACGTGAACGTCGCCGGCAGGAACTGGAAGGCGATAGTGGAATAATCGAGCTTGGCCGAAAGACGTTCGCGAGCGAGCGTGAGGATGGCCTTGTGATCGAAGGCCAGCGGCGGCAGGCGGTTTGCCGGAAACCAGGCTGCGGCATCCGCATCGGCACTGGCCTTCAGAACCACCTTGTCGTTCGGGATCAGCGCGTAATAGGCGACCGTGACCACCCGTTCCCGGGGATCGCGGTTCACGCCACCAAAGGTATAAAGCTGCTCGAGGTAGTAGCCGGAGACTCCGGTTTCCTCCAGAAGCTCCCGGCGGGCACAGGCCTCCAGGTCTTCGTCCGGCCTCACAAAGCCCCCTGGCAGAGCCCACGCGCCTTTGAAGGGCTCGTTGCCACGCCGGACCAAAAGGGCCTTCAGGGCGGCATCCTGCAGGGTAAAAACCACGATATCCGTGGTCACGGCCAGATGGGGGTATTCGTAGCTGTAGGGCATGGCCGAATCCTTGATAGTGTCTTAAATACACTATCAAGATAGTGTATGTGTAACACTTTGTCAAGGGTTACCGAGGCCGCTTCCGGTTAGAATTGTCTTGGGACAGCCAAAACGTGGAAAAGGCTTTATTCCTATGAGAAAGGTGGGGAATTCATTTGAGCTCAGCGCCACCGATTTGGTCGGCTATCTAAATTGTCGCCACCTCTCGGCCCTAGATCGGTCAGTCGCCGAGGGCACTCTACCGAAACCAAATGTGTGGGATCCGTTACTTCAAATATTGGCGGAGCGCGGAGCTGCCCATGAGCAAAGCTATGTAGAGCACCTCGTAAAAGCTGGGTTCGACGTCATCAGCATCGACGATGTTGATGATACCCCTAAGGCCATCGACGAAACGCGTGCAGCAATGGTGCGTGGTGTCCCTGTTATCGCTCAGGCTACCCTCTCGCATCAAGGCTGGATTGGACGCGCAGATATCCTACGACGAGTCGATGCACCAAGTGCGCTCGGCGGCTGGTTGTACGAACCGATTGATACTAAGCTCGCCCGCGAAACGAAAGCCGGAACTGTATTGCAGCTCTGCCTCTATGTCGACCTACTCTCCAACATACAAGGCCAACCGTCCGAATACATGTACGTCGTGGCTCCTTGGTCGGACTTTGAGCCACAGCGATACCGATTCTCTGACTACGCGGCCTACTTCAGAAAGGTGAAGCGCGCCTTGCAAGGAACCATGTCTGGACCGGCGACAAATAACACCTACCCGGATCCGATCGAACATTGCGAAATCTGTCGCTGGCGGGAGGATTGCGACAAGCGCCGTCACGATGACGACAACCTTTGTCTCGTTGCAGGAATATCAAAACTCCAGATTAATGAACTAAATGGGCAAGACATTACGACCGTGCAAGCCTTGGCCGGCATGCCGCTGCCCATCAACTGGAAACCCGGACGTGGCTCAGTTGATTCCTATACGCGTATACGGGAGCAAGCGCGAATAGTGGTAGAGGCTCGTACCGCAGGAACGAGGAAGTTGGAACTGCTACCTGTTGAGGTGGGTTTTGGGTTGACACGACTTCCTGAACCATCCGATGGCGACGTCTTTTTAGACTTCGAAGGGGATCCTTTCGTTGGTGAGCACGGCCTCGAATATTTATTTGGTTACCTGTTCAAGAGCGCCGATGGCACGCTTCACTATGAGGGCGATTGGGCCTTCACTCGCGCCGATGAGAAACGCGCATTCGAGGTATTCGTTGATTTCATCACGGCGAGATGGGCTCAGTTTCCCGGACTACATATCTATCACTATGCGCCTTACGAACCGGCTGCATTGAAGCGAATCATGGGACGTTATGCGACGCGCGAGGAAGAAATTGACCAGATGCTCCGCGCTGGTATCTTTGTGGACCTCTATCACATTGTACGCCACGCTCTTCGCGCGAGCGTAGAGAGCTACTCCATTAAGCAGTTGGAACAGTTCTATGGATTCGAACGGGCGATGCCTCTTACAGAGGTGAATATCGCCCTGGCCAACTTGCAAGCAAATCTTGAGCTCGAAGACGCACAAGCTATTTCGAACGAGGCCAAGGCAACAGTGTGTGCCTACAATGAAGACGATTGCCGCTCCGCCGCAGCACTACGCGATTGGCTTGAAGCGCAACGCAGGATGTTGATCGAAGACGGACAAGATGTGCCCCGCCCAACGCCCGGCGATGGCGCACCCAACGAGAAGATCTCCGACTGGCTCATCCGAATCAACACGCTGACCGAAAAGCTTATGCATGATATTCCCGTCGAGCCTGAAGAACGCAGCATAGAACAGCAAGGTCGTTGGCTCTTGGCTAATATCCTTGATTGGCACCGCCGAGAAGAAAAGGCAATCTGGTGGGAGTATTTTCGGTTAACTGATCTGTCGGTAGAGGACTTACTCGAAGAGCGTGCTGGCCTGTCGGGCCTACAATTTGTCGGCACCGCCGGCGGTACCGCAAAGGCACCAATCCACCGTTATCGCTTCCCGCCGCAAGAAACTGAAATACGTGGCGGTGAGGAACTCCATGGTCTCGGCCGCGTTAAGATCGGAAAGGCCGAAGCAATGGACTTTGACAGCAACACCGTTGATATAAAGAAACGCCAAGATAGCGCTGGTTTCCATCCGCAAGCGGTATTCGCCCATACCTATGTTGATACCAAAGTCCTAGCCGAGTCCCTTATTCGCATCGGTGAATATGTCGCTGATCATGGCCTGGTTGCTGACGGACCTTACCAAGCAGCACGCGATCTCTTGCTCAGAGGGAGTCCCCGCGTAGGCGGGAAGCCATTGCATCGCCCGGGAGAGTCGACTATGGACGCCGCAATCCGACTGTGTGCGGATTTGACAGGAGGCATATTACCCATTCAGGGACCCCCCGGCGCAGGCAAGACGTCCACGGGCGCGCAAATGATTTGCGAGCTGGTGCGCCGCGGAAAGAAGGTGGGAATCACGGCTAACAGCCATAAGGTGATAAGACACCTGATTGATAAAACTATAGAAGCAGCTGATGAAATCGGCACAAGTCTGCAATGTTGCCAAAAGGCTAGCGAGGTAGAAGCAGCACAGCACCGCCTGTCATTCGCCAAGAGCAATGACGACCTGTTCGCCGCGTTGAGAGGGGGAGCGTCAGTCGCCGGCGGGACGGCTTGGCTTTGGTCACGCCCTGATGCATTCGAAGCGGTAGACGTGCTGTTTGTGGATGAGGCGGCGCAAATGTCGCTTGCCAATGTGCTCGCCGTGTCACAGGCCGCAAAAGCGGTGGTGCTGATCGGAGACCCACAACAACTTGATCAACCTATGCAGGGCAGCCACCCGGATGGTACCAATGTGTCTGCGCTCGACCACATCTTGGGAGGTGAACGAACCATCCCTGTGGACAAGGGGCTCTTCCTTGAAGAGACCTGGCGACTTCATCCGGCGGTCTGTGCATACACCTCAGAACTATTTTATGAAGGTAAACTCCATTCAAGGCCAGGACTTGAACAACAGATTATTAATGGGCCGGGACCAGTGAGTGGGGCAGGCCTGTACTTTCTGCCTGTTGCACACAGTGGCAATCAGAATTGCTCTCCGGAGGAAGCTCAAGCGGTGGGCGGACTGGTGAAGGCGATCCTCAGCAGCCAAACGACTTGGGTCAACCGCGAGGGGCAAGAAAATCCTATAACACTCGACGATATCATAATTATCACACCCTACAACGCGCAGGTGTTTGAGATTAAACAATGCCTACGGGGTGCACGCGTTGGCACGGTGGATAAATTCCAAGGCCAGGAGGCACCAATCGCCATCTATTCGACGGCAACGTCAAGTCACGCTGATGCACCCCGCGGAATGGAGTTCCTCTACAGCCTCAATCGGCTCAATGTAGCAACCTCCCGCGCAAAATGCGTATCGATCCTTATCGGTTGCCCGCAGATATTTGAAGCAGAGTGCCGTACACAGCGACAGATTCAGTTGGCAAATGCCTTTTGTCGTTATCTCGAGATGGCGACGCGACTTGGGTAATTTCGGGTCCAGCAATTGCAGGAAATATCTTTAAGTGAAACCAATGATGCGAGTGAAAGATCCATGCAGCAGCGGACGCTTGAAGCAGTAACGGGCCCAGGCGTAGATGAACGCCTTCTCAGCCACCTGAGATCATGGGGGATCACATTGCTTACAGATATACAGCTGAAGGCTATAGATGCTGGTATTGCCGCCGGTAACAGCGCCATCATCTGTGCTCCGACATCATCTGGGAAAACGCTTATCGGCGAAATTGCGGTGGTTTGTGCGATACAAAATGAGCGCAGGGCCCTCTATTTGGTATCACACAAAGCGCTCGCGGATCAGAAATATATCGATTTTGAAAGACGCTTTGGTGAAAACGCTGAAAACCCTCTTGGAACCATCGGGCTTAGCACTGGCGATCGCGATGAAGGTGACTATGCGCCTCAAGTGCTAATTGCAACGTACGAAAAGGCGCTGGCATTGCTAATGGCCGGCCAACTCACAGTGCAAGACACGATAGTTATAGCCGATGAGCTGCAGATTTTAGGCGACGAAACCCGCGGCGCGAATATTGAGGCCCTTTGCGCCGCACTGCACCAGCGCAAGTTGGCACAGTTTGTAGGGCTCACTGCAACCATCGCAAACCCCGATGAAATTGCACACTGGCTCAATTGCAAGTTGGTGTTGAGCGCGGTTCGGGACATCCCCCTACATCAAGAAATTTGGTACGAAGGGAAAGGTCACCAAATTACTTTTGGCCAGGACGAAGGGCGTAGTCTTCCGGCGCGCGGTCCATACCCTAGCGGTGTGCTGGACGCAGTAGACCATCTCATCCGAAGCGGTCGTGGTCCCGTGCTTGTATTTACGGAATCGCGTCGTGAGGCCAAGGATTATGCGGAGGAATACAGCAAGAAACGCGCTCGGGTTGCTGTCGGAATCGCACTCGCCGAGCAACTGGATCTTTTCTCAGAGCCGACAGAAGCTTCTGAATCTCTGCGTAATTCGGCGGAGCGCCGGGTGGCATTTCATACTGCTGACTTAACACCTCAAGAGCGACAAGTGATTGAACAAGGATTTGTCGATTCAAAGTTCGAGGCCTGCTTTGCAACCTCGACTCTTGCCGCTGGCGTCAATTTTCCTTTCAAGACCGCCGTTTTCGCAAAACTGACCTATCGTTGGGGAGATCGCGCCGGAAAGCATATACCCCGCAGCGAATATCGCAATATGTCAGGTCGCGCCGGGCGGCTCGGCCTCCACGACGAAGGGTACTCGATTCTACTTCCGACAGATCGCGTGGAACTCGCGCACGCCAATCGAATAGTGCTCTCCGAAAACGATCCAGTGCAGTCTCAGCTCATTAATTTGAGCATGAGGCGCACGGTACTAATGCTGATCGCTTCACATGTCGTCAATGATCAAGCGTCTCTAAACGTTTTCTTTGGAAATACCTTCTTCTGGCAACAGTTAGCTGACTCTAATCCCAAGATGCTCGATAGGGTGCTTACTAAAGCGCAAGACGCTGTGCAATGGCTCCTTCAGGCACAGATGCTAGAGGATCACGACGGAACGCTTGTGGCTACGCCGGTCGGAAAGGTTACTGCTCAAACGGGCCTATTGCCGACAACTGCTGTTCAGTTTGTGGAGCTAGTGAATGGACAGCGGAAGGACCTAATTGAGCACTTCGATGGTATCGTGCCGGCATTGTTATATTGGGTGTGCACATGCGAAGAGTTTCGCGGCGAGACGCCGTCTAGGTTTCTGCCAATTACGTTTGCTACACCCGGCTCAGGCTCATATGTCGGTGGTCTTAAGCTTTTTCAGCCGATAGATCGTTCAGACGATCAAGTAATCCACAGTGTCCACGCGCTGTGCTTATACGTGTTGGGCGCGCCTGAGCGTCAGATTGCCCACTTTGCCGGCGTTTCTTCTGGTTATATGCATCGTCTAGCGGCGGATACTAGTTGGGTCTTGGACGGACTCCATCGACTCGCTTGCGTACAGGATCTAGATTTACCGCAGCAGGTGGCAAATCACTTCGCAATGCTCGCTAAGAGGGTGAGGTGGGGGTCACCGTCTGAGGCCCTCGATATCATACGCATCGCTGATAGACACGCAGTACCTGGATTCGGAAGACAACGGGCCATGGCCTTGGTTGAAAACGGGCTTGCCACCCTAGACGACATCTTGGGTGCTGGAAAGGAGCGTCTTGTAGGGCTTCTACGCAACAAACTTCGGGTTGATGCGCTTCTGGAAGCGATATCCTCCGCATCAGGCTTTGGGGCGGACCGCCTTACAAAGTCCCATAGGCGTGTCGCCAAGGATCTCGGCCTTGACGGGTTGGTGGCTGAGTGCGCAGAGAAAACGGGTGTTGACTATGAGGCAGCCATCGAGCGCTTCCTGGGACATGAAACCCGTTGGAGTATTTCAAGGCTTGATGGGGGCAAAGCGCAAAATGTTCCGGACATAATGATTTCCTTAGGCGGGGTTGGCATTTTGCTCGAGTGTAAGACCTGCACCAAAACACCGCGGGTTATCAACAAGGAGGAGGCGTTTGCTGTTTTGCAGAAGGCAGCCGACTACGACCCGCAACTAAGGCGTGTGACATTGGGTAAACCTGGTTTCGATGAGCATTCCAAGAAAAAAGCCGCAGCCGCGAGCGATATCACGCTTATTGAACACTCTACTTTTGTAGAAGGGCTCCTGCGTGTTCATTCCGGATCGGTGGCACCGGCGGATTTTTTGAAGTGGCTTGGTACGCCAGGAGTTGTTGAAATTGATCGCCTTCCGGGCAATCCCACGTTTACAATTCCATGATTGCGCCGTTAGCTATCGTTGCTGGCAGACGCATAAACGTCAAAGTCGAATAGCGCAAAGACACTCAATAACGCATACGCAGCGTACAATCGAATAGAGGTCTTGGACGGGCAGTTCAAGGTACATTTGGCAATAACCAACTATTCTACGCGATAGTTTAGGCAGACTATGCAAGCACACGACATGCCTTTCACTAAATTGATCAATGTAGATCAAGGTGCGCGGGAGCATTTCCACGTCCCTAAATATCAGCGCGAATACACTTGGAGAAAATGGGAATGGGAGCAGTTGCTCAATGACATCGAGGACAATGACCCCGGTTATTTCATGGGTTCAATCATCTGTGTGAGCGACACTCAGATTCTCTCCGCCGGAGATGAGATTATCTTCGAGGTAGTTGACGGGCAGCAGAGGCTCACAACTTTGTCGTTGCTCCTAGCGACGATTCACTCGAAGCTGATAGCTGCGATGGGCAACTATGAGCCGACAGATGAGCAGGACAAAGAGGATGTGAAGTCTTGCATCACCAATATCCGAGCGAAGCTTATCAAGCGAAAGAAAGATGCCAAGCAAAAAGAGACGGGCTCATTTAATGTGGGAAAGGATGTGTATTTCCTGCGCGTCCAACCAAGCACTCAAAACCACAATTTAGCGGACTACCTGTATCTGTTGAGTGAGGCGGGATTGATTAAGAGCCAGCCCAAACAACCCTATTGTGGAAATCGTTTGCTGGGCCGCGCTTACGCATACTTTGATGAAAAAATTCCATCTGTCGTTCCCGACCTGTTGAAGTTGTTGGAGAAAATCAACCAATTGAACTTCGTACAAATTACGGTGGGTAGCCAGGCAGACGCATTTACGCTATTTGAGTCGCTCAACAACCGTGGTGTCCCTCTCTCGGCGATGGATATCATCAAGAACAAGATGCTTGCGCAGATGGAACAAAAACACAAAGTGGATATTGACGAATCGTTTGAGCGCTGGCAGGGCCTCATTGAGGCAATACCTGATACCAACGATCAAGAGCGCTTCTTGAGGCAGTTCTACAACACCTTCAAGCATCGTAAGGAAATCAAAGTCGAGAGGGCGACACGAGCAACGCGGTCTCTGATTATTCGTATATACGAAACGCTCATCAACCGCGATGCAGCTCTGCTTTTCGACGAATTGACGAACGGCGCTACGATTTACGGAAAGCTCCTTCGCTCGGATTTTAGCTCCGAGCCACTTGCAAATGGTTTAACGGAATTGGATCGAATAAGCAGCGCACCCGCATATCTCGTATTACTCTATTTGTTTTCGCTCGATCCAAAACACTTTGAGGAAGCGAAGTTTCTTGAGCGAGTCGTCGATTTGCTGGCGCGTTATTTCATTCGCCGCAATGTGACAGATAAGCCGCCCACCCGACAAATCGATCAAGCTCTAATTGATGTTGTCGAATCATGTGCGATGAGAGTTAAAGTGGGAAAGAAGCTGGAATACCAATGGTTTGTGAATGAATTGATGAAACACGCTAAACCCGCATCACTCTCTGAATTTAAGACAGCACTGGGGGATCACATCTATGACAACAATTCTTCGATGACTCGCTACGTTCTAATTCAGCTTGATCAATTACATCATTCTCGCGAGTACAAACCCGACTTGTGGGCGCGTGATGACAAGGGTCGCTTTGTATGGACCGTGGAGCATGTACTTCCGCAGGCAGAGAAATTGCCCGATCATTGGGTGAAGATGATTGCCGGAGGAAATCGACAGAAAGCAGCTGATTTACAGGATAAGTGGGTCCATCGTTTAGGTAACCTTACCCTGAGTGGCTACAATTCAGATTTGGCCACCGCGTCCTTTGAGAAGAAGCAGAAGCTTTCGAAAGGTCGCAGTTTTCTAGGGTACAAGATTAACATCGGATACCAAAATGGACTGTTTCTGAATTCGCTCAAATTCAATACCAAAGCTGGTAAGTTAAGCTTGGCCGACGCGCCGCATTGGAATGTGGAAATGATCAATGCGCGGACAAAATGTTTGGTGGATATGGTCACGGAGACTAATTTGCTACCCGGTGACAAATCCTGAGGCTACAGAGTCTTCAGCAAATCACCGGGACGCGCATTCAGGAAGCCCCCACGGCGCTATCATGTTTGCTGCTGTGTTGCCGCGAACTAGGGGTCCATACAGTCATACCCAGGAACCTTAGGGTGGCTTATGTGCGATTTGGAAGCTGGGGTAGTTTTCACGAATTGGGTCAGTAATGTAGGCAAATTTCAGCAATTGACTCCTCGCGTTTTCAACGTAGGGGGTATCGAGCTACGCTAACTTACTGAATTCACAAGAGAGAGATTTTCACAAATTATCTCTCCCTACACCTACGTTCTTGCCTCCCAACTGATTGCCCGCATAACCGGGGCTGATGTCTTTCATCTGCGCCTCAATCCAGTCCTGGATTTCGGCATTCACCTCATCCGGCCTGCGGCCGTTTGCGTAGACCGGCT